>Ga0310120_10000807_pt1 | contig 24362 bp, 17 predicted proteins | sample CB27_AW_983_MG_FD_203506 | JGI IMG/M metagenome (GOLD analysis project Ga0310120, IMG submission 203506) | Marine microbial communities from Western Arctic Ocean, Canada - CB27_AW_983 | ecosystem: Environmental > Aquatic > Marine > Oceanic | place: Canada: Western Arctic Ocean | collected...
GCGGCTGGCGGCAGCCTGGCTTGATGGCAACGGGGTGAACGAATACAACATGGACCGGGGCAGCCCGGCCCGGCTCCTCGATCCCGCCGTGCGAGGACTCCCCACGGCCTTCGGACTCACTCCCATTGATTCCCGCACTTCCGGCCGCTTGGAGCTGGCCCGGCAAATCAGCGACCCTAAAAACCCGCTCACCGCCCGGGTGATGGTGAACCGGATCTGGCACCAGCTCTTTGGCCAGGGCCTTGTAAGAACCGTTGATAACTTCGGCTGGCTGGGCGAGCGCCCCTCGCACCCCGGGTTACTGGATTACCTGGCCCGCGAATTCGTGGACACGCACAAATGGTCCACCAAGTCCTTTATTGCACGCCTCCTCCTTACGCAAACCTATGGACAGTCCAGCAAGAGCGCCGATCCGGAATTCGATACGAGCGACCCCGACAACATCCTGGTGCACCGGATGCCCGTGCGGCGCCTGGAAGCGGAGGCTATCCGTGACTCTGTTCTGGCGATCTCCGGGCGACTCGACCGCAAGGTGGGCGGCAAACCGATCCCCACCTATCTCGACGAGTTCGTGGTGGGCCGCGGGCGCCCCGGAGGTGGCCCTCTCGACGGAGCAGGCCGCCGTTCCCTCTACACCTCGGTTCGGCGGAACTTTCTTCCCACTCTCATGCTGGCCTTCGACTTCCCCTCTCCCTTCAGCACCAAGGGCAGGCGCGACATCACGAACGTCCCCGCCCAGTCCCTGGCCCTCATGAACGACAAGCTCATCTACGAACAATCTAAAATCTGGGCCCAGCGAATCCTGCAGGAGATGCCGTCAGCCACTCCGCAGGAACGCTTCAACCGTATGTTCGACGACGCATTTGCCCGCCTGCCCCAGAACGATGAGCTGACCATCCTGATGGAGTCTCTTCCCGCGCTCATGGAGCTGCATGGCGGCAATCCGAATTCCGCCGGGCTCTGGCAGGACCTTTGCCACGGCCTCTTTTCCATGAACGACTTCATTTACCTGCAATGATGGCGAACGAACTACTTCTCTCCCGCCGCGAGATCCTCCAGCGATCCTCAATGGGGTTTGGCGCTCTCGCCATGGCCGGCCTCATGGGAAAAACCCGGGCCTCCTCGCCCCTTGTTCCCGACAGCCACTTCCCCGGCCGGGCCCGCAACGTGATTTTCCTCTTCATGGAGGGCGGGGTCTCGCAAGTGGACTCCTTCGACTACAAACCGATGCTCGAAAAGCATCACGGCCAGAATCCTCGCAAGGCGATCGGCAAGCTGGAGAAGACCCAGTTCGAAAACATCGGCAAGGTCATGAAATCACCCTGGGCCTTCAAGCCGCGCGGGCAGTGCGGCGTCCGGGTGAGTGACCTCTTCCCGCACATCGCCGAGCTCGCCGACGAGCTTTGTGTCGTGCGCTCGATGACCTCCAAGTTCCCGGAGCACACCACCGCCAACTATTTCTTCCACAGTGGAACCGGACTGCAGGGACGCCCCAGCATGGGTGCCTGGGCCTCCTACGGGCTGGGCAAGGAAAGCGAGAACCTGCCCGGCTTTGTCGTTATCAACGGCGGGCGGATCCCCTCCGGCGGACTGGATTGCTTTTCCAATGGCTTCCTCCCCGCAACCTACCGCGGGAGCCTGCTCAATGCCAACGGCACGCCGGTCGCAAACGTGAAACCTAACGAGCGTAACGCCCAGAGCCAGCTCCTCAAGCGCCAGCTCATCGGTCGCCTCAATGCCCGGAGCGCCCAGGGCAATTCCGAGTTGGAATCCGCCATCATGAACTACGAGTTGGCCGCCCGCATGCAGCTGGCGGTGCCCGACCTCATGGACTTCAGCGACGAGAGCAAGGCCACCCGGGCGCTCTACGGGATCGACGATGACTACAAGGGAACCAAGACCTATGCCCGCGAATGCCTTATCGCCCGCCGACTCATTGAACGCGGCGTGCGCTTCGTGGAGCTCACCATCCCTGATATCGGAGAGGATCGCTGGGATGCCCATGGTGGCCTGCGGAAGAACCACGGCAACAATGCCCGCTCGGTGGACAAGCCCATCGCGGGGCTGCTCAGGGACCTCAAGTCCCGCGGCATGCTGGACGATACCCTGGTGCTGTGGTCCGGCGAATTCGGCCGCACGCCATTCGCCCAAGGCGGCAATGGACGGGATCACAACGAGTTCGGTTTCTCACTCTGGATGGCGGGTGCCGGAGTGAAGCCCGGCATCGTCTACGGGGCGACCGATCAGTGGGGCTACAAGGCGGTGGAAAACCCGCTCGAAATCTACGACCTTCACGCCACCATCCTCCACCTGCTGGGCATTGATCACAAGAAGCTCACCTACCGCTTCGGCGGCCGCGACATTCGCCTCACCGACGTGCATGGGCGGGTGGTGCAGGAACTGCTGGGCTAGCGGAAGCCTTGTGGAGAGCCTGCCTTCCATCCCTGCTTCCACGGTCCGACGTTGCCTTGAGCCGCCCTGGTCGCCGCTCACCTTCCGGACCGCTCCCGCCAGGGTAGGCAAGTCCGAAAACCAGTATTCCCCGGAGCTCGATGCCCGATGGGCTCCTCCCAGCCTTAGTCCCCCAGCCTGAAGGTCTGCTGCACCCATTCAAAGACTCCCAGCGGTGCCGGCGAAAGCTCTTCGGGAGCGGCCGGACGGTGAGCGGCGACCAGGGCGGCGGGATCGATGCGGTTGCCCTGGTGCAGGGAATAGCCGTCACCCGGTTCAAGGCAGGCTCCCTCGTATACCTCGAAGTGGAGGTGGGCGAGCCAGGCATCGTTCCCGGTGCCCACTGTCCCCAGTTGCTGTCCACGCGCCACCACCGCGCCCGGGGCCACTGAGAGCTTGTCGAGATGGCCGTACAGGCTGTGGGCCAGACGCCCGTCCGGCAGACGGTGTCCCAGGATGACCACCTTGCCCCACTTGTTTCGCCGGTCTCCCGCAAAAACGACATGTCCGTTGCCCGCCGCGTAGACCGGGTTACCGAGATCAGAATTGCCGCCGCCGATTCCGTTCAGGTCGTCGCCCAGGTGATTCATTTGCGCCCGCTCGTTCATCTCGAAGAAGGGCTGGGCGTTGTAGGTGAAGGCTCCGGTCTCGGAGCCGAGGGGCTGCTCAAGAAGAGTAACCGGAGGGAGAAGGAAGCGCGTGAAGGCATCGTGTAGAAGGTAGCCTCCGTCAAAGGGAGGGATGCGGCCGTCTGAATCCTCGTCCGCCCCCACCGGATAACCGGGCGGCGCGTCGGCATCCTGCCAGGAACGCAGCGATTGAATCGGGACGCTCCTGCGCGGGGTATTGAAAAAGATCGCGCCCAGCAGGAAGAGCACGAAGAGGCACAGCCCCACCACGATCTCACTGCGAAAGCCACGGCCCATCTTCCTGTCAGAAATCGAGGTAAATCTCGGCGCGGCGGTTGACCCGGCGACCATCCGGATTGTCCGCCCCGCCCACGGTGGTATTGGGGCGCCGCGGCTGGGTCTTGCCAAGAGCGATGGTCTCAATCTGCCCGGGGGGCACTCCGCTGTCGACCAGGAACTGACGCACCGTTTCGGCGCGACGGCCGGAGAGGCTTTCGTTGTAGGCTTCGGAACCGATGGCATCGGCATGCCCGCTCAGGGTGAGCTTCTTCTCCTTGTCGGTCTGCAACAGGAGAGACACGATTTCCAACTGGCGCTCGGTCCGTGCGGTGAGCGTTTCTTCATCGAAGCCAAAGTAGATAATAAGGGTATCGCCTCCCTTCGGATTGCGGATGAGGGGAGTGTAATAGACGTCGGCCCCCGCCACGCGCTGCGCGTAATCCGCCAGCAACTGGTCGAGATTAATCTCGACCACCCGCCAAGGCGAATTCTCATCGGCCCGCCTCAGGTTGATCCCGAACTGGGCCGCCTGTGAGCCGTCGCTGGTTTCCACGTTGGCAAGGAAGGCCGCCACCTTTTCCCGGTTAAGGACCGCGCGCAGCGGTTTGTGTTCGCGTAATTGATACTGCCCTTCCTCCAAGACGATGCAGAGGCCCGCGATCTTGGCGTCGGAAACCTCCTTGGGATCCACAAAGGACCTGGCGGTCTCGAAGCTCTGCCTGAGGGCGGCTTGCAGAAAGGCATCGGTAATTCCCAGCGCATCGCCCATGACGGCCCGGCCAAGCCCCTCACCATTGGGGCCCCCCCCGGGAAGAACCACCTTCTCAACTCCCCACTTGCCCTGCTTCCGGAAAAGGTCGAGATAGATGCGGGGGCCGTAATCGTCCCCCAGGTTCAAGGCCCAGCGACCGCGCCTGTTGACTTCCAGTTCCCCGATCTCGCTGATCGGGCGGTCCTCATTGAGCTTCAGGCGGTCCTGGCCAGCCAGCTCCTGCAGTTGCTTAACCTGATCTTCCGAAAGAGCTTTCCGGCCGATCAGGTTGGCCGCCGCCAGGACCTTCCCCGCCTCCAGGGTGCGGCCGATCTGCTCAACCAGGAGGGCCGGCTTGGCGGTGGTCACCCCGATCCCGAGCGAATTTAGGATCTGATCGGCGCTCTCCGGATCCACTGTCACTTCCCCCGGCCCGAATTGCTCCGGAGCCTTATCGAGCACGTCGAGCGCACGCACCACTTCTGCAGGTTCTTCCGCTCCTCCGCTGTCTTTTGCCTCATTGCCCTCCGAAGAAAGGACGCGCGCGACGAAGAAGAAGGCCAACCCGGAAACAACAACCACGGCGACAAGAACAACTACCCCGAACGTAGTGCGGGATTTGTAGGAGTCATCAGGATCGTAGGACATGAGCAGAACCCCAGTGCTCCATTATAGGGCGTCCCCCATAAAACGCAAAGAGCCAACCTCTTCTATCTCTATTCCTCGTTCTCCATGCGGGCCACCCGCTCAAAGGGCCTGACCCGATAAATTTTCCGACCCCGCTGGACCGCGATGGAAGTCTGCTGGACCGCCGCGGAGGCCACCAGGCGGGCGTAAAAGTCGATGGGATGCTCCACCCGGACGTTGTTGACCTCCAGGACCAGGTCGCCCGGGCGCAAACCCCGTCGGGCAGCCTGACTGCTCGCAGCGACTGCGGTGATGAGAACTCCGCTGCCCCCCCGCGTGCGCTGGAGGAGGGTCAATTCCTGCACCTTTATGCCGATGTCCTGGATGATGCGCTCATCGGTAGCACTGCGCGTGCCCGGTTCGCGCCGCCGCGTCAGGGACTCCGAGTCTTCCGCGTCAATCACGGTGGCGGTGAGGCTCACCTCTTCACCGGATCGCCACACCTTGATCGCCACTTCCCGGTCAACGGGCGTCCGTTGAATCTCACTGAAGAAGTGGACGCGATTTGCCACCGGTTTCCCGTTGTAGCTGACCACCACGTCATCGGCCTGCAACCCAGCCTTCTGGGCGGGGGAATCGGGCACCACATCCACGATATAGACTCCCCCGGTTTCGTGCCACCCGATCTTTTCCCGCACGAGGGGATTCCAATCGTAGCAGCGCACGCCGAGCCATCCGCGCGTGGCCCTCCCCTTGGCCAGGATCTGTTCGAAAACCTCCCGCACGTCGTTGGCCGGGATAGAGAACCCAATCCCCACAAAGCCACGATCCTCGGTATCGGGGGAGTAGATCGCGGCATTGATCCCGATGATCTCGCCGTAAATATTGATCAAGGGGCCGCCTGAATTCCCTGGATTGATGGCCGCATCGGTCTGGAAAAGGTCCCGCTGGCGATCCGAGATGGTCCTTTCCTTGGCGGAGATGATCCCGCGTGTCACGGTCTCCCCAAAGCCAAAGGGGTTCCCGATGGCGAGGGCCTGTTGTCCCTGCCGCACGCGCCCCGAATCCCCGAATTTGAGAGGCTTGAAATCTCGATCCGCCTTGATCCTGATGACCGCGATGTCAAGGGCCCGGTCTTCTCCGATCACGGTCGCGGGATAGGTTTTGCCGTCGTGCATGGTAACGCTGATTTTCGACTTCCCGTTTGTGACGTGTTCGTTGGTCACCACGTGGCCCTCTTCGGAGACGATCACCCCGGACCCGATCCCGCGCACAGGGTAGCCCTCGTCGACCCAAACCCGCCCGAACCAGTCCTGCATGAGCTGACGCTTGATGCCCTCGGTGTGCAACGACACCACGGACGGCACCACCGCTTCCGTCAGTCTGGCGAATTCCCCGTCCAGGGCGGAGAGAAACTCGACCTCCCCCGGGGAGAGGGCCGGCTTGTTGCTCAGGGTGTAGCTTTCCGGGATGAACTTCTCCTCCCGGTCTCTCTCCCAGAATTTGAAGATGTCGAAGAATCCCTCACCCCCCTGCATCTTCCGGAAGACAAAGACGGCGAGAAACGCGAAGACAAATACCCCGAACAGAACAGCAAAGCGGCGCATTCCATCGTTCATAGGGCGCTAAGGGGAACGCTGGCAAGAATGCCCCCATCCCGGCCAAGGTTAAAGCGGAATCTCTTCCCGCTTTTGATCAAACGTATCCTAGCAGCCCCGGCGAAGCGCATGGAACGCTCCTCCCAGCCAACGGGCGGTGTCTCCCGCCACCAGGGACTGCTCCGACTGGCCGTCCTCCAGGGCCAACTCCGCCGCACGGCCAGCCAGCCAGGCGGCAGCGCGGGCTGCGTCCATGAGCTGGAGCCCTCCCGCTGCCAGCGCCCCCAGCAATCCACTCAGAACGTCCCCCTGTCCGCCGGTGGCCATCCCGGGATGACCCGTGCTGTTGTAGTGAAGCTCCTCTCCCGTCGAGGTCACGATGGTTCGTGCCCCCTTGTAGAGCAGGGTGCATGGGCAGGTCGCCACGAATTGTCGCGCCCTTTCTGCCCGGCTCAACTCGCCCCCCTCCGGGAAAAGTCGCTGCATTTCGCCCGGATGGGGAGTGAGCACCATCTGGCGGTGCACCCTGCCCGCCACCCCTGCGGTGGCAAGAAGGTTAAGCGCGTCGGCATCAACCACGAGCGGAAGGTCGTTGCGTCCAAGAAGATCCAGGAGGGCTGTCTCCTCGTTGCCCCCCGGACGACCCAGGCCGGGACCGACCACCAGAACGTCCTGTCCGTCGTCCCCAACCTCGGCATAACTGGCCACCGGCCTGATCATCGCTTCCTGTGGCGGGCCCGCCGAGATCAGGAGCGGATAGTCCCGCTCCATGACGTAGACTGTCACGAGGCCCGCGCCCCCACGCAGCGCTCCGAGGGCCGCGAGCCCCGCGGCCCCGAGCATTCCCCGCGACCCCGCCACGATTCCGACCCGGCCGGCCTGCCCTTTGTGGATCTCAAAGTCCCGGGGCGGAAGGAGGGGGCGGAGGTTCCGTGCGGTGGTCAAGTGGTCTCCCCCGGCCGGAACGGGTAGTTCCTCCAGGGGAATGACCTCGATCCGGCCCACGTGATTGAGAGCGCGGTCGGCCACCAGCCCCCTCTTCGGTATCCCGATGGTGGCGGTAAGGTCCGCCCGGACCGCTCCCTCACCAGGCTCACCGGTGTCTCCATCGAGACCGGACGGAATGTCCACCGCCACCACCCGCGCACCCGCCCGTAGGCGCAGGTCGTTCATCTCGACCGCGAGGGAACGCAGGGGATCGCGCAAGGGGCCCCTCGCCCCGATGCCGAGCAGCCCGTCGATCAGCAGGAGAGGCCCCGGATGGTCAATCGGCTCAAAGGCATCCTGTCGTAACTCCACCTCGCCCAGCTCCCGCAGCTTGCGGCGGGGGAGGAGGCCGAGCTCCAGTGGTGGAAAGGGACAGCGCAGGGCGATGTGCCACCCCGCCACCCGCAATACCTGCAGGGCAACCAGGGCATCGCCCCCGTTATTGCCCCGGCCCAGATAAGCCACCGCCGTCCCGGGTTCCGGGTAGAGAGCCCTCAGGGCCTCTCCCAGCCGCCGTCCGGCCTTGTTCATGAGAGCCTCAGCCGAAACCCCGGCCTGGAAGACCTTTTCCTCCAGCTCGCGCATTTCCTGACAATCGATCAGGCCCATGGGCACAGCATATACCCCCGGTGAACTCCATCGCACTCCTCATTTTCCGACTTCTTTGCCGCTCTAGCGTGAGAGGCGGTAGTTCGCAATCCCCTCGGCAATTCCGCGGGCCACCGCATCGCGGTATGCCCCCTTCTTCATGCGAGCCCGCTCCCGGGTGTTGCTGACGAATCCGCATTCCACCAGGACAGCAGGATTCCGGGAGGCCCGCAGGACCTGATAACGTCCGAACTTCGCTCCCCGGTTGGAAGCCTTCACGCGCCGTAGCATGCCCTGCTGAATGGCTTCCGCCAACGGCTTGCTCTCTGCGCGATAGTAAAAGGTCTCCAGTCCGGAAACAGAAGGCCTCCAGGTGTGGTTGTAGTGCAGGCTCACGAAAATCGAATCGCGATAGCGATTCCCGATCGCAGCCCGCCGGGAGAGCGAAATGAAGGTGTCGCTCTTGCGGGTCATGGTCACCTGGTAGCCGCTCGCCTGCAGATAACGCTCAAGTCGAAGGGCGGTATCGAGGGCCAGGTGCTTCTCGTAGACCTTCCCTGTCCAGCCGCCGCGGTCATGTCCTCCGTGGCCCGGATCGATCACAACGCGGCTAAAGTGCCTGGCGGAGGCGCCCGACGAACCGGACGCGAGCACAAGAGCGGCAAGAACAACTCCCCGGAGGATAGAATGGAGGAAAAACATGGGCAGAAAAACCCGGCACAGGCTTATTTTGTTAGAAATCTTTTACCCAAGACGGCATGTCTCCGCAACGCATTTGTGGAGGTGCGCGAAAAGTAGTCCCCCCAGGATCCCCCTCCACCCCTGCTAACGATAGGTCATCCGGGGGCGTTCCGATAGCTTTCGAAGCCGTGCTCTGCTCTGCGCTGCCTCCCTGGGATCGTAGGAGATCCCACCGGAGATAACGACCTCTCCATTCGTGAAGGTCGCCAGGGCCGGTTTCCTGCCCGGGGCGGGATTGTAGTACTTCGTACCGAGATGCTTCCCCGCGGGCGTGACCGTGCCATGGGCGTAAATATTGGGCGCGGCCAGGAAGAGAACGTGCAGGTTGTTGCCGCGGTCTACGGTGGCCTTCGGCGTCTTGCTGGTAATGACGTCTCCCATGCGGAAGACCTGCATGGTGCGACCCGTGCGGATGTCGATGAGGTGAAGGTAGAGCGAAGCCTTGCGCGAGGTATTATAAATGGAGAGCCGATACTCACGCACATTCCCGCTGGCCGGATCTCCCACGCGCTGGCTGTATACCCGTCGGCCCCGGGTGACATTGAAGTAGGCCGTGTTGGTAACGAACTGGCCCCCGCCCCCGGGAAGCCGGACCACGGCCTTACAGCGGAATCGTCCGGATTCGGTCACGCGGAAAGTCTCCGTAAGATCGACACTCTTGGTAATGCTGCGGCCCGCTGGAATTGTCACTGCGCCGAAATTCATTGCCGCCAGGGGGCTGAGGGCAGTGCCGCGCGAGTTCTTGATTTCGAAATCGAGCCAGTTCAGGGTTGTCCGGCTATCCGTGTGAATGAGCAGGTCACGGCCAGCGTTATTTGTCAAAGTCACGGTGGCAACCACCGGCTCGTGGGCAATGTACTCCTTCTTCGACATGCTGAGGCTCGCTTTGACCTGAGCCTCCATGCTTTCGCCCGCCGATAACACCGCAAGGGCGAAAACCAGGAGACGTATTCTGGAAGTGGGCAGCATGGTGGGCGTGAATAACTGGCGCTCGGGGGTTTACGCCGTATCCGGTTCCCATCGCAAGGGAAACTCGCCGGGTTTCTGATAATTTGTGCTCAATTCACTAAATCTCCACGCGAACCTCGTCTCTCTCAGGGAGCCGCCTGCCGGACCAGCCGAAAGCCCACATCCCTCCGGCGGACTTCCCGGGTGTTCAGCCAGATCCGGGCGCGCACCCCACCACCCGGGGCCAGAAACGTCCCTCCGCACGCCACCGGACTCTTGGCATTCATGGGAAAAGCGGGATTGCGTTCAGGGTTTTCTGACCACTCCGCCACGTTTCCCGCCAGACCATGAATCCTGCGGGGAGTGACATCCCCGGGCGATTGATCAACCGGGCCCCACCCGCCCGCGCTGATTGCTTCCTCGCTGTCCAGGGTCGCAGCTGCCAGCCACTCCTCCTGAGTGGGGAGCCGCCCACCTTTCCACTTCGCATAGGCATGGGCATCCCACCAGTCAATGCGGGTGACAGGGCAATTGAGATCGAGGTCCAGGCCGTCGTAATTCCTGCCGGCCCGCGCCGTGCTCAGGACCGAATGCCAGTCATCCGGAAGGTGATCCAGTTTGATGGCCGGTTGGGTGATGTGATCGTAGGCGCTGCGCATGCTTTCTTCCAGGCTGGCCAGCGCATTGAGAAACTCCGCATACTCAGCGATCGTGACCTCGTGGGCATCTATCCAGAAGCGGTCCAGTTCAACCTCCTTGCCAGCATGGTTCTGATGGGTCCCGCCCGGAATCGCAATCATGGCTGAAAGATCGCGCGCCTCCGGCGCACTCGGGCGGTTGAACAGGAAAAACCCGCCCCCCCCTAAAACTCCAAGCACAAGGGCCGCCAAAAGCATGATGCCAACCGCTCGCACTCGCTCCCGGCGGGAGGCCTTGGCCTGAAGCGCCCGTGCAGCCCCTGCTTCGGAGGCGAGATCCTGTTCCAGCTTCCCTGCCGTGTTGGCGACCTGCGTCCAACTCAGCTGGATTCCCTCCTCCAGACCCATCATCATCCCCAACAGCCTCCAGGTGCGGGCGGCCCCCGGAAGGTCGGTCTCCAGCATCCCCTGGAAGAGCTCCCCAACCATGACCAGATCCCGGGCTCTTTCATCAGGATCTGGCTGGCCTGCGGCCGCAAGATTCGCAATGCGTACGACCTCGTGTTCGCCCAGGACCAGGTGTCCCGGCTCCAGGGGAAGGGTCGCAATCGCTCGCTCCGCAAGATAGGCCATAGCTCCCCCGACCTGCCGCAGAAATCCCACAATGGTGAGGGGCGTAAACTTCCGGCCCTCCTGAGGGATCTGGGCGAAGGCCGCCCCCGGAAGAAGCTCCCGCGTCCAATAGATCTCCCCCTCTTCCTGTGCGGCCTCGTAGACTGAGCCGATCCCGGCATGTTCAATGGCCGCCTTGGCCCGCACGTCCGCCAGAAACGCCTCTCCCGACGGTCGGGTCGGGTCGATCACGCCCTTGAGCCTCACCAGGATCACTGCGCGATCGACCGATATCTGCCGGGCGTGATAGGTGCGCGTATCTTCGTCTTCGGAGACCAGCTCCACCAGCAGGTAGTCTCCCAGCTGCCGGAGAGCGGGGCGGACTTGGTCTTTTTCAGAGCCGGACATCACAGCCTGGGACAAGGCCCGGAATATGCGACTATCCCAACGCCGCAAAGTCGAAAGTCAGGATGAATCCTGCCCTCCCGGGCAACCGCGTCCGGATCTAGAAATGGATGGCATGCCCCTCCGCGTCCAGAGAGGCCTCATGCACACCTTCGGAAAGGGTGGGGTGGGCGTGAATGGTGGCGTGAAAGTCCTCGATAGTGGCCTCCAGGGTGAGTCCAAGGCCCATTTCCGCAATAAGGTCGGTCGCATTCGCTCCGATGATATGAGCGCCCAGCAACTCGCCGTGTTCCTCTCCGAACAGGAGCTTGATGAACCCGTCGGTCTCCGCTGCGGCCTGGGCCTTGCCCAGGGCCTGATAGGGGAACTTGCCCACCTTGCAGGCCACGCCCTCCGCCTTCAGGTCCCGCTCGGTTTTCCCTACCGAGGCGATCTCAGGGTAGCAGTAGGTGCAGCCCGGGAAGGCGTCGACCCGCTTCGGCTCAGCCCCCTCCACGAAGAGCCCCTCCACGCACTGGGTCGCCTCGAACATCGCCGTGTGTGCAAGCCAGGGCGGCCCGGCAATGTCCCCGACAGCGTAGACCCCGCTCATCGATGTCTGGTAGCGATCTCCAATCTGAATCCAGCCCCGGTCGGTGAATTCGGGGAGTTGTCCGCCCGGCAGAACCGGCACCACCCCGATCGCCACCAGGCAAACGGCCGCTTCGATGACCTCACTACCCTTGGCATTCTCCACCGTCACGCTCACTGAGTCTCCACGATCCTCGGTGGCAGTCACCCTGGTATCCGTCAGGCACTCGATTCCCTGACGCGAGAACGACTTCTTCAGGGAATCCCCGATGTCGTCGTCCTCCACCGGAACAAGCCGCGGCATCATTTCCACCAGAGTCACCTTCGTCCCAAACGCATTGTAGATATAGGCGAATTCCACGCCGATCGCACCCGCTCCGATTATGACCATGCTCTCAGGCTGGGTGGGCAGGACCATCGCTTCCCGCGAGCTGATGACGCTCTTGCCGTTAAAGGGCAGCTCGGGAAGATCGCGGGCCTTTCCGCCGGTAGCGATGATGATATTGGCTGTTTCAAGGACCTGGATGCTTCCGTCCTCCGCCTTCACCTCCACGTGGGTGCTGTCCACAATCGAGCCATAGCCCCGCACATAATCGACCTTGTTCTTCTTGAAAAGAAACTCAACGCCGCCCGCAAGCCTGTCGGAGACATTGCGGGAGCGCCCGATCACCGCTTCCCAGTCGTAGGAGAGGTTGTCAAAGGCAATTCCGAACTCCTTGACCCCATGCTGCAGAGTATGAAAGAGATGGGCATTCTTGAGAAGCGCCTTGGTGGGAATGCATCCCCAGTTCAGGCATGTTCCCCCCGCCCGTTCCGCCTCCACACAGGCAACCTTCTTCCCCAACTGCCCGGCCCGGATGGCGGCCACATAGCCGCCCGGGCCGCCACCAATCACAACGAGATCGTAGGACATGTAACAACGCGGAGTTCAGGAACAGCCCCGGCAGGGCGCTCCACCCCGAAGCTGCTCGCGCCCTGCGGAATGTCAAGACCGCGCAGGAACGGGGGCCCTTCAGTTGGCCGGGCCCTCGAAGACCTGCAGGAGGAGGGTGTTCCCATCCAGCGGAACCCGGATTGGTTGCGGCGTGGCATCGTCCAGGTTGAGGTGGGGGACGATCGGCTGGAAGTCGCGACCATCCTGAGAGGAGCGCAGGTGAAAGGTTCTTCCGGCGGGAAGGTTTCCAATCTCAACGCTCACAACCTCCGCGGTGCGGTCAACCCCGGAGATGTCGAAAGACAGTCGCGTCAGGACCGGAGCAGTCACCGTGAAGAACTGGTCGCCTGCGAGATGGTCAAAGTTGACGAAGGCGGGGTCCTGCAGGTTCTGGGTCCCCTGGGGCAGTCCCCCCAGGGACTGGTTTGAGAGGTAGTCGTGGTTCTGGTTGTTCTGGAGGAGCATCACGCGGATATCCCCACCCGAATGCCCGAGATCGCTGAGCGCAAGGCTCAGTTCCAGGCCGGAGCCCACCGCGCGGGCCGCCCGCTGGTCGGCAGGAGCACCCGCGTTTCCTCCTATCCCGCGGGCATTGCTCCCGTTGTAGGCCACCCCGATGAGGCTCTGGTTGACGGTTCCGAATCCGGTCGTCCCCGCCCCTTCATTCAGCAGACTGAAGATGCGGGGGTAGGTATCGAAGGAAGAGGATCCGATGATCGAGAAGTCGAGATCAATCCGGTCTCCCCCGCGGCGGAAGATCACGTGCCGCTCTGGCGTGAACACGCTGTCAAATGTCAAGCCGGCAAGGGAATTACTCCCATCATTCCCCGGGGTGGTGGGCATGACCGAGGTCCCGCCGGAACCTGCGTCGATGAAAACCTCCAGCCGGTTCCCGTTGGGCTCGAGGTTCCCGGTGAACATGAGGTAAAGCCGGTCCCCACTGATCAGGCCATAGGCCCCATTCCACTCACTCTGATTGTTCCCGAACCCCGTTTCAATCGTCTGCACCGCGAGCGGCGGCCCGTAGGCTACGTCCCGAAGGCCATCGACCACGATGATTCCCAGCAGGGCCGAGTTGCTGCCCGCATCACCAGGGTCCGTTCCGTTCCGGACCTCAAAGCCGTCGCTCTCTCCATCACCATCACCGTCTTCATTCAAAGGATCGGTGACAAAGCCGTCGGTGCCCTCCGCCACTTCTTCTCCGTCACCAAGTCCATCACCATCGGTATCCATCCGGGCCGGGTCCGTGCCACCCGCCACTTCCGCCTCATCGTCGAGTCCATCGCCATCACTATCCGCCAGGTTGGGATCACTGCCCTGTTCAAACTCCTCCTGGTTGTCCAGCCCGTCCTCATCCGGATTGCCCGAGGAGTCGTCCGCCCCGACATTCAACTGGTTCACACGTTCCCACTCGTCACGCATACCGTCCTGATCGCTGTCTGCCGCGGCAACATGGTTCGCCGTGGTCACGTCGGCATAGCTCGCTCCGAAGCGAATCTCATCAAAGGCCAAACCATCCTCGCCAAACCGCGCCATGCTTACGCGGTCGAAGTGGATGTTGAGGCCGCTGAACTCGGCATCCCCGGCCACCGGTTCGCTCAATGGATCGGGGTTGCGCCAGACGGCCAGACGATCCCCGCCGGGAACGGTCGAGAGCTCCAGTTTGCCCACGAAGAGATTCACCGTCGCATCACCGGCTCCGAGATCCGCCGAGTCGACGAACCCGCCATCCTTCACGCGGACCACGAAGTTGCTGGTGGGAAACGGTCCCGTCCCCTGTTCGCCGGTGGCAATCTGGAGAACCCGGTTCCCGTCGTCGTCGAAGCCGCCATTGTGAAGCTCGAAGGCCCGGTAGGGGCTGCCGGCTGACTGCAGTTGAACCAGGACGCTGAAATAGACCGTCTGCTCGGTGAAATCGTCGAAGCTGGCGCGGAGGCGCCGTCCAACCCGACCCCCGCCCGGCCCGTCAAAGAGGAACGCCCCTGCCCCGCTGCTCACGTTGGCGCGGCTCAGTCCGGCCAGCACCGCCACCGGCGATTCCGCTCCCTGGTAGGCGGGGAGCCAGTTACCCTCGAATCCCTCCATGGCAGGACCCGCCCCGGAGATGACACCCCCGGGCCGGTAGGACGACGCACCCAGGGGCACGAACTCAGCCGCTTCCGGAAGAGCGGAGACGGCGGCGGTCAGGGCAAGAGCAGAAAGAACGAAGGGAGGAGGGCGCTGCATGGCAACGGTTTCGGCGATTGAGACCATCCTCCGCGCTTGATTGAATATTACAATGGCTAGTTGCTTCATGAGAAAAAAGACCTTGAACTCCGCGCCGCGATCTCCCGTGATCCATGCAATATCCTGCCGCGATCTGTCCGCCAAGACCTGTCGGCAGAACGGGTGCCAATCCCCGACTCCGACATCATGAATCCCTCCCTCTTTGCCTGCCTCTATCTCTCATTGGCGTCCCCTCTTCTCGGGGCTGAGCGCTCGATGGAGGAATGGAGTGACGAGCTCGGGAAGAAGTATAATGCCCTCGGGAGTTTCCGTGCAATCTACACTGCGGTATCGCCCACCGCCGAGGAGCCGCTGCAGGGTTTCATCCTCGAGGATCGTGACAGCGGCGCCTGCCTGGTGAGGATGCACTCCGACGCCACCGGTGGGGGAACGATGTGGTGGCTGCCCGACGGGGCAGGCAATGTCGGCGCCACATTCGCACAGTTCGGCCAAGACACCTTCCGGATCCAGGGATTCGCAGAATTAAAGAGCCGCTACGACGATCTTGCCTTCCTCGGACAAAAGCGCCTCACCCATTCCAGCCGCCCCGTCCTGGTCCCGGTAATTCATCTTGGCGAAAAAACCATTAGCGTCTTCCTCGCCTCCATCCGCGCCAATCAATCTCCCCCGCTCTCCCATATTCCCCCCTCCCGGGTGGCGGAAGTCCGGGAGTTGGCCGAAACCGTGGAGTTCGTCCTCGACGACGGCAGCTGGCTCCGCCTCCAGCGTGAGACCGGCCTCCTCGCCGGCCAGGGGTATCCCGACGAAAAGGGAGAACGCAGCTTGCGGCTGGAAGCGGTGCAGCCCCTGGGAGGCATGGCGGAATTCCGCAAGGAGATCCCAAAAATTGACCCTGCCAGGATTCAGGAAGCCTCGGTGGAAGAGCTCCACCTTGCTGATGTTCTTCATGCCGCTCTTTTTCACATCTTCGTAAACTGGAAGAAGGAAGAGGGCGACCAGCTCCTCGCTGAAAACCCGGGCACACTGTATGCCTACTGGCAGGCCGCCTGGGGCACCCGCCCGCCACCGGGAATCCCCGCCAACCTGATCAAGTTCCTGCAGGATCTCAAAGGCCAGAAAAAGCAATTCCGCCTCGAGTGGGGAGCCGCCAAAAAGGCCCGCCCCTTCACCATGAAGGATGTTTCCTTCCTCCAGTTTTTCCGGCAACGACGCATGGAGTTACGACGGGACCTTCGCCAGAAAATCGAAATAGAGGCCCAGAAACTTCCCTCCCTTGCCCGCCTGCAGACCCTTCTCGATAGCGAAATCGCCAAACTGAATCTGGCCCAGCTCGCCCGAGGGAGGCAACTGGCTGCTCTTCTGGTGCAAAGCCAGCGTGACGCCATGGTCATCGCGCTTCTGCCGCCCGTATCAGACGAGGATCTCGACACGCACTGAGCCACTGCTCCGGGCTCCCATGTCGCCCAATATGTCTGGAGTGTTCCCTCGCGGCCACCCCTCGGGGATGGGCGGTTACTCCAGCATGAACTGCAAGTGCCGGGCGGTAAGATCGCCCATCGTTTCACACGCCTCGAAGGCCTGAGTGCCATACCGCTCTCCAAGGGCCGCACGTAGCTCGGCAAGCTTCTCCGGAGGAGAGATGGTGTCCTTGCGCATCGTTTTAAGAACACCCTTGAGGCGGACGCGGGACGCCCGGAACCGGCGGGCCATCTGGCTCCGCTCCTCGCTGCGATACTGCAGGATGGTGGTCGGGTTGAGGTGCTGGCGCACCAGCTCATCCACCGGTTTATTGTCCGGGAAGTGATGTGCTCGATAAACCCCGAGGGCTCCCTCGTAGCACTGTTGATCGAAGTCAATCGGCCGCACACGGTACTGGATCTCCTCGAAGTCCGGCGTGATGTCGACCACGTAGTTTACGCTGCGCATGTCGCCCAGCAGGCGGAGAAAGCAGCGCTCACCGAACTTCACGAATTCCTTCGCAACCCGCACCTTGTTGAGTTCCTTCTCCTCCAGGTAGTCCTTGATGAAGATATTCCCCGGCACTCCCGCGATGTGCTCCTCAACCAGGGTGTTGCCGTTGACAAGATAATTGATCCGGTTGGGCGAAAGGATGTGCTCCAGCTCCAGCCCGTAGATGCGGTTGGCGTCCGCAATTTTGACGTAGTAGTAGTCCGAGTTTCCGTTGAACTGGTTCGTAATCCTCACGCGGAAGGGTCGCGAGTTGCCGAATTCACCAAAATCAATCCGTTCCACGTTGAGGTGCTCCGCAAGCGAAAGGTCTCCCCCAATCTTCAGGACAGCATAGATCTCGGTGAGTTTGAGCCGCAGGTCCTCCATGACCTCCGGCGGGAAGGAGACGGTGAGCCAGAGAGTTTCTTCCCCGCTTGGATTCTCATAGGGAATGGCCTCCGAAAATCGCAGGAGATCGTCGTAAATGAGTGGAATCTTGGAGCGCCGTCCGTAGTGCTGCAGGTACTGCAGAAGGAAACTCGAGACCGGGTAGTGCTGCTTGCGCTTCTGGATGAGGGCCGACATTGGATTTCGGATCCGGATTTCAGATCTGCTCCCCTGACATTCTAAATTGAAGCCCCAGGGCTCTCTAGCCCGTCTCGAACCTCGCGATCAGATGCAGAGTATCGATCCCGCGTTTGGTAAATTCCTCCCAGTAACTCTTCTCAATGGAGCTGGTGCGCTCCCGGCGCGCTTTCTCGTCCATGGAGTTCCATGCAGGCAGGCCTATCTTGCGGATCACGTCTCGTTCGGCCAGGCGCAGGGTCAGCTCTTCCCAGAAAATCTCGTTGCGCATTTCATCAAGCGATTCCTGCACATAGGACCGGGTCAGGTAATCGGTGGTGACCCGGTAGCGTTGCTGGGCTTCATCAAGCTCGACAATATCGCCGAATCCGAGGTGCATGACCTTCTCGAGAATGGTATTCTCCAGCTCTTCAAAATGCGCAAACCGCTCCTTCGCCCCGGATCGTCGGTTCAGGGACGCGACCTCGGCTGCGAGACTGATCATATCGATCAGCACGCCGAGTTCTTCCTCTGTAAAGCGAAGATGCATTACCCTGTCCGCAGCGCGGAAAGAAATCATCCCACCACCCGGTCCGCAAGCCCGCAACGCCGAATTCCTCTCGACCGGCTGGGAGGCAGCTGCTTAGATTCCCGGTGATGAGACTCCTGCTCATCATCTCGACCCTCCTCACCCTTCCCGGTTGTTTCCTGTTCAAGAAGCACCGCCCGAACCCCTACCCGGTGGTCTCCTTCGAAGTGGTCCATGACCGGGCCGGCGGCCTGCAGCCTCAGGATCATGTCGCCCTCACCAAGTGGGATGACACCTACTATTACTTCGAGTGGCGCCGCATTCTGGAACCCGCCACCATGAAGACCAGCGAGGGGGCGGGGCGGGTCACCGTCAGGGAATTCGACCAAAAAAATGGCAGGCCGCTGAAACGCACGCTTGGCATTATTGGCAAGGAGGACCTCAACGGTCAGCTCTATAACGCCGGTGCTTACTGAGGCCGGGCGCTCTGGCAGCAGTCCGAGGGCTTCCGGCAAACGCGATCCCGGGAAGTCGCCCTGCGGATTCATCGGGCGAAATCTCGTTTAAAGTTCCCGCGGGCGGATTATGTCCTCGAGTTTCCACTTCCCCGGTTGGAGGGCGGCTCTCCAACTCTCCAGATCAAGCGAGAGAAGGGCGGCGTTCGCCGTCTTCATCACGATGTCCTCTCCCGCCAGCCAGTCCACCAGGTCCTCCCATCCGGGATTGTGCCCCAGCGCGAGAAGACACGCCACTTCATCGGGCACGGCAGGCAGTTCGTCCTGCACCGCACCCAGACCAGCGTGATAAAAGGACGGGAGAAAACGCGCCTCCACCACGGAGGGAAAGAGCGCGCTCATTCCCGCAAACGTTTCGCGCGTTCGCTGCGAATCGCTGCTCAGGACAAGCTCGGGCGTCCATCCCCGCTCCACCAGAACGGCTCCGACCTTTGGCGCGTCGCTGCGTCCCCTGCCGTTGAGCGCCCGTCCGTGATCAGAGAGGGCCGGGCTGTTCCACGAACTCTTGGCGTGGCGCATGATGATCAGGCGACGCGTCATTGCTATTCGGCCTGTTCTACCTGGTAGAACTCCCGAGCAGGGTTGGGAAAGGGAAGGCTGATCGTGTAGGACGCGCGATCCTCTGACGCCCGCACAAAGGGGAATTCATCCGTAAAGCCCTGCAGGTCGCCGCTGCGTCGCACCTTGTAGAAAAGGCCCCGGTGCTGGGTCCAATCGAGCCGGAACTGGGAGCCGGGCAAGGGCGTCACTGTCAGCCTTGGACGTTCCTCCAGTATGCTCCCGTCGAAGTACTTGATGCCAAGTTTCCACGCGCCAATTCCGCATTCTGACCCCACAATCCGACCTGGTCCGTCATCGACTGGCACATGGATACCCCCGTAAAGACGCGAAATGCCGGCCTGGTCGGCCGCGTCATAATAGGTGGCCCATTGCAGCTCTACCTTCGCGGTCGGTCCGGCCTCGAACGCCAATTCGCCTGCCGCCACCTCGTGGGAGGAAAACCCGCCCGGGAAGAATTCGCTTCCGGTGAGCCGAACAAGGACTTCGGCCGCCGCCCGGCTGAAGGTGCTGTGGCCTGAGATATACCCCGCAAAGGCGGGCGTCACGAAGGTGTCGCGCTGATAGGGAACCCAGTCTTCCGCCAGGATCCAGTCTACTCCCCCGATCTGGGTCTCGACATCAGCCGGTTCCCCCTGCCAGGCACGAACCGCAATCCTGCCGATCGCCCCCGGCCCGAGATGGTCATGCCGCTGGCCCGCCTGGATTGTCCTGGTGGTCACCACCTCGATCAAGTCCGGCACCAAGGGCAGGCCTTCCTCGTTGTAGGAGGGGCCGGCAGGGTCACTCGACTGCCCCTGACCGCCCATGTAACGGATACTGCTGATCGGCCGCACGTAATCGTACTCGCGCTTGCAGGTCCAGGCCGCCACCGCCGCGTCATGCACCGAGGCATTGATGAGGAAATACATCTTCGCGTCCCACTCGAGTTCCTCGATCACCGGACCCGTGCCCAGGAACCGTCGTTCGAAGGACGGGTGGTCAACCACTTCATTGGCAATCACGTTCCAGTGCCCGGGAGGGGTTTCCGAGTCCGGGCCGTCCGCCCAGTGCTCCGCTATTACCCGTCCAAAATCCCCCTCGTTCACCAGATTTGGGGCGTAGGCCGCGCCCGTGACCGGGTTGATTGCGTAGCCTGTCCCGTCGTTCGTTCCCACGGGGTTGTTGCCGATGGCGCCCGGCGAGTAATCCTTCTGCGGTGCCAGGCTTGGATCGAGCAGGCTGCTGTAGCGGATCACCTCCGCATTCCCGGCCTTGTATTCCTCGTCGCCATCGCCTTCCAGCTGCGGAGGGCCACCCGGGTCGAAATAGAGCATCACGGCGGGCTCGCGACTGAGGGCAAAGGGCCAGACCTCGCGCCAGTGTGACCCGATGTATTTCTGGATCGTGAAAGTCAGGGGCTGGCCGGTCTGCGAGAAGGCCTCCACGAACTCAAGCGGTTGCCAGCGGTTGGGATCGTTCATGGTCGTCCCCGCGAACTCCAAGATCAGGGGCGCGTTGACCGGCGCGTAGGTGTTGTCGGTATAACCGCCGGCCTCGTTGGAATTATCGTTCGCGGTCCAGGTAATGATGGTCTCGGCCACCCGGTTGCCCACTGCCGCGGGCGTGTCGCCTGTTGTCGTGGTAATGTTCTGATCGTAGCCAAGGATGGTTAACAGGATATCGAACTGGTTCTGCGCCTGAAGGGCATTGGCCGCCGGAGTGTTGGGGTGCTTGACGGTATTATAACGGTGGCTGAGCACTCGGTAGGCCGCATAGCTGACCGCCTCGTGTCGGGCCACCGCCACATCTACCGCGGTCGCGCTTTCGCGGTGCAGGTAGCCCACCGCAATCGGGTCATAGGCCGCCCAGGCATCATAGCTCGCCACCGAGACATGGAAGAGGTTGCGGGCGTGGACAGGCGGATCGGGGAAGGAGAGCCGCACAGCAGCGAGATTCTGCTCGTTCCACATCCGGGCGACCGAATCAGCGGATGCAGGTGTAATGCCACAAAGAAGAAGGAGCGCCGCCAGGACGCTTCCCGAAAGCTCTTTTTTCATGGGGAAGGGAGGTTTGGGAGAGTTAGCGTAAAGTGGGCTCCTGTCGCCGTCAACCTCTCTCTAAGAGCTGATGAGGACGACTTGCCCATGGTATTACACCGGGAGAGGTTCACGAGGTGAATTCCTTCCCTTTCTCCCTCAATTGAGGGAGGCGTCCGGAAGTTTGGTTTGCTGTTCCGGGGTAAGATGTTGCTTCAGGCGGTGGTGGATCGACGCTCCCTTCCGGCCCCTGTTCTCCCAAGGGCAGGTTCTTTCCGGAGTCCCGAAGACTTGGGGCGCTCGGCATCTCCGGCCTTGCTAAGAGCTTCGAATGCGGTTCCAAATCTCCGCCTCATGACCGCCGCGGAAATCCGCCAGAGCTTCCTGGACTTCTTCAAGGAGAAGGGGCACGCCATCGTGCCCTCGGCCTCCCTGCTCCCACAGTCCCCCGGCCTCCTCTTTACCAATGCCGGCATGAACCAGTTCGTGCCCTACTTCCTGGGCACCGACATCGCTCCCTACGATCCGCCGCGGGCCGCCGATACCCAGAAATGCATCAGGGCGGGTGGCAAGCACAACGACCTCGAGGACGTGGGGCAGGACTCCTGCCACCACACCTTCTTCGAGATGCTGGGAAACTGGTCGTTCGGGGATTATTTCAAGGAGGAGGCGATCCATTGGGCCTGGGAGTTGATGGTGGAGCGGTGGGGATTTCCTCCCGAACGCCTTTACGCCACCGTCTATCGTCCCGGCCCGGGCGACCCGGCCGAGTTCGACCAGGAGGCCTACGACCACTGGAGGGTCCTCTTCGAGAAGGCTGACTGCGATCCGGACGCACACATCGTCGACGGCAACAAGGCCGACAACTTCTGGATGATGGGCGAGACCGGACCGTGCGGACCGTGCTCGGAACTGCATGTCGATCTCACCGCCGCGGGCGATACGAAGGGCGCCCTGGTCAACAGGGGCAGCGACGAGTGTATCGAGATCTGGAACCTGGTCTTCATCCAGTTCAATGCCGAGGCGGACGGTAGCTTCCGCGATCTGCCTTCCAGGCACGTCGACACCGGCCTGGGCTTCGAACGCGCCTGCTCGATCATCCAGAACACGAAGGGCTTCACCGACTTCTCGCGCAAGCCGTCGAACTACAACACCGACGTCTTCCGGCCGATCTTCGACATTCTCGAGAGGTTGAGCGGGAAGGAATATGAGGACGTTTATCCCGAACCGGGTAAGGAGAACCAGGACGAGGTGGTGAAGACGGCGGTGGCTTTCCGGGTCATCGCCGATCATCTCCGCACCCTCAGCTTTTCGATCGCGGACGGCATTCTGCCGGGCAATACCGGACGCAACTACGTCCTGCGGCGCATCCTGCGGCGGGCGGTGCGATACGGGCGGTCGCTGGGATTCACCGGCGATGAATTCGTCCTCACGGCCCTGGTCGACACTCTGGTGAGCCAGATGGGGGATGTGTTCCCAGAATTGAGGGGGCGGGAGTCAATCATTGTGGACACCCTGAAACGTGAGGAGCGCAGCTTCAACGAAACCCTCGACCGGGGTTTGAAGCTCTTCGAGGACGAGGTCGCCAAACTCTCCCAAGGCATCTTTCCGGGCGACGCCGCGTTCAAGCTCTACGACACCTTCGGTTTTCCGATCGATCTCACGCAACTACTCTGCCGCGAACGGAAAATCGACCTCGATATATCCCGCTTCGAGGAACTCATGGAACAGGCCCGGCAACTTGCCCGCGACGCCCAGAAGTCCGAGATCGTTTCCGCCCTCGACATCGCCACCGATGTCGTCACCGAGTTCGTCGGGTTCGAGCAGGACGAGTGCGAAGCCACCGTGCTCGAGGAACACACCGAGGAGGATCTGCAGTGGATCATCACGGACCGCACCCCTTTCTATGCCGAGATGGGCGGACAGGTTGGTGATACTGGATCTCTCGTCCTTGCCGGACGCGAAATGCCGGTGGTGGGCGTCCAGCAGATCGGAGGAGCCCGCGCCCACGGCGTTCCGGAGAGCCAGGCCGGCGCTCTCAAGCCCGGCGATAAGATCACCCTCCAGCTCGACGCCGCCCGGCGACGGCCCATCGAGGCCCACCATAGCGCCACCCATCTCCTGCACTGGGCACTCCACCAAGTTGTTTCCGCAGAAGCCACCCAGCAGGGTTCGCTGGTGGCGGAGGACCGCCTGCGCTTCGACTTTACTTCCAGCGCGGTAACCGCGGAACAGATTTCCGCAATCGAGGAAATGGTGAATGCCCGCATCGAGGCTGGCGAACCGGTGAGTTGGAAGGAGGTCCCCTACCGCGAGATCCAGGGCCGGGGGGACATCATGCAGTTCTTCGGCGACAAATACGGCGAGCACGTGCGCGTGGTCCAGATCGGAGGGGAGACCCTGGCCCTCAATGGCTACTCGATGGAGTTGTGCGGTGGGACGCACGTCCGCAACACCAGGGAGATCGGCCTCTTCAGGATCCGGAAGGAGGAAGCCATCGCAGCCGGCACCCGTCGGATTGAAGCCGTGTGCGGTGCGGCCGCGGAAGCTCACCTCGCCAAGCGGGCCGAGAAGGAAGGCGAGGAACAGGGTACGGCCCTTGCCAAGCTGGCGGCTGCCAACGAAGCGCTGGAAGCTCTCGGGGCGGAGGTCTTCAGTGCCCCGGACGACGCCGGGGCCGCCCAGATCAAGGCCACCGCGGTGGAGGCCGAAAAGGCCCTCAAGAAGGCCCGGACCGCCACCGCTGCGCGACAGGCCGACGCCTTCCTGGCCGGCCTGGTGGAGGGCGGCGCCGTCGGCTCCAATCTGGTGGAATCCCTTGAGGGCTCCCCTGCCCTTCTGCAGGAACTGCTCAACGGCCTCAAGAAGTTCCAGTTCAGCCAGGCCGCCTTTCTGGTGGTGGACGACGGTGAAAAGCTTCACCTCGGGGCCCTCTGCGGGGCGGACGGCAACAAGGCCGGCCACGGCGCGGGCAACCTCATCAAGAACCTTGCCCCCATCGTGGGCGGCAAGGGCGGGGGCAAACCCGACATGGCCCGCGGAGCGGGAACGGACCGTCAGCAAAAGGATGAACTCCTGGAGGCGGCTCGCGCGAAACTGCTCTGAAGGAACTGCATCCCGGGGAACGGACCTCCCCTCCGCTAAAGTCGGCCGGGATTGCCAAACGCCTTGAAAAGCCCGGGCGGACAGCAAAGGATGCCGTCGTGAGCAATCCAACGGAAACAACTGTCTGGAAGGGAGGGCC
>Ga0310120_10000809_pt1 | contig 24314 bp, 15 predicted proteins | sample CB27_AW_983_MG_FD_203506 | JGI IMG/M metagenome (GOLD analysis project Ga0310120, IMG submission 203506) | Marine microbial communities from Western Arctic Ocean, Canada - CB27_AW_983 | ecosystem: Environmental > Aquatic > Marine > Oceanic | place: Canada: Western Arctic Ocean | collected...
GGCAGGTGGTGCGGCGACGGGTCCGGGTGCGTTGACGGCGGACCTTGTGCTGGCGGCCCTGGACAACGCGAACCCCGAAGTCCGGATCCAGGCATTGCGGCTCTCGGAACGGTTGGTGGATCGTTCCGAGGCATTGAGATTGAAACTGGCCGCGATGGTCGGTGACTCGGACCTGAGAGTCCGTTACCAGTTGGCGTTTTCGCTGGGCGAGGTCGATGCCGCCTCGGCTCGAGCCGCTTTGGCGGAACTGGTGCAAAAAGACGGAACGAACACCTGGGTGCGGTTGGCCGTACTGAGTTCGTTGGGGCAGGGCGGTGGCGAGGTGTTCGGTCGTTTGCTGGCCGACAAGGCGTATCGTGCGACGAAGCCGGGCCGGGCGGTGCTGGTGGCCCTGGCGAGCCAGATCGGAGCGGCCGACAGGTCCGGCGATGTGGCCAGTGTGATCGGTGGCGTGGCCGGGTTGCCGGCTGACGAGAAGGTGCTGGGCCAGGCGGTGGTGGCGGGACTGGTGTCCAGGCGAAGCGGTGCTGCCAAGAAGCGGCTGGCTGGTGTCGGCGGCGGTCGGGCGCGAAAACTGCTTGATGGCCTGCTGGCCGATGCCCGTCGGCTGGCACCGGATCGCAAGCGGCCGACTGCCGAGCGGTCCCAGGCGGTGCGGACACTGGGGCTGGGCGGGTTCGCCACGGATCGGAAGCTGTTCGCGTCCTTGCTGACGATCGCCGAATCTCAGCCCGTGCAGGAGGCGGTGCTCGAGACGCTGGGGCGATTCAGTGACCCGGGAGTGGCCGACCTGTTGCTCGACCGTTGGAAGAGCCTGAGTCCCAGCCTGAGACGTCGAGCGGTCGAGACGCTGTTTTCTCGTGCGGCCTCGACGCAACGTTTGCTGGCGGCGGTCGCCGATGGCGAAGTCGCTCGGGCCGATCTCGATCCGGCCAGGGTGAAGCTGTTGAAGGTGTCGGGTGATGCGGAGATTCGGCGGCAGGCGGTGAAGTTGTTTCCCGATGGTGGGCAGGTCGCCAGGCAGGAGGTGCTCAAGCGGTACCAGGCGTCGTTGAAGCTCGATGGAGATGCCGGCCGCGGGAGGACGGTATTCCGCAAGATCTGTGCTGCGTGTCACCGGCTCGAGGGGCACGGGAAGGCAGTCGGAGCCGAACTGGCCGGCATCGCCGACCGGGGACTCGACGCGGTGTTGCTCAACGTGCTCGATCCCAACCGCGAGGTGAAGCCGAAGTTTCTCAGCTACGTGACGGCCACCACCGGGGGACTGATCTTGACCGGGATGATCGTTGTCGAAACGGCCAACAGCATCACGCTTCAACGCAGCGACGGAACGAGGGCGACGGTGCTGCGGGTCGACATCGAGGAACTCAGCAGCACAGGGCTCTCGTTCATGCCCGAGGGTCTCGAGAAGCAGGTGACTGTCGAGATGATGGGCGATCTGTTGGCCTACCTCGCTTCGGTTCGTTGATGACCGTCGGTGGGCGTCGGCTGACGGCGTGTGCCGATTTTCCCTCGGTGAGCAGCTGGTTGGTCACCGCCGCCACCAACACGGCCTTGCTGGTGAGCGGTACCTGCGGTGGCTAGAGTCGATGGTCTGCAGAGCCTGAATCACCTGACTCGGGACCACGAGAACCAAGGTCATGACCACTGCCAGAATCGTCTTGTTGCCCGGTGACGGGATCGGGCCCGAGGTTGTCGCCGAGGGGCGGAATGTGCTCGAGGTTGTCGCCGAGAGGTTCGGGCACGAGTTCTCGTTCGAATCCGAGACCATCGGCGGTGGTGCCATTGACGAGTCGGGGACCCCGTTGCCCGAGGCGACGCTGGCGGCATGCCGCTCCAGCGACGCGATTCTGCTGGGAGCCGTGGGTGGTCCGAAATGGGACGATCCGTCGGCCGCCACACGTCCCGAACAGGGGCTGCTGACGCTGAGAAAGGAACTGGGGCTGTTTGCCAACCTGAGGCCGATCACCGTCCATCCGCAGCTGGTCGACGCATCTCCGTTGAAGCGTGAGATCATCGAAGGTGTCGACATCCTGTTCGTTCGCGAACTGACCGGGGGCATCTACTTCGGGGCATCGGGTCGCCGCGAGAGTCCCGGTGGTGAGGCGGCCTACAGCGAGATGGTTTACCAGCAGGCCGAGATCGAGCGGGTGGTGCGGTTGGCGGCCGAGGCGGCGCGCGGGCGGGGCGGGAAACTGACCAGCGTCGACAAGGCCAACGTGCTGGAGGTGTCGCGGCTGTGGCGGCAGGTGGCCGAACGGGTCGTCCGCGACGAGTACGCGGATCTCGAGTACGACGTGGTCCTGGTTGATGCGATGGCGATGCACCTGATCAGCCGTCCCACCGACTTCGACGTTGTCGTCACCGGCAACATGTTCGGCGACATCCTGACCGACGAGGGCTCGATGCTGCCCGGATCGCTGGGCCTGCTTCCCTCGGCATCGCTGGGTGAGTCCGGTCCCGGACTCTACGAGCCGATTCACGGCAGTGCCCCGGACATCGCCGGGCAGGGGATCGCCAATCCGCTGGCGACGATCCTGGCGGCGGCGATGCTGTTGAGGCATTCGCTGGGGCTGGAGTCCGAGGCGATGGCGGTCGAGGCTGCGGTTGCCGAGGTGCTGGATACCGGACACCGGACCGCCGACATTGCCGCGGGCGGCCCGGGCATCGGGACCGTTGAGATGGGACGGCAGGTTCTCGATTCGCTGGCCGGCTAGGACTCACCAGCCAGGCGGCGGATCCGCGATTCGATCGCGTGGTACAGCGCGATGACCACCACCAACGTGATTCCGATGGCCAGGATCCACGGCAGCATCACGATCAGGATCGCGACGATGCGACTTCCCCCGGTCGCCGAACCCCCGATCAAGCCCACGAGACTCAGCATGACCCCGATGATCCAGCCGGTCGTGTTCATGAAGTAGGTGCAGATCAACGCCAAAACAACGTAGCCCCAGCGGACTGTCAGTGCGAAGAACGCGGTCAATTCGAGGAACACCAGGATCTCGAGCACAACGACGACGACCGTCATCAGTACGACCAGGACGCCTGTCAGGGAATCGAGGCCGTCACGTGCCTCCGCAACCAACCGGACGAACACAAAGACACCCCCGATCAGCGTCATCACACCGGCCGGAATCAGCGCCGCGAGTCCGCCGATGACCTTCGACCAGAGCAGCGACCGGACGGTTCGTGGCAGCAGTGTCAGCGTCGAGAGTGTCTGCGACTGCACTTCGGTTCTCAGGCTGCGGCCGAGATTGGAGGCCAGTTCCAGGGTGCCGGCAACCAGTCCGATGCCGAACATCCAGGCGGCCTGTACGGTCAGGTGCCATTCACCAGAAAAGACACCCATCAGGAAGGCGATCAGGCCGGTGACCAGGCTGTAGAGGCTCACCCGGACCAGCATGCCCAGGGCTCCGCCGGAGACGAAAGTCAGGTCTTTCCAGACAATCGAGCGGGCATTCGGCCAGCACTCACCGATGTCCCCGCTGTCTGCAGTGGGCCGGACGGCAGCGACGATCAACGTGACGATCGGCAGGCCGACGGCCAGGGTCAGGCACAGGGCGACCACGACTTCATAGACGGGGACCTGCTGGAAGGCGATGCCGGTGATGGCCGAGCGGGCGTGGGAGTAGGCCAGCAATACGGCGAGGAGTACCGGCAGGATCACCAGCATGGCGGTGCCGAGTGACCGGAATCGGAGTCGACGGCGGACCTGGCGGCTGACTTCTCCGGACTCGGTTGGTGCATGTGGCTGATGGGTGCAGCGTTCGAAGATCAGCCATGAGACGACGAACAAGGAAGTGCCAGCGGCCAGGTGGGCGTAGAACTGTCGGCCGACCGGCGCGCCGTCAAATCCCAGCGACATCACCTCCCGCAGCCGTTCCACCACCGACCAGATTGAGAGCCAGTCGACGATGTCGTAGACGCCGACGGGGAGACGGGAGGAACTGAGAAACCCGTACACGACGACCTGGGCGGCCAGGGGAACCAGGATTGCTGTCGAGACCATCAGTGCGGCACGGCGGGTCTGGTGGGCGATCACGCTGGCGATGAGGCCCAGGCCGGCCATCAATACGATGTACCCGGCGAGCGTGATGTAGACGGCCTGGACCTGCCGGTGCAGCACACCACCGAGCGTGACGGCCAATTGCACGAAGGGGAACTGGATTGCCAACAGCAACAGGGCATTGGCCAGCCGCGGGCCGATTTTTCCGAGCAGGATTCCCAACGGGTTGACCCCGGCCATCTTCAACAGGCCCAGCGTCTGTTCCTCTTTCTCCTCGGTGATCGTCGAAGTGAAGAAACTCATCCCGGCCAGGGTCACGAAGGCGAAGTTGGTGAAGGTGATCGACCAGAAGAAGCTGAGGCCCGGGGCCGACGCGAGCGCTGTCAGGCTGCCGAACCAGGCGATGAACAGGAAGAGCAGGAAGAACCCCACCAACAGGAATCTCAGCGCATGCATCTGCCAGCGACGGCAGTCGAACCGCAGTCCGCGAGTCATCAGGGCCAGGGTGCCTCGCAGCATCAACGGACCCCCTGCTCGGTCAGATCCATGAAGGCCTCGTTGAGGTGCCTGAGTTCCTTCTGGAAGCTCTCGATGGGAATCTCCAGCCCCAGCACTGCGGCCAGCAGCCGGTTGTCCGTTTCGGATCCGGGGTTGCACCTGATGCGGAACTCGAGGGACCCTTCGATTCGTTCGGCCGACATCACCTCATCGAGTCCCAAAAGACGGTCTTCGATCCCCGGCTGCTCCTCGGACAACGTCAGGCGGTAGACGGCGGCATCGGAGTCCTGTTTGAGCAGGTCCCGCATGCCACCGCTGTAGCGGATATGTCCACGATCGATGATCGTCACGCTGTCACACAGCTCGGCCAGTTCACTGAGAATGTGTGAGCTGATGAAGATCGTCTTGCCCATCTGCCGCAATGCGCGAAGGATCTCCATCAACTCGATCCTTGCCCGGGGATCGAGGCCGCTGGCGGGTTCGTCGAGCAGCAGCAGGTCGGGATCGTTGACCAGCACGCGGGCCAGTCCGACGCGCTGTTGCATGCCTCTCGAGAGTCCACTGATCAGGCTGTCGCGGCGACCGTCCATGTCGGTCAACGCCAGCACGTCTCCGATCACCCGCTGGCGGTCCGCCACGTTCAGCCCGTAGGCCGCGGCGAAGAAGTCGAGATATTCCGTGACGGTCATCTGGCGGTACATGCTGAAGTGGTCGGGCATGAACCCGATCTGGCGGCGAACCTCCTTTGTCTGGCGGTCGACGTCCTTGCCGTGCACGTGGACGGATCCGCTCTGGGGCCTCAGCAGCGTGCAGATCAGCTTCAGCACGGTCGTCTTGCCCGCTCCGTTGGGCCCGACGAAGCCGTGCAGCGAGCGGGGGGTGACCTGGAATGAGACCCGCTCGACCGCCAGGTGGTTGCCGAACCGGTGGCTGAGGTCGCGGACATCGATCGCCACTTCGTCGGCTGGCAGAAATCGTTGGGGTTCAGTCGTCGGTTGGTGAGACGGATCGGGCGAGGCGACAGGCGAGGATCCATCCGGGGCCTGGTCGGTCGTCTCGACATCAGTTGCCCCGGCATCAGGATCGGCTGGCGACCCGGCAGGCAACTGGGGGGTGACGTCGTTCATCGGGCGTGTCCTTGGAGAGCCGTTCCGGGACGGTCCGAGGCCGATTGTCGTCCCGGGTAACGATTGGATGGATACGGTGGTGGGGAGTTGGTGACGACAGCCGAGGCCGGGATGACGACATCCTGAACGAACAGTGCGCGGCCGGCGTGGCCAGCCGTGCGAGGTTGTTTGAGCTGGAACGACTCGGGCAGATCCGAGACGAGGAACAACCGCACCCGGTGCCTGGGGACAGGCCTGATCTGCTCGACGGGATCGATCCATCTCAGCGTGCGTGACAACAGCGGTTTGAGCATCTCGTTGTACAAAGTGCCGACGGACCGTTTTACGGGCTGTCCCCAGAATGACGTCTCGATAGGGGACTCGACATCGACGCCCCGGGGGTGGGCCAGTCGATGCGCCGATTCGATGGCCTGAGCGCCTGCGACCAGTGAGGTGTGTCCCGCGCCGTCTGTCTCGAGTTTCAACGGCAGCACCTGGTCGTCGAACTGGGCCCAGGCGGAGTGGAGTGCGGCAGCATCGGGCCCGGGATTCAGCCGGATGGAGATCTTCGGGGGCAGAGGGGGATGAATCTGCCAGTCGATGACTTCCGGCGACCACTCAGGACCTTCGGCCTCCACGCGGTGCAGGAAGGGACGCAGAGTGTAGGGGGCGATGTCGACGCGGAGATGTCCGTTGAACCCGTTGGAGATCGAGCCGGCAACGGGATCGGAACTGCCGGCAACGGCGAACAACTGGCTCGAGGAAGTGCTCGAGTTGCCACCGGGATCGGGGTCGGTGTGAGTGATCGTGTAGGTGTCTCCGTCGATGACAAACAGTGCCGACCATTGCTGGACATCCCAGCGATTGCCTCCCAGGTGCCGCGCGGCGGCCAGGCTGTTGACCACCGTCGCCTCGTCGTAGGCCCTGGCACCGATCCAGGAGAAGCCGAGACTGAAGATGGCGATCGTGGCCAGGATCGAGCCCAGCACGATCCGGTAGTCGATCCGCTTCAGGCCCAGGATCAGCCCCCCGGGAAACAGCAGCAGCCAGTAGAGAATGGCCATCAGGAAGATGACCGGCCAATTGTGGTCCGGCGTCGTCATCTGCTTGAACCGGCTGAAGAACGCGGTGTCCGATGAACTGGAGAGTCCGCTGAAATTCGTCGTGTTCGGCCGCTCGTCGGTCGACACGGCCGTGCTGGTTGAAGATGTGGTCCTGGCGGCAACGGTCGAGACGAATGCGGTGTCGATGTCGAATCGGCTGCGGGGATGGTGGGCGACGTGGCCCTGGCCGATGTCGGGTGGGGTTGAGGGCGGCGGCGTGAGGTCGTCGGGTCGGTTGAGCATCCCGAGTGAAGAGGGAAATCGGGGATAGCGGCCGGTCGAATCGTGCAGCACGTGGACACGGCCACCCCGGTAGAGCCAGTTGCGGAAGGCCCGCCGCTGGGCGTCTTGCCAGCGAGGGACATGATCCAGGAAGACCGTTCCCAGGGTGTCGGTGATAGTGACCGTGGGAGGAAACAACTCGTCGATCAGCACCGGAACGCCGAACGATCCGCCGGCGGCCACGTCGCCGCGTGGCAACAACAGCACCCGTGCCGGCGAGCCGCGACGGGGGCGGGTCTCCAGTCGAAAACCGCCCCGTTGTGTTCCTGACCAACTGAGCTGCCACGACCAGGATGAGCGTGTGTTCGGGTCGACCACGTCGCCGTTTTCGAGAAAGACGTGGAAGCGGATCCAGTTCTGTTGCCCCGGGGCCAACACCGTGTTCTCGACCCACGGGGCCCCGACGCGGTTGCCCAGCAGGTCGTGTTTCGCCAGCCTGAAATCTCCGTCGAACTGGTCGACGGAATTGTTGTGGACCAGCACGTGCAACGGAACAAAAGTCTCGCTGCGAGCCGTTCCATCGAACCCCCACCTGATGTCGGTGATTTCGATCGCGTTGGCCGTTGCGAACCCCGACACCGACCACACCACCAGGCACAACGAGACCACCGGCGGCAGCGAGAAGGTGGTCTCTTGGCGGCTCACGATTCCCCTTCCACCTGTCGGGTTGCCCAGACGCCATCGTCATCTGCGAGTCGTCCCAGCAGCCGGTTGGATCGAGTCAGGCACCATTGGCGGATCCACCACCAGCCCAGTCCATAGCCGGTGAAGTTGATCAACGTGTAGATCAGGTGGTCGTCGGTTCCCATGACGTCGTTCAGACCCCCGGTCTCGTTGATCAGGATGATCACCGACGGAGAGCAGAGACAGGCCACCACCGCCATCGGGGGACTGCGGAGCAGTGATTCGACGATCACCTCCGGCTGGTCGTTGACGAACACCAGTACCGGCAGGAATGCCCAGCCGAACAGCAGCAGCAGTGTCACCAGCAGGGCCCGAACCTGGGAACGCGACTTGATGCCGATCAAAAACGCGATCCAACTGCACAGCGGAAGGTAGATGACCACCGAGAGGACCGAGCAGAGAATGTAGTCGAAGTGAAAAAAGATCGATGCCAGTGCTGCCAGCGGGACGGTGAGTACCGCCTTCGGTCCGTCCTCCAGCCCCGGTGTGCCCATCGCAAACCAGCTCTCGAACAGGAAGATCGTCACCAGCGGGAGGCCCAGCACATACATCAACCGGCGGACGCTGTAGTGCTTCTGCAGGATGATCTCGCGGCTGGTCATCGGCGAAGCCAACAGCAGGTCGATGGTCTGGTGAGATCGTTCGCTGGCGACCAGGCTGGTGGCCTGAACGGCGATCAACAGCACCGCGAGCGCCCACACCACGTACAGTGCTTCGGCAGCGACCCCCAGCCGTGCCTGGTAGGCCATCCCGGCAACGGCGGCCAGGACCAGGAACAGGGGCGTTTCAATCGAGACCAGCACTCGGACCAGGTAACGGGTGGTGCCCAGTGTCTTCTTCTGGGTTTCCCTCCACGTGATCGGGCGATCGTCGGGCAGTTGCACGTCGTCGCGGACCAGGACCACGCCGCCGGTGGTGAACTCGTTGAGCCAGAAGAAGAAGTGATCGAGTCGCCGGAAGAGTGTCAGCACGAGGTTGCTGCGGATGACGTGGGCACGTCGGACCAGGAACAGCCGGCCCAGCGTGATGAAGAGCAGCGAGGGGACACCGAGCACGACGACCTGCATCCACATCGTCTCGAGACTGTCGGTGGTCAACTGGATCGGCGCGACAGCGAAGAAGTAGAAAGCGCCGGCCGGGCCGATCGGCATCGTCGTGAAGACGACGGCCATCAGCATTCGGGTCCCCAGGATCAGGAACGGGTAGCTGAGCAGTCCGAGGGCGTACGTGCTGACGAAGGCCGAGACGGTGGAACCGCACCAGCTGGAACACATCACCGCCAGTGACCCGATGTAGATGCAGATCGTGGTCAGCATCACGATGCCGCTGACCAGTTCGAGAGTCGAGACACCTCCCAGCGAGTACGCGAAGGCCATCAGCGGAAGCGAGAGCAGCAGGAAGGTGAACATCGGGACCAGCCGGCTCAGCAGTTTCTCGAACAGGATGGTGAAGGGGCCCAGTCGCGTCACCAGCAGCATCGTCAGCGAGTCGCGTTCCTTTTCGGCGGTGATCGCCCCGCAGGCCAGCGCGGGCAGAAACAGGAGGATCCCCAGAAACTGCAGGTTGACGACCTGGTGAAACATGTCGGTGCCCTTGCCGAGCATCGCGAGCGTGTTCGAGCCGCTGACGGCGAGGATTCGCTCGAACTCCAGGTAGGCCAGCAGGAACAACAACGACGCGTAGAGCAGGCGGATGACATAAGTCCGGCGCTGCGCCGACTGCTCGATCAGTTCCTTGGTCAGCAGGGGCAGGCCCAGCTGAGGCCATCGACGGGTCATGCGGTCTTGCCCTCGGTCAGCTTCATGAAGGCCGTCTCCATGTCCATCGCCTCGGGCTGGAACATGTGGATCCTCACTCCCAGCTTCACCAGCGCCTCGTGCAGTTCCTCGACAGCCGTGTGATCCTCGCGAAGCTGAATCGCGAACCGGTCGACCTGCCGTTCGACGCTCGCCACGCCCTTGATTTCGCGGATTCGATCGACGACTCCGTCGTCGGATCCGGTCAACTGCACATGGACGACCCGCATCAACTGCAGCTTCCGGAAGATCTCCTCGAGTGAACCCTGGGCGACCATTTCGCCGGCCTCGATGATCCCGATTCGAGTGCAGAGGTGAGACAGTTCGTGGAGGATGTGGCTGGAGATCAGGATGGTCTTGCCCATCTCGGTGAGGGCCTTGAGCAGTTCTCGGACCTCGATGCGGGCCCGTGGATCCAGCCCGCTGGCCGGTTCGTCGAGCAGCAACAACTGGGGATCGTGCAGCAGCACGCGGGCCAGCGCCAGGCGTTGCTTCATGCCACGGGAGAGCGAATCGACCTGGTCACCGATCTTGTGGGTCAGGTCGGTGAGTTCGAGAACGTCGCCGATGACCGTCTTGCGTTGCTTGCGGGGGATCCGGTAGGCGGCGGCGAAGAAATGCAGGTACTCGCGGACGTTGAGGTCTTCGTAGACACCGAAGAAGTCGGGCATGTAGCCGATCTGTTCACGGACTGCCTGGGGACGCCGGCCGACGTCGATGCCGTTGATCTTGGCGGTTCCGGTGAAGTGTCCGATCAACGTCGCCAGCACCTTGATCGTGGTGCTCTTGCCTGCTCCGTTGGGTCCGATGAATCCGAAGACTTCGCCGGGCGGGATCTCGATCGAAATCCCCCGCACGGCATGGATCGGGCCGTAGTGGACGTGGAGATTCTCGATCGAGACGACCGGGACGACATCGGCTGGAACCGGGTCGGCCGTTTTCAGGCTCGCGGGGTCATCTGGGGGCATGGCTCACCGTGGGGATGTCGTCGAGACAGCGGATTGTGGGTCGGCCGGGCTCTCGGGATCGGGACGATCGTGGTAGAGGTGGCGGTAGAGCAGGAGACTGTCGCCGTCGGCGACGGCAATCACCAGCAGCCACTGGCCGGGATCGGTCGGGTCGAGCAGGGCGAGGTCCTCGAAGTTGTCGCCCCCATGGGGTGCCACCCGCGAGACGGCCCGGAAGACTCCCCGGCTGGGTCTGACGCAGGCGTCCCTGAGAAAGTCGGCCCGTCGACGGCCGTTGCTGTTGACGGCGTTCCAGGCAATGAGGTCGGCCTGGTTGGTGATCGCCCAACGACCGTTGCGGCGGCGCTGGCCACCCATGAACCAGTCCTGTGGACTCTCCGGGAACAACGGGACGTTGGCGGTGTTCCCGAGGTGGTGGGCCGCCTGGTCTGCGTGGAACAGCATGGCTGTGCTGCGAAGGCCGAAGACCTGTTGGATGGCCGCCTGGAACCGGGACGCGGCGTCACCCGCGGTGGCCAGGGTCTCGGGTTCGACCGACTCCCAGTCGAACGCCGGAATCGGTTCTTCGGGAGCGATCCGGAACACGCGGTTGACCTGGGGCGACCACTGGGGCACGTTCTGCAACGCGGTGAACCCTGACGGGATCGTGCCGATGTATTCCGATGGTTCGGTCGCATCGTAGCCGGACCCTGGTCGGTCCACGGAGTAGACCGGGCTGTTGGACAGGAAACGCCTGTGGTCGATCGGAGTGAACAGTCCGCGGGTGACGGTGGTCGCCAGGGTCGTATTCGACCCGACCAAATGCAGGTCGAACCGATTCTCACGGACCAGTTCTCCGCCGTCGCCGATGTCGCGGACGATCAGCTGCCGCACGTTGCCGCTGGTACCCATGTACTCGTGCGAGATCCACACGATCAACACGGTGAACGCGACCGTCATCAGCGGAAAGACAATCCAGGTCAGCTTGCGGACCCCCAGCCACCCCAGCACCAGGTAGTCGACCGGGCCGATCGCGAAAACGTAAACGACCAGCAGCAGTCCCAGCAGCCAGAGTGGAACGACCTCGAAGTCATCCGGTGTGAGCCGGGCGACCAGGCTGTTGACCGACTGCAGACGCCACTTGATCTCGGACTGCAGCACGGTCGGTCCGAGAAGCGGACGGGTTTCGGCGACCTGCGAAGGAGCTGAGAGATTCGGTTGTGCGGAAGTTGAGGCGGAAGCCGGCAGGGTCGCCTTCCGTTGCGGCCGGCCGAATTCCGGGGGGCGTTGTCGTGGGGGAGTTCCGGGAATCGGTTGAGTGAAGTGGGTGGGGGTTGTTCGAAGTCGATTCCAGAGAAACGAGACGCTGGCCTGCCACTCGGACGATACCAGGAAATCCACCTCCAGCGGCGGGTCCTGGTGAATCACCACGCGGCCGAGTCCCTTGTGGAGCCGGGCCGGGCTGTCGGCGAACCGTGGCAGACCGTTTTCGTCGAGTTGAATTCGGGGGTGATCGTCGGTTGCGCGGGCGAGCCGGTTGACGAAGTCGATCTGGAGAGCCGCCAGGTTGCCGTCGATGAAGACACAGACGTTCCCGCCGGCGTCGACCCAACGCGCAATGGCATCCAACTGGTTGCGGCGGAGATTGCGGAGACCTTCGGGCAACAGCACCAGCACGTTGAACTCGCACAACCACAGTGGATCGGTGGGGACATCAGCGGGGTAGATTCCCGCCGGGTAGGTGGTGACCAGCCGCTGGCCGGCAAATACCGCGGGGCGGCCGTAGGCAGTGTGAACCAGTGGTTCGATGTTCAGGCTGTTGGTGAACAGGAGTTCCTCCTGCGAACTGGTCTGTTGCCAGGGCTCGCAGAAGGCGACGACGAACGAGCGGCGGAGCGGACCGGCGATCCGCAACGAGCGTTCCCCAAGAGGAAAGACGCCGGCGTCGCTGATGAAAAAGGCTCGAATGTCGAGTGGGCTGGAGGTGTCGTGGTCGGTGTTGAAAGGCGGCAGCAGTGTGCGGAAGCGGGTGCCGGTGTCGGTCAGGACGATTTCCCGTCTGCTGAGCAACCGTCCCAGCACGCGTCGACCCTGAACGACGTGGACATCCAAGTGCCCCCTGGGCAGCCGGGGGCCGTTCCAGGTCAGGGTCCAGTCGATCGAAAGCGGCGAGCCGCTGCGGAGGTCCTGGTACCGCCGGTTGAACTCGATGCTCAGCCGCGGGTCGACCGGTTCGTCCTCCGAATCAACACTCGGTGTCACGCCCCGGGGCCGGCCGGCGTCCTGGGCGACCACGGTGCCCGGCAGCCGATGGTTCGAGCACGGCAGGAGAGCCGGCGTGAGAACGAGGGCCAGGCAGAGAAGGCGGTGGCAGGTCATAGTGCGACGGGTTAGCCGGAGACTCGAACAGTCTTCTTCTGAAAATACCACCATTCGACCAGCAGCACGACGAAGGCGATCCAGGCCAGGGTCGGCCACAGGGGCCGGTCGGTGTCGATTTGAGTGGTCGATGCGCCCACTCTCAGTTCCTCGTCCCGGGGTTCGATCAGGTCGGCACTGGCCAACGACGACTCGCCGGCGTCGAGAATTCCGGCTCCGACACGGGCCACCTCGCTGCCGTTCTCACTGATGCGATAGATGCCGACATGAGGGGCGGGGATTCCGGAGAGCATCCCGTCGGGGCCGGTGCGGAATGTCTGTGGTGACGAGCCCGGTCCGGAAACGGTGTAGGTCGTGTTGCGATCCAGCATGCGGGGGGCCAGCACACGGGTCGGCTGGCCGCCGACCTCGGCGAGTCCCGCGGCGTGTCGGGTGATGTCGATGGCGTTCTTGATCAGCACGGGGAATCCGACCCGGTAGGGCAGCGTCGAGCGGTCGGTGTGGAACAGAAGGTAGAAGGCCTGGCGACCCGGGGTGTGGCGGGCCAGCACCAGTGGTCCGGAGCGGCCGGTGGCCAGGATCTCGTAACCGGCTTCCCGAAAGTGCTGGTCGAGCACGTCGTCACCCCGGACTGGCTCGTCGGCGATCTCGATGCTGTCCAGGTTGACGTGCTGCAGCAGCAGGCTGCCGCGATTCCAGTCGACGACCGGTGAGCTGCCGGTGCGGATGGTGACCAGTTCGGCAAGATCCTCGGGGATCTCGCCCACGACCAGCCGCACCGATGCCTCGAGATTCGGGTTGGCCTTCTGAGTCGTCTCGGTGATCGCCAGGTCGAACACGTCGGGTTGTCCCGAGGCATCGCTGTCGGGGTAGACGGTCACGTCGGGAAAGACCTGCAGCGCGTGTCGGTAACTCTGCAGATCCGTGTCACACCAGACCAGAAGCGATCGTGAGACGGGCAGTTCGAGATAGGCGGTGTTGTCGGTCGAGAGACCGTCGAAGCCGTCGCTGACAATTCTCGCCGCCAGCCGGCTGATACCTGGCGTCTGGAGCGAGTACACCAGTCGCTTGGACTGGCCCGCTTCCAGGGCGATCGGCTGGCGTCCCACCTCCTGGCCGTCCTGTTCGAGCAGCACCTCGCCGGATGTGACCTCGGTCGGAGACCCGCTGACCCGTACGAACACGTCCCAGGGCGTCAGGCTGTCGGCGGCCCCGGCGGCAGTCTGACGCCGGGCGTTGAAGGCGGTGATGCCCATGTTCACCGTGGCCGTTTCGAGCTTCTCAAACTGCAGTTCAAATGGCAGTTCGACGTCGACGCGTGCGATCTTCTGGCCACCGGCGGTGTCCTGGAGGTCGGGGAAGTTGCCGTCAGAGACCAGGGTGACGGTGCTGATCGTCTCGCGACGGGCCAGTGCCTGTGCCATTCTCAGGCCGTCGACCAGGTTGCCCGGGACGTCACGGACGGTGAGCGTGTCGAGTGCCTTGGTCAGTATCCGCTTGTTGTTGGTGAACTCGGTCAACTGCCGGGCCCCGGCCCCGACGGCGATCAGGCTGATCCGACCGGGCAGGGTCGCCTCGATCAACTCCGCGATTCGCTCCTTGGCACGTTCCATCCGCGTCGGCCCACCCCGGGTGTCGACGGCGGCCATGCTGGCCGAGCAGTCGATCAGGATCGGCCGGTTGTCGCTGGATCCCGGCTCACCTCTGAGAAATGGCTGCATCGCCGCCAGGATCAGGCTCAACAGGATCGCCAACTGCAGCCACAGCAGCAGGTGTTTCTTGAACCGCTGGAAAGGCGAATTGACTCGCTGGTCGTTGATCACGCTGTGCCAGAGCACGAGCGAGGGGATCTCGAAGCGGGGCCGCTTGAGCTTGAGGAAGTAGACGACCAGCAGCGGAATGATCAGCAGAAACAGCCAGGCCCACGACGGAGAGAGAAACCCGGTCCAGGTCATTTCAACCACCCCTGCCGCTGGAGCAGGTCGAAGAGCACCAGTTCGAGCGGAGTCTCGGAGCTGATCGAGAGGAAGCGGCCGTTGCGGATTCGGCTCTGGCGACGGACGTGTTCCTGGAGCTGTTCGCGATGCTCGTGGTAGATCCCGTGGAGTTCATCGATCGACGAGACATCGACGGTGCCGCCGTTTTCGCTGTCGACCAGCCGCAGGTCCCCGGTCAATTCCGGGTCGATCTCGGTCGGTCCCAGCACCTGCAGGGCGAAGATCTCGAGCCCGGCACTGTAGAGCAGGTTGAACGGTCGCGCGAGAGAGGTGGGGGTGAGAAAGTCGGAGATGATGATCGCCAGTCCCTTGCCACGATGGCGGCGGAGCATCGCTTCCACGGCCGAATCGATCGGCGCGTCGCCACCACATTCGGCCCGTTCGAAGAAATCAAACAGGCGTCTCATGCTGACCCGGCCACTGGAGGGCGGCATCACACGCGGCGGTTCTCCGCTGGCTCCGACCACGTAGGCACTGACCCGCTCGATCCCCATCAATGCGGTCACTCCCAACGCTGCAGCCAGTTGCCGGGCCCGCTCGAACTTGTTCTCGAAATTCATCGAGTTCGAAGCGTCGACCAGGATCGCGACGTGCATCACCTCCTCGTACTGGTACAGCTTCATGAAGGGCCGGTTGAGCCGGGCGAAGATGTTCCAGTCGACGAAGCGGACGTCATCGCCGGGGACGTAGTTGCGGTAGTCGGCGAACTCGGTGCTGCTGCCACCCTTGCCCGAAGCGTGTTCGCCCTGGGTGCGGTTGGTCTTGCGGCGGTTCGGCTGCAGCCTCAGTCTTTCCAGGCGGGTCAATGCCTGGTTGTCCAGCAGCGTGGTCAGTTGGTTGCCGGGGGAGGTGGTGGTCATCGGTCCAACGTGGGGACGGGGTGTTCGAGACGGATTCAGGCGGTGGTCGTCAACGATGCGACACAGTCGGCGACCAGGCTTCCGACGTCGATGTTCTCGGCCTGTCCGTCGTAGTTGAGCAGCACGCGGTGCTGCAGCACCTCGGTGGCGAATTCCGAGATGTCCTCGAAGGCGATGTGTGCCCGTCCCTCCCCCAATGCTCGCACGCGTGCGGCCCGGATCAACGCCTGTGCCGCGCGGGGGCTGGCTCCCCAGCGGACAAACTGGCGGATTCCCTCAGGGGCCTCGTCATTGTCGGGATGGGTGGCCAGGACCAGGCGGACGGCGTAATCCCTCAGCGGATCCGCCACGACAACCTTGTCGAGTGTCTTGCGGATGCCCAGGATTCCGGGTCCGTCGAGAACCACGGGGAGTTCAATCGATTGTCGGAGGATCGTGCGGCTGACGACCTCGTTGAGTTCCTCGCGGTCCAGTCCGCCGACGACCACCTTGAACATGAAGCGGTCGAGCTGAGCTTCGGGCAGGGGGTAGGTGCCTTCCTGTTCGATCGGGTTCTGCGTGGCGAGCACGAAGAAGGGCTGGTCGAGAACCGAGACGTCACCGCCGACGGTCACCGTGCCCTCCTGCATCGTCTCGAGTAGCGCCGACTGTGTCTTGGGCGAGGCGCGGTTGATCTCGTCGGCGAGCAGCAACTGGGTGAAGATCGGTCCACGGCGGAACTCGAACTGGTATCGGCCCGACTCGTCGGTGTTCATGATGTTGGTGCCGATGATGTCGGCGGGCATCAAGTCGGGGGTGAACTGGATGCGTTTGAAGTCGAGGTCCAGGACACGGGCGAGCGACTTGACCAGCTCGGTCTTGCCCAACCCGGGAACTCCTTCCAGCAGCACGTTCCCACCACAGAACATCGCCGTCAGCACCGAATTGACGACGCGGTCTTGTCCGACAATGACCGAGCCGATTGCATCACGGATTCGCTGGTAGTCCTGCCGAAATGCCTCGATTTCGGCATCCTGCAGGTCGGTCGGCGGTGTCGTTGAGGCCGGTGTTGGTGAGATGTCCTGTGCCGCATCGTCGGCCGACTGATCATCGGAAAGTTCTGGAGTCGTGCTGTCGTTGGTCATCGGAAACAGGTCCTGGTCGCGATCTTGTTGTCTATCTGGTGGTCAGTTCGCGTCGTCGTCGGTAACCCGACGGCGACGTTTCATCGCCAACAGCCGTTCGGTGGTCGACATCCCGTCTTCTTCGGTGGACTTGGCTGTGGGCGGCCTGGTGGTTGTCTGTCCGGTCGGAGTCTTGGGGGCCGGCGTGAGTGTGCGGACGGTTGCGAGGTGCTCGGGCAGAGCGGTTGGGACGGTGGAAACGGGTTCGACACGCTGGGCGTCGGGTCTCGATTCGACCGCCTGCTTGCGTTGCAGCAACGCGCCCATGGTCTCGGTTGACGAGGCCCTCGCGGGGCGGAACCAGGCAAGGATCGCCTGCCGGTCGATCTGCACTCGTCGGATCGCCACGTCCAGGGGCAGCAGGCAGGCCAGGCCGACCAGGAACCAGTCGAAGACCTGTCGCGAACTGGACTTGGGTTTCCGACGGTCGTAGATCTGCTCGGGCTTCGTCGATGGATCGAGCATCCGGCCACCGGTCCTGTCGACGATTTCCTGCAGCAGCAGTGGGTCGGAGTTGAACTTGAGGTACTCGGGCGAGTACGAGACGATCAGTCCGCCATGGGTCGTCTCCTTACGGCCGTCGCCTTCGCCGGTGGCGCGGACCTGGTACCGCCCCTTGCCCCACAGTGGGAAGCTCGCCTGGTAGCGAGTGGGGCCGACCTGCTTGAGCACCAGGGATTCGGGGGTCCGGTCGTGAGGGCCGGCGACGACGGCGACGAGATTCAGAGGGGTCGCGTCGGGATGGAAGTCCTCGACCACCACCGTTCCACGACCACCCTCGGCGTAGCTCCACAACCGCAACTGACCCTTGCGGTGGACTCGCGAGATGCGGGTGATCAGTTGCTGTACGAATGCCCGGTACTTCTCCCAGGAGACCCAGTCCTTGCCCCAGTTGGTCGAGAGGTCGGAGGTGAAGGCGGCGGTGGTGCCCAGGCCCTTCTTGTGGATGACCAGCAGCGGATCGATTTCGCTCTCGCCGGTCTTGTCGACCTTGGGCGGCGTCTGCAGGATCGTCTCGGCCCGCGGCTTGGCGGTGGTCAACACGTAGCCGTGCAGCGGGGGCAGGCCGTCGAGTCCCTTGAGAATGGGCGACGGGAACCCAACCTCCGGCTGGACGGTCTCGTTCTGGATCATCGTCCGCTTCAGCGTGTTGGATTCCTTGATGAAGATCGACGGCAACAGGCTGGGGTCGTCGGGGAAGTAGTAGCGGCCACCGGTGGCCGAGGCGATCTGCTGCATGATCTGCACCTCGCGGCCACCGTGTGGGAAAATCGAGATGGTCGAGACGGTGATCTGGCTGGTCTTGAAGTCGGCAAGCATCTTGGGCGGGGGTGGTTGGGGGTCGCCGTCGGAGATGATGATCATGTGTTTGGCCGACGCGTCACTTTTCTTCAGGCCCTCCAGCCCCATGGACATCGTCGAGGCGAAGCTCGGCATGTCGCCGATGACCGCTCCGTTGATCTTCTTGGCCAGCGAAGCGTACTCGCGGGCCGGCGTCAGTTCGAACAGCCACTGTTCACCGGTCGATCCGTAGACCAGGACACCCACCTCGTCCTGTGGATGCAGCACCTTGATCGCCTGTTTGGTGATCCGCTTGCCCCAGGTGTTTCCCTCGGGAAACTCGCAGGTGTGCAGGATGATGGCCAGGGCCCCCTTGGGCAGCACCTTCTTCTTGGTGATGTCCATATCGACAGGCAGAATCTCCTCGATCACCGTCTTTCGGTAGCCGCCGGGTCCAAAGCTGTTGGCGCCGCCGACCATCAGGAACCCGATCCCCAGGTTTTCGACCGAGTCCTGCAGGGCACCCATCTGCACCACGTCGAAGGCCTCGACCCCGACGTTGACGAAGATCACCAGGTCGTAGGACATCATCGAGAGCGCGTCGCGGGGGAACTCGTACGCGTTGCGGATGTCCACCCCCCGCTGGCTCTCGCGGATCGCCTGGACCAGTGACTGGTGGTCAGCCGGGTTCCCCCGAGGATCGGTCACCACCAGCACCTTCCCCTCGCCCTCGACGAACAGGTAGTTGAGGACCGTGTTGTTCTCCTTCCAACTGTCGTCGCCCTGTTCGACGACGACCGTGACCGAGTACTCGTAGTAGCCGGGCGAGCGGAGGAAGATCGGGAAGGTGTAACGGCTCTTGCCGGCCGGGAAAGTGATTCCGCGTTCGGCGATCGTACGGTCGTTTTCCTTGAGCACCAGCTTGCCGCTGCCGCTCTTGAGGCTGGAGATCACCACGTCGGCCTCGTAGGGCTCGCCAAGCTTGACGTTGCGAGGCAACTCGAGCTGTTCGACCCAGACCTCGGACTTGTAGCTGTAGGTGATCGGCATCACGTCGACGGCGATCTCGCGACTCTTGAGTTCATCGAGAATGCTCCGCAGGTCTCCGGCGGTCTCGGTGCCATCACTGATCAACACGATCCGGCCGCGGTTTTCGGCCGGCAGCATCGCTGCGGCCAGCGAGAGACTCTGCTCGAGATTGGTCGCGTCACGATCGATGAGCGAGTTGAGCAGGATGCCGTCCTCAAGTGGAGTGACCTCGGCCGGCGGCAACTCGACGGCCGAGTTGCGTCCGAAGACGACCAGCCCCGCCTGGTCTCCCTCGGGCTTTCTCGACATCGTGCTGGCCACGAACTGCAGGGCCCGGTCCTGGGCGTTCTCGTCGTCGGTCTCGCGGCCGACCGAGTCGGAAATGTCGACGGCGTACATCACCGCGACCACGTCGCTGGTGCGGACGGCCCGCGGTTCGGCCAACAGCATCACGAACAGGCCGATCAGGGCCAGCCGTGTCGACAACGCCACGACACCGCGGGTACGCCCCAGCCCGCTGCCACCGGCCACGTGCAACCACCAGACCCACGGGGTCAACACCATCAACCCGAAGGCCTCGGGCCACACGAACAACATCGTGTTCGACAACTCGAGCCCCAGCACCAACGCGGTGTAGGCCGACAGGAACACCAGTAGCACAATTGTCTGTGACCAGCGAAAGGGCTGCCGAGGACGTGGGAACAGGCGTTCGAGAAAGGCGGACATGGCGTGGACGGTGCAGCGGGCAAGGGCGGTTAGAGATCAACCGAGACAAGGCGATGGTTCCGGGTGTCGGCGACCCAGATTCGACGTGTCGAATCGACGGCCAGTCCCCAGGGAGTGCCGAACTGGTTGGGGCCGGATCCGGTTGAACCGAATCGGCCGAGCAGGTCTCCTTCGAGGCTGAAGCGGGAAATCCGTCCTGCACCGTACTCGACCACCCACAGGTCCCGCTCGGGACCCAAGGCGATATCGTAAGGATAGTGTAACCGGCTCGATTCGTCTCGCGTTCCCAGTATCTCCAGGAATCGCCCCTCGCCGTCGAAGACCTGGATCCGGTCGTTGAAAGCGTCGACGATGTAGAGTCGCCCGGCGTGCCAGACCATGCCGCTGGGACGCTGGAACTCGCCGGGCCGATCTCCGATGCCGCCGAAGGTCAACAGGTGCCGCCAGTCGCGGTCGAACTTCTGTACGCGGTTGGCTCCGCCGTATTCCGAAACGAATCGGTGGCCCCGGTCGTCCTCGACCACCGCCACTGGCCAGTAGAAATCTCCGTCATCCTGCCCCTCCTGTCCGATCATTCGCTCGACGTGGCCGGAACGGTCGAAGACGACCACCCGGTGATAATGCGTGTCGGCCACGGCGATGTCGCCGTCTGAGAGAACGCAGATGCCTTCCGGATTGCCCACGTCGCTCTCGGGCATGTCCCATTGCCTCAGCGGATTGCCGTCGCGGTCGAAGACCAGCACGCGACCGGCGTTGTCGAGCAGGTACAGCGTGTCGTCGGGAGCGGTGGTGACGGCACGGGGAGCCGGGATCGTCGAGCCGGCCGAGGGAATGGACTTGCGGGTGACTCGTCGAGGCACAAGCTGCGGATTGTCGGTGTCGGTGCAGCCGACCAGCAGCAACGCCGCAACTGCCGTGGCCAGCCGAGAAGACACTCTGCCGGGACCAACACCCATAGCCATTTCCGATCAATGACGAACGACCGCTGAGACGCAATCCCTCCGGCTCGATTGTACGGTGCCGACCCCGATTTCGACGACCCGTCGGGGTTGCCGAATTGCGGCCGGTGACGGTCCCGAGGCCGGCAACGGGATCAGTTCAACAGCCGTGCCGAACAGGTCAACCGTGGATGGCCCTGGGAGTGATCTTCACCCTCAGATCGCTGGCAGGTGGAGCAGAATCGGCCAGGTGCAAGATCGTCCGTCGCCGGTCCCGATCGACCAGTTCCAGCCGGGTCTCACGGATCGCGCCGATCGCACGCGAATCCACCACCCGGGCCGGTCCCGACGAATCGGCCTCGAGCACGACCTGTTCGGGTCTCAGGCACACGTCTCGGTCACCCACCTTCCAGGCGATGGCATCGTCGGGTTCGAACCAGTTGACCGGCCCCAGGCATTCGGCCACCTCGCGGCTCGGCGGTCTTGCGTACAGTGAGGCCACGTCCCCCTCGGCGGTCACTCGTCCACCGGCCAGCACCACTACCCGATCGGCGTGACGCAGGACCTGTTCGGGTGCGTGGGTCGAGAAGACCAGTGACGTGCCGGATTGTCGTGTCGCTTCGACCAGCGACTCCCAGTCCCGATCCAGCCGTGCGGGATCGACATGGACCAGCGGTTCGTCGGCGACCAACACGCCGGCTTCAGCTGCCAGTCCTCGTGCGACGGCCAGCCGAGATCGCTCGCCGGCCGACAGTTGACCCGGACAGGCGTTCCGAAGTTGGTCGAGTCCGAATCGTGCGAGTGTGTCCCGGGCCGACTGCGGGCCGTGGGGCATCACCGCCCGCAGGTGTTCGTCGACGGTGCCCTGGGGCCAGAGACCTCCGTCGGGGGGGATCCAGAACAGTGGCAACCGGCCGGTTTCGGCGGGGAGGTGATCATCGATCCGACCGTGCTGCGGCGACTCGAAACCGACCAGCAGATTCAGCAGCGATGTCTTTCCGGCCCCCGAGGCTCCCAGAACCGCGGTTCGCCCCGTGGTGATGTCGAGGTGATCCACCTCCAATCGCGGCCCGACCTCGCCGTCGAGGCGGACGCCTTGAACAGTCCAGAGTCTGGCCTGTGTGTCGACCATCAGGCGTCCCCCGGTGGCGGGTTCGAGAGTGTTCCGGGGGCAGGACGGGAGCCGACGAAAATGGTTGGTACGGGCATCATGCGTCCGAGGGCCACCAATAGGCAGACAACCACCAACGGAACCAGAACGACCACCAGTGTCGTGCTGGACAACGCCGCATTCCGGCCGAAGTGCATCTGCTGGTACATCCGGTGTGCCACCGAGAGCCACTGGGGCGGGGCCAGCAGTTCATTGAGCGTCAATTCGAGGTATCCCCACCAGCACAGCAGGCCGACCATCCAGGCGGCACGGTGTCCGAAGTTCTGCCACACCATTCGCCAGCCGGCGATTCTCTGGGGGCCGGGCGGAGCGTGTTGCAGCAGCCGCGACAGGTGCATCGACTCCCGGCGGGGCAGCACGGCCAGGAGGACGACGAGCAAAGCGGCTCGGGGCAACAGCCAGAGCGACTGACCGATGATCAGGGCGACGATCGAGTGCCCGAAACCGCCCGGAGCCGTGATCAGCAGGGCCCAGGTCAACAGCAGCCCCAGCGAGAGGCTGCCCATCAGCCCGGGAAGCGAGAGCACCACCAGCAAGCCGAGATGTCGTCGTCGCAGCAGCCAACCGGCCGACACTGCGGCCACGACCGCGATGACGACCGTCGGCAGCAGGCTGCGGCCGGCATGGATCAGTGTCGGTCCCAGTCGGTGTCCGCCACGCCACGCGGACGACCAGCCCGGAACTCCGTCGAGGACCAGGTTGCCCAGCGGGATCGCCGTTCCCACTGCCACCGCCATCACCAGCCAACTCGAAACCACCCACTCCCTCCAGTGGGATTGCCGCGTCATCCCTGTTGGCCGCCATACGCCGGGATTTCGGCGAGATGTCCAGGCGAGGACCAGCAACGGAGCCAACAGGCAAAGTGAACAGGTCAGCGGCAGCCAACCGGATCGCCACAGGTCCCAGGGCGACTGCTGGCCGAGGCTCTGCAGAGCGATCAGTTCGAACAGCGCATTGGACCAACTTGCCGGAGTGAGCCTTTGGCCGGCGATCACGCGGAACAGGGACGCGATCTCGAACTCGTGGAATACCAGCAACGCCATCAGGCCGAAGGCAGGAACCCGGTTGCGGGCCGGGCCGTACCAGAATCCGCGCGGCCAACCGCAGGCGGCGACCCGGCGAAGGCGATCGGGACCGGCCAGCCGTCGGCACCAATCTGCTGTCGGGCCCAGCGGGGCCGGCGGGGCCAGCAACAGCACCAGCGTGCCGACCGGAACGATCCCGATCAGCAGCAGCAGGTCGTAGAACAGCTCGTTGAGTACCGGTTGCCGGACCAGGTCGAGGGTGATGTTGGAATAGGCGTAGCCGACCACAAAGCCGGGGGTGAGAAACGGAATGGCCAGTGCCAGCAACCGCCGCCGCCGTTGACGGGGACTGCCGGTCTCCAGGCCGCGGGCCAATACCGCGGCCAGAGGCGTGGCGATCAGCGAGACGGTGATCGCCCGCAGCAGGGTCCAGCCACATTCGATCTCGAGACTCATCTCGCATACTCCGTCCGCAGCCACTCCAGGCAGGCCGTCCGCGAGGCACGGAGTCCTTCGAGCCGGATGCCGTCGGCGACCCAGGTTCGGAGCCGACGGACCTCCGTCGGCAGGCTCTCCTCATCGATCGCTCCGAGTGGGACCTGTCGAGACGGTGAGCGGGCCAGCGCCAATTCGGTCTCGGCGCTCAACAGGAAATCGACCAGCCGCCGGGCGGCAGCCAGCCGATCGGTTCCCCTGACGATCGACACGCTGTTGGGCACGCAGACGGTCTTGCCGCCGGGCAGCCGGATCGGCAGCATCGCGACCGGATGGCCGTCGTCGAGGCCGACGAAGAAGTCGTCGGTGTCGGTCCATCCCAGGTCGCACGTGCCGCGGGCGACCAGGTTCTTGACCGTCGCGTTGCCGGAAACCTCGATCAGACCTCGCCGCCGCCGCTCGGCGTGCCGGGCCTTCAGAGTGCGGCCGTTGTCGGCATGCCACAGCAGGCAGTAATGCGTCAGCGTGGTGCCGAACAACGGCCGCGCAACTGCCATTCGCGAGAGGTCCCGGGCGGCAGCCGCTCGCTCGACCGATTCGACGGTCGCCGACAGCTTCTCGGTGTTGACGATCCAGACCCTCAGCCTTGCCGCGAATCCGCACCAGCGACCGTCGGAGTCCTTGAACGCGTCGGGTATCCGTCGCCAACCACTGCCCTTGTATTCTGCCAACAGGTCGTGGGCCAGCAGATCGGTGGTCCCCAGCACCTGGTTGTTCCAGAACACGTCGCAGACCGGGGCCGATTTCTCACGGATCAGCCGGTTGACCAATCCCAGCGACTTGGTGGCCTCGGTGTCGTGACGCACCTGGACGGCGATGCCGGTT
>Ga0310120_10000810_pt1 | contig 24298 bp, 27 predicted proteins | sample CB27_AW_983_MG_FD_203506 | JGI IMG/M metagenome (GOLD analysis project Ga0310120, IMG submission 203506) | Marine microbial communities from Western Arctic Ocean, Canada - CB27_AW_983 | ecosystem: Environmental > Aquatic > Marine > Oceanic | place: Canada: Western Arctic Ocean | collected...
GCGGCGCAACGCCTAGCTGCTCATCAAGGCACGTCCGCGCCATCGCCCTGAACCCGTGTACCGACATCGTGTCTTTGGGGATCCCGATGGTGCGCATCGCGACCGCGAGCGTGTTTTCACTCATCGGCCTTTGGTTGTTCCTCTCCCCCGGAAAGACAAACTCCTGGTGGCCGGTGATGGGACGCAGCGCACGCAGGATATTGACGGCTTGCGTCGCAAGCGGAACGACGTGATCTTGGTTCGTTTTCGTAACGAGGTACTGCCACTGTGGCTCGGAACCATCGAGGTCGATGTCGTCCCACCGCGCTCGGCGCAATTCGCCTGGTCGCACAAACCAGAGCGGTGCCAGGTTCAGGGCGGCCATGACCACCGGTGATCCCTCATAGGCGTGAAGCATCCGCAAGAGCTTTGCGACGGCCTTGGGATCGGTCACGGCCGCGAAATGCGTGGGCGTGGGTTTCGTTAGTAGCTGTTTCACGGGTGCGGCGGGGTTGCGTGTGATGCGCTCGGAATACAGGGCGTAGTCACAGACCTGATGGCACACGTTCAAAACACGACTCGCGGTCTCGTACTTCTCTGCTTTCTCAAGAGGCTTGAGCAGAGCGTGGATATCTTGAGGTCCGATATCAGTCATCGACCGCGCACCCAGTGTCGGCAACACATAGCGTTCCAGCCGCATCAACACCGTGCTGGCATGACCCGGCACCCAGCTCGGGACCTTTGACTCGTACCACTCACGGGCGACCGCCTCAAAGCTGTTGCCTGTGTCTGTGTCGTCCATCGAGGCCACAGACGCGGCCTTCCACCGGCTCATTGGGTTCAGGCCACTAGCGACGTCTTGACGGCACTCGTCGCGCCGCCGACGGGCCTCCCCCAAGCCGACATCGGGGTATTTGCCCAGGCCACGCGAGTTTGCTTTGCCACCAAGCCGGTATTTATACCGCCACAACTTGCTCCCATTTGGGCGCACAATCACGTACAGCCCCCCGGAGTCGCCGAGCTTGTACGACTTCTCCTTGAGCTTCGCGTTCCGAACGGCGGTATCAGTGAGTGCCATCTGGGGGTGCATCAGGGGGTACCACGCCTCAACAAGCGGGAGTCACCCCTCTTGTACCCCCAAACGTACCCCCACATTACGTGGCTGTCAACGGAACACCATGGAGACACCTAGACGACTGATAGCGAAAACTGCCAGTCATACAGGCGTTTTCTGTATGATTTAGATTGTGCTGGATGTGGATGGAAGATAAAATGGTGGAGGCGGCGGGAGTCGAACCCGCGTCCGAAGGTACGTCTCCGTAGGATTCTACATGCGTATCCGCTCTTGATATCTCACCTCCGGTGTTGAAGAGTGGCAGAAACCACCGGCGGCCAGCCCCGATAAGTCTCGCCGCCGCGTGTCGGTGCCACGCGCGACGGCCAGCCCACTAAATGGCGTCTCGTCCCGGTCCGTGGGCAAGCACGGGGGAGACGCGCGACTTAATTAAGCCGCGAGTGCAAGCTGCGAGTCCGCAGTTACAGTGTTTTTCCATCGGATTAACGAGTCGATGGTGCTCGGCATGCCTCCTACGATTCCGCAACCCCCGTCGAAGCCGTGACGCCCCCCCGGTGGTCACACGATGTACTTTCATTGTAGCAGCGAGTTCAGTACATATATATACGCGTGTCAGTTTCGAATTGTCTCGCGAGTGTTTCCGCTCTGATCTTGGTTTCTTCCGTGGTCTCCATTCCCGCGACGACGGCAGCCCAGGAGCCGGCGGCAAGTGGGGCTCCCCGGACACCCTGGGGCCACCCGGACTTGCAGGGAATCTGGGACTTTCGTTCGGCAACGCCGCTCGAGCGTTCGGCCGACGTTGGAGATAGGCCGCGGCTGACGGATGCGGAAGCCGCTGAGTATCTTCGGACGGCGCCTCAACGCGCGCGATCATTTATCACCGCGGTGGCTGGAGACGTAGATGTCGGTGAGGAGCTGTGGAATGACACGGGCTCGTTGCTCGTGGCCGGCAGTCGGACCTCACTTGTCATCGACCCGCCGGATGGCACGGTGCCACGGAACGACGCGAACAGCCAACGACTGTTTCCGGTGCTGCAGCAGATTCTTGCGGGTCGCCCTGGCAGCTACGAAGAACGTGGACTGTCCGAGCGGTGCATCATGTGGACGCACACGCCGCTCCTTCCGACATTCTCGAACAACAACGTCCAGATCTTTCAGACGTCAGACGCGGTGACCATGCTGCACGAGATGGTCTATGACATTCGGGTCATTTTTCTCGATGACCGGCCACTCCTGCCTGACGGGTTGCGTCAGCTTCGCGGAAGCTCGCACGGGCACTGGGATGGCGACACGCTGGTGGTGGAGTCGACAGGCTTCCGCCACGGCATGGACTTCCTCAGCACGGGGCCAAACATGCAGCTCGTGGAACGGCTGACCCGGACTGGCACGGAGACGATCGACTACCAGTACACGATCAATGCCCCCGAGTGGTTTGCGCGTCCCTGGTCGGTCTCACTCCCCCACCGGCGCACAGAGCTGCCAATATACGAATACGCGTGCCACGAAGGAAATCGCAGTATGACGCTGATGCTTGAATCGGCGCGCCGACAGGATCTCGACGTCAGACGAGCCACTGGAGGCTCCGACGCACGCGATGAGGCCGTGAACCCCAATAAATACTGGACAGCTTCCACCGCCGGTGATATCGGCAGTGGTGGGAAGGACTGACTTGACCCGAGTGATCACACCCTCGAGATGGACCCCGACCTTCACACGGCCCGCCGTCACCACCCTCGCGCTTGTCGTCGCCACCGCGGTCTCTACTGTCGCTTGTGGGGGTTCCGAGCCTGAACCGGCCGCAGAGCCGATGAGCTCAGCCACGTTGTATGAGGGATTTCGCCTCATCACGGGTGACGACACCGCGCTGGTCGACGGTGCCGCGCTGTTGGTGGATGACGGAGTCATTCAAGCGGTTGGGGCTCAAGGATCTTTTGATTCTCCAGAAGGCGCCGCGCGCGTCGATCTGAGCGGTAAGACGGTCATGCCGGCGTTGGTCAGTCTGCACGGCCATCTCGGATTTCAGGTTGGCCTGACCTATGAAGCGGAGAACTACACGCGCGAGACGCTGATCGATCACCTCGACCGCTACGCCTACTACGGGGTGGGCACGATCGTGTCGCTCGGCACCGATGGAGGAGACCTGATCTATGCCCTCCGCACCGAACAAGAACAAGACGCGCTCGGCGGGGCTCGGGTGCTGACGGCCGGCGGCGGAATCGCGCGGCCCAATGCGGGACCAGGCGCAACGGCCATGCGTTCGTCTGCGATCGGGGTCGACAGTGAAGAGGAGGCGCGGGCCGCGGTGCGTACGCTGGCCAAACGCGGTGTCGACGTGGTCAAGATCTGGATCGACGACCGCGGGGGCTCGGTCGAGAAATTATCGCCGGAACTTGCGAGCGCGGTCATTGACGAAGCGCACTCGGCGAATCTACAGGTCATCGCGCACATCTTTGATGCGGCCGATGCGGCGGACGCGGTAGAGGCGGGGGTCAACGGATTCGCCCACCTGGCGCGTGATGAGGTGATCTCAGACGAACTCGCCGCCGCAATGGCCGCCGGCGATGTATTTGTCATGCCGAATCTAGGCATTTCCGAGCGCGGGATTCACACCGACCCGCCTGCCTGGTTGGACGATCCGCTGCTGCACGACAGTATTCGCCCAGAGGTGATCGAACGGGCCAAGGGCTCGTTTAGCAGCCGGAGCGCGGAGGCCGCCGCGCGGGCCGAGCAATCATGGGGCTTTATGCAAGCGACGCTGGCCAAGCTTCAGGACGCGGGGGTTCGTCTGGTGTTGGGCGCAGACTCCGGTGTCACGGATTCGTTCTTAGGCTACACAGAACTCCGCGAGTTGGAGCTCATGGTGAACAGCGGGCTCACGCCGGCCGAAGCAATCATGGCGTCGACAAGCGTATCCGCTGACGCGTTAGGAATCGACGAGGCCGGGCTCCTCACGGCTGGCCGTAGCGCGGATTTCGTCGTGTTGGATGCAGACCCCCTCGAAGACATAACGAACGCCCGGCGGATCGACCGGGTATTCTTGAAAGGCGTCGAGGTCGACCGAGAGGCGCTCCGGCAGCGCTGGGGCGGTGAGTGAAACGGTCCCCGGGGTGGGCGCACCGCTAGTCGGCGGTGATCCGGTAGAGATGGGTGTCGGTGCGGATGAAGATCGAACCCTCGGCGACGGCCGGTGAGGCCAGTGCCGCGCCGTCGAGCTCGTTTCGCGCCAGCTCGTCGTACTTGAGCCCCGGCCGAATGATTGTCGTGAACCCCTCTTCGCTTTGAAAATAAATACGTCCGTCCGCGAATACGGGCGAGGCCGAGTAGTTGCCGCGGAGCCGGTCCCGCCACTGGATCTCACCGCTCACGGCGTCGACGCACGTGAGAATTCCGGTGTCGGAGACGACATACAGCTGGTCCGCCACCACGACCGGCGAGGGCGTATGGGGAGCGCCCCGTCGTAGTCTCCACGCGACGTGTGTTCTCGTAACGTCCCCTGAGCCGTCCGCTCGGACTGCCAAAAGAGACGGCTGTTGAAAGCCGGTGGCGATATACACCAAGCCGTGCTTCGCGCTAAAAACAGGTCCGGGAACATTGGAGAATCCGTCCGGATACCCAACTCGCCACAGTTCTTCACCGGTTGCCGGGTCGTAGGCGCTCGTGCGAAAGGCTCCGATACTCACAAGTTGATCGCGTCGGTCGACCGTGATGATGACCGGTGTCGAATAGGCCTGCGAGATGGGCTGAGCGCGGTCTGTCTTCCACCGCGTCTCGCCAGTTTCCGCGTCGAGCGCAATCACAAACGCCTGGTCATACCCGTCGCAGCTAAAGATGAGAAGCCCGTTGTACAGGATGGGCGAGCCACCGTTACCGTGTTGGGTGATATACGGGAAACGTGTCGACCAGAGGATGTCGCCGGTGGTCGTGAGCGCGGCGGTACCATACGCCCCGAAGTGAACAAAGACCCGGTTGTGATCGGCGTCCACGACAGCGGTTGGCGAGGCAAGACTGTTCTTGGGGTTCGGGGCATACCGATCATCGACCGCAAAGACTTCCGTGTTGACCATCGCCTCCCCGCTCTGGCTGTCAAACGCCAGGAGACGGAGTGAGCCGTTGGTGCTGGTCGTCAACCATACCTGACCACCCGCGACGACCGGCGACGACCATCCGCGCCCCGTCACGGCCGTTTTCCACGCGACATTCTCCGCCTCGCTCCATTCGAGAGCCAGGCCTGTTCCCGATGAGTGCCCTTGCCCGGTGGGGCCACGAAACGACGGCCAGTCCTCGGCCAGCACCGGACACACCCCTACCGCCAGAAGCCAGACCGCCAGGACCGCTCGGGTAACGTCTTGCATGGTTCGTAGTGTCGCGTCAGAAGGGTTCACGGCGCAAGCGCCGCCATCGACAAAGCGGTGTAAGCTCGCGACGGTATGGACATCCGACATCTGGCCGTCGTCGTCGTCACGGGTCTCACCCTTGGAGCTACGGGCGGCACGAACGCCCAACAGTCAAGGGCTGACCGGGACTCAGACCGCGCACCGTTTCTCAACTCCTATGTCGGACGCTACCAGATCACCGATCGCTTCTTTCTCGATATCACCCGGGTTGGCGACGCGCTGTATGCCCAAACGACCGGTCAGAAACCGGCTCAGCTGAGACCGCGGTCAGAAACCGAGTTCGTCATCGTCGGTAGTAGTCTTCGTCTGATCTTCTCGGTCGACCCGGTCACCGGTGCCGTCGACCACCTCGTATTCGAACAGGGTGGATTCGGTCGACGCGCCGAACGGCTCGAGGCATCGATGTCGCCCGCAGCGCGTCAGGCGCTTGTCCTCGCGGCGGCGGCGCTCTCGCGGTATGTCGGCACTTACGAGGAGCAACCCGGGTTTGCGATCACCGTCCGCCTCGTCGACGGCAGTCTCGTCGCGGGTCTGACTGGACAAGAGCTAGAGCTTATTGTCCCGGAGACCGAACGTGAGTTCTTTTACGAGCACTCAACCGCGCGGCTCTCGTTCGACCTCACGGACGACGGTCCTGCCACGGGCGTGACGCTGCGCCACGGCGGCAGCAACGTGGCCATGACGCGTCTCGATGACTGAGCGGTCCCCGGTTGGAGCCGGGCACACAATGCCCGCTCGGCGTCGGTAACATTGCGAGTATGGCCTCGACACCGGCGTTTGTTCCCCTCTCGTATCAGAAGCCTTCCGCCAGCGAGACGGCGACCCGGGCCCGGCAGTTCTTTGAACGCCTGGACCGTCGACGTTCCGTCCGGGCATTTAGCGACGAAGAGGTGTCGGAGAACGTCATCAAGGACCTCGTGCGGGCTGCCTCCACTGCCCCATCGGGGGCGCATCTCCAGCCCTGGACCTTTGTAGCGGTCTCCGACCCGGCGACAAAGCGTCGGATTCGAATCGCCGCCGAAGCCGAGGAGGAGAAGAACTACGCGAGCCGGATGCCCGCCGACTGGCTGCGCGCGGTCGAGCCCATGGGCACGAACAAACACAAGCCGTTTCTCGACGTGGCACCGTGGGTCATCGTGCTGTTTCGTCAAGACTACGGACTTCGACAGAACGACACGAGGGTTCACCACTACTATGTTGCCGAGTCCGTCGGAATTGCAGCGGGTATGTTTCTCGCCGCGGTTCACGAGGCGGGGCTGGTGGCCCTCACCCACACACCAAGTCCCATGCGGTTTCTTCGCGACATCCTCGATCGACCTCGAAACGAAACCGCCACGCTGCTCATCCCCGTCGGCTATCCGGCGGATGACGCGACCGTGCCAAATCTCTGTCGCAAGTCCTTGGACGAAGTCCTCACCATCGTCTAGGGCACCCTGTCGACCCTCGGGCTCGGGGCGCGCCACACCAGTCATTGGTGGGATGGCACTTCGACCGCGGGCACTGGTTCTCTAGCGGGTGCGCACACGATTTCTGGGGCTCGGCGGAGGGCGGCGGGGTAGGCCTTGCGTGACCCCGATACCCATGGTACGGTCCTCGGGATGATGCAGGTGGGGCTGACGGTTATCATGCTGTCGCTGCTGACGACCGCGTGGCCACACCGGGCAGCGGCGCAATCGGACATATCGCCAATCAATGACCCGCCCAATCCCTACACGACCATTGACGATTGGGCCGTACTTCCCGACGGTCGAGAGTGGGGCTCGACGGGCGGCGTCGTCACGCAACGGGCAACATCAGAGCTGAGAATACGGCATCCGCATCGGCAACCTACGCGACGGTTCGGTCGTCGCCTTTATCGACGGTTCGAATCCCGAGGGCGTGGCGGTCACACGTGATGGCACGGTCTACGCCGCTGTCGTCGCGTATGGCGGCGCCTTTCTCAAGAACGTCAAGAAGCCCATCGACTGACGAGCCGGGCGAACAAGTAAGACGAGGGAGACTGATGACAAGAGCGTTCATGTTCGTCGGCGTGACTTTGCTGACCATCTCGACAGCATTTGCGGAGGTCCTGCGGATCGAGATCGAGACCCGGTCGGATGTGGCGGAGGGGATGGCCTACGGCTTAGCCGGTTCTTACGAACGGATCGTAGGTACCGCGTATTTTGCGGTGGACCCGGACAATCCCGCCAACCGAATCATTGCCGACATCGACCACGCCCCGCGAAACGCGGACGGCCGGGTCGAGTTTCATTCAAATTTCTATCTGCTCAAGCCAAAGCACATTGCGCACGGCAATGGCACAGTGCTCTACGAAGTGTCAAACCGTGGCGGCAAAGGGATGCTGTCGTATTACAACAACGCGTCTGGCACCCGTGATCCTCATACCGCCGAAGACATGGGCGACGGCTTTCTACTGAAACAGGGTTTCTCGTTGCTCTGGCTCGGGTGGCAATTCGACCCCCCACCCACTGACGGGCTGATGCGTGTCTACCCACCGGTGGCCACGGACGACGGTGCCCCAATCACCGGCCTTGTTCGAAGCGAAGTCATTGTGCGGGAAGCCGCACCCGATTGGTCGCTGGCGGACCGACGGCACGTCGCCTACGCGGTGAGCCATCCCGATGACCCCGCCCACGAAATGACGGTCCGGGACGGTGTCGACCAACCACGCCGGGTCATCCCGCGGGACCAGTGGCAGTTTGCCCGGCGCGACGATGACGGTCAGCTCGTCGACGACCCCACGCGGGTCTATCTTGAAGGCGGGTTCCAGCCCGGAAAGATCTACGACATTGTGTATACGGCCCAAAACCCGCCGCTTTCTGGGTTGGGTCTGGCGGCCATCCGTGACATGGTCTCCCAGCTCAAGTACGACGCGACACCTGACCTCTCCATTCCACGCGATGGAATCGAACACGCTATCGGGTGGGGGGTCTCGCAAAGCGGGCGACTGCTGCGGACGTTCTTGTATGACGGTTTCAACCGCGATGAATCCGACCGCAAGGCGTTTGACGGCATCATGGCGCATGTGGCCGGGGGCGGCCGGGGCAGTTTCAATGTGCGGTTCGCACAGCCGTCGCGCGACGGCCACCCGTTCTTAAACAAGCTCTATCCCAGCGATATCTTTCCGTTTAGCGATGTCACGCAGACCGACCCCGAAACCGACATGCGGGGCGGGCTGCTCTCAGGAATCCATCCGCAGCATCTGCCCAAGGTGTTTCACACGAACTCATCGTATGAGTACTGGGGACGCTCGGCCTCCCTGGTTCACACTACCGTGGACGGCACGGACGACGCGCCGGTGATGGACAGCGTTCGGATTTACACCTTTGCCGGTGGACAGCATGGTCCGGGTCGTTTTCCCCCCAGACGCACAATCGGCCAGCAGTTGAGTAACCCCAACGACTACTCCTGGTTCTTACGCGGACTGCTTGTCGCCATGAACCAGTGGGTCGCCGAGGAAATCGCCCCGCCCCCAAGCATCTATCCAAGAATCGACGATGGCACGCTGGTCCGGTCTGAAGCCTTCGCGTTTCCACAACTCCCTGGCGTGAGCCAGCCCGGTGAACCACACAAGGCCTACCGCGCGGTGTATGGACCCGAGTTCCGCACGCGCGGTATCACGACGGTCGAACCGCCCGAAATCTTGTCGGCGTTTCCGATTCTGGTGCCCACGGTTGACAGCGATGGCAACGAGATCGCAGGATTGATGATGCCCGAGGTGTCCGTCCCGCTCGCGACGTACACCGGATGGAACAACTTCGAAAAATCCGCCGGGCCGGAGGACGTGCTCTCGAGTATGCAGGGCTCCTATGTCCCGTTTGCACGGACGGCGACGGAGCGACAACGCGCGGGCGACCCACGACCGTCCATCGCCGAACGCTACGCAAGCCGGGAGGAGTATCTGGGGCGGGTGTCCGACGCCGCCCTCGCGCTGGCGGACGAGGGGTATCTCCTCGCGGAAGACATCGCGCCGATCCTGTCCAGGGCGAGCGACCACTGGTCGCTACGAATGGACGAGGCGACCAACAACGAGCAGTAATAGGGACAAACGGCTCATGTCGGTGCGCGCCGCCGCCCCCGCACGCACCGACATGGACCGCACTTAGCCTAGACCTGGCCCAAAAAGAGCGCACATCAAGCAGAACGGCGGTGCCAGGTTTTGGGCTCCCGCCGAAAACCGTTACCAGCGAGTCCAGGGAAGTACACAGGAGAAGTACACATGAAGCGTAGATTGTCCCGCGTCGTCATTCTTGTCGCTCTGAGCCTGTCAGTTGCATTCGGTGCAGCTGCCCAAGAGCTCGAGCTCTCCACCGTCGAATTCCACAGCGCATCTATCGACCGCACGACCAAATACAACATTCTTCTCCCCCGAGACTATGCCGAGTCGACCGACCGTTACCCGGTCCTCTATCTCCTGCACGGTCTGACGCAGAACTACACAGCTTGGGGTCTCGCCAACGGAGCTCCGTTTTATACGGGGCTCTACGACGATCTCATCGTCGTCATGCCCGACGCCGGAAATTCCTGGTACACGAACTACGAGCAAAGCCGTGATGGTCAGACCAACAACTGGGCCGACCACGTCGTCCAAGACGTGGTGAATCACGTCGACTGGAACTACCGAACGATCGCCCGCCGAGAGGGACGCGCGATCACCGGTCTCTCGATGGGTGGTTACGGTGCGATCACGCTCGGCCTGAGAAATCCAGACATGTTCATCTCGATCGGGAGTACAAGCGGGGCTCTCGAGTTCGGGCGTCAGGCCGCTGCCCGTCTCCGCGGCGAAATGCCCGCCGCCGCGCCTCGGCAGCGCACGCCAGCCGAGCAGGCCGCATTTGACGAACGCCGTCGTCGCTCTAATCCACTCATTGGTCTGAACGGGTTTAGTAGCCAGGTCGAGCGCTCTCCGGGCGGCGAACGGCATCTAACCGCCGCCCATGCGGATTCGTTTGACCCGTTTCACCTCATCAATCAGATTCCCGTGGAGCAGCTTCCCCACATCTATCTCGACTGCGGTACGGAAGACCGTTTGATCGCCGGGGCCAAAGAGCTGGCGGGCATTCTCATCGAGAAAGAGGCCCCATTTGACTACATGCAGATGGGTGGGGCCCACAACGCCACGTACTGGATCAAATCCATCGGCCACATCATGTCGGTGCAATACGAGGTCATGCAACGCGCGCTTGGCCAGCGCCCGTCTGGTCGACGTCAAACACGTACGAACTAGGGGACCTATCGACCATGGCAACACGACGCTCATTTCTCAAGCACGTTATTTCCGCCGGCGGGGTCGGGATCGGGATCGGCGCCGCCACCACCCGGAGACCCTCTGCGCAGGCCGAGCAAAGCGACCCCCGCATCGCGGGCTTTGACCACGTTGCCGTCCCGATGCGAAACACCGAGGCGATGGTGGGTTTCTATCGCCGTCTCGGGTTTGCCGTCAGAGAGAGCGATCGGATTTGCTCGGTCCACATGGCCCACCAGAAGATCAATTTCCATCGTCCAAGTCTGTGGGAAAGCGGCACCTTTGACCTCCGGGCGCCGGCGGCAGAACCGCCGTGCGGCGACTTCTGCTTTGTGTGGGACGGGGACATCCCATCGTTGGAGGCGCGTCTCGCCGACGCAGGTGCTGAGATCATCCTCGGCCCTGTCGACCGACAGGGCGGGGGCGCCGGCGGGGACGCGATGGGGACCAGCTTCTATCTACGAGACCCCGACCAGAACTTGCTTGAGTTCATCGTCTACTAATAGAGCAACGCACCGCGCTCTGGAGTGCCGACCGAGCGCCACCCCCCAAAGGACCTGACCGACCGAAGATCTGGTGCGCATCTAGCGTCTTGAGCTGAGGGAGGAGCGAATCTTGGGACTCATCATCAACGTGCTCGTGATGTCAGGGCTGCTGTATGGACTGGCCCTGGCCCTCCCGGGCGTGCGGGTCAAATCGTTTGGCACCGCGGTGGTCGTGTCACTCGTCTACGGATTCCTGAACTACTTTCTGTTTTGGCTGCTCGCATCGATCGCGTTCATCCCGATGCTCCTCACCTTCGGGCTCTTCGGTCTGCTCATCAACGCGTTCATCTTGTGGATAGCCGAGAAATTGATCGACGACTTCGATATTTCTTCGGTCAGCATGACTATCCTGATGGCGGTGCTGCTGACCGTGGGAAAGTTCATGCTCCGAGCAGTGCTGTAAACGCGACGCTCTAAGGGGAAATTCACCATGTCACACGAGGGACGAGTCATCTCTATTTACATCGCGCCCGAAGCCGGAGCGAGCATGGTCGCGGTCAGTTCCGTACGCGCCGTGCCCGGTTCCGGTCTCGAAGGCGACCGTTACGCTGGCGACAAAGGGACGTTCTCGAACCAGGCCGCGACCGGGCGGGAGGTCACCCTCATCGAGACCGAGGCAATCGCTGCGCTCGCCGCGGAATATGACGTGGCGATAGACCCGGCCGACAGCCGTCGCAACATCGTGACGACCGACCTCCGACTCAACGACCTGGTCGGGCGGGAATTCAGAGTGGGCGACGTGACGCTCAAGGGCACACGCCTCTGTGAACCGTGCGGTCATCTCGAGAGGCTCACCCGAGCCGGCGTCCGTCGAGGACTTGTCCAGCGCGGCGGTCTCCGCGCGGACATCGTCGACGGCGGCGTCATCCGAGCCGGCGACACGGTGACAACCGATTCCGTGGGACAGAACACATTGCCGTGACGCTCGACTCACGGCCACCACCCGATTTTTGGCACGCTCACCCGAGGTGAATGGGGACGCTGGGGCTACCGGCACCTGGACCATCACCTGGCACAATTCGGGGTGTAGTACAGCGTGAAGACACTGCGCCTGCGGAGCGTGACGTTCTCACGTTGAACTCCGTCCCTAGTCCCCACGACTTCCTCTGAGCGCGGACACGTCTGGCGCCTCTCGGCGATAGAGCCTGGTTTGGGGCGAGGAAATCAGATAACCACCATGTATGATTTGTAGCGCGATGCGGGTGTCCGTCGTGATCCCTGTTTTTAACGAACTGGCAACGCTCACGGCGCTGCTCGACAAAGTCGACGCGATCGCGATCGACAAGGAAGTAATTATCGTTGATGACTGCTCCACCGACGGCACGAGAGATCTCCTCGCATCGATGAAGCAACCAGACCGCATCATCGTCTTTCACGACCAGAACGAAGGGAAGGGCTCTGCTCTCCGCACCGGGTTCTCCCATGCGACGGGCGACTACGTTCTCATCCAGGATGCCGACCTGGAATACGACCCTGAAGACTACACCACGCTGCTGGCCGAGGCGCGCCAGCAGGACGCCGCAGTCGTCTATGGAACCCGATTCGGCGGCCAACGGCCAGGCATGGCCATCCAGAACTTGGTCGGAAACAAGTTATTGACCTGGTTCACCAACGGGCTATACGGGTCAGCGTTGACCGACATGGAGACCTGCTACAAGCTCATCCGGAGGGATGTGCTGGCCGATCTCAAGATCGAGTCGAATCGATTCAACGTTGAGCCTGAGCTCACCGCAAAAATTCTACTGCGAGGCACACGTATCTTCGAAGTCCCGGTGTCGTATTTTCGCAGAACCCGTTCCGAAGGCAAGAAGATCTCTTGGCGGGACTTTGTGTCGGCAGTGTGGACACTTATCCGTTTGCGCGTCTTTTCTCGGTGACGCTCAGCGCCGCCGACTAGAGCCCATCGTCTATCTTGGGCGGGCATGCCTCCAGTCTCTGCAAGGCGTCGGCGAACACCGGGCCGACGGGTCGTCCCTTCAGAAGCGACTGCGCTTTCTCGGCGTCACACCAGCGCCGCCTACGCACCGCTTGTTCGTCCCACTGTTTGTCGACACGGGTGACCTCCATGAAGAACATGTGCACTCGGAATGTCAGCCCCCACTTTGTCTGCTGAAAAGACCCAACCGGTTCGCCGAGGATCGTGCCGTGTAGGCCCGCCTCTTCTCGCGCTTCCTTGTGCGCGGTCTGAACAGGGGTCTCGCCGGGATCGATGATCCCTTTCGGAAACCCCCACTTCGAGCCACGCGACGTCGTCACGAGACAGAATTCGAGCCGGCCCCGCCGGCGTCGACATGGAATCGCGCCGGCCTGCCCTCGAGAAACATCGATAGAGGAATCGGCGTTCACGGGCTCCATCCCCCAGTCAGGAAGCGGGCCGGACACCGGGGATCTCCAGCGGCGGTGTCTTCATAGTGGTTTTGACGCGTCGCGACGGTCGGTCGGTGCCTGGCCGGCCGCAAGAGCTCGCGCCTCCTGGACATAGGCGGTATACACCCCGCGGTAGTCCTCCAAAAACGCATGGAGCTGGGCTGGTTCGTATGGATCAGCGACAACATCAGTCATTCGAAACGGAGGTTTGACCACGGCCGCACAGACGGTTGAATGCATGCATGCGCCGATCGAAGTTTACGACTGCAATCGGCACAATCAGCGGCTCGGGGTCGACATGGGTCGCCAGCCGGAATGCTCCTGGCTTGAACGGCCCGGGCGAGTCCTCGGTCCACAAGCTTGTCCCTTCGGGACTCAGAATGATGTTGGTGCCCGACCCAAGATACGCCCCGGCCTGATCAAAAAACTCGCTCCGACGGACCCGGGCCTCTTCCGGCGTCTCGTCGATCTCGTCGGATTCTGCGGTGTAGACCGAAATGTGTCCGAGGCGGTCGTAGTAATTCTGGTGCCCGTACTCCGTACCGCGGCTCTTCCGGACTACGCGGATCCCCGCATCTCCGTACTGACGGTCAAGAATGCACGCGCTGACAAAGTGCGAGTCCAAGGTCAATTGGAAGTTGTTGGGCAGCGTGTTGTATTCGTGGTTCTTCAAATGGTTAAAGATAAAGATGTGACCAGACGTCGACGGCAGGAGCTCTTCACCCGTGACTTCGCATCGCATCAGATTGAACGCCTCACGAAAACCCCGCGCGCATAGCGACCGCACATCGCTCGGCGCCAGAGCCGGCGGCGCAGTCACGACGGCGTGATACACACGGCGAAGGGCGTCGAATATCTCGTGCTCCCGCCGCACTTCGCCAAGAATGTCCCGACAGAGCTAGGCGAGGCTTCGCTCGAGGGAGTCATCGCTCTTTGACATGTCCGTAAGGCACCGAAAGGCATCCCCGAGGGTCAACGGGCTCTCCAACAAGTGCGATAATCGGTGCGCGGGCGAACTCACGCTGAGCTGCGTGCAGTGTTGCTCGAGTAGACTCCGGACGGCGATGTTCTCTTGCTCGAACTGCCCCGACACGAAGAGCGCACGCGCATCCCGTAGATGGGCCGACACGAGCCACAACAGACGCCGGATGAGAGCCTGCACCAGGATGGGGTCTGGGGTCTCAGACGTATCCAACCTCGTCGGGTCGACCGTGATACAGCGTGTAATCGCGAGTGGCGACAACGGAGGTCTCATGAGTGTGTGATACCCCCCCATCCCGCCCACGCCACTACCGCCCCTGGCACCGAGCGCGTCCGCAGCGTCACGCCGTCGGACTCGCCGGAGCGACAATAGTTGAGAGCGACCCTCCCTGCGGTCAAAACCCAGAGCCCCGCCGGATTCAGTCCTTGCCCAAACGTCGCCGGCACCCGCAGCACTCGCGATAGTCGGGCTCGGATGGTCGTGATCAATCCGTGCGCTCCAGCTAGCACCGCCCCCAGAAACACAGCGCCCACATCGGGATACTTCTCAAGCCAAGCGGGCGCCTTCCATAGTCAAACCCCAGGAGACGACAGGCACTCACGCAGGTAGTCGTGGTGTCATACCGGCCTGGCGCGTGAAACCCGGACCACCCAACGGGCGCGCCCGGGGCCGTGCTCGTACCAACGTCAAGCCCCTCGTGACGCTGGTCGACCTGGACCTGGAACCGCAGTGCTCCCTCCAAGAGGACGTACATCCGGTCAGCCGGCGCAAACTGGCGCGTCACGGTATGGCCGGCCTCGACCGACACCGACATGGCCAATGGGAGGAGCTCGGCCATCGCCTCCGCCACGGGCGGGCGGTCCGACTCATGGTACGATGCGAGCCACGATTCACACTCTTCACGGACCGTTGGCACAAAAACCTCCACCCTCCGACCCGGCCAGCGCCGTGCGTCCGCCGCTGACACGACCCGCCGACTTTGATGCGTTCTGGACGAGCACCCTCGACACGCTCGCGAGCGTGCCACTCGATTGTCGTCTTGGCACGGCGACCCGCGCCCCTGAACACCGCCGGCTCATACCCGCCCGATTCCGTTCATTCGGAGATGCGGAAATCCAAGGATACTTTCTCAGCGCAGACGAGTCCGAACTGGATCACACGCCGGGTCCCAGACCACTTGTCGTGACCACCCACGGATACGGTTCGCAGTCCAACCCGGCGCTCGAGGCGCGACACGTTCAACAGCTCGACCTGTTCTGTTTTGACGTCCGCGGCTACGGACTATCAAGACCTGGCTGCGCGGTCGACCCGCGTGGTTATGTCCTGACCGGACTTCTCGACCCGAGCACATCGCTTCTCCGGGGAGCCGTGTGCGACTTTGTCCGGGCGGCCCAGGTCGCCCAGCACGTGCAAAACCTCGCCGGCTCGCCTATCGCTTTCTGTGGACGAAGCTTCGGAGGGGCGTTGGCATTCATTGCACAGGCGATAAGCGGACTCGCGAACTTTCTGGCAGTCTCCGTGCCCACCCTCGGGTGGGCCATGGGCCGTAGACAATTGGCGATGCGTGGATCTAGCGCCGAGATCAACGACTACGTCGCCCGCGTCCCGGCCGATGAAGCCGCCGTGATGCGAACGCTCAGTTACTTTGATACCGTCAATTTCGCGGACCGCGTCACGTGCCCGGCGCTCGTTGGGGTGGGTCGGCGAGACGACATCGTGCCCGCCGAGACGGTCTACGCCATCATCAACCACATGTCTCCGCCGCCCGAGGTCATCGAGCTGCCAGTCAGTCACAGCGTCGAACACGATGAAGCGATGTGGCAGGGGTTCGACCGGCGTTGGACGTCGGTCGTCCGCGGACTGGTGTGATCACCGGGTTCGACCTAGACCGTGCCAGTCGACGTCGCCTAAGCCTTTTCGAATCTCCTTCGATAGTATGCCTGCGCGAATGCGAGCGCGAGAATCCCGACGATGGCCGGCGCAACCCAGGGCACAACACCCAGCACGCCCGCAAGTTCGTACTCCCACAATCGTTGGGCGCCAAAGACGCCGAACGCCGTATGAAACGCGATTCCAGCCCCAATCATCGCGCCCATATGGCTGAAGAACCATCCCATGTGCTCGGCTCTCGGTGCGCGCATCAGAGCGAGCATTCGACGACCGGTAAAGAGTCCGACAGGACTCAGCGCCAGAAGGACGAGAGAGACGTCCGTCCAGACAACAAACGCGAAGACGATCACCGTGATGCTCCCGGCGATCGAGAGCTAGGCTAGCGTCTGATGAAACGGCGTCTTGAGCTGCTCCGGTTCACGACGGGTTTCTACGGCACGAATCGACTGGCGAACCGAGGCAAACGTGGCCAGTCCGAGATAGCCAAGAAAGAGCGCGAAGCCATACGCCTCTGGCTGTTCCGTTACCGTAATACCGCGCAGTTGGTAGCCGATGACGCGCGCAAGCGACACGACGACGGCCGGCAAGGTCACCAGATACGCGCACCACGCAAACACGTGACCATAGCGCACGTGAGACCGACCGCCCTTACGAGTGACCACTGGCACCAAAAATCCGACCAGCCCCACAAACCCCGCGACAACATGACCGGCGATGAAGACCGTCAATAGGTGCTCCATTAGACCTCCTCTGCGGCCGTCTGGCCGCCTTTCCGATGCCCACGCTCACGCGCGAGACGCGTGTCGAGCACGCTGAGCGTCTCGTCGCACCACGTCACTTTCGCGCTGATCGAGTGAATGCCCATCCGCAGCGTTGCAAAGCGATGTAGCCCCTCGTCGGAATACCGGTCGGACGCGTCTCCGTGTTGCTCCACGATCGCCCTCTCCAGCTCTTGGAGATCCGCGAGCCAGTGCTGGAGCGATTCCCGGAGCTTGAGAAGAAACCCACGGGTCTCCTCCACATTGCCCAGTGCGTTCATAAAAAAGAGCTGAGCGAGGTAGGGGAACCGCTCGGACCCGAGTACCGGACCGCTCCGAAGCCATCGGGTGAGTTCAGCCCGCCCGGCTGCGGTCGGCCGATAGACGCGTCGGGCCGGGCCTTTCGGCGATGGCTCGGTTCGGCTTCGCAACCAACCGTTCTTTTCCAATCGTTTGAGCGTCGGGTAGATCTGGCTAAGCTCCGCCGACCAGAACACGCGGATATCGTTCTTGAACCTGTTTTTTATGTCGTAGCCGGTAGAGGGCTGGCGAAGCATTCCCAACAGGATGTGGTCAAGACTCATAGCTATAACGTAATTTATATACCTGCTATAGAAATATAGTCATAGCAAGTCAAGGGCGTATAATTGAGTCGTCATGCTTGGCTGGCCACTCTGGACCTCACTGACACTAGCGGTCGGCGCCACGCTGGCGACGGCCACCACCGCGACCACTCCAATCCAAGCGCAGAATGACGGGCCGGGATCGCCCCCGTCGGCTGCGGCTTGCGAGGCCCTGCGCGACGTGCGCAGCCTTACCATTACGTCGGCCCGTCTGCGCAACAACACGTCAACCGACGACCCGTATCGCTATGTGCGTGGGGTTCTTACGGGTGGAACGATGTCATGACGGTGGCCCCCGCCACCGTGGGCTACTACGAAAATCTGGTCGACACGACATTTGGCGGCGATATTGAGACGACCCGAGACCACGCACGTCTCTTTCTCGCGCCAGGGGCGGGACACTGTCGGGGGGGTGTAGGTCCCGACACATGGGACACGGCGGATGGCGATGCGATGAGCCAGAGGTATCGATGGCTCTCGGCGGTGATGGACGAATGCCAACAGTCGACCGCGTGTTTTTGACACGGCTCCGACGAGTCGGCACGATCGAGGGCATTTCTACCCTCGTCCTCTTCGGCATCGCGATGCCGCTCAAATACGTGGGCGGTCTCCCCATCGCGGTCTCGATCGTCGGGCCCATCCACGGAGTCCTCTTTATGCTCCTGACGTGGATGTTCTATACCGGCATCGAGCGCGTGCCGCTCTCCCGCCAACTCGCGGTATGGGGAATCGTGGGGGCCGTCATCCCATTTGGCCCCTTCGTGGTCGACCGCTGGCTGGCACGGTCACACCCCGGTTAAACCGCTACCTCGCAATCCCGTCTACCAGGACCAGCGTCCCCGGTGCCGAGTCAAAGCGCATCTGGATGACATCCTGATACTCAGGCGAGTGATACCACGCGTCAAACGCCGCCCGGCTCTCAAATTCGACAATCACTGTTCGCGGATGCTCTACGGAACCTTCGATCACCTCGGCACTTTCGTCGAACCCGATGATCTTTCCCCCCGCACTTCCGATCGATCGCACGGCGTGCTTTACATACTGGTCAAGCAGGGCTCGATCGTCGACTCTTCCCTGCGCCACGACATACACCGCCATCTGACTCCCCTTTCTCCCCCGTGAGGCAACCGTTCCTGACCGGTGTCTACGCCAGCGCCTCGAGGGTCGCTGTCAGCAGCTGGTAAAAGCGTCCAACCGACCCAATCTCGACACGTTCATCAGGCGAGTGCGGAAATTCGATAATGGGGCCAAACGAGATCATGTCCATCCCGGGCACCATCTTGCCGATAATGCCGCACTCGAGACCCGCGTGAATCGCCGCCACCTGGGGTTGGGTCCGAAAAACGCGCTCGTGCGCAGATGTAACGACGGCGAGCAATGGCGAGTCCAGGTTGGGCTTCCAACCGGGATACGCCACGTCCTCCTCCACATCAGCACCTGCCAGACGCCCGATGGCGCGGATGCGCCGTCGCAGTGCCTCGAGCGACGAGTCGGTAGAGGAACGGGTGCTGACACCGACCCGCAAATGGCTGCCGTCGGTCACAGCGGTCGCGACGTTCGAGCTCGTCTCGACCAGATCGGCCACATCGTGACTCATGGCCTCGACGCCGTGGGGCAACGCCTCGAGCACGCGGATTGCCGATTCAGTCGTCTCGCGAGTCCACGCGGCCTGATCTCCATCGGATGCGGTCGACGCCGACGGCTGCTCGTCATTGAATGTCATGCCTGGGTCCGCCGCGTGATACTCACGTTTGACAGCATCACCCGCCGCGCGGAGACCATAGAGCAATGAGTCCTTGGTGTCCGACGACACAACGACCGTCGCAAACGCCTCGCGCGGGATGGCATTATGTGCGCTTCCACCCTCGAGCCTAGACAGCCGAAACGTTACCGTTTCGGAGACGGCCGCGAGTACCCGGGTGAGCAACTTGACCGCATTCCCCCGCTGCAAATGAATATCGCAGCCTGAGTGACCGCCTTTGAGTCCGGTCAGGGCGACGGTGATCGTCACACTACCCGGGTCCAGCGGCCCCAAGGCCAGTGGGAGCAACAGTTGACTGTCACCGCCACCCGCGCACCCCACATAGAGAATGCCCTCTTCCTCGGAATCGAGATTGAGCAGTTGGCGTCCGGTGAGGAGCGCGGCGTCGAGCCCAGCGGCCCCTGTCAAACCGGTCTCTTCATCAACGGTAAAAAGGAACTCGAGCGGTCCGTGGGCGACATCTGTCGCCTCCATGACCGCGAGCATCGCGGCCACGCCAATGCCGTTGTCGGAACCCAACGTCGTGCCCTGCGCAGTGAGGTGTGTCCCGTCGTCATTCATGGCCGGAACGATCGCGTCGACGGCAAAATCGTGCGGGTGATCCGAGTTTTTCTCGTTGACCATGTCGAGGTGCGACTGCAAAACAATTGTAGGGCTGGTCTCGTGACCGTTCGTGCCCGGTTTTCGGACCGCGACATTGCCAACCGCGTCGATCCGATAGTCGAGCCCGGCGCGGTCGGCGACGCCGGTCACATGTCGACGCATCCGATCCTCATTCCCCGAACCACGCGGGATGGTGAGAATGATGTCAAAGTGCTGCCAGAGCACTGTGGGTTCGAGCGCGGCCACAAAGGTCATGGGCGCACTATATAGTCTGGGCAGATGCACTGGCCCGGACAACCCGCTGTCCCTTTTCGCTTGGTCGACGGTCACGGCCGTGCCTACACGCTCGCAGACTATCGCGGCTCCTGGTTGCTTGTAGTGCTCCACCGGCACCTGCGCTGACTACCCTGTCGACGACACCTGCTGCGGGTGCAGCAGGCCGCCCCTACCCTCGAAGCCCTGCAGATACGTGTCGTGGTGGTCACATTCGAGGGGCCCGACGCTGCACGTATGTACGCGGAGGAAACCGGGATCAGCTACCCGATACTGGTCGACGAAACGCGGACGCTCTATAGAGCGTACGGCCTGGAGCGGGCAAAGTCCCGTCACCTGATCGGTCCCACGACGCTGCGGGCCTATGCTGAGGAGGCGTGGCGCGGCGTGTGGCCCAGAATACCAGTGGCCGACCCGAGACAGCAGGGCGGAGACGTCCTCATTGATCCGGAAGGCATCGTCCGATTCCACCATGTCGGCGCCGGATCGGGGTATCGGCCGCGCCTGTCCGTAATTCTCGATACCGTCCGGTGAGATGTTCCGCGGACGGCGCGTGACGCCCGCGATGCTACAGGTTTGGCTCGGACGTATTCGGAGGCAATGGCAGAGGCTCGTCGTAGTAGTCGACCTTGTCGAGCGGCATGACCACGCTCGACAGCACATTCAGGACGTGAGCGCCGATCCGCTTGTAGTACCGCGTACCGAGAATGAACGCGGTGGTCGTCGCGGCGTCATAGTCACTACGCCCAATCTCCGAGATGAGCTGATCGCATCGACGCGCCGTTTCACGCGCTTGCTTGATCAACTCGGCCGCTTCCTCCTTGCGAGACCCCTCAAACACGTCGGCGGACGACTGAAACGAGAGCTCGACCCGGCGACGAATCATCATGAGCTCGACCAGCGCGGGTCCATCAGGGAGCGGGTCGGGCCGGATGTCGACGATCTCTGACAGATTCTTCGCGTAGTCTCCCAGCCGCTCGACGTCTTTGACCAAACTGATCAACAACAACGAGTATGGAAGATCTGCATTGCTCCCGGGGACCGCGAGATGGGTCATCACCCACCGTCGAATCTTTTGCTCGAGTGCGTTGACCTCGGTGTCCCGCTCGTAGATGCGCTCTCGCTGTGTCTTCTCTCGTCGCTCCCCAAAGAAGATCTCGCCCGCGGCAAAATTCATCTCTTGGGTCAGCCTGAGCATTCGCGCGAAGCTCTCGCCAGCCTCGGCAAGCGGGTCTTTGTCCTGGAAAATACTAATCAGTTCGCGAAGCACGATGGGGCCTCCGTTCCGTCGCCTACCACGCCCGGCTCATGACGATGCAGAGGGCAGGCAATCCGTAGAATAACAAAGCGATCCCGACGACCGTCAGCTTCCGAGAGCGAAGAGCCAGCTGTGCCACACCACGTGACAAACGCAACGGCACATTCCGGATCGGGGTGATGGGGTAGATCAACATCATCCCAGCGACGTTGAATAGCAGGTGAACGAGCGCGATCTGTAGCCCCACCGCGGCATTGGGACCCGCGACGGCCAACGCAGCCAAGAATCCCGTGATGGTGGTGCCGATATTGGCGCCAATGGTCACCGGAAACGCTCGCTCCAACTTGAGAAGCCCAGCGCCGCCCAAGGGTACGAGTAACGAGGTGGTGATCGAGCTCGATTGCACCATCACGGTCACGACAGCGCCGACCGCGAGCGACACTATCGCGTTCAAACCGAGAACGTTGTTTACAAAACGCTCGACCCGCGCATGCACGGCCGAACGCACGGTCTTCACGAGAAAGTACAACGCTACAAAGATAAAAAGACCGCTGACGGCGACTAGAAACACGGCCTGACCGCCGTCCGACGGAAACAGCGCCTCGGCGGCGCTATACACCGGAGCGAGCCCGAAGCTCAATGCCGAACGGAGGGGACTCCGATACTCGATACCACCAAGTCCACCCACAAACCCCGTGCACCAGATCGCGGTCTTCTGCAAGAAACCGGTCGCTATCTCCAACGGCAGCAGAATCAAGACCGCGAAGTAGTTGAAGATGTCATGACAGACTGCGATGGGGAACGCCCGCTCAAACTCTTCCTTCCGCCCCAGATGGGCCAGCGACACGATGGTCGATGTCACCGTCGTCCCAATGTTGGCCCCCATGACCATCGGCACGGCGTTCGCCAGAGGCAACGGGTTCTCAGGCGCCGCGACCATCCCGACGATCATGGACGTCGTCACCGACGAGCTCTGGACGAGCGTGGTGGCGAACAGACCAACCACCAGCCCGATAAACGGGTTCTCGGTGGCCGTAAAGAAGCTCTGGATCAAGTCTTCGCCCAAGAGCCGGAACCCGCCGCCCAGCCCCCGCACGCCCATCAAGAAGACAAATAGGAGCCCGAGAATGGCGAACACACGGGGTGCGATCGAAGACCGCTGAGCGCTCTGCGCTACGCTTGAGTCCACTGATGTCCTCACATTAGACGAGGGCAAGCCAACCGAGTGCTTTCACGGTTCCCGCCATCCGTCTAAAAACGAACCATGGCCGCTACGTGCAATCGGGCGAGCAGATTATTCGGATCGCCGTCGGGCACCACCAATCTTCTGGTCAGATGCAGGGTCACGTCGAGGCTCAGACCAACCTTTGGCACGTAAGAGGCCTCAATCATGCTCATGCGTATGTTGGTGCCGGGGACATCGCTGAATACAAACCCGGAGGGCGTGAGATCTTGTTGGACCCAGCCGTAAGTGTAGGTAACCCCCCACGAACCCGCAGGCTCCGGATCACCGTATCCCGCCTCGACCCAGGCCCCTCGGTCTCGATCGTTGGCAGCCCGGGTGTTTTTGGCGTATTCGGCGAGCACCCGCAACGGGTATCCACGTTTAGAGGTTTCGAACGTGGCCTCGGCGATTACATCAACGACGTTGAATGTCGATGCGAAACCGACAACATCCCCGGCTCCGTTTCGGACGAGTTGGTTGGTCAAGACACTGCCAAGGTCGTCACGCAGCTGAGCCAACGCGATCCGGTCAACATTGCCCCACCCATAATTCGCGGCCGAGACCTGGAGACTATGGGACCCCATGTCGAGCGACACCGCGCCGTAACCCGCCAGCATGTAAGAATCGGCTCCACGGGAGGCTTCGTCCACCGCGGTCTGCATGGCCATGAGGTCGATGCCAACGCCAGGACGAGGGCTCCAGCTCACTTGCTCCCAAATACCCTCGAAATTCAGGTCGTCGTCGAACGTCATCTGGGTCCGGTTCATGGGCGTCGGGAACTTGCCCATCCCAAGAGTCAACGCCGGTGCGGCCAGGGGGTTGTACACCCCGTATGCTCGATCGATGTGGAACGGCTTTGGCCGGAAGAAACTCGTAAAGGTCTGATTGAGCGAAACCGGTGTCCCGGGATCGCCACTCCCGATCCGCATACGAAAACGCATGTCTTCGTTGATGTCGGTGTCCAGCGTGAATCGAAGGCGCATTCGACCCCGGTTTCGGGTCGGTCGTCCGTCCTGATAGAACCCTTCATACCGGCTGCGAAAATCCCCGCCGAACCTCAGACGCTCATACCAAGGCGCGGGCGTTTCCTCCGCATCATCCCGGTCATCGGCGCTGTCCTCGTCGTCAGCTTCGTCAGCTTCGTCAGCTTCGGTATCTAGAGTATTTGGGTGCTGACCAACCTGTTGGGCAAGTTTGTCGTCGTGACGACTGGAGACCCTAACGGACTCGGTCGGTTCCGCGGCCAGGGATAGACCTCCAGACGCAGCCGCCGGCGCGTTCCAAACGCCGACAAGCAGCCAGATCGCGAACAAAGCGAA
>Ga0310120_10000811_pt1 | contig 24254 bp, 26 predicted proteins | sample CB27_AW_983_MG_FD_203506 | JGI IMG/M metagenome (GOLD analysis project Ga0310120, IMG submission 203506) | Marine microbial communities from Western Arctic Ocean, Canada - CB27_AW_983 | ecosystem: Environmental > Aquatic > Marine > Oceanic | place: Canada: Western Arctic Ocean | collected...
TATTGGATCGCTATACGCGGCGTTCGTTTGCTCAACATCTTCAACACGATCATCGCTCCGGGTTTGGTTTTCTTGGTCCTGTTCATGTTCGTCATGCTTCTGCGCACCTACGGTTGGGAGGCAATTGCTCGCGCCGAGCCGCTCGCGCCGACACCGATCCCAATCGTCAACTACCTCATCGCTCTAGAGCTCGGGATCGCTTCGGGCATCGCTTGGTGGGGAGGCATCGGCTTTCTTGCACGCAACACGAAGACGCGGCGGGACGCCGTCTATCCGGAGCTACTTCAGCTCGGCTTCTCGGCGGGCATCGTTTGCGCTGTCGCTTTGTTCTCCGCCCTCATGGTCCAATCGAGTGACCCCACGGAGTGGATGGTGCCTATCGGCGGCGTCGTCATGGGCGTGATTGCCCTCGCTTTCGTGGCGCTCGCGAACGTGACGTCGACCACCGTGTCGCTCTTTGCCGGCGGACTCGCACTGAGACACATCCCCGCGCTTCGCGGGCGACCATGGTGGCAGGTCGTTGGTGCGGTCGCCTTGCCTTGCGTCGCTTTCGTCTTCTGGCCGATCGAGCTCTACGACCTCGGCGACGTTTTTCTCGCTTATAACGGCACGATGTACGCGCCCATATCAGGCATCTTGTTCGTCGACTTCTTTCTCTTGCGCGATCAAAAGCTCCACTTGTGGTCGATCTTCGATGACGCTCCGGACGGCGAGTACCAATACTGGAAGGGGTTCAACTGGCTCGCGCTTGGTTGTGTCGTGCTCGGACAGGCCGTCTACATCATTCTTTACAACCCGTTCAGCGGAGAGACGCACGAGCTGTTTCGGTTCTTTCCACCGTCGCTCACAGCCTGTATCGTCCCGGGACTTGTGTATTGGGCCGGGATGCGTTTTCTCTTTCCACGTTTGGGCGACGAGGTGCCGAAAGCCCAGGGCCGTCTCTCGCTGCCAAACACCTAGCGGATTTCTTCGAGATACCACTCGACGAAGGAGCTGGCCTGCTGCTCCATGGGGCCGTACGGTCCAGGCCGATAAAAGCGTGAGTTCACCCCCCTCTGGTTGTTGCGGACGATGCGTTTGTCGGCCAAGTTGGTGACGTCCCACATCCAGGTAAAGCGTGCGCGGTCTCTTGTGGGCCTTTCGGCACGAACAGATACATCACGCCGTAATCGGGATAGGCGAGAAAGAAGCTCGCCGGGCCGATCTCGACATAGATAAAGCCGCTGTCGTAATCGGTGAAGTCACCCATGAGTGGCGCCACCGGCCGGCCGTCTTCAGTGCCCGTAACGCTTCCCGGGAGCGTCGCGTCATACAAGCAGCAAACGCCATCTCCTCCCGTCGGCGTCCCCGGCCATCGCACCACTTCGGGGATCACCACACCCATCGCACGCGCGCGATGCCCTGCTTCCGCTCGAAGCGCCGCGGTCTCTGACGGCGGCTTGGCGGTCGCATGCCTGAGCGCAAATTCGGGGTGCGCAGGCGCGCAGTGATAGCACTCGACGTAGTTCTCCGTCGCGAGCTTCCAATTTGCCTCGACCGTATAGGTCGCCTGGTGCGCGACCCGGGCTCGACCCCAACCGTAGCGCCCCAGCGAAACATGAAGGTCTCCGCCGCCTCGCTCAGGTCTGGAGGGTTGGCCGCGAAGGACACGAAGATCAGACCTTCCACGACACGGACCTGACTCAGCTTAAAAACGCCCTTGTCGATGCTGTCGCCAAATTGGCGCACGTTGAGAAGGCTTCCGTCGAGCCCACACGTCCAAGCGTGGTAGGGACACACGAAGCTATGTGCCGTGCCCGCCTCGTCCAGGCAGACGCGAGAGCCACGATGCCGGCACACGTTGACGAGAGCCCGGATCGTGCCGTCGTCACCCCGCACAATGACGAGCGATTCATTCACGATGTCGAAGACGAAGAAGTTGCCCGTGTCTGGAATGAGGCTTTCATGGCCCACGGTAAGCCAGTGCTGCAAGCGAATCCGCTCGATGTCGCGCTCGAAAATCTACGGGTCCCGATAAAACGCTTGCTGGAGCGAATAGCCTTTGGCCTGCGCGCTAACGAGCTGGTCCATGTTCACCGCCATGGTCCGGCGAATTATCCCACGGAACTCGCGGGACAATCGCCGGGTTAGAAGCGGTTGCCCAACGCGTCTTTCAACTTATCAATGGATGGCTCGTCACCCCGCTCTGTATCGCCCATGAACGTCAACACGCGCTCGTGAAGCGCCTTGAGATCGACGTCTTTGAGTCTATCTTCGAAAAACGCAAGGGTTTCTGCTTGAGCGATCGTCGTCGCGAGCGCGGCGTTGATGAAGTTGTTCAACGAGACACCTTCACTTTGGGCGAGCGCCTGTGCCTTCCGCTTCAAGTCGTCGCGAATGCGAAGTGAAAGAGTTGCCATGGGTCACGCCTCCTGTAAATAGCGAGCCACGAATTCACGCGGTCGCATCAAACTCCAGCCGTGTCGCGGCAAGTCCGGCGAGTCGAAATGACGTGTGTTGTACGTTACTACGATCGCGGACGTATGAACGGCTGCGTCCACGAACTTATTGTCCGACTCGTCGCGCAGCTTCGGCCGCCAGCTGAAGTGCGTTTGAACTTTGTGGGACAAAGCGATGAGCTCCGTTACCAAATCCGCCGACTGAGAATGGCTCAGCCTAGTAAGCTCGAGGATTCTAGGTCGCTGCAGAACATCGAGATACTCCCACGCGATCGCCGCGGTGAGAATCAAGGCTATCTCTCCCCGCAGCACTCCCATCACGATCCGGTAGGCCACGCTTTTCTCCCGGCGACAGGCGCCCGCCACCAGAACGTTTGTGTCCATTACGATGGGGTGTGTTCTGTAAGATTTACCTAGACCTGGCATAGTGTAAACTACATATTAGATACTATATAACACTATATTATAGATGTCAAATAAGAACCAAGGTGCCAGCCGACTAGAAGAGGAACGCTTCGAGGAACTTCAACTTTGACCCGTGGGATGACGAAGTAAGGATTCTCCTGCACCCGAGCCCCGTCCCCATCGCGCGGAACTTGTGGGACAATCGCCGCGGGAGGATCGAGATGGGGACGGATTCCAATCGCTACGACGCGATCATCATCGGAGGCGGCCACAACGGCCTCGTCGCCGGAGCTTTCTTCGCGCGCGAAGGCCGACGCACGGTCGTGCTCGAGGCGCGCTCCAAGACCGGTGGCGCGGCCGACACGAGCGCGCCATTTCCGGACCATCCCGAAATCAAAGTCTCGACCTATTCTTACGTGATGTCCCTCATGCCGCTGAGCGTCATCAACACGCTAGAGCTTCCTCGGTTCGGGTATGACGTTACGCCCTTCGGTCCGTACTACCAAGCGTTTCCAGACGGCCGCTCGCTGCAGATCTTTGCCGACGATCACGCGCGTAGCCACGCTTCCATTGCGCAGTTCTCTAAAAAAGACGCGGAAACTTTGCCCAAATGGGAAGCGTGGTTGAAGAGTGTCGGGGATGTTCTCGGACCGCTTCTGACCCAAGTACCACCGAAGATGGGCTCCATGAAGTTCGGGGATCTTCTCGATCAGGCGCATGCGGGGTGGAAAGTTCGCAAGCTCGGCGTGCGAGGCGTTGCGGACGTGACGCGGCTTTTCTCGATGAGTGTTACGGACCTTCTCGGCGATTGGTTCGAGTCCGAGGAAGTGAAGGGTTTGCTCGCAGCGAACGGTGTCATCGGCACTTGGGGAGGGCCGGACTCGCCGGGGACGGCTTACGTTTTGCTCCATCACTCGATAGGCGATGTGGGCGACGGGCACATGGGGTCCTGGGGCTACCAGCAAGGAGGCATGGGAGCGGTCGCGGACGCTTTGCGTCAGTCGGCGGAGCACTTCGGTTGCGAGATTCGCACGGGAGTCCCGGTCACCAAGATTCTGACCCTGGACGGCCGCGTCGAAGGCGTCGCCCTCAAAAACGGCGACGAGCTTCGCGCTCCTTTGGTCGTCACCACCCTTCATCCGAGGATCGCCTTTCTCGAGCTGCTCGAGCGCAAGGCGCTCCCCGAAAGCTTCGTCCGCGATATCGAGCGATGGAAGACGCGCTCGGGCGTCGTCAAGATCAATGTAGCCCTATCGGAGCTTCCGAGCTTCACCGCCAATCCAGGCACCGAGCAGCAAGAGCACCACACCGGCTCGATCGAGCTCAGCTTCTCGACCCGTTATATCGAGCGCGCGTTTCAGGACGCCCACATGGAGCGGCGCGGCTCGACGGCGCCGTTCGTGGACGGCACAATCCCGACCACCTTAGACAAGAAGCTCGCCCCGGAGGGCATTCACGTTTTTTCGATGTTCACGCAATGGGTACCGGATGACTGGAATTTGGCGCCGCATCGGGACGAGCTCGAGGCCTATGCCGATCGTGTCATCGATCTGTACACCGAGCTTGCCCCAAATCTGAAAGGGGCTGTCATCGACCGACAGGTGATCGGGACGTATGACCTGGAGCAGGAGCTCGGGATCATCGGAGGCAATATCTTTCACGGCGAGCTTACCGTTGAGCAGCTGTTTCACATGCGGCCCACACCGGGCTACGCGGATTTCCGTACGCCGATTCGCGGACTCTATAACGGCTCGAGCGCGACGCACGGCGGCGGCGGCGTGAACGGCATTGCGGGGACGCAAGCATTTCGGCAGGCCCAGCGAGACGGGATCGCTTCGAGGGGCTAAATCAGCTCCATCTAAGGTGTGCGCTGACGCCACTCCGGATGCGAGTGCTAATCTTTAGCAATGCCGACTCCCGTATGGCTCCGCTTTCCCCCCTCCCCCGAGCCCTCCCTCCCTCGCGATCGCCAGCTCCTTCTGACGGCGGCCTCGAAGGCGCTACGCATTTCCGAGAACGAGATCGCCGAGCTGCGCATCCAGAAGGTCTCCTTTGACGCGCGACCTCGGGCTCGCCGGTGGGAGGTTCGGGCTGAGGTCTATCGCTCCGGAGAGGAGGTGCCCGGTGGCCCTGCGACCGAGCCCCCGCGCCTAGGCACCGCGGCCCCGTCCGCGCCGCACGTCGTGGTGGTGGGTTCGGGCCCCGCCGGCCTGTACTGCGCCTTCGACCTGCTGGCCTCGGGGCTGCGGGTGACCGTCCTCGACCGTGGGGGGGACGTGCACGCGCGCCGGATTCCGCTGGCGCGGATCCATCGCGGCTTGGGCGTCGACCCAGACAGCAACTATTGCTTCGGCGAGGGTGGGGCGGGGACCTACTCGGACGGCAAGCTGTACACCCGCTCGGGTGATAAGAACGCCGTGCGCCGTGTGCTCGAGCTGCTGGTGGCCCACGGCGCCGACCCGAGCATCCTCAGTAGTTGGCGACCGCACGTGGGCTCGAACAAACTTCCAAAGGTGATCCAGAGCTTGCGTGGGACTTTGATCGGGGCGGGAGCCGAGGTGCGCTTCCACACCCGTGTCGAGGAACTGCTGGTCGAGCTCGACGCGCGCGGAGGGCGCCGCGTCATCGGCGTTCAAGTTCGCGACCTCGCCCATCCTGAGCAGGAGTGTTCCCGCGTCGCTAGTGACGCCGTGGTGTTCGCCACCGGCCACAGTGCTCGCGATAGCCTCGAGCTGGCGATACGCGCCGGCGCCCGGGCTGAGGCCAAGGGCTTCGCCATGGGCGTACGCATCGAGCATCCGCAGTCCTGGGTCGACCAGCAACAGTACAACGGCCTGCGTTCCGAGCACGACCTCCCCGCTGCCTTCTACGAGCTAACCACCCAGGTCGATGGCCGCGGCGTCTACAGCTTCTGCATGTGCCCCGGTGGTTGGATCGTTCCCGCCACCACCCACGTCGATCGCGTGGTCGTCAATGGAATGAGCCTCTCCCGCCGCGACTCCCCCTTCGCGAGCTCAGGACTGGTGGTGCAGATCGAACCCGGCGACTGGTGTGGCAAGCGAGCCATTGCCAACGGCCTGCACGAGCTCTGCGGTGGAGCGCCGGGCGACCCTGCGGAGGACCCCCTCTTCGGTGTCCGTGTGCAGGAAGCCCTCGAAACGCGCTGTGCCAAGGCCGGCGGTGGTCGCTCGCGCCTACCCGTGCAAAACGTCGCTGCCTTCGTCCGCGGCGAAGGAACCGGCAGCTTGCACGAGACCAGCTATCATTCCGGCAGCACGCCGACGGCGCTGCACGAGCTCTTGCCCACTGGCATCGCCGAGCGCTTGCGGCAGGCTCTGATCGACTTCGAGAGCAAGATGCCCCGCTATGTAGGTGAGCACGCGCAACTGTTCGCGCCAGAGAGCCGAACCAGTTCCCCGGTGCGATTGGCGAGAGACGCTGAGCATCTGCACGTACTGGACCTTGAAGGGCGACCGCTGCACGGCCTGTACCCTTGCGGAGAGGGCGCAGGCTACGCGGGGGGGATCGTCTCGGCGGCACTGGACGGGCGGCGCGTGGCGGAGCGGCTATGTGCTCGCCTCGCTGGGGTACCGTCAAGTTGAGCGCTTCATGCCCGATTTGACCGCAAGATATTGTTGACGGCGGGTCCTTGAGCCCACGATATTGGGGTGCGGTTCGTCAACTTGACAGTAACCGCCAAACGCCTCGCCGGGTTCCAGGGGTGATGGACATGGCTATTCTTGGACGAAGCCCATTACCCAGATGTCGCCGATGTCGTCTTCCCAGGTGAAATAGACGTACTGGTCGTCGGTTGCGAGCGCCAATTCGCCGAGGCGGCCCCGCCGGTACGAGAGATCGGTGAACGGTTCCTCGACGCCATCCTCAACGCGGTACCGCCACAAGTTTCCCATCCGCTCGTGCGCGCCCTGAATGTAGATGTACCGACCGTCAGGAGACCACCGATGCTCGTAGGGTCAAAATATTCGAACGACAATCAGGTCAGCAAGTTCGGCGGACCCCGCGGGCCGGTTGAATCCGCCCTTCCTGTCGGATAGGTATTCCAGTTCTTCGGGGAGTCGCGATGGACTGGAAGACCATGCTGGCCTATATCTCAGGATCCGTGGACGAGGAGCTTCTCCTGCGGAACGAATATCTTGTGGTCGAGAATCGGATTCTTCGGAATCAGGTCAAGGGTCGCTTGCGCTTGAACGATGTCGAACGGCGGACACTGGCTGAAATCGGAAATCGTCACGGCAAGCGAGCGCTCGACGAGGTGGCGAGCATCGTGAAGCCCGAGACGCTCCTGGGCTGGCACCGGAGGCTTGTGGCGAAGAAGTTCGACGGCTCTAAGAACCGTCAATACCCGGGGCGGTCGTTCTTTCGGAACGCTGGGTTTTCGTATTGGAATCCGGTAGAATCACTCCCTTTTTCTGATGCAACGCATCGCCAAACTACAGACAAGGTGCTGGTCAAGGCTGACATGGTTTGCCTCGGGGGATCTCCTCGAATTTGCTCAACGCACCGCCGGACAGGCTGACAGCATGATCTACACCGCCACGATCACCAGCACGTCGCTCCGCCTGCGAGAGAGCCGCATCGTCGCGGACCTGCTCCTGCAAGCCCTGAGCGACGAGGCGTGGAAGGAGGCGGTCATAGAGCAGAACGTGCTGCAGATGGGCAGCCCCGTCACCATCACGCGGAGCTCCAACATTCTCCGAGCCCGGCTCGAGCCCCTGGGCGAAGGGCTGTGGAAGATGGTGCGCGATGGCGGACGAGCGGAAGCCACCCAGGCAGCCTTTGCCGGCACGGTCAAGCACAGCCGACTCCTTGGCGACTTTATGGACATCACCATGCGAGAGCAGCGAGCGCTCTTCTCCAAGAAACTCGAGCACCGAATGTGGAACGAATACATCGCTGGTTGCCGTGGGCGCGACCCGGACATGCCCGTTTGGTCAAGAAATTCGTCCGTCACTTCGACCGCGAGGCACGGCGCAAAACGGGTTGACCAGGCGGTAGCTGACCACAGCCTGTGATTCAACCTCCAACTCTAACGGGCCGAGGCCAAGCCCTCTCAAACCGCTGCAGGAGCGCGTTTGAGCTTATTGACCAGACGCGTTCCAAATCGGAATCGTCTCGATTGACAACATTCTCCCCGTCGCAGGCGCGATCGTAGACGTCGGCCTCTTTTTCGGACTCCTCCATCCGAGCTTCACGACTTCGGAAATAGGTCACACCCGCGGCAAAGACTTCCCGGCTCCCGATAGGTGCTTCCGGGTCGCTAATCGGTGACGTTTCGCGGAAATCCTCGAGCGCCGCCTGGATTTTCGTGCCTGCGAAGAGAGCGTCGATGGTGAAAGATTCCGAGCGCAGCCAGCGGCCGTCGCGCTCGACGAAAACAGCTTCACGGGCTGGACAGAGTTTCAACGTATGTTAGTGTCTCGTATTGCTTCTGGGCACGTTGTTTCTGCTCACTGCGACATATATGGAGAACAACTTCTCGATGTTCTGGACCGCTCCTGCCCTTGTGACGCGCTCCCGTTAGAAAACAAGCTGACCACTACCGTCATTTCGGTACATGAACGCACGTCCTCCATGACATTCTCGGAACGGATTCGGGCGAGCCTCGAGAGCCTGACACCCTCACGAAGGCAATGGTTGCCTCTTTACATCGCCTCTTTCGTACTCATAGCAGGGTTCTACGGATTGAGGTTCCTGTTGCTCCAGGTCCACGCATTCGACCCGGACGAGCTCTATCACCTGCACAGCGCGTGGTATGTCTCGAGAGGCGAGCTTCCTTACAAGGATTACTTCGAACAACACACCCCCTGGCTCTATTTCTCGCTCGCGCCCTGGTACTCGCTGTTCAACGTAGACACGAATTTCGGCCACGCCATCCGGTTCATGTTCCTCGCGCGAGGCTTGATGTGGCTTTTCTCCGGTGCGTGTCTCGTCCTCATTTTTCGGCTGGGAGGCTTGTGGCGCGGGGCTCGCGTGGCCTGGGTCTCGGCCGTGTTTCTGAGCATCGCGATAGTGTTTCTGGACAAAGGGCTCGAGATTCGGCCCGACGTTCCTTCGGCAGCCTTTCTGCTCGCCTGTCTCGTCACCCTCGTCGGTGCCACGCGAACGGAGTCGGGCGCGCGGCGCGAAGCGGCGTGGCGCTTTGCGGCAAGCGGCTTTCTCCTCGGCGCAGCTCTGATGTTTCAACAGAAGATCCTTTTCGTCATGCCCGGCTTCTCAGTGGCCATGCTCTGGTATCTGCTGGACCCCCGGGGCCATGGTCGTTTCAAGGAAAGACTGAGCCGCGTCAGCTGGCAGTTCGCGGGCTTCTGCGCGCCGGTGCTCGCCACTCTGGGCTACTTCGCGTTGCGGGGCGCGCTCGCGGAGTTCGTCGAGTTCAATCTTCTTCTGAACCTTCGCTATGCGCAGGAGATCGCCTTCTCACCGTTGAGCAATCTCCGGTCAATCGTCCGTGAGAACCCGATCATGGTGGCCCTCGCGCTCGGTGGGTTTGTGCAGAGTCTCCTGCACATGTTCGAGCGGCGTCGATTTCGGCGAGGTGATTTCGTCCTCGTGCTCAACACATTCGGGCTCATGGTGGGTGTCTTCCTCCTGCCCGTTCCTTACCGCCAGTACTACTTGATGCTCTTTCCACTCGTAGCGATTTTCGCTGCGACGTATCTCGTGCACATCGCGGATTGGATCGCAGGGCCCCGCGGCGCTGAAGAGAAGCCCTCGCGGCGTTGGCAGCTCTACGTCGAAGAAGGGTTGCTCGTCACACTGACCGGAGTCGCTCTTTGGCGCACGTTGTCGCTCGCCAAGCCCTTGGTTCTCCACGAGGCCTTTTATCCTTGGATGTGGGCTGTGCTCCTTCTCGTTTGCTTTCCCCTGGTCCGAGCCCGGCTGCCCGGCTGGACGCTTGCCCTGGTTCTAATGGCGCTCTGTGCTTACCCAACGGTTCAGATGCTTCAGATCCTGTGCACCACAAAGAACGAGCAGATGTTCGACCGGATGCGCTATGTCTTCGAGAACACGGGCCCGAACGACGAGGTCATGGATGGTTTCACCGGATTGGGCGTTTTCCGACCTCACGCCTATTTCTACTTTCTGTTGCTCCGCGATGTGCGGGCCATGATCACATCAGTGGAGTTAGACCGGCTCCTCGCGGATCTCGAGTCAGGGAGAATGGCGCCAAAACTGGTCTTCCTCGACAGGAACATGCGCTTGTTCTCGGACCGAGTCGCGGAATTCATCGAACGCAACTACGAGCCAGTCGGCGAGGGCGTGATTTGGCGACCGAAAGGGCCCTGGCTCGATGTCAACTTGGCACGTCCGACCTCGCGGCTCTATCTCGGACGGCCGCCCGCCGACGCGCTGGCCGGGCCAGGCTGGTATGCTCCAGAGACCGAAGGCGAGAGAAGCTTTCGCCGATCGAGGGGACGCCGTTCCTGGCTACGGGTTCCGATTCGAACTCCGGATGAATTTCGTGTGACGCTTCGAGCTCGATGGGAGTACACGCGTGCCCCGGCGAGCTTCGATTTGGCGGTCAACGAGCACCGGGCAGGCCGAGTCAACTTGGCGCCGGGATGGCGCGATTACACCTTCACCGTGCCTTCCGAGCTCCTCGTGAATAATGGGGTGAACAGTTTTGTCCTCACGTACTCCACCCTCCCTTACCGGGTCGACCCCGACTACCGCGGCAGGAATACTTTGATCGCGCTGGAATACCTGCAGCTCGAGCGCGGGAGCTTTTAGAAGGAACTCGGCTCTCATTTCGCCGCGCCGCATGGATTCGGCGCTCGAGGCGCGAGCGAAAGCAGCAGCAAGACGAAACCTACGGTGTTGACGCAAGCGAGGGGCAACGTGAGATCAAACCCGGCTGCCATGCGCCAACCGGTAATCCACCGGCTCGCCGGCTCAAGCAAAGCGTGCCTCGGACCGTAGAATCGACCCAAACCGGAGAACAAGAGCAGCGCCAGCACGTAATTCGCCGAAGTGACTGCAGCGAGGACTCGATGTCGAGAGTTCGCCAACCCCGTGGACAAAAGAAGCAAAAACATCAGATGGGCGTGGTTTTCGAAGACCCCGACAGACATCATGCAAAAAGCGAAGAACAAGGTCGCCCCGCACAGGAGCCCCGCAGGCGACCCACTCCACTGGCGAAGCCGCCAGACCAACCCGGCTGCGGTCAGGAGAACCAGGCTGGTTCCAATCGTCCCAGCGGGAAAGGCGACGTCCTGAAGTCTGAGGAACGCCACGCGGGACGTGAGCGCGACGCCACTTTCTGCCACATGGATGAGATGCGTGACCACCCACCAGGGGTTGGCATAGCCGCTCGACAGATTGCCCGGAGAGAAAGCGCGTAGGACGTGGACCAGCATAGGGGCCATGGTTCCGTGAATCAGATACGGAGCGATGGCGATGACGGTTGCCCCGAGCCCTCCGACCGAGAAGCCGAGGAACTGCTTGAAAACGGTCGTTCCCCTCTGGTTGACCACGACGGCCGCCGCCGCGATGGGGATCACGACAACGGCTAGTGGCTTCAACCAGCACGCGAGCGCCAGAAGCGTGCCGGCGAGGGCGGCCCGTCCTCGTCCCGCAACGACCAAGGCGGCGGCGGCGAGCGGGACGTAGGCTCCATCCTGAAACCCGAGCACAGCGCTACTGAGCCAAGAGACAGGAAGTGCCCAGTAGAGCGCGGCCAACATGAGCCCGCGATCGGGTTTGTCGCGGAAGGCCCAAAGCAGGAGCACGACGGCTCCCAGGTCCCCGAGGACAGCCGGGAGCTTGACGGCGACGTTCTGGGCTTCGCCGTACTCAAGAAACGGCATCGTCCAGCGAACGGCATGCCACGCGCCGAGCCAGAGCGCCATGGCCATTGGAGGATAGTCCACGCCGTACTCGCTCCCTCCGTAAGGTGCTCTCCACGTTTCTTCCTCACCGCGAAGCTGGGCGAAAAACTGGCCCTCCGGAACGGTCTCGGCGGCACCGTAAACCTGACTCAGGCCGTAAGTGCTCGCTTGCTGGGTCCAGGCTTTCCAGTACTCGGTGTCGAAGGAGCCGGCTGAAGGCAAGAAGTAGATTCTGACCCAGCCGCCGAAGAAAAGGACACAGAGTAGGGCCGCGACTTGAAAGAAGCCCCGCCGCTTTGCCGCGCCCAGAACAACGCGGACCAGCACGACGCTGCTGCCCAAAAGGGTCACTGGGATCACAAGGCGCACAACGGACACCCTCGCGGGGAACGTAAGGAACGTCAACGCCGGCTGGCACGCCAACGTCACGAGGCCTGCGGTCCAGAGACCCGCCGCGATGGCAAACGGCGGGCCTCTCAACTTCGCAAACACAAAAACGGCAACGCTCGTCAAGAAGAGGGCAAAGAGTGCCAGCCCCCAAGGCGTCGGAAGTTTCTCGAGGATCAGCGCTTCGATCCGTGGCGGAGGCTCGACGTCCCCGCCCCAGACGAGCTCGACGCGGAGTCCCGGCACGGTGGCAGGCGGTATATTAATGATCGCCGACGCCTGAAGTCCGAAACGGATAGGGTACGCCTCGGCGCGGTCAATGGACACCGCCAAAGTGGGTCTTGCCAGGGCGCCCGGGTCCCGCTCGACTCGGATTTCGAGCTGGCGTGCCGCGCTGCGACCCACGCCCGGCAAGGTCACGACGGCTCTTTCAGGAATGTGACCTCGTGGATCGGCTCCGAGAACCAGACGCCTCCAGCCGGCAGAGCCAGAATCGATCCGTACCGGCGACGCCTCCCCGACAAGAAGGCCCACGGCGGCGACGATCCCGGGCCCGAGCACCAAAGCCAACCGACCCTTTGCGCTCATCAAAGCTCGAGAATAGCTCGCAAAATACGGCAAGGAGACACAGTCGTTTCGACGAGTCTCGTCCGAACGAGATTTCCGAGCACGAGCAGGCGCTCAGCTCTCGTCGTTGGGAACTCGCACTCGCGTTCTAGATCCCCTCGAGAGGCGTTTCCGATTCTTTACGCAGCAGCGAAACCAGTCGGCCATGCGCTGACCCACGATCTCGTGCCCTCGATTGTTGAGGTGGGGATCCCCGGCTAGGAACAGACGCTCGTTGGTGCCCGTGACATGTGAGCGCAGAATCGGGAGCAGGTCGAGACAGGGGATATCACGGTCGCGCGCAAACACCTCACGGTACGCTTGCGGGAAGCCGATGTCGTAGTCGGCTCCGGATTCCGCCCGAGCGTGGACCCGCTCCGACATGGGGAGGATGAGCGACACGAACAGGCTTGCTCCGAGCGAGACGGCGATGAATGTCATGCGCCGCGCACTGGGAATCTTGCTGGATCCAGCCATAGGTTGTTGAGGTGAATAGATAGTTCGATCCTCCCTAAGTGCGAGAAACGAAGCAATTCTACACTGCGAGAAGCAGGACGGGCGGAATTAATTCGAGCGTCGCCCGCGGGTCCAGAGACCGTTCTCGAGACTGGTAGGGTCGAGGATGCGGTCGTGTGCGTCTCCCTTATCTCCCTCGTCAGGTAATCTGACGCAGTCGTGGTGCCCACGTTCTCCTGGCCGCGCGACCCGAGAACGGCTGCGGGGTCAACAGAATGGAGCGAGCATACAGCGTCTGACGCACCCACTCGGCAAAGGTCAAGGGTTCTTTCGCGCGAACCTATCGCAACGGCTCGCGGCCGCCACGGAACAGGACCTGGAGGTCAAGAGGAGATCATGCGGTAGCGACGAATATCGGGTGGTGAGCTCAGGAGTGGCAACACCACGGGAAGCATTGCGGTGATGTGGCTCGAAGCGAGGTGAGCCTCGAAAGCAGCGTCGTTCTCGTATTCCTGCACGAAGAGGAAGTCCGCCGAGCTCTCGCCATTGACGAAAAGCTCGTAGCTCAGACATCCGGGCTCCGCCCTCGTGGGCGCAACGAGCGCCAGAAACTCCTTACGGACGCTCGATTCTTCTCCAGGTCGTGCCGTGGCGTGCGCCACGACGTGCAGGGTCTCTTTCGGCATGTTCTTGTTCCTCGCGAGATTCTAACTCTAACGAGTCTGCGGCAGAGACGGGGCAACTCGTTCATGTAGAATCCACTCGGGCTGCACGGAGGGAAGATAATTTGGAGCGAGCAAGAATCCATGAAACCTGGTCCTCACCGCGAGCGTTCTTCCTCGCGGCGATCGGGAGCGCCGTCGGGCTCGGCAATATCTGGAGGTTCCCCTATCTTGCGGGTGAGAACGGCGGGAGCGCTTTCGTTCTCGTTTATGTTCTCTCGATATTGCTCGTGGCGACGCCCATGCTGACGGCGGAGCTTCTGATAGGACGACGGGGAGGGCAGAGCCCCGTCAACACACTTCGCCTTCTCGCACGGGACGAAGGGTGCCACCCGCTGTGGCGTTTTCACGGTTATTGGATGTTGAGCATCGTCGTGCTCGGCTCGAGCTTTTTCAGCGTCATATCGGCGTGGTGTCTCGCCTATGTTCCCCTGGCCGCTTCCGGGAGTTTTTCAGGGGTGGACGGCGTGGCGTCAGAGCACTTGCTCGCGAGCTTGCAAGCGGCTCCTGTTCGAATCATCGCGTGGCACGGACTGTTCATGGGTCTCACCGTTTGGGTAGTGGCCGGGGGTATCCATCGCGGGCTCGAGCGCGCCGTGCGCTTTCTGATGCCGACGCTTTTTGTACTCCTCGTTCTGCTCGTCGGCTACGCCGCGGTCATTGGAGATCTCGGCGCGGGGCTGGCTTTTCTTTTTACGCCCGACTTCTCGCGAATGAACGCCGAGGCCATCTTGAATACACTCACGCAGTCGTTCTTGTCTGTCAGCGTCGGGGTGGGAGTCATGGTGACTTATGGCGCCTACCTTCCCCGAGGTGTTTCGATCCCTATGCTGCGTTTCTCGGAGATGATGACATACTAATTACTCCAGCTCTAGAAAAGTCAGTCGAATTTCTTGACGAACACCTCGAATTTAATGCGGCCTGGGGTCGGGCAATTAAAATAAGATTGGAGAGTGAAGTTGGTGCACATGGCAGAATTGTGAAATGTGTTAGGAAAACTCAACCCGTAGTAGATGGAGCCAGCGCTTGTCAACGACTTTTAAATTGGTCGAATTTTGGAACTGATGTCATATTTGCTGTACATCGTACTGAATGCTTTGTGAATCTGTATCTGGACAAGGATACGTATCTGATTGAAGAGCAATATGCCCACGGAGGATTTCCCACTAACGTAACTTCTGTTATAAGTGGCAATATCAAAGAATTACCCAAGCTATATTTGATTCGTCAGACTCATTCACAAAGAGCGCGTTTTAGTAAGGACTATTCAATAATTGGGAAAAGGGGGCTGCCGCGTAATGGTTCTAGCAGATTGTAGAGTCGGGGTAGCATGAGGGCTCGTTTCAAGCCCCATCTAGAACAATTGCAGAGAACTCGTACCTCAACGGGCCGAGATATGCTGGAAGGATGGTGTCTAGACCGAAACGAAAGAGTTATTGAGTTTCCGGATGAAATACTGGCGGATTTGTATCGGCAACTGCCCAAGTTTATTCTGAACGCCTATCCGGATACTGACTACTTCTACGACAAATTAGCTGAAGTATTAGGCCTGCGCAGTTCGAATATCTTCGTCACGACGGGCAGCACTGAAGGAATAAAAGTGTTATTCGAGGCCTTGGCAAGGCCGGGTGATCGGATCATTGCGTTGGAGCCAACGTATCCAATGTATAACGTATATTCAGATATTTTTCAGACGCAATATCATACCGTACCATTTTCCGAGAACTTAACCATTGATGTCTCATCTTTCATTGAAAAAATAGATAAGAAGACGGCCTTGGTGTTGTTAGCAAACCCGAATCTCCCAGTCGAGAGTATGTTGCCAATCAGAGAAATAAAAATGATTGCCAATAGGTGCCGTACATTTGATTCGGTCTTGGTAATTGATGAGGCCTATCATCTTTTTGGTGCTGATTCAGCAATAGGGCTTCTACAAGAGTACGATAATATGGTGATTCTCCGGAGTTTTTCGAAAGCATATGGGTTGGCCGGAGTACGTCTTGGTTATATGGTGAGTCAGGAAACAAATATCGAATACCTTTCAAAGACACGATCATTGGTAGAGGCTAGTGGAACCTCAATGGCAATCGCAAATTTCATGCTAGAAAACCCGGAATTGGTAGAATCTTATGTCAACCAAGTAGCTGAGGGAGCGAGATTTTTACAGGACAGCCTAACAACATTTGGTGTACGGTGGCATGGAGGTCACGTGACCAATGGAATCATGGTATTTCTTCCTGATAATCCCGCAGTAAATCAATGTGTTCAATATTTGAGAGACCACAAGATTTACGTGCGAGGAGGTTTTGGACCACCTTACGATTGTTGCTTTCGAGTGACGATTGGCCCCAAGGAAACAATGGAAAAGTTTTCTTCTAGTTTCAGGGATTGGTACTTTGATATATTCAAACCCTGCCCGCACGAAAGCAAGCTCCTTTAGAAGAAATAAATAAGAAGCCCTGTGACAATGAGATCAGATTACAAGATACTGTTCCTTTATCCAAATATTCAGCAATGCGCCATGATGCCCTACTCGATTGGGTTAATGACCGCGTTACTAAAAAGAGAGGAATTTAATGTTGGTTTGTTCGACTGTACTTTTTATCTGGATGATATTGGAACAAATTATGAGCATTTTCAAAATAGTCTAAGGCAATTTGATTGGAATGAGCGTGGCGTACATTTTAAGGAAAATAGTATGCGCGAGGATTGGATACGAAAGGTAGAAGAATTCGCGCCGAATATGATTGCGGTCTCTGTTGTCGAAAGCACCTATTCATTAGGGCGACAGATGATCGAGTGCCTGCCAAAGGAGTGGAAAGACACGGTAGTACTGTGGGGGGGTGTTTTTGCTACGTTTGGTGTTGAAAAAATACTCGGCGAGGGCGAGGGAGAATATGTAAGTAGAGGGGAAGGTGAACTCTCGATAGTTGAATTCTGTAAACGAGCGCGAGATGGAGAGCGGCTCGACGACGTACCGAATATTTGGACACGGCAGGGCGGCAAACTCATTGGCAATCAGATGAGATCTGAAATGGTCAATCTCGATAATTTACCATTTGCGGATTACAGTCTTTTCGATGATCAGGCGATCTATCGACCGATGCAAGGGCGGATGTGGAGAACAGTCGGGTTAGAAACACAAAGAGGATGTCCATACACTTGTACCTACTGTAATACCCCTTCGCAGCATAAGCTTGCAAAAGATGAATTCGGTGGAAATTTTTTTAGAAAAAAATCGATGAAACGACTCCATCAGGAAATTTCTTATTATCAGAAAAAATACGCCATTGAACTGATTTATATGCTCACCGATACTTTTCTCGCGGTTTCGAGTAAAGAGTTTGATGAGCTGTTGGAAATGTATACCGATTTTAGGATACCTTTCTGGATGAATACTCGATCGGAGACAATGACGAAAGATCGAGCGAAAGGACTCGATAAGATGAACATGCTCAGGATGAGTTTCGGTATCGAGCATGGAAATCCGGATTACCGAAAGAATATGCTTAAACGCCGCGTCACCAATGAGGTGATGATCGATGGATTCCGAGCATGCGCCGACCGGAACTTTGTGGCGACAGGGAACTGTATTGTGGGCATGCCTGAGGAAAATAGAGATCTCGCTTTTGACACAATTAGTTTTTGCAGGGAGCTTCCTGAATTTGTTGAGCAAACTGGCGCTTTTGTATTCGCTCCATTTCATGGGACCGAATTGAGAAATATAGCGGTCAGAAAAGGTTATTACGACGATAGCCTGATATGTGAAATTGATAATCTAGAATCGAGTATGCTTGACCAGCCACAATTTCCCAGAGCTGAGGTACTTGGGCTGGCGAAGACCTTCGGATTGTATCAGGTGGTACCTAAATCGGAATGGCATTGGGTACAAGCCGCGGAAAATGAAACAAAGGAAGGTAAGAAAATATTTGACCAGTTGGTGGCGCAATATCTAGGTGATTAATAGAGAACGACAAGTTGTCTAGCCTCCATCAAATGACGCTCGGTGGAGCACCGTTTAAAGGGAATTCTAATGACGCTACACTTAATACTGGGCCCATCAAACGCCGTAAGAACACTGCCAGCGAGGCGCTAACGGAGTTTGAAAGGAACCTATTTGAGATTGTAGTGGCCCCGCTACTTTCCTGATTTGCGCCAGCAAAACGACTACTCACCACACCGTCTCGAATTATTTTTATCTGCTATCCAATCGTTTTCCGAAAACGATATGTCACTTTCCTACAAACCTCACCCTATTTCTTTTCGACAACTGGATTGGTGGCGAGACCAAATGAACAAGTGCGCAATCGCCCTAATCTTACCAAACAAAGCACTTACCATATTTATTGTTCGAATGGCAAATCGACATATTCCATACTCGCCCCTCTGGAAATCTGACAGATGATTTTATTTTTTGTCAGGCGATACAACGATATAGATCATACAGTCCCCATTATTTACCGTATGGCAAAGGACGGATTCCGTGATGTGGAAATCTTATGTACGAACGCAGGTATTGACCTTGATACCGATTTTCGTTTGGCGTTTCTGAATAAAAGTTTTGGAATCTCTCCACGGTATGCAACCCATTTCTTTTGGCCAACACGATTCCAAGATCAGATCCGCGCTTTCGCCACGAGTGGCTTATACTATAGGCGGTCGATCGAGAATCGGAGCGCTTCAAAAGCCGTCATTGCATTAGTCAAGAAACGGCTTGAATACACAAGGACAAATCTTTTGGTATTCGATTGGCAGCATGCCGACAAGTATTTTCTTACCTCTTGTATCCTCACCGCGTCGAAAGATCTAGGGATTCCCAATATCTGCCTTCCCCATGGCTTAGCATTGAACACCAATGATGATTGGATTAGTAGCCCTAATCACAAAAGCGGACAAATCCCTGTGGAAGGAATCTCTTGGTCATACTTTGACGACTTCGTATTTCAATACGAAGATGAGGGACATTGTCGACTAGCTAGAAATCACGTGGGGATTCTTCCTCATAAGACTCATGTTTTAGGTAGCACTCGATTTTGTCGTGAATGGCGCAAAGTATACGAAGGGTTATTTCAAGTTCAGAACCAGAAACTCCCAAATCGGGGGAAACTCAAAGTTGTGTACATGGACCACTTCCCAAGCGACCGGTTGCGTGGTTCCGTTATCGCAGAAACAATGAAACAAATTCTTAGCTTAGATTATGTTGACCTTGTTATTAAGCCTTCGACAGCGTCAGTCGAACGCCAAAAAGGCGGTGTTAGCTCCAGTCAGTTAATCGATCTTGGTATTGTGGACTATCAGACTTCGTCGTTTGAATTGTGTAAATGGGCGGATGTTGTTATAGGCGTAAATTCAAGCATTCTGCTAGAACCACTTCTAATGGGGAAAACGTTTATTTTCGCTCGGTATTTTTCTGAGAATGAGCAACTGTGGGATAAAATGAACGCCTGTTGGACGATAAATAGCGAGGAAAAACTAATTGACGCACTAAGAGAAATATCTCTGAATCGAACGTATAGACCATATTCCCAACATTGCGTTGATACCTTCATCAATCACGTAGTTTATAACGGCTTGCCGGAACGAGATGTGCTGGGTGAATATTGTGATCTTATTTTTAGGAAACGTCGGATCATGTCCGCGTCGAGCTAGTTGCCAACGGCCGTTCTGACGTTGCTGTCAGCCACAACGCTCTAGCAACTATCTATAAATCCTTTTGTAATATCAGTCCTGTTGCGTTCATCGAGTACTATTCAGGCGATTCAAAAATCTATTTTATATTCACCCCCTCTCAAGAATAATTCCAACATGCACGATGATTGACGTTGAGCACAGTCATGAGCGGTATACGCGTATACCCAAACTTGTTGACGCCAAACCATTCTCTATACGTCTGTTGCGCCATCAGATTCTTAACCCATTGCGATCCTGACCTATCCCCACCGATCACCATACCATCTATTTTTGTAGCCTTTTTCAATTTCTACGACTCAGCCTTTTCGTGGAACAGGTAGCCGTTTACCCCGCCTCACTCGACGAGGCGCGCCGTCTCGTCGCGTCCTTCGTCGCCTACTACAACGACAAGCGTCTCCACAGCGCCACCGGCTACATCACGCCCGCCGACAAGCTCGTTGGCCAAGAGCAGATAATCTGGGATGAGCGCGACCGAAAGCTTGAGGCCGCTCGCGAGCTCCGCCGACAACGTCGTGCCCAGCTCCGGGAGGCGACGTCATGATCGCCCGATTCAAAATCGTCGGTCGAGATTCCTCTCGACTACGTTATTCTGCAACCCACCGAGTCACGTTCCCGCTGAACCAATACACAACCTTTTGTCTCTCGCGACCCGTCCGGATGAATTCTAAACGCCGACCTCAAGACGAAAATCTTGCTCAATCCGGCTCCGACGGTTGGCCTTCCGGATAGAAACGGCTACCTGTTTCCGCCTACCCGCGCCACCGAAAACCCGTAGGTTCAAGAAACTCATGCGGCTTCCCGGGAGGAGTCAGCCGAGGCGTTCCCAACGGCGAACGGGCCTTCAACCGCACTGGCGCGGTGACGGCGAAGTGAGCTTGCTCCGGTTTGGTGGACATGTTGGCTACGCAACTCGGTTCGCTTTCAAGAGTCTATGTTCGAACTCGATCGGACTGACGTTCCCGAGCGTTGAGTGCCGTCGCCTCGGGTTGTAGAAGTTTGCGATGTAGTCGACCGTGGCCCATCGCGCCTGCGCGCGAGTCGGCAGAACGAGTGGGTAGAGAGATTCCGCTCGGCTGGATCTCGTATTCCGCGCAAACATCTGACACCAGCTTCTTGTCCACGAGATGGTGACGCAGGATCGCGGCCTTGTCCTCGGCGCTGAATTTGCGGCGGGTTCCTTGACTCATCTTTGACTCCTTCTGGCTCCTTATCTTGGAGCCGGTTGGAGTCACATTTCAACTGAACTCGAACAGATACGCCGTTCTCATTCAGGCGACCCACAACTTCTGGTTATAACTCGTTCCTGCCAGGGAGGAAAGGTTATCTATTCTCGGGCAAACTCCTAGACATTAAGTCAGTGAACGATCGCGCTTCACAATAGTCACTGCTCCTTGTGCTGTCCATACGAAAAGCGGGCGTCTGACCATCAGATGCGTCTGCCGTAAAAGAATCTGTGTTGCTAACCCAGCAGCTAAAATCGACCAGCGCATCAAATGAACCAGACAACTGAAAGGCTGCCGATTGTTTTTGTAATGGAACCATGTTCGCTTTAATTATACGCCCCTTTAACCTGTCCCCATCAAACGATAAAGTCAAATCACCCGCTCGCGCTAAATAGGTAACATTATCGTGATCAATAGCCAGTTCAATTTTTTGTCCCCTATCGCCGGGTATCAGATAATGCGGATTGATAGTTTCTCCTGTGAAACTCAAGCGCAAGGAAACTGCCGTGTTTGTGTTGGCATTTTGTGCCTTAACAATCAATAAATTGTCAGGTTGCTTTGTAGACCTAACGGGCTCAAAAACCACAACACTCGCTGGAGAGTGGCCAAGAAATTCCCCAAATTCCTCCAATGTCATATTAGTTGTATTAAACGAGCGCAAGAAGACTCCGCTGTCTACATCGGTATTTTGCGATTTGACAATTGATACATCATTCGCCTGCTTTGCGGACCTAGCGGGTTCAGCAATCACAACAATCGCTGCTGGAGAGCTAGCTAGAAACCGTCCAATTTTAGAAAATGTCATGTTGGCCGTATTAAACGATACTGCGGTGATGGCAGTTTCTGGTGCCATCACCGCAGCTACTGCACTCAGCAAAACAGAAACCAGGATAGTATTCCTAAGTGCATTCATCATTCACTCTTTCTTGTTTTCGCGTAGAGGCTGTTTGGTAATAAGCGAATCGGCTGCAAATTTCACCTCCGTCCGTCACCACCAAACAGCCTCTTAATTTTTGTTAAGGGCAGGATATCTGAATATTCACGCCCGCGAGGTCTCCCGGTGAGCCAGGCGCTGCCACCTTGTTATTCGACTCAATAGACTCTGCGACCGTATCACCATCATCCAAAAACAAACCGAAGAAACGGACAACACCCGTCGGCGTTGAGCTCGGGACAGTAACCGATAATGAATCCATTTCTACCAACGCATTTGCTTCAGGGGCCCAGCTGCAACCGCGAATCAATGTGTCCGAAGCGCTAATAAAATCATTGCCAGACATATATACACCGCAATGACTAACCGGAGCATTCAAATTACCACGATTACCAACAGTAAAAAACAGAGTGAATGTTTGACCAGGCGTCAGGCAAACTGGCGTACTCGGTACCAACGTCGCGGAAGCAGCACCTGCAGTTAGTTGGAAATTGGTAACAAACAAATCTCTGACAGTTGCAGAACCCGGATAAAGAAAACGGACACCTCTGGCTGCGTCAGGCAATGTGATATTACGTAAAGCACCAGCGCCTCCGGTATAGCCACCCGCAGGAATGGCCGCATTCATATTATCCAGCAAACCGTTTTCATGTGTTGGGTTGGTTGGCGACAACCCAAGTGAATGGCCAAGCTCATGTACCGTGGCAGCACGCAAATTGTTGCCGGCATCCGTTCTGGGATCAGGCGCATTATGCTGCCAGGTAAAAGTCGGCGTTAACCAGTCCGCCACAAGATGGATATCCGATTCTTCAATATCCTGATTTTGACCAGGCCACCAGGTAATACAGGTGTCGTAACGTTGATGCGCATGCCCTACACCGACCTCCGCTGGAAAATGATATTCGATCCGATTTTGTCCGTCTGAAGTTGAGGTAGTGCCGCTGGTCGTTGTACTAATAACAAAATCAAACGATGTGCCTGGTGTACCATTCCAGCGGTCCATGGCATTACGTACATCAGCATCGTCGGCAGAACCACTGGGTATATTAAATCCGTTGATGCGAAATGTCGGATCCCCAGACCAAATGGTCGGGTCGCCTCCGCATTCCCACCAGAAAAAAGCATCGGCGGGCGAAGCAAGAGACACTGCAAACCCAACTAAAGCTAGTGTTAACAGATGATGTGTGAATATTGTTCTGCCATTATTAATTTTCATGATATCTCCTTCTCATTGCTAATAGCTAGCTAGTTCTTGACTCTTTTAGACAGCGTCTTGACTCTTTTAGACGGCGCGGAAGGGGCTTTGTTGTATGGACGTCTTGCTGTGTCCAGTCTCTTCGGAATGCGGCCAATACCGTCTGCTGCAACCCATGCCTTTGAAAGCTGCTTTGAAAACTGCTCCAGTGATAAAGCTTGCCTTCTTCTTTTTTCCTTCGGCTGAGGGTTACCAATGGAAGTTGATGCTTTTGGCGCTCTCCAGACAGCTTTCATATTCGGGTCCCAATGCCGCGCGTGCTTACGTTTTGGCTTATATCCAGGATCCAGTTCTATACGAAAATCCTTACCTATACCGGTAACAGATGGTCCGGCGTAAGAACGTACACGATTATTCTCAATGAACAACACACCTCTCGTACCTTCAACGATAGGCACTTGCTGTTGCGGGTCACGCGTCAGAAATAGAATCACCTGGTCGCGTTCCTTGAATACTGGCGCATCGGTTACAAGTTCAACGCGACCATGTGCCATACCGCCCGGTATGCGAAGTAGAAGCAGCGCCGGCACTGTTTCAGAATCAATTTCCTGTTGTAAAGTGTTCACATCGCGAAATACAACATAGGTAAACAAGCTGCCTTCCTTGGTGGGACATGAAATAAAATCAGTCGCAGTTGCTGTCACAACATAGGAAGCCTGGAGTGACAACCCAAGTAAATTCGGGCCACGTCCCTGCAATACCTGTTCGGCTATTTCGCCTCGTCCTGCCGCACTTTTTGTGCGTCTGGTCCTAGGCCACCAGGCTTCATCATCCGGACACTTAGGGTTCACTTCAGTGTATGAGAGCCTGATACCTGTGGTGGTCTTTTGGCCGTCACGGCTTTTAGCCTTTACCAGAAGAGCATAAACTCCTGGGCCTCGCTGAAATTCAGTGACCTCAACCATACCCTTTAGCTCTTTTGAGCTAAATAGCTCGGTGGCTTCCATACTCTGCATTTCGACCTTAACTACTCTGACCTCTATAGACGCGATGTTTTTAAGATCATTCGCGGACCATGCCAGGGTACGCTTTCTGGCAGAAGTATCCAGATGACCGGTCCGGGTTAATTCGACAAGTGGTTCCTTCTCCGGTTTTCCTACTGCAACCTTTTCGTCTACTGCAACCTCTTCGTCTACTGCAACCTTTTCATCTTGTTCCTCATGGGCAGAGGATGCTGCAGAAACCAGCAACAAGCAAAGCAATGTGTTTTTGATCCATTGCATACGATAAATATTACTTATTGATTGCATACGAAATCTCCTTGTTGTTTAAGAAATTTGCAACAAAC
>Ga0310120_10000812_pt1 | contig 24249 bp, 21 predicted proteins | sample CB27_AW_983_MG_FD_203506 | JGI IMG/M metagenome (GOLD analysis project Ga0310120, IMG submission 203506) | Marine microbial communities from Western Arctic Ocean, Canada - CB27_AW_983 | ecosystem: Environmental > Aquatic > Marine > Oceanic | place: Canada: Western Arctic Ocean | collected...
GCCAGGCGGCCAAGCTGCGAGTTCACGTCGATGAAGTCACGCGGCTCGCGGAGATGATCTGTGATGGGATCCTCGTCTCGACCCCCGCCGGTAGCACCGCGTACAACCTCTCCGCGCATGGTCCGATCCTTCCACTCGATGCGGGCGTTCTGGCGCTGACACCGATCAGTGTCTTTCGCCCCCGGCGTTGGCGAGGCGCCCTGATTCCCCGAGCGTCGAAGGTTCGTATCGAGGTGCTCGAACCGGAGAAGCGACCGGTGAGTGCGGTCGCGGATTCGACCGAAGTTCGGGAGGTCGTCGAGGTCGAGGTCGCCGAGGATCGCAGCGTCGCAATCGAAGTTCTTTTCGAAGCGGGCCAAAGCCTCTCGGAACGCAATCTGGCCGAGCAATTCAGTCTCGGATGACCGACCTACTCCTTCCCTTCTATTCCTGGATCAAGACTCTGCATCTGATTGCGGTGATCTCCTGGATGGCCGGATTGCTCTACCTGCCCCGGCTCTTCGTCAATCATTGCGATGCAGAACCCGGCGGTGTCCTTTCGGAAACGTTCAAGGGGATGGAGGAAAGACTCGCACGCATCATCATGCGCCCCGCCATGATCGCGAGCCTTTTCTTCGGCTTGCTGATGATCGCGATTCCGGGAACGCCGGGTTATCTCCCAAGCGCCGGCGCCTGGCTTTGGGTCAAGCTCGGTCTCGTCGCGGGACTGCTCGGCGCACACTTCGCCATGATGGGCTGGAAAAATGACTTCGCCGAAGACCGCAACGAACGCCCCCAACGCTTCTACCGGATTGCGAACGAGGTCCCGACCATTCTGATGATCGGAATCGTCATCTGTGTAGTCGTGAAGCCCTTTTGAGCGCTCTGTCATGATCCGGCAACATTCCCATCCATCACGCTTCGATCGAAGCTCGGCAGCGCCATGAAGATCAAGGTCCTGGGTTCCGGTGCGGGTGGTGGCTTCCCTCAGTGGAATTGCAATTGCCCGAACTGTGCCGGCCTGCGTACGGGAACCATCCAGGCGACACCGCGAACGCAATCGTCTCTGGCGATCAGCGACGAAGGCGTCGACTGGTTGCTCGTGAACGCTTCACCCGATTTGCGCGCTCAGATACAAGCGACCCCGGCCCTACAACCGGCCCGCGCCATCCGCGATACCGCGATCGCCGCCGTCCTGATCGTCGACGCCCAGATCGATCACTCGACGGGACTCATGACTCTGCGTGAACACACTCGTAGACTTCCGGTCTATTGCAGTCCGAGCGTCCACGACGACCTGACCGGGGGCTATCCGCTGTTGAACGTTCTCGAACACTATTGCGGCGTGGAATGGCGACCCGTCGACGCAATCGGTCGCGTCGCGTTCGAAATCCCGGAAATTCCGGGCGTCGAAATCCATCCGATTCCGCTGCCGAGCGAAGCGCCCCCCTACTCCCCCCGTCGACACAATCCCGCCGAAGACGACACGATCGGTGTCGTCTTCCTCGACAAAGCGAATGGCCAACGATGTCTATACGCCCCGGGTCTCGGACAATGGACTCCCGCGCTCGTCGAGGAAGCGGAACGAGCCGATTGCCTGCTGATCGACGGCACGCTCTGGAACGACGATGAACTGGTCGATCGGGGCGCCGCCGACAAGACCGGCCGCGAAATGGGACACCTCGCGCAGAGCGGCTCGAACGGTATGCTCGAGAAGTTGGCCCCGCTGTCAGGTCGCAAGATCTTGATTCACATCAACAACACCAATCCGATTCTCGACGAAGCATCGCCACAGCGTGCACGCCTCACATCGCTCGGGATCGAGGTCGCCTGGGACGGCATGGAGATCGAACTCGGATGACAACCGGCGACGCAGAGCCCAAAGCTCAGAGCCGAGAGGATTTCGAAGCTCGTCTGCGCGACATGGAACGCTTCTACCATATTCATCATCCCTTCCATATCGCCATGAATGAAGGCGGACTCGACCGCGAAGCGGTCCGCGGCTGGGTCGCGAACCGCTTCTACTATCAGATCCAGATTCCGCGCAAGGACGCAGCGATTCTCGCGAATTGTCCAGACCGGGAAGTCCGCCGGAAGTGGGTCCAGCGCATACTCGATCACGATGGCCGTGCCGGCGATGAGGGCGGCATCGAAGCCTGGCTGCGATTGGGCGAAGCCGTCGGACTTTCACGCGAAGAAGTGAGCGACCTTCGCCACGTCCTGCCCGGCGTACGTTTCGCCGTCGACGCTTATGTCCGTTTTGCGCTGACGGCACCCTGGCAAGAAGCGGCCGCATCTTCGCTGACCGAACTCTTCGCCCCGGCGATTCATCGAAAGCGTCTCGAGGGGTGGCCCTCCCTCTACCCCTGGATCGATGAAGCCGGCTACGACTATTTCCGTCAGCGACTCGGCGAGGCGGGGCGGGACGTCGAACATGGTCTTGCCCTCACACTCGATCTTTTCACGACGGCGCAGGCCCAGGACCGTGTGGTGGAGATCCTGCGATTCAAACTCGATATTCTCTGGACGATGCTCGACGCGATGTGGATGGCCTATGTCGAGAAGCGTCCGCCCTACGCTCATCTCAAGGAACGCGAATAGCGCAGGAACGGCTCCCTCGAGACTCGTGCGCTCCGCGGTCGCCGGCAGCCGGCTCTCGGCCCGAGTCAGAGCTTCGCGATCACGTTATTCGCGAATCCCTCGATCGCAGCGATCTTGTGATCGAGCATCATCGTGTCCGGTGCGTAGGAGTTTCGGAAGCCGACGATGGCGTCGGTCACACCCTGATCCTCCAACCGCTTCACACCGTCGATCGTGAACCCGTCCATTGAAATGACATGAATCTCGAAGGGCAGATGGTCACGACCATATTCCTTGCGCAGGATGTGAATGCGCTCGATCATGCCCACGAGCTCCACGGGATCGCCACCCGCGTGCATCCAACCATCGCCCACGCGTGCTGCCCTTCGCAGAGCCGGCTCCGCGTGCCCGCCGATCAAGATCGGGATCCGCACGGTCGGCGCGGGCGACATCTTGATCCGCTCGAGTTCGAAATGTTCGCCCGAGAATCCAAAGAACTCGCCGGTCTCGAGGCCGCGCAAGATTTCGATCATCTCGTCCATCCGCTTGCCACGCCCCGCCCAGGACTGCTCGCAAATGCTGAAATCCTCTGGCCAGGGTGAAATTCCGATCCCGAATCCGAAGCGATTCTTGGTCATCACCGCCAACGACATCGCCTGCTTGGCCACGAGCACCGGCTGCCGAATCGGAAGCTTGACGACGAATGTCGTGAGCCGAAGCGTTTCGGTCACCGCCCCGAGCGTCGCGGTCAGCACGAAGGGGTCGATAAAAGGTCGCCCGTCGAGGAATTCGCGATTCCCGTCGGGCGTGTAGGGGTAAGTGCTATCCGAAACCTCCGGGTAGCAGATGCTGTCGGGAATCGTGAACGACGTAAAGCCCCCGCGTTCGGCCGTGAGAGCCAGCGGCACATAATGATCGGGGTCGCACATCGCTTCCGCAAAGCTGAATCGCATCGGGCCTTCTCCTCGTTCGTCGCGATCCCGACTCTAGCCCCTCTCCCAATCGCGTTCTAGACCGAGGGACTCTCGACGCTGCGAGCCGGCGCCGCAATCGAACTCGCAGGTGGGAAGTGCGCGTTTCGTCGTCCCTCGACTATGTTGCCGCGATGACGAGCCGACGCGATCGCAGACCCATCGCCCTCCCCCTCGACCCGGGCGTGCTACGCGATGGCGAAATCTGCGAATTTCAATCCGATCTCGCCGTCCTCGCAAAGGGCGGCACCGTCGTGACGCCCTGGCGTGATCGCTATCTGGCAGCCGAGCAGGCCGAACTCGAAGTGGTGGCGAATGCAGGGAAACTCGCGGACGAAAGCTACGAACAAGTCCTTGTCCATCTACAGAAGAGCCGCGCGGCAACCTTCTCCGACCTCGAGCAGGCATGGCGCATTCTGGCCGCCGACGGCCAGCTCCTCTTTACGGGAACGAACTCGCTTGGCGTCGCCTCCGCCGTCAAGCGCCTGGCGAGCCAACTCGAGCAGACACCGATCGTGGTAGCCAACCGCGCGCGCGCGCGGGTCGTGCGATTCAAGAAGGACTCTGGCCCGGGGCCCCACGTTGAGGAGTCGCTCTCCTTCGTGGTCGGAGTCGACTCGATTCACGGCGAGTCCTTCGAGTTCGAAATCGAAACGGTCCCCGGCGTGTTCAGCGCCAAGAAGCTCGATGCCGGAAGCTTGTCGCTGATCCAGGCTCTGGCGCGTTATGCCGGACACAAACCTCCGAAACGCGTCGTGGATCTCGGCTGTGGAACGGGAGTGCTCGGCATTGCGGCGGCCACACTGTGGCCCGAAGCCGACGTCCTGATGGTCGATGGCGATCAGCGTGCGGTCGATTGTGCGCGCAGCAACATCGAACGGCTCGATCTGAGTGAGCGCTGCCGAGTTGCCTGGTGGGATGCCAGGGAACCGCCCATCGACTCGCGATTCGATCTCGCGCTCGTCAATCCGCCCTTTCACGAACGAGGCACGGAAGTCGAATACGGCCCCGCGCTGGCACTCTTCGATTCTCTCCGGGAATGGATCCGGCCGGGACGCCGCGCACTGCTCGTCGCCAACCGCAAACTGCCCTACGAAGCGCCGCTGCTCGCGATCGGCGAACTCGAAACGCTCAAGACGGCAGGCGGCTACAAGCTCCTGTCGCTGACCAGAAGCGCGCGTTCGTCTCGCTCCAAGGGGCGCAACTCTCCAGGCTCGAGATCCGCGGGCAGATCCAACGCACCGATCCGATCACGGTGAAGCGAGAGGACTTCGCCGCCCAACAAGCGGATCATCCGCCTGACCTGATGGGTCCGGCCTTCGCGCAGAATCAACGTTGCCTGGCCAGCCGCGGCGATCTCGAGTTCAGCCGGCCGGGTCGGGCGATCCTCGCCCGTCAGCAGCAGGCCTTCGCGACAGCGCTCGACCGCGTGCGCGGCGAGTTCCCCTTCGAACTCGATCCGGTAACGCTTCGGCAGCTTGCGGCCGGGATGTGTCAGACGATGTACGAGGTCACCATCGGTGGTCAGAATCAAGAGACCCGAAGTCGCCCGATCGAGGCGGCCGGCGATCAGCAGCGATCGACGCCTCAATGTCTCGGAAAGTAGATCGAAGACGAGGGGGGCTTCTCGGTCGTCCCGGCTACAGGACACGCCAACCGGCTTGTGAAGGATGAAGTCGCGCACGGCCTCCGGAGATTCGACCACCTGATCCTCTACGACCACCCGCTCGCCGTCGATTCGGCGGGCCGAATCCCGACAGACATCGCCGTCGACCTGCACGGCGCCTCGTCGGATCAGGCCCCTCGCCTCGCGACGCGAAGCCAACCCGGCACGTGCCAGATAGGCATCGAGGCGCATACCGCGGGATTTGCCCGAGTCCGAAGAAACCATGGGTGGTCGAGTCTATCGAAGGCGATCTGCCCATCGCTCGGCCCAATGCCCGCGGTCGAGTGGTTTCATCTGGGGGTTTGGCCGACTACAATGCGCGCCCGATTTTCGAATCGAGAGCGATCATGGGTATCCGGGTCTGCAAATTTGGTGGCAGCAGCGTCGCCGACGCGAATCAGCTGCGAAAGGTTCGTGCGATCGTCGCCGCTCGCGAGGACCGCCGCTTCGTCGTGCCCTCCGCCCCGGGCCGACGAAACAGAGAAGACGTCAAGATCACCGATCTGCTCTACAGCAGCCACGAGGCCGCAGAGCGAGGCGACTCGATCGCGCCCTTCTTCGACCTGATTTCGGAGCGCTTTCGCAAGATCGTCGCCGACCTCGGGCTCGATTTCGATCTCGACGCCCGGCTCGCTGAGATCCACGATCGTATCCAGGGTCTGGCGGGCACCGATTACGCCGCCAGCCGTGGCGAATTCCTCTCCGGACTCGTGCTCGCGCGTTTGCTGGATCGCCCCCTGATCGACCCGACCGAACTGATTCGGTTCGACGCTAAAGGACGTCTGCTGGCCGACGAGACCCAGAAACTCATCTCGGCTCGACTGGCCGATGAGCCCTGCGCGGTCATCCCCGGATTCTACGGAGCGGGGTCCGATGGAGAAGTCGTGACCTTTTCGCGCGGCGGGAGCGATATCACCGGCGCCATCGTGGCGCGCGGTGTCGGCGCCGAGGTCTACGAAAACTGGACGGACGTTTCGGGCCTGCTGATGGCCGACCCCAGAATCGTCGCGAATCCGCGAACGATCGAACAGATCACCTATCGCGAGCTGCGCGAACTCGCCTATATGGGTGCGACCGTCCTACACGACGAAGCGATCTTTCCGGTGCGCGCCGCCGGCATCCACGTCCATGTTCGAAACACCAACGACCCCGAGGCGCCGGGAACCGAGATCCGGCGAGGGCAGCAAAACCCGATGCGCACCGGCCGGATTACCGGGATCGCGGGGCGCAAGGACTTCACGATCATCGCGCTCGAGAAGACGCTGATGAATACAGAGATCGGATTCGGACGGCGGGTCCTCGGCGTCTTCGAGCGACACGGAATCAGCTGGGAACACATTCCGAGCGGCATCGACACTCTTTCGATCGTGCTCAAGAGTGACGTCGTCGAAGGCCGAATCGATGCACTCGTACGAGAGATCGAATCCGACTGCGCTCCGGATGCGATCGAAATCAACTCTGGAATCGCGCTCGTCGCAACCGTCGGTCGCGGCATGAGTCATGTGCCAGGCACCGCCGCGCAGTTGTTTGGCGCTTTGGCGACCGCTGGAATCAATATCCGAATGATCGATCAGGGATCGAGCGAACTGAATATCATCGTCGGCGTCGAGAACAAAGATTTCGAACGAACCGTACGAGCGATCTACGACGAATTCGTCACGTCCGAGGTCGACTGACCCCGATCGATCGCCGTGCCACAATGTCCCCTGCACGGCCAGATCGAATTGTCTGGGGCCGAGATTCGACTAGTCGAATCCCCTGAAATGAAACTCCCAGCTTCCCTCGAATTCAAGCGCGCGTCCGAAGATTGCGGCTATCCTTCGTACGTTTGTCAGTAGATGACCGAAGAGTTCCATCGGGATCGCTGCAGCGTTCTCGCGGAGGAATCCCGTGAACCGGCTTGTCGGGTTGCTGAACACATCAATTGGTCAAAAGCTCGTTGTCGCGATCAGTGGATTGGCGCTCGTGAGCTTTCTGCTGGTTCACATGCTCGGCAATCTGACGATCTTCCAGGGTCCCGAAGTCATGAATGGCTACGCGGCCTGGCTGAAAGGTCATCCCCTTCTCTGGGTGGCGCGCGTCTCCCTGATCAGCCTCTTCATCGGTCATATCGTGCTCGCGATTCGGCTCGCGCTGCGAAACCGAAGATCACGACCGATTGCCTACCACCACACCCGGATCGATCAGGAGACCAACGTCGTCTCACGCTATATCGCCCTGACGGGTGTGCTGATCCTGAGTTTCCTGATCTATCACGTCTTGCATTTCACGCTGGGCGTCGTCCAGCCGGAGCACAGCCTCTTCGTGGACGCCCACGGACGCCACGACGTTTATCGAATGGTCGTCGAGAGCTTCCAGGTCCCGAGCGTGGCGATCAGTTATCTCGTCGCGATGATCATTCTCGGACTCCATTTGAGCCATGGCCTCCACAGTCTCTTCCAGACCTTCGGGCTCTTCCATGAAACCTACATCGGACTCATTCGAGCCATCGGATTCACTGTGGCGAGTGTGATCGTCATCGGAAATATATCGATCCCGCTGTCCGTGTGGCTCGGATTCATTTCGATCTAGACGAGCGAGAAGAACGAAACGAAGAGGGATGGACACAGCGATGCAGGGTGCACTCGACGCAAAGATTCCGGAAGGACCGCTCGCCGACAAATGGACGCGTCATCGATTCGAGATGAAGCTGATCAGTCCCGCGAATCGACGAAAATTCAAGATCATCGTCGTGGGCTCGGGACTGGCTGGCGGGTCCGCCGCCGCCTCGCTCGCGGAACTCGGTTATGACGTCGACTGCTTCTGCTTCCAGGACTCGCCGCGTCGCGCCCACAGCATCGCCGCCCAGGGCGGAATCAACGCCGCCAAGAACTATCAGAACGACGGCGACAGCGTCTTCCGACTCTTTTACGACACGATCAAAGGCGGCGACTTTCGCGCTCGCGAAGCCAATGTCCATCGGCTCGCCGAGGTCAGCAATAACATCATTGATCAGTGTGTTGCACAGGGCGTGCCCTTCGCCCGGGAATACGGAGGCCTGCTCGACAACCGATCCTTCGGCGGTGCCCAGGTTTCGAGAACTTTCTACGCGCGGGGTCAGACCGGGCAGCAGCTCCTACTCGGCGCCTACAGCGCGCTCTCGCGTCAGATACAGGCCGGGCGCGTTCGAATGCACACCCGAACGGAATTGCTCGACATCGTCATGGTGGGCGGTCAGGCTCGCGGCATCGTGACCCGCCACCTCGTGTCCGGACGAATCGCCCGCTGGGCTGGCCACGCGGTCGTTCTCGCCACGGGCGGCTACGGCAATGTGTTCTATCTCTCGACGAACGCGCTCGGCTGCAACGTCACGGCGACCTATCGCGCCTACAAGAAGGGGGCCCTCTTCGCGAACCCCTGTTACACGCAGATCCACCCCACCTGTATCCCGGCCTCAGGCGACCACCAATCGAAGTTGACCTTGATGTCCGAATCACTTCGCAATGACGGGCGAATCTGGGTTCCGAAGGCGAAGGGCGAAGAGCGCGCGCCGTCCGACATTCCTGAAACCGAACGCGACTACTATCTCGAACGGAAATACCCCTCCTTCGGCAACCTCTCCCCTCGTGACATCTCTTCGCGCGCGGCCAAGGAGGCGTGCGATGACGGACGCGGTGTCGGCGCGCTGGGTCGGGGTGTCTATCTCGATTTCGCGGATGCGATCGAGCGGCACGGCGAGGACACGATCCGACAACGCTACGGGAACCTCTTCGACATGTACCGCAAGATCACCGGCGAGAACCCGTATGAGGCGCCGATGCGCATCTATCCCGCTTCGCACTACACGATGGGCGGACTCTGGGTCGACTACAACCTGATGAGCACCCTGCCCGGCCTTCACGTGATTGGCGAAGCGAATTTTTCGGATCACGGCGCAAATCGACTCGGCGCGAGTGCGCTCATGCAGGGTCTTGCCGACGGCTACTTCATTCTCCCGGCCACGATCGGTCACTACCTCGCAACCGCGGAACTGCCCCCGGTCACGATCGAAGATCCGGCCTTCGACGACGCCGAGCGCACGGTTCGCGAAGGCATCGCCAAACTACTCGCGATCGAAGGATCACGCTCCGTCGACTCCTTCCACCGCCAGCTCGGCGCGATCATGTGGGAACAATGCGGGATGAGCCGAAGCGGGGCGGGTCTTCGGACTGCAATCGAGAGAATCGGGAACCTTCGAGAGGAGTTCTGGCAGGACGTTCGCGTGTCCGGTGAGAACGAAGAGTTCAACGTTTCGCTGGAAAAGGCCGGGCGTGTGGCCGACTTCCTCGAGTTCGCTGAAATCCTCTGTTACGACGCCCTGGAGCGAAGCGAATCCTGTGGCGCCCACTTCCGAGAAGAACATCAGTCGGGGGATGGCGAAGCCAAACGGAACGACGCCGAATATACCCACGTCAGCGCCTGGGAATTCCAGGGCGTCGGGAATCGACCGACAGAACATCGCGAGTCCCTCATGTTTGAGAACGTCGAGCTTGCGACGAGGAGCTATAAGTGAAATTCAACCTCGTCATCTGGCGCCAGACCCGCAAGGATGCTGCAGGCGACATGGTCCGCTACGAAGTCGACGGCATCAGTCCCGACATGTCGTTCCTCGAAATGCTCGACGTCCTCAATGAAGACCTCGTGACCCACGGCGGAGAACCCGTCGCCTTCGACCACGATTGCCGAGAGGGCATCTGCGGAATGTGCTCGCTGGTGATCAACGGGATTCCGCACGGGCCCGAGCGCGCAACCACCGCCTGCCAACTCCACATGCGTCACTTCAAGGATGGCGAGACGATTACCATCGAGCCCTGGCGGGCGAGGGCCTTCCCGATCATTCGCGATCTCGTGGTCGACCGCCGTGCCTTCGATCGAATCATCCAGGCGGGCGGCTACATCTCCGTCAACACCGGCTCGGCACCCGACGCGAATTCGATCCCGATTGCGAAGGACGACGCGGATACCGCCTTCCAAGGCGCCGAATGCATCGGTTGTGGTGCTTGTGTCGCCGCTTGTCCGAACGCCTCCGCGATGCTCTTCGTGGCTGCCAAAGCCGCCCACCTCTCCGCGCTCCCTCAAGGACAGCCCGAGAGAACTCGACGGGCGGTCAATCTCGTCGAAGCCCTTGATCGCGAAGGGTTCGGGGCTTGCACGAATCACTACGAGTGCATGGCTGCCTGTCCGAAGGAAATTCCAGTCCGCTTCATCTCGGACCTGAATCGCGACTTCATCGTCGCGGCCGCCAACCACGGACGCTTTGGCACACTCCCCCCGCTCGGCGAGATCGAGGAATAGACGAGCGAAGTCCTGCGGACGTCAGGAAGGGTTCGCCGGTTTCAATTGCTCCGCAAAGAACGACATCACACGATCGAGTGCCTGCCGGGTCGGATGGCCTTCCTGATCGACCAGATCCTTCGTCACGACGCTATGCGCGGTCGCCGGGATGCCGTTGACATTTCCCCGAGACGAATCGATCTCGATTCCCTCGAAGGCCTCACCCAACTCTTCGCGCAAGCGCTCGAAACGCTCGGGTGGGCAGAGCGGATCGCCGGTAAAGCGAAGTCCGAGTACCGGACAGCCCCCCTCTCGCGTTCGCTTGCGGATCGTTTCGAGATCTTCATCCGAAACGTGCAAGGCCCGCCGGCGTTCCCGGCCGAACGGAAAGGGCAGCGAGGGCTGGGACAAGACCGGTGCCATGACGAATTCATCGACCATCAGCGCGAGCCCGAAATTGCCGGTCAAGCACATGCCGATGCAGCCGACGCCGGGTCCCCCACATTCTTCGTGGGCCTTGCGGGCCAGCGCGCGTAGCCAGGTCGTAATCGGACTCGACCCGCGCGAAGCCAGCACATGAAATTCGCGGGCGATGCACGCCCGCGCCATCGACTGAACGAGGTAGACATTCGAGAATTCGCGCCCCGCCTGCCCGACCAGCTCCGGTAGGTAGACGCGATATCCGGCGGCGACGAGGCGATCGGCGAACTCGATGACCGGCGGATAGAGACCCGGGATCTCGTGCATGACCACGATGCCGGGCCCTTCGCCTCGGACATAGAGGGGCCGGCGCAGTCCGTCGTGTTCAAAGCTCGTCGATTCGTAATCGCGCAAGAGTTCCAGGCTCATGGCGCGAACATAGGGGATTTGCGGATCCCTCGTTCGTTCTCCGCCCGTCCTCGCGCGAGGTTCGTGCGGATTCGCGCTTCGAGCCCTATCCTCCTGCCCATGAAGGGTTATCGCAGCCGTACCACGACCTTTGGACGAAATATGTCCGGCGCCCGCGCGCTCTGGCGAGCCACCGGTATGACGGATTCCGATTTCACGAAACCGATCATCGCGATCGCCAATAGCTTCACGCAGTTCGTGCCGGGGCATGTCCACCTCCACGACATGGGCCAGCGCGTCAAGAAGGTGATCGACGCCGCCGGCGGCTGGGGCGTCGAGTTCAATACGATCGCCGTCGACGACGGAATCGCCATGGGCCACGACGGCATGCTCTACTCGCTGCCCTCTCGGGACCTGATCGCCGACAGCGTCGAGTACATGGTCCAGGCCCACGTGGCCGATGCGCTCGTCTGTATTTCGAATTGCGACAAGATCACACCCGGGATGCAGATGGCGGCGATGCGACTGAACATCCCGACGATCTTCGTTTCCGGGGGGCCGATGGAAGCGGGAAGGTCAGTGGGAACCCATGATCGCAAGGGACGCCGCTACGATCTGATCGACCCGATGATCGCCGCCGGCGATGATGCGGTCAGCGATGATGAACTTCTCGACCTCGAACGCTCCGCTTGCCCGACCTGCGGCTCGTGTTCGGGCATGTTCACCGCGAATAGCATGAATTGCCTGAATGAGGTTCTCGGCCTCGCGCTTCCGGGCAACGGTACGCTCCTGGCGACTCATGCGCGACGCTGGGAACTCTTCGAGCGCGCGGGGAAGCTGATTGTCGAGATGGCCAAACGACATTACGGCGATGGCGACACCACCGTTCTGCCGCGAAGCATCGCGACCTTTGATGCCTTTGAAAACGCCATGAGCCTCGACATCGCCATGGGCGGATCGACGAATACAGTCCTTCATATCCTGGCGATCGCGCACGAAGCGGGCGTCGATTTCACGATGCAGGACATGGACCGGCTCTCGCGCAAGGTGCCCAATATCTGCAAGGTGGCTCCGTCGTCGAAGGAGTTTTATGTCGAAGACGTGCATCGTGCAGGCGGTATCTTCACGATCCTCGGCGAACTGGATCGAGCGGGCTTGATTCATCGCGAGGTCCACACGGTTCATACGAAGACCATGGGCGAGGCCATCGAGGCGAACGACCTTCGAAGCGCCACGCCGAGTGAGGAAGCCAAAGCCATCGCACTCGCCGCCCCCGGCGGTGTTCGCACGACGATCGCCTTCTCGCAGGACAAATACTTCGAGACCACGGACGACGATCGGGAAACCGGCTGCATCCGATCGGTCGAGCACGCCTATAGCGCCGAGGGCGGGCTCGCGATTCTCTATGGCAACCTTGCCGAAGACGGATGTGTCGTCAAAACCGCGGGCGTCGATCCTTCGATCTGGCTCTTCGAAGGTCCAGCACGTGTCTTTCATTCTCAGGAGAGCGCCTGTGACTCGATCCTGAGCGGCGAGATCAAGGAAGGCGACATCGTCCTGATCAGCCATGAAGGACCCAAGGGTGGACCCGGAATGCAGGAGATGCTCTACCCGACCTCCTATATCAAGGCCAAGAAGCTGGGCGAAGTTTGCGCGCTGGTGACGGATGGCCGATTCAGTGGCGGGACCTCGGGACTCTCGATCGGCCACGTTTCGCCCGAAGCGGCAGAGGGCGGAACGATCGGGTTGGTCGAAGACGGCGACCGCATCCGAATCGACATTCCGAATCGCACCATCGAACTCTGCGTCGACGCCAACACGCTGGCCAAGCGTCGAAGCGAAATGAAAGAGCGTGGATCGGCGGCCTGGACTCCGACTCGAAAGCGAGAAGTCTCTACGGCCTTGCGGGCGTATGGAATGATGGCGACGAGCGCGGCACGCGGTGCGGTCCGCGACCTCGATCAACTCGTCACGCGACCGAAGCCTCCGGTCTAGGGTACCGGTCGCAGGCGCGATTCCGATAGACCCCAGCAGGCGCGTCGCGCGGGGCCACGCCGAGAAAGCGCCGTCGAAGGAGCCAATCCCCTGAGTGCCATTCGAACAGTCGTCCTCGTCGGAGGCGGGCATACCCATGTTCAGGTCCTGCGCCGCTGGGCAATGGACCCCCCTGCAGACACGCGGCTTTTGATCGTGCTCGACCGACCCGTGGCGGCCTATTCGGGGATGGTCCCCGGCTTCGTGGCCGGCGACTACGACTTGCATGAGCTCGAGATCGATGTCGTCCCCCTCGCCCGTCGCGCCGGCGCCGGCGTCATCCTGGCGGCGGCAGAGTCGATCGATCCGATCCGAAAGGAAATCGCCATCGAAGGGCGCCCGCCGATTCGTTACGACCTCGCGAGCCTCGATGTCGGATCAACGGTCCGCGGCCTCGAGCTTCCGGGCGTGACGAAGCACACGCAGGTCACGCGACCCATCGGGCGATTCGTGAGGGCAATCGGAACGCGGCTCGAAGAGTTCTCTGGCCTGGGTCGCTCGCCGCGAATTCTCGTGGTCGGGGGAGGCGCCGCGGGAACCGAACTCGCGTTCACGATCGATGCACGACTTCGGGCGTCCGGACTGGAACCGTCGATGGCCGTCCTCACCAGCGACAACGAGTTGCTGGCCGGCACGAGCCGAAGAACCCGTCGCGCGATCGAGCGAGAAACGCGGAGTCGCGGCATCGAAACGATCTTTTCCAAGCTCGTGCTACGAGCCGACCCATCGGGCGTCGTCGTCCGACCCGTGAACCCGGATGCGAGCGAACTCGATCCGCAAAGCGAGTCCCATCTTCCGGCGGATCTCGTGGTCTGGGCGACCGGGGCTGCACCGATCTCCTTTCCCGTCGATCAGGCGAAGCGGCCAGACTCGAAGGCCGGAGAGGAATCCGCGCACTCGCTCTGCTGTGACCCATCGGGATTTCTCGAAATTCGCGACACGCTTCAGACCCTCGACTTCGACGATCTGTTTGCCTGCGGAGATTGCGCGCGACTGGTGAATCATCGTTGGGTACCGCGCGCAGGCGTCTATGCAGTTCGCCAGGGTCCGGTTCTCGAACACAATCTTCGCGCGCGCCTTTCCGGAAGGAGTCTCAAGCGGTATCGGCCGCAACGCGATTTTCTGTCGCTTCTCTATCTGGGACAAGGGCGCGCGCTCGCCTCGAAATGGGGCATGGCCGCGGCGGGCCCCCTGCTCTTTCGCCTGAAAGATTGGATCGACAGGCGTTTCATGGTCCTCTTCCAGGTCCTCGACGAATCGGGCCTTCCGAACCCGGCTCTGGCGACGCTTGGCGCCATGTCTTCCGGACACGCTGAGGATGATGGCGGGGAAGAAATGTCCTGCGGCGGCTGCGCAGCGAAACTCGGTGCGCAGCCGCTCACGGCCGCACTCGGGCGGCTGCCGGCAGCCCGAACCGACGAAACGGTGCTGCTCGGTCTGGATTCGCGGGACGATGTCGCGGCAACCCGGGACGAGTCCGGCAAGACGACGTTGCATAACATCGACGTGATTCGGTCTTTCTGTGACGATCCATGGCTCATCGGTCGCGTCGCCGCCAGCAACGCGCTGAGCGACCTCTTCGCGAAGGGTGGCCGCCCACGCTACGCCCAGGCGGTGATCGGATTGCCCGAAACGGAAGCGGACGATTCCGACGACTCGCAGGAAGTCCTCTTCCAGGCGCTCTCGGGAATCCGCGCAACGCTCGACGAACAAGGCGTCTCACTGCTCGGTGGACACACGACGATCGGTGAGCAACTCACGGTCGGCCTCTCGGTCGTCGGCGATGGACCCGCGACGGGTCTGCTCTTGCGGCAAGCGGGCGCGCGATCCGGCGATGACCTGGTCTTCGCGGGTCGTCTGGGAACAGGGGTCGTCCTGGCCGCCGACCACATGGGACTCGCGGCGGGCGTCTGGGTGGCCGCTTGCCATGACTCCATGCAGGAAACCAACGAAGTCGCGGGCCGATTGGCTGTCGAATTCGGCGCCCATGCCTCGACGGATATCACGGGTTTCGGGTTCGCGGGTCATCTGATGACGCTGCTGTCCGGGACGGATCTCGTCGCACGGATCGAGACTGCGCTCGTGCCCTTTCTTCCCGGCGCGCGGCAACTCTGGGCAGCCGGCCATCGAAGCACCGCTCATCCAGCCAATCGCGGCGCCTTCCTGCGCTACGTCGGTCGCGACGACTCGTCTCGACTGGATGAGTCCGACGAAGCATGGCTCTTCGACCCACAGACCTCGGGCGGCCTGCTGCTTGCGGTCGCGCCCGAGACCACGCGCGCCCTGATCGACGCTTTCGCCGCCGAAGGCTGTTCACCGATGACGAAGATCGGGTCGCTGGTCGCCGCCGCCCGCGGACCCTCCGGCGAATCGTCGCGCCATCGAATCGAAATCGTCAAGACCTGTCCGGCGACTTGAAAGCGGGTCGCGAAGCCAACGCGCGCGACTTCAATCCCGCTACACTGAGAATCCTATGAAGGGTATCCGGCAAGACCGACTCGAAGAATTTTTTGCTCAGCATGTCGAAGGCGCTGTGCCACCGCTCAAATTCGAATTGATCACGGGCGGTCGCTCCAATCTCACGTTTCTCGTCGAAGACGCCCGGGGCAAGATACGGGTGCTCAGGCGACCCCCGCTCGGTGCCGTCCTGGCTACCGCGCACGACATGGGTCGCGAACATCGCATTCTCTCCGCGTTGACCGACAGCGATGTGCCCGTTCCTCGAACTCTCGCGCTCTGCACCGACGAGTCGGTGAACGACGCACCCTTCTACGTGATGGATTATGTCGAAGGCGACGTTCTGGTCGGTCCGGAGATGACCGCCGAACTCGTGCCCGAAGAAAATCGGAAAGCACTCGGGATGCATGCCATCGAGATCCTGTCCAACCTGCACCGGATCGAACCCAGCGACGTCGGCCTCGGCGATCTCGGGCGAAGAGAAGCGTACCTGGAGCGTCAGCTGAAACGCTGGAGTACCCAATGGGAAGAATCCAAGACGCGTGATCTGCCGGAGATGGAAGCAGCACACGCTGAACTCGAAGCGAAAATGCCCGATCAACAGGGTTCGGTCATCGTCCATGGCGATTTCCGTCTTGGAAATTTCTTGTCCAACGGCGCCAAGGGCAAGATCGAGGCCGTCCTCGACTGGGAACTCTGCACGCTGGGCGATCCGCTCGCCGACGTCGGCTATCTCATGAACGATTGGAATGGACCCGGCGACTCCCGACCGACTGCGAGTGGGACCGGGCTCTCAGCGACTTCCTGTGGCGGATTTCCGAGCCGCGAGCTGATCCTCGCCCGCTACGAAGAACGAACCGGCTTCAGCACGAAGGGCGTCGACTACTACCGCGCGTTTCAGTACTGGCGACTCGCCGCGATCATCGAAGGCGTCCTATCTCGCTATATGAAGGGCGTGATGGGGGACAAGGTCGATCTCTCGGCCTATCAGAACCAGACGACCACGTTGGCGAAGGCCGCGTTGGACCTCGTGCGCAGAGACGTTCTTCAGTGACCTTCAATACGGGTGGTAGGCTTTCCGGATGTCGAAACGCGAAGCCCTGATCGCCGTGCTGATCGCATTCCTGGCCGGCGTGATCGGCGCCGGGTCCTTGCGCAGCGATCGAAACCGGACAGCCATCAACGTAGAACGTGCTTCCGGACCCGAGGGCGGTGTGGACGTACTCCGCTGGAGAGTGACGAGCGCCTTCGGCACGCATCTCCCGACCCTGGGTGAGAATCCGGTCGAAGTCGCGGAGCGACTGCGAATCGCGAGTCGCGGTCGAATCGATTGGACCGTGGATGATCCGGGCGAAGTCGTCCCGGCCTTTGCGATCGTCGACGCCGTTCGCTCTGGCAAGATCGAAGCCGGCTATACATGGCTCGGCTATGACGAGGGGCGACTCTCGGTTTCGGTGTTATTCGGCGCGGTCCCCTTCGGCATGACGCCTTGGGAATATTCTGCTTGGTGGGTGCGCGGAGGCGGACTCGAGTTGGCCCAGGAGATTTATCGTCCACTCGGCATCGAACCCATTCTCTGCGGAATCATCGGACCGGAAACCGCCGGCTGGTTCCGCACTGAAATCGAGAGCCGCGAAGATCTCGAGGGGCTCAAGATTCGCTTCGCAGGCCTCGGGGGACGCGCGCTCCAGAAATTAGGGGCGTCGGTCACCATGCTCCCGGGCGGCGAGATCTTTCAGGCGCTGGAGAAGGGTGCGATCGACGCGACCGAGTTTTCCCTGCCCGAGGTCGATGCGCGGCTGGGCTTCAACCGAGTGGCGACCTTCAACTACTACCCCGGTTGGCATCAACCCCATACGGCCTTTCACCTCGTCGTCAACAAGCCGACCTGGGATGCATTGTCGCTCGCGACGCGTGAAACGATCGAGCTTGCCTGCGGAGACGGCGTGCATCGAAATCTGTCGATAGCCGAGGCCAGCCAGGGTCCCGTGATCAAGGAACTCCAGGCGGCCGGCGTCCAGACCCGAACGCTCTCGGCGGACCTGTTGGCGACGCTCGAAATCGCGGTCGCCGAAGTCCTCGAGGAAGAGGCCGCCAAGGACGAGGACTTCGCGCGCGTTCTCCGGCACCAACAGAACTTCCGATCCCAATATGCTCGCTGGCGTCAACTGGCATATCCGACTCAAACCGATCGCACGGAAGTCGACCTGTTGGAGAGCGGCGCGCGAGTCGAGAACCTCCGTGGATCGTAATGTCAGCGCCGAATCCGCCTCGCCTCTCGAGGCTCTGCTCGACAAAGTCGCGGCCCTGTTCTCCTGGGTCTGGCTCGCCCTGATCGCGGTCATCGTATTTGCCGTCGTTCTTCGTTATGTCTTCGGAATTGGCCGCATCGAGTTCGAAGAACTTCAATGGCATCTCTATGCGGCGGGATTCATGATCGGCATCGTCGCCTGCGCATCACGAGATCGACACGTTCGCGTCGATGTGTTGCGTGAGAACATGGCGCCTCGAACACGCGACTGGATCGACCTCTACGGAATCCTGCTCTTGCAGCTCCCCTTCTTGACTCTCGTTTTCCTGAGTTCCCTGCCCTTCCTGGCGGATAGCTTCTCCGTTGGCGAGCGGTCCGCCTCCGCGGGTGGTCTGCCCTATCGCTGGCTGCTGAAGTCGATGCTGCCCCTTACCTTCGGCTTGCTTTTCGTGACGACGCTTTCTCAGCTGGCTCGAGTCTGGCGTCGGCTCTTCGCCGACCGGCCCGCGAGCGATCGGGAATGAGCGTTCGCGAATGGCTTGCCGTGGCGATGTTCGCGTCTTTCATCTTCGGCATCTTGAGCGGCTTCCCGGTCGCCTGGGTACTCGGTGGCGTCGCCGTTCTCTTTACCGCAATCGCAATCATCGTCGAACAGGATTTCGGTCATTTCACCGGGGTCGATTGGAGCTTCACGTCGCTCGTCACCGACCGGATCTGGGATCTGATGGACAACTGGGTGCTCGTCGCGCTGCCCATGTTCGTGTGCATGGGGCTCCTGCTCGACCGCGCCGGCATCGCTGCCGATCTGATGCGCGATGTTTCGCGGCTCTTCGGGCGAATGCGTGGTGGACTCGCGGTGACCGTCGCGCTGATCGGTGTGGTGCTCGCGGCAAGTACTGGGATCATTGGCGCCTCGGTCGTCTTGCTCGCACTGCTCGGTCTGCCGCCCATGCTCGAAGCGCGCTACGCGCCAACCTTCGCGGCGGGTACGGTCTGCGCCGTCGGAACGCTGGGTATCCTGCTCCCGCCTAGCATCATGCTCGTCCTGATGGCCGATCGACTCGCAATTTCGGTCGGCGACCTCTTCCTCGGTGCCGTCATTCCCGGGCTGATGCTGGCTGGCCTCTACATAACGTTCTTGATCCTCTATCCGGCCTTCCGGCCCGACGTCGCGCCCGCGCCGGAAGATGCCGAGGATGTGGATCTCGCGCTCGTGTTATCCGTGTTCCGCCACATCGTGCCCGCTGCGGCGCTGATCCTCGCGGTCCTCGGGAGCATCTTCTTCGGCATCGCGACACCAACCGAAGCCTCGGGCGTCGGCGCTTTCGGCGCTCTGCTCTTGGCGGCATGGAGGCGGCGGCTCGGACTAAACGTGCTGCGTGATGTCTTGCGAGAAACCACGCTGACCACCGGTTATCTCTTTGGAATCTTCGTCGGCGCCTCGGCCTTTGCACTGGTGCTGCGCGGACTCGGCGGTGACGAGTTGATCGCACGCGGCCTGCTCGGTCTGCCCTTCGGCCCCAATGGCGTCGTGCTTTCGATCTTGCTCGTGACGTTTCTACTCGGCTTCTTTCTCGATTGGATCGAAATTACCTTCATCGTCCTTCCCCTGGTGGCCCCTGTCGTCGTCGGGCTCGGCTTCGATCTCGTCTGGTTCACCGTTCTCTTTGCCGTCTGCCTGCAAACCTCCTTCCTGACGCCTCCCGTCGGATTCGCCTTGTTCTACGTGAAGGGTGTCGCGCCACCGGAAATCGACGTCCGCACTCTCTACGTCGGAATCCTACCCTTCGTGGGCTTGCAGCTTCTGGGATTGGCCTTCATCTTTATTTGGCCGGATCTGGTGACCTGGCTGCCCGCTCGAGCCTATTCGCAATAGAATCCGAAATGGCCGCATCCTGGTCATCGGGCGAACCATCGAATGTATGCGCAGCGCAAGGCGGGTCTAGCTGCGGGGCGGGTCTGGTTCGTCGTCCTGGCGTCGGTCGTTCTGGCCAGCTGTGAGCGCACACCGTCCAAGTCGGACGATGTCAGTGCTCAGCTGACGGCCATGTGTCAGGGTCAGTCCAGCGACGACCTACAAACCCATCGACTCGCCGTAATTCGCCAATTCTCGAACGTTCCGCTCGAAGACATGAAGCGCCGCTTCCCTGAGCCGGAGCCGCGCTTCCGGCCCTCTTGCTCGCTATAGCCGAAGCGACCGGCGGACCCGACTAATTCTGGATGCGGTCCTTCGGGATATAACAACCGTCTTCGAAGCGATCGAAGATCAACTCGAGCTGCGGATGACGGCAGGGGGCATGGGTCTCGTCGGGCACTAGATTCTGTTCGGACACATAGGCGACATAGGTCGAATCTTCGGTCTCGGCGAGTACATGGTAGTAGGGCTGGTCCTTCAGCGGCCGAACTTCCGGCGGAATGGACAGCCACCATTCCTCGGTGTGATTGAAGAGTGGGTCGACGTCGAAAATCACACCACGGAATGGGCGAAAGCGGTGGACGACGACTTCACCAATTCCGAATTTCGCCTCTCGCACTGCCGTCCCGTCCTCATTTCGTTCATCGCCCATTCAAACCCAACTCGTCGATCTGCGCGATGATGGCTGCAGCGACAGTCGAAGAGTAGCCGAATGTCGATCGATCGTGTCCGACTCGGCGTGCCTCGGCCGAATCGGCTAGAAATTGAGGCGTGAGCGCACGGCGACTGATTCTCATGAGACACGCTGCGGCTGCCGCCGGCGACGGTCGTGACCATTCCCGGCCGCTCACGGGGTCCGGAAATGAGGAGGCGATCCGGGTCGGTGCTTGGCTCGTCCGTGAAGGCTTGCGACCCGATCGCGCCCTCTCCTCCTCCGCCATTCGATGTCGCGAGACATGGCAAGCGCTCTGCACGGGCCTGGGCTCCGACCCACCCGTCGAATTCGAAGACCGCCTCTACAATGCGTCGGTGCAATCTCTGTTCGAATCGCTCACGGACCCCGCGACGTTTCTCGACGCTCCGCCGGAAGCGGACGAAGCGCCGTCCGCGCATTTCGAAACGAGATTTCTGCTCGCACACAATCCGGGAATCAGCCATCTCGCCTTGGAGCTGGTTCGGGATCCTGAAGACGCGAGCCGGCTACGTACCGGATTCGCGCCGGCGACCCTCGCATGCTTCGAAATCTCTCGACCCTGGTCCGAGCTCTCGCCACGGTCGGCGCGACTGACGCATCTACAGCACGCATTCGATCTCTAAAACCTGCGGCCACGCGGTCGCTATGCTTGTCACGCTTCTTCGAACGCCTTTTCATTCACCTGTCTAACGACTCTACAAGGAAAATCAATGACCACTCCCCTCTGGTGTCTCGTCATCGTCATGTTCTTGCCGGTTCCCCTCGCGATGTTCGGTGGATATTTTCGCGGCAAGGCCTTCGGCAAAGCGGACAACAAAGAACCGCGTCTCCAGGCCGCGAAGCTCGATGGGATCGGCGCCCGAGCCTATGCCGCTCAGCAGAATGCTTGGGAAGCCACCGGAATCTTCACCGTCGCGGTCGTCGTCACGCATCTCGCAGGTCTACCCGCTGACGTGGCCGCACCCTGGACGATCGGGTTCGTCGTGATGCGAGTGCTGCATTCGATTTTCTATCTCACCAACATCGACATGGCGCGATCGGGCGCGTTTCTCGGCAGTATCGTCTGCGTCATCACACTTCTGGTGAAGGCCGCATAGTTCTAGCGACGCGAGCGAGCGGCGAATTCGATCTCGGCGAGCCGCCGTTGGCGAACCCGCGTGCGCGCTACCAGCCTCGCAGGTCGATTTCCCATTCGTCGACCACGTCTTCGCCGTCGATGACGTAGATGCGATCGTGATAGGCCAGCGTCGGGTCGACATGCGCGGGAATCAAGCGAATTCGGTCTCCCACGCTCGCATGTTCCGGACTCTCCCAATCGATCGGAGACTTCCCGGTATCGTCTTCAGCCCGACCCGGGACGAAGGTCACATGTTCGTCCGAACAAAAGAGCACGCGCGCACCGGGCAGGTCCGGGTTGCCATGGTCCATCCCGAGTGTCTTCAACCCTGCGTCGGCCACGGCAAATTTCGAAGAGACCGAAAGGACTGTCGAGAGAATGTAGACGGCCTGATCGAAAGGCAGGCCCAGCCGGGCATAGGCCGTGTCCATCAAGGCGTAGGAACCGGCTTGAATCTCGGTCGCAGTCGTGTTGCATCGATAGGTCCCGGTTCCGCCGGCTGAGATCACGTCGCCACCCACCTCTGCGTGAGCCCGCTCGAGTCTCTCCATGCTCTGCGCACATCCGAGTTCGCGCGCGGACTGTTCGGCCAGGCCAACGATATGCCCCTCGTAACCCATGACGCCCCGCACGCGAAGCCCCCGGGCCCGAGCACTCTCAGCCAGTCGCCCGGCATCCTCCGGCCGGCAACCACATCTGGGCAGACCGACATTCACATCGATCAGCACCTCGGGCACGCCTCCCCGACTCGCCGCCTCGATCGTTTCTTCGGAGTCCACCGCCAGCGTCACGCGAGCGCCCGCCGCAACGACCTTCCCCAGTCGCGACGCGTCGAGAACTTCATTCGCGAGCAGGAGATCCTCCCCGATCCCGGCCGCCGCCATCCCTTCGATCTCACGAATCGTCGCAGCGCAGAAGAGTGCATGCCCATGGGCGCGCTGGCGTTTGGCGAGCGAGGTCGACTTGTGGGCCTTCACATGCGGCCGCAACCGATCCCCTGGCAATGTGTCCGCCATTTTTCCGAGGTTGGATTCCAGCCTCGGGCCGTCGACGATCAGGGCCGGCGTCGGGAGTTGATCAAGCTTCATCGACCGCCGATTCCGATGGCCGCCCGTCCAGACAGGCGCGAAGTTCTGGCGATGCCGCCTTCACCTGCTCGATTCGCTGTCTGCCGTATTCGATCAGGGGGTGGGAATGACCGAGAATGGCTTCCGCGTAGGCGGGCCGCTGTTTCAAGCGCTGCCAATAGGCTGTCGTCCGTGGGCGTTTGTCGGCTCCGAGATAGGCGCTTTCCGCATTCGCCTGGCGCAATCGTTCGAAGATCACAAGCCAGCTCACGTCGGCCAGCGTAAACCGCTCGCCCAGGATCCACGGCCCGCCCGCCTTCTCGAGACGTTTCTCGAACTCATCGAGATGAACCGATAACGCGCGTCGACTGCGCGCGATCACTTTCGCGGCCGGCGGCATCTTCGCAAGCTTCTCGATCCCCTGAAACTTGAAGGCCACGAACATCATCGGTCGCATCTTGTCGAAGTGGAAGAGCAACCCCTCGGCGATCCGCCAATACGAGATCTTCTCGATCATCGTGCAGAAAAGTGGCAGCGTCAGCCCGGGGATCGCGTTGCCTGCGCTCTCTTCGACATGATTGATCGGATCGTGGGTCAACGACGAGCGATCGATCCAGGCTTCCATTTCGGCCCGATCCGCCTCGCCTTCCGGAACCAGGGATGGCGCACCTTCGGCCGCCCATTTCGCCGCATAACGAATCTGCTCATGGGATTCATAGATCGGATGGCCATTATGCAACAAGACCGGCACCGTCCCGCCCGGATTGACGGCCAGCAGACGGGGTCGAATATTTTCGTAACAACCCGTCTCGATCAGATCGATCGGATGACTCTTATAGGAAATCCCCAGCTCCACCAGACACAGACGCGTCTTCATCGAGCAGAGAGACAGCGCGTTGTGGTACAGCTCGAAGGGCTCGTCGTGGGGAAATTCGATGCCGTCCTGATAGCCGGGCAGCACGGCATGGGTCTTCCGCCGTCTCTTCTCCACGAGCCAGCAAGCCAGTCCGATTCCGGAGATGGCCGCTAGAAGACTCAACAAGACGCTGATCACCGTAAAACTCCTCGTCGAATGGACACGCGACGACGTCGAGGTCCGATTCGGAAGTAAAGGGTAGCTCGTTGAATCCGCAGCCGACTGCCTGCCGGGATCCGATTGCACCGGTATTCTCCCGTGACGATGAACCACCTGGGAATCCAAGGATGAATCTACCGTCGGCCCCGCATCGGCCGGTTTCGGCTCGGCAATGTTATCTGGCCTACTTCGTCGCTCTGTTGTTAGGGATCGGCTGTTGGTCGCTTCTCGAGGATCGTGCGGTCGTGGTCGACCCTTTCTGGATCGGCCTCTGTGTGACCTGCACGTCGACCGTCGCAATCTGGGTCTTCTCGATCGCCAAT
>Ga0310120_10000814_pt1 | contig 24147 bp, 26 predicted proteins | sample CB27_AW_983_MG_FD_203506 | JGI IMG/M metagenome (GOLD analysis project Ga0310120, IMG submission 203506) | Marine microbial communities from Western Arctic Ocean, Canada - CB27_AW_983 | ecosystem: Environmental > Aquatic > Marine > Oceanic | place: Canada: Western Arctic Ocean | collected...
ACCCTTGACGCCCCCGAGCACTCTGGTACGATCCCTGGGGCGAGAGGGGACATCCTGGCGCCCGGCATTGCGTTAAATTCGAACCGCGCTGCCATCTGAAGAAAGCATCTTGGCATCCGAAGCGACGAGAGCTACCGCTAAAGACGAACGAAGTGGGCGGAACCAAAATGATCCCAAAGCAGAAGAAGCGTTATTCGGCGGAGGAACGATGGACCGGTATGAACTCGATCCATGCGGCCGGTTGCGAGAGTCTCAGCTCGCTGCCCGATGGTAGCCGCAGGGGGTCGGTGAGGACGTATTTTTCACGCCACTGAGCTCGATAGTCCTCGATCGCCAAGATCAGGTCCACGACGTCATCGGGAGTGACGACCTCGACACGGAGCGATCCGTTCACGTCGATCGGATCCGGAAAGAGGGCGACGAGCTCGATGTCTTCGTCGAAGATGTGGGTCGAGCTGGAAACGCGCATCGATTGCACGGGCGTCACGCCGCCGTCAAAGCGCAGTCCAATCTCGCTCCGGTCGGTGAATCGTTTCCCCTCGTCTTCCCAGCCCTTGACGTAGAGAATCTCGACGGCCAAGTCGGCACCTTTGGGGAGTACGTGGGCAAGCGCCACACTCCCCTGCCCCGGAAGCCACGTTGCGAGAAACGAAGCACTCGCGCAGGAGTCGCCGAGCCCGATCGTCGCGCGTCGCAGAAGCGTCGGCAAGCCAGGTTTGACCTCGAGCTCGGACAAGGTGCGCGGCCCGTCCAAACCAGTGGGTAGCACGAGGCACTCGGTAAGCTCGTAATCGTCTTCCCCGATTACGATAGCGTCCGCGGGGGCCAATACGAGGTCGGGCTCTTCCATTTGCCACCCCTCGGAGAGCTTGGAAGCCTTGAGCTCCGCTGCCGTGAGAGGGGCTCCTTCCGGCGTCAAGCCCACGACCCAATCGATAATCAGGTCGATCTCTTCGGGCGAGAGCGAGCGCGCATGTCGGAAAGAGCCAATCCCATCCGCGGGGAGCCACGGCGGCATTTGCGCACCCAGAATCTGCATTTTGATTGCGTTGGCCCAAGGCACGGCCGATTGGTAGTCGAGTAGCGACATCGGCCCAGCACCGCCTGTATGGTGACAGCCACCGCAATGGGTCACGAAAATAGGACGGACGTGCCTCTTGTAGTTGTAGCGGGAGGGACTGCCTTCATGTGCAGCTGCTTGACCCGCCCAGACGAGCGCCAATAAAGTCCATGTCCATCTACTGCGCACGTGCCACCTCCAATTCCTGGATCGATTGCTCGAACAGCCGATAGGCTTTTTCGACCTCGAGACGGTTCCCCATATCGCCGTAAACGTCGAGAAGCCAAGCGGCACGCACGAGCTTCTTGGCGGGAGCGGTTACACGCGCGCCTTCTTTCTCGTGGAGCGCGAGAACGAGGTCTTTGGCTTCGAGTGCAGAGATGTACAGGTCCGGCCACACCCCGCGCCCGATGAGCTCTTGGACGCGGGCGTCGCGATTCAGGATCGCTTCGAAGATGCCGTCGGATGTTTCGGGTATGCGAAATTCGGGAAGCACGATGGTCGTTACCGTCTCCTCGGCGGCCGCCATCTCAGAGGCGAAAATGAAATCGAACCGCGCTTCATCTTCGTGCGCGCCCGGGAAGCCGACATGTACAACGAGCTCGGCCGGGTAGCTTTCGGGTGCGCCGATATTCGCGGTCAGGATTGCCGCATCCGAAGCAGGTAGGAGAGGTGTGTCGCCGACGCGCGCTTCGAAGCCGCTCGCGTCGATGGGCTTGGTGAAGTCGTTATAGACAAAGAGCTGGAACGTCCCCGAGTCGTCGAGAGTACCTTCGATGTGGTGGAACCCGTTCGGCGCCATGAACAGAAGACCGCCATGCTTCGGGTTATGGTCTCCGTGCGCCATGGCGATGCTACGCATGTGCATCGAGCTGCCGTCGGGGCATTTACCGTCGGGCAGGCTCGACGTCAGCTCCGGTTGATTGGGGCAGAACCACTCGAGCTCGCGTGTCGTGGGCACGAGGTTCATGTTGCAGATGGGGCACGAGCCGGAACCCTCTTCATCGATGTGCTGGTGCATCGGACAGGAATAGCTCGGGACCAAGAGGCGCTGCACCATCTCGCGATCGCAGACGGGACAGTGACCGGACCCGGTCGCCTGCTCATCCCGGTGGACGGGACAAAGAAACACTTCGAACGACTCGCGCTCCATGGTCTGGAGCGGAACGCTAAGCGCGAAAGCGAGCAACCACGTGCCTGTCATGACGCGCTCATTCTAACGCAACGGGGCGATCGCGATCCGTCAGGTTCACTACAATGGCGCGCGCGGCGCGGACCAGATTCTGCGGCGTGATCAAAACCTCTTGTCCCCAAACGCCAGCACCCACCCCGAGAAGGGGCTCCTCCATCAACGCTGCGTCCACGAAGGAGCGAAAGTCGGTCGGCTGCCAATGAAACGGCGGCACAGAGCCGATGACGTAGCCCGTGACTTCCTCGACCACCTCGGGACGGGCCATCCTGATGTTCCGATTGCCGATGGCTTTCTTGAGATGGCCCGACACGGCGCTCCGGTCACCGCCCACCATGACGAGGACGCGTTCACTCGTGCCCGATTCGAAGATCAACGTCTTGACCATCTGGTGCTCGCGGAACCCGAGCACGCGGGCCACGTTGGCGGCACCTTTCTCCGTCGTATCGGGAAACGCGCGCGTTTCGTAGTCGATGACTTGTTCGTCCAAATGGGTATGGGCGGGGAGTTTCATGTGGGAAGGGTATCAGGTCGGCATTCAGCATACAGGGGGTAGAGTTGTCGCGGCGGTTTTGCTTGACACTGGCGCGGCTCGCGTTAGTTTTGGATTGTCTTTTGGGAGAGCAGATTTGAGATTGCTGGCTAGGTCCCACCGAATGTCGAGGCGCGACATGTTTATGCGCAGGCAGGGCAGCGCACGTCGGCGGAACTAGCCACTACTCAGCACTTCTCCTCTGGCGTCGCACCGCCCGGCTGACCCCGCTGACACCGTCCGGTGCTTTTTTATTTCTAGACGTCATTTCCAGAGGAGATCCAGCGTGTTCTATCCATCTTTGGCTTCGGCCAATCTTCCCATCACCGTTCTCAAGTTTGGCGGCTCGGTCCTCGCGGGACCGGATGCGCTCACCGATGTTGTTTCCGAGATCGAGCGCGCAGTTCGCGGTGGGCATCGTGTGGTCGCGGTCATGTCCGCATTTTCAGGGGTCACTTCGCGGCTTCTCGAAAAAGCTCGCGAGTGTTTTCGGGCACCGGCGGAGAAATTGCTTGCGGGGCTTCTCGCTATGGGAGAGTCCCGCTCTGCGGCGTTTGTGTCCCTAGCCCTCGACGATGCCGGGATCCGGAACGAGCTGCTCGACCCGGACCACATCAAGCTTCGCGTGCGCGGCGCGTGGCTCGACGGGGAGCCTATCGACGTCGACTTGCGCGTACTCGTACTCCATAAGGCGCTGGTTTGAAACCGCCTCTACAAACGATATGAGCGTCGCTCGTCAGTTCTTCCGACGTCCGAAGAGGCCCTTCAACGCATCCCCAGCTGCTTTCTTCACTTCTCGCTTCACGCCTTGTTTCGCCTGCGCGAGAAGCGCGCCGCTATCCGGTCACACCTTGGCGGCTTCCAAGGTCCCTGAACCCGTCATCGGAACCGGCATCCAACCATCGTCATCGGCGAGCACATCGAGCGCCGCGCCGACGACGCCCTGTATCTCGAGACCTTCCCGTGGCGTCGCGACAGAGAAATCGAGATTGATGGGTCCTTCGAGACTCACCGTGCCGCTCAAGTTGAGACGCACGACCTCGCTCGTGAATCCGAAAGGCGACAAACGGATGACGTTGTTCTCGAGCGTGAAGCTCGACTCCGTCGCTTCGTAAGCCGCTCCCACGAGCACCGGTTTCCCCAGTGCTTTATCAACGCCACTGAACATGTCGCTGTCGGGAAACTCTCCGGCGGCTAGCTGCAACCCGCCAGTCGCGTGGATGTCTTTGGTCTCCGCACCCGATCCTTCCGCATCGAATCGAACCGTCCCCGGCCCGAACCCCTCGGAGGCTCCCGTCATAGAGTTCAAGTCGAGCGGATCCCCTTGCGCCGACATGGTGTAGGTGAACGGCACAGCGTTGAAGTCGATTCGAGCATCCGCACAGAACTTTCCGTGCGGCGTCCTGAACGTAAGCTCTGTCAAATCGAACACCGCCCCTGCAAGCTGAAACGTGCTCTTCAAATCGCTCACGGTGATCGTGTCAAGCACGATTTGCGTGATCGTCAGCTCCCCTTCGGCCGAGAGCGCCGCAAGAGATTCCTCGGTCGGGTCGAAGGTCAGATTCTCCATCGTGAAATCCAGCCCCTCGACACGCGTCTCCGACGAGCCATCCGCCGACTTGATAACGATGGTGCCGTCGCGAACGATAATCTGAGAGATCTCCGAAGCCATAGAAGGGCCTTCCGCGTCTTCCGCTGAACCAGTCTCACTTTCAACTTCAACTTCCGCTTCGGCTGAAGCTTCGGCCCCGGACGAGCTCGAATTGCGGACGGTCGAGCACGATCCGATCGATAGCAACCGTACCCGAAAGAAGCGGCCAAATGCGATGCTCAAAGACCAGCTGATCGAGCGACAAATAGAAACTCCGGCCCTCGCTCCGCGACGTCGCGGTCACATTGTCGAGCTCCATCCCGCTAAAAAGATTGACCCGAAACCCGGTCGCCGTCATATCAATCCCGGTGGCATCACCGACCTCATCCAAGAGCGCCTGCCCAAGCTCAGGAGAGTCGTAGTCCCGCATCAGCAAAAACCCAACTACCAACAACAAAACCCCAAAACAACAACGACCTTCTTCAACATTATGCCCTCTTTCTAAATAGACTACCGCCCTTTCCAAAAAGGCGCTACCGCGGACCCCGGAAGAAGCGACGCAAACCGCAGCGTACCGAATTGCGGTGCGGCTCCCGTTGACAAAAGGCCGACGCGTTGCGATCCGAGATTCCAGAACCCCCAAACAATCGAGGCCTCGATGTTCAAATCTCGCACGAAGTCTGTCTCCCGCAATCCGAAACAAGAACTTACGCGGCTTCAAGCTGAATTCGATCGAGGGCGGAGCAAAGAAGCTATCGAAGATCTTCGCGCTTTGGCGGCGAGTCGCCCCAAGTCGGCCTCGCTCCGCGTCAAGCTGGCCGAGTGGCTTGCCAAAGCCGGAAGGCGGGATGAGGCCATCTCCGAGCTATACAAGCTCCAGGAGGCTTTATCCCTTCAGGAAGATGTGCTCGCGGCCATTTCGGCGGGACTCAGAATCGTCCAGATCGACCCGACGTTCGACAACCCGCTTTCTTACGTGGCGAAGCTGACCGTTGAGCGCTTGAAAGAAGAGACCACGACTACTTCAGCTTCCGACGGATCCGCAAGAGCAGAGAGCGAGGGCGCACAACACAAAATGCTGCCGAGATACCGCTCCTCTCGGATCTCACACCGGAGGAGCTCAATGGCGTCGCGCTCGGGATGAAGCAGCGCCTCTTATATGACAGCGCGGTCGTTTTCGAGCGCGGCGATGCGAGCCGACCTCTTTGCTTCGCGGTCAGCGGCACGCTCGAGATAAAGAACGGAAACAAGACGCTCGACACGGCCTATCTAGGCGAGTGTCTGGGTAAGTTTGCCTTTCTCACTGGCGAGCCCCGGAGCGCAGCGGTCATTTCTCTAGGTGAAAGCGAAGTTCTCGAGCTCTCGCTCGAGTCGATGGAAGAGGTCGTCCGCAATCACCCTCGGGTGCGTAGCGTGCTCGACCGAATGTATCAGGGAAGAGTTCTCGCTCAGGTGCTGGCGGAAAGCCCGCTATTCGAGTTCATGAGCGCTGGCGAGCGGACTCGGGTGGCGTCTCGCTTCGAGCACATGAAAGTGCCGCGCGGTATACGCATCGTCGAGGAAGGAGCCAATGACGGGGCGCTCTTTCTCGTGAAACAGGGCGCGCTCGAGATCTTTACTCAGGACGGAGAGCGTATCGGAAAAGTGGGCCCGAACGAGTTTTTCGGCAAGGTGTCGTTTCTAACTGGCGTCCCGCGGACGGCGAACATTACGACGACAGTGGATAGCGAGCTTCTTCGCATCGACCGCGACGAGCTCAACGAGTTCGCCGCAGAATATCCCCAGCTTCTCCGAGTGATGAAGGAGTGTCACGAAGAGCGGATCGCCGAAGCGATGCAGCGCGCCAAAGCCCGGGCGTGAGCCGTCACTTCTTCGCTCGACGCGCGAAGGACGCACCTCCCATCGATAGCCTAACTACCTCCCCTTTGCGATCGAGCTCGAAGCTCACGAGAGTCGATCCCCGCCACGCCGCATCGAAGTGCACCCGAAACAGGTCGTAGTGCCAATGCTCGAGCTCACCCTTCAGGCCCGGCCCGTAAAACAAACTTAGGCCATCTCCATCAACCGAAATCCAGACGGTGCCATAGAGCTCGTCCGCATAGGTCCCCGTATAGCGCTCGAGCGCGAGCGTTGGCGCGGTGCCAAGAACGCGCGTCTTCTTCGCTTCGCTTTGGCGTCGCTCGGCCTCCCGGCGCCGCCCGTCATAGAGATCTTTGAGCACAACATTCCAGTCTCGGTGCGAACCTTCCCCGAAACGATCGAACACCTCATACATCAGCGCGTGCCGGATCTCCGCGTGGTCCAGATTTCCGAGCACATAAACACCGAGGCGCTCGTCACGGATGAGACCGTGGATGGCGACCATCCCGTCGATGCTACCGGTGTGAAAGTCGACGGCCCGCCCGTCATAGTCTTGTTGGAACCAGCCCAAGCCATAGGTCATCCAATGGGGCTTCGTTACCGCCTGGGTGGGGTAGAACTCTTCTGAGTCGACCATCGTCTGCGGTGTAAAGAGCTCCTCGAGGGTCTCCTTCGACAGAAGCTCTGTCCCGTCCCGCGTCTTGCCTTCGAGAAGAAACCGCATCCACTGGGCCATGTCGGAGACGCTGGACCATACCGAGCCCGCCGGCGCGACCGCGTCCACGCTCGCGTTCTCGATGACCCGAGTGGCGCCGTCGACCCGATAATGCGGCGATGCAACGTTCGGCTGCGCATCAAGGGTCGCCGCGGTGGCAATCGAGCCGTTCATCTCGAGCGGCTCGAAGATCCGCTTCTGAATGAAGGCGTCCCAGCTCATCCCGCTGAGCTCGGTCACGACGGCTCCCGCCGCGGCATACATGATGTTCTGATAGGTAAAGGACGACCGGAGCGAGGTCTCGGGCTCGACATAGCGCATGCGGAAGAGAATGTCGTCGGCCTCGCTCTCCTGGCCGTACCAGAGAAAATCTGCGTTGGGAAGGCCCGCGCGATGGGTCAAGAGGTCGCGAATGGTTATTTCCCTGGTGACGAAAGGATCGTAGAGTCGGAATTTCTGCAAGTGGTCCGTGACGGGATCGTCCCAATCGAGCTTACCTTCGTCAACGAGCATGCCGATGGCAGCCGCGGTCATCGCTTTGGTCGTGGACCCGATGGCAAAGAGCGTGTGCTCATCGACCTTCGCCGGATTACCGAGTTCGCGAATACCGTAGCCTTTAGCGAAGAGGACGTCTCCGTCCTTGACCACGGCCACTGCGAGACCCGTGACTTCCCAGTACGCCACGGCTTGCTGCACATAGGCGTCAAAGTCGGCGAGCGGCTGACCGGTCGCGACAGTTTGGCCGGTTAGGAACGACGCGATGGCGAGACAACAGACGAAGACCAAAGGGCGCATGCTTTTCCTCCAGAAACGGGCGCGAGTGTAACAGAAACGTGAAATCGCGTTGGCTGAGCCTGTATTAGGCGGAGGCTTTGTCTTTGGACTCGTCGCTCGCGGGGCCGCGGAGACGCTCGTAAAAAGCGGTCTGGGCGCGGACGGCCTTACCGACTCTCGGCCGATACCGGTTTCGCAGGTCTTCGTCGAGAACGCGAGCTTTGACATTGTCCTGCCACTGCACGTCCAAGAAGTCGATGAGCTGTTGCTGAATGCTCGAGTCGTAGATGGGAAAAGTTACCTCGACACGCCGATCCAAATTACGCGTCATCCAGTCGCCGGAAGACAGAAATACTTTCCGCTCGCCGCCATTCGCGAAGACGAAGATCCGCGTGTGCTCGAGATAACGATCGATGATCCCCATCGCTTCGAGATTCGCGGGACGCTCGATGGCCTTGTTAAGCAAGGAATACATGCCGCGGACGTTGAGACGTACTTTAGCGCCCGCATTCGCGGCCTCGTAGAGGAGCGCCATCATTTCCGGGTCGGTGAGATTGTTCAACTTCAGATCGATGGCGGCGTCGATACCGTTTTGAGCATTCTTGATCTCCTGCGTCACGAGATCCACGAGCCTCTTCCGGAAAGTGAACGGAGCGACTAGCAGATGCTTGAATGCCGGGACCCGGTAGTTGTCCTGCAGAAACTCGAACACTGCGTCGACTTCGCGCGTCAGCTTCTTGTCGGTGGTGAAGAGGCAATGGTCGGTATAGAGCTTACCGGTATCCTCGTTCAAGTTGCCCGTTCCCAGAAAAACGTATCGCGAGAGCTTCCCTTTCTCCTGCCGTGTGATGAGGCCGATCTTGGCGTGCACTTTGAGTCCCGGAACACCAAAAATAACTTGCGCGCCCTCTTCCTGAAGCTGGTTCGCGAGCGCTACGTTGGTCTCCTCGTCGAAACGCGCCTGCAGCTCGATGATCACCGTAACCGATTTGCCGTTGCGGACGGCATTGATGAGCGCATTAGCGACGCCGGAATGGCGGGCCACACGGTACAGCGTGACCTTGATCTCGACGACTTTGGGGTCGATGGCGGCCTCGCGCAGAAGATCGATCACGTAGTCGAAAGATTGATAGGGGAAATGCAGAAGAATTTCCTGCGTGCGCATGACCGAAAAAATACTGCGCGCCTTCTCGATGGGCGCGACAGGCACGGGGTCCAGCTTCGGATAGAGGAGCGAGCTCTTGTCAATCTTCGGGAAGTCGATGAAGTCCTTGAAATTGTGCGTCCGCCCGCCAGGCACCATGCTGTCCTCACCGCGAATGCGGAGCTTGCGCTTGATGAGCTCCCAGAGCTCTCCCGAGATCTTGCGATCATAGACGAAGCGGACCGGATTCCCCTCCTTTCGGTGCTTGACGCTCTTCATAACTTTTCGCAAGTAGCTTTCGGTGACGTCGTCGTCAATGTCGAGCTCCGCATCCCGCGTCAGGTTGATCAGGTGCGCCTCGATGGACTCGAACTTGAAGAGCGAGAAAATGTCCTTCAAGTTGTAGCGAATCACGTTCTCTAAAAAGATTACATATTGTCGTCGCTCGACTTGCGGTAAGCTGAGAAAACGCGGGAGCGCGTCCGTGGGGACTTCGATGAGCGCGAAGCGGTCGTTCTTGCCTTGCCGGTTGCGCAAGCGTGTCGCGAGATAGATCGACTTGTCCCTGAGCTCCGGAAATTTCGACGCATTGCTTATCATCAGCGGCGTGAGCTTCGAACGGACTTCCTGCCGAAAATAGGCCTCGACGAAGCGGCCTTGCTCAGCCGTTAAAGACGTCTCGTCGACGACGTGGATCCCCGCGGCGGCAAGCTCATTGAGCAGCTGCTCATAGACGCCCTGAAACACTTCCTGCTGCCTCAAGATGATGTCTTTGATCTCGGAGATGACGCCGCGGGGGTCGTGACCGAGGAGTTTCTTACCTTTTTTTCCAAGTCGCGCGAGACGGTGTAACGTGGCGACGCGCACGCGAAAAAACTCGTCTTGATTGGAAGAGTAGATCCCGAGAAAACGTAGCCGTTCGATGAGCGGGACGCTCCGATCGCTCGCCTCCTGGAGCACTCTGGCATTGAAGGAGAGCCAGCTAATATCTTTGTTTATATATGGATAGCTCATTTGTCCGCCCCGAGAAAGCCGTCTGAGGGGAAAGTATTGTACCCAAAAGGGCTATTCGTCGTTGTCGACTTCGTCGTTCTCAGTGACAACGAGCGCGACCTGGTGACTTCCCACGCGGAACTGGTCACGATTTTCGCGCATCGCCTCTTCGATCGGCTTTTCGGCAACGAATGTGCCGTTGGTGCTGTGTAAATCCCGAAGACGCGCACGGACCCCCTCGATGGAGACGAGCGCGTGGCGGCGTGAGATCTCAGGGTCCTCGAGCTCGAGGTCACAGCCGTCGCGGCCAATCGTGTTCTCTACCTTTCTGATATCGAGAACTTTCCCCGCGTCCGGGCCACTCACCACCACAAGCGAATATTTTCGGCCGACAGAAAGTCCGGCCTCCGCCGGGGTGAGAGTTGTCGTGGCTAAACCAAGGGGAAGCGTCAGCTCGGGTAGAGCGAGCGGCTCGAGACAGCTAGGGCAGAGAACCTTCGTGGCGTCTGCAATCCTCGCAAGCTCTTCTTCCAGGATCGAGGTGTGGCAATTTGGACAATTGATCGCCATTGGGACGTAGACCGCGCGTGAGCTTACAAACAAGTCTACGTCGGAGGGACGTGCGCTGACAACCGGGCGAGCTCGACAGAGTATAGTGGGCAAGCTATGGAAAGTTTCACGCTCATCACCGGAGCGTCGACAGGCATCGGAAAGGCGCTCGCTCACATCTCGGCCGAGAACGGGCGCGACCTCGTGCTTCTCGCACGGAGTCAGGACAAGCTCGAGACACTGGGAAAGACGCTTCAGGATGACCACGGCGTTCGTGTTGAGATCGTTGTGCAGGATCTAGCGACTGGAGACGCCGCAGAGAGAACAAGAAGCGAGCTCGAGGGGCGCGGGCTCGAGATCGGAACCCTCGTCAACAATGCTGGCTTCGGAAATCTCGGAGCCTTTCACGAGACCGATCTCGACCTGCAGCTTTCGATGCTCCGCTTGAACATCGAGGCGCTCACCGAGCTGACCCATCGATTTCTTCCGTTAATGATCGCGCGAGGCCACGGCCAGATCCTGAACGTCGCCTCGACGGCCGCCCTCCAGCCCGGCCCCTTCATGGCGGTCTATTACGCGACCAAAGCCTACGTGCTCTCTTTCTCCGAGGCGTTAACGGAAGAGCTTCGCGGCACCGGCGTCACCGTGACCGCTCTTTGCCCCGGTCCGACCCGGACGGAGTTTCAAACACGGGCGAAGATGGGCAGCTCGCGAGTCGCCCGCTACGGTCTTCAGGATGCGCGGCCGGTGGCCGAGCTCGGCTATCGCGCCATGGAGCGCGGCCAAGCGGTCGCGATCCCAGGTCTGTTGAATCGCCTAATGGCGCTATCGGTGCGCTTGTCGCCGCGCGCGGCAGTGCGCCGCGTCGTCCGCCATCTCAACCTGGCGCATTGAGCCCGCGCTCCATCAGCGCGGCAAAACGACGCGCGAAATCCGCCGGGTCCGCAATATCGGAGCCTTCGGCTAGAAGCGCATATCCGTAGAGAAGCTCGGCATATTCCGGAACCGTCTCGGAGCTCTCTTGCACGTCGAGCTTCGCTTTGAGCCTCGTTACGATCTCGTGGCTCGGGTTGAGCTCGAGGATGCGCTGTTGTATCGGCACATCTCCTTGCTGCTGCCGAAGCCATTTCTCGATGCGCGGGCTCACATCCCCTTCCCCACTGACGAGACAGGCGGGCGACGTGGTCAATCGGGTCGAGAGTCGCACCTCTTTGACGCGATCCGAGAGGGCTTCCTGGGTACGCGCGAGAAGCGTCTCGAAAGCTTTGCCTTTCTCGTCGAGCTCCTTTTTCTGCTCTTCTTTCTCTTCTTCGGTGCCAAGATCGAGCGCGCCCTTCCCCGCGGACTGCAATTTCTTGCCGTCATACTCGGTCAGCACATCAACCAAGAGCTCGTCGACAGCGTCCGTGAGGTAAAGCACTTCCACACCTTTCTCACGAAAGGCTTCGAGATGAGGTGAGCTCTCGACGACATCCTGACTGTCGCCCGTCAAGTAATAGATCTTGTCCTGCCCCTCCTTCATCCGCAAAACATAGTCGGCGAGGGAAGTGAGCTTCCCGGAATCCGCGGAGGAAGAAAACATCAGAAGCTCGGTCACCTTGTCTCGATTCTCAGAGTCCTCGGAAACGCCTTCTTTGAGCGACCGGCCAAAGGGCCCCCAGAACTTCAAATATTTTTCCTCGTCGTCCGATTTCATCTTCTTGAGCGCGTCGAGGATTTTCTTCAACAGGCCTTTGCGTATTTGCCGGACCTGCCGGTCGTGCTGCAGCATCTCACGCGAGACGTTGAGCGGAAGATCGGACGAATCCACGACGCCCCGCACAAAACGGAGATAGCGGGGCAGGAGCTCCTCGCAGCGCTCCATAATCGATACGCGCTTCACGTAGAGCCGAAGACCGGCCTCGGCGCCAACGTAATAGAGGTCCATCGGAGCCTCGCTGGGGATGAACAAGAGCGCCCGGTACTCGATGGTGCCTTCCGCCCGTTGAAGAATGCGCTCGAGCGGCGCGCGCCAATCATGCGAGATATGTTTGTAGAACTCCGCGTATTCGTCATCCGTGACCTCGGAGACCGGCCGCTCCCAGATGGGCTTCATCGAGTTGAGCGTCTTGTCCTCGTCTTTGGTCTTCAGCACGATCGGATAGGCGATGAAATCTGAATAGCGGTGCACGATGGTCGTGACCACGTGCTCGTCGGCAAAGTCCTCGACGCCCTGCTCTTTGTCGGCGGGCAGCAGATGGAGCGTGATGGTCGTGCCGCTCGAATCCCGTTCCGCGCGGTCGATCGTGTAGTCGCCTTTCCCGCCGGACTCCCAGCGTATCGCGTTTTTCTTGCCGGCGCGACGAGTGACGAGAACGACTTTCTCGGACACCATGAACGAGGAGTAAAAGCCGACACCGAACTGCCCGATCAGCTCGCCAATCTCCGCATCGCCGGACGTCGCCTTTTTCATCTTCTTTACGAGCTCGGCCGAGCCCGATTTGGCAATCGTCCCGATATTGTCGATCAACTCCTTGCGGCTCATCCCGATCCCGTTGTCCTGGATGGTGAGTGTTTTGGCCTCGGCGTCCAGTTCGAGCCGGATCTGGAGCAGAGCGCCCTCCGCGAGAAGCTCGGGCTTCGTCAAAGCTTCGAACCGCAGGCGGTCGAGCGCGTCCGACGCGTTCGAGATGAGCTCCCGCAAGAACACGTCTTTGTGCGAGTACAGAGAGTGGATCATCAGCTCGAGGAGCTGCTGAACTTCAGTTTGGAATTGGTGGGTCTCTTTCGCCATCGTTACTCCGCCATCGTTAATCCGCCGTCGTTAATCGGTGATATATCGAGCCTCGTTTCGGCCCAGGCTTCCGCGTTCTCCCAGATCTTGACGCGCAGGCGGGATATCCCGGCCAAGCCGAGCCGCTCACAAAGCGCCTCCGCAACGACGCGTGAGAATATTTCGCAGCCGGTAGAAGTTCCCGCGAATTCGGGAAGATCGTTCAACATATTATCGCGATAGCGGTCCACGAGCTCGCCCAGCTCTGCTTTGACGCGAACAATATCGACGAGAAAGCCGTGCTCGTCGAGGCGATCACCCTCGAGGACGACCTCCACACGGTAGTCGTGCGTGTGAGGCTCGCCTTCGGGGCCGAAATCGCCTCCAGCAAGGTAGTGCTTCGCGGTGAAATCGGTGTTCACCCCGAGCGCGTATTTCGCCATATCGGCCTCAAGTATAGGCCAGCAAGACCTGAAGGCAATCTTCAGGGCGCTCGTCGACGAGCGTATAGGCTTCGGAGGCGCGCTCGAGCGGGAAACGGTGCGTGATGAGCGCAAGTTCATCTAATCCCGAAAGAGCTTCGCCCGCGACGTCCATCCGGCGTTTTTTCGACCATCGCGACAGAAGCGGCGAGCCGATGTGGCTAACCTGGCTGCTCACGAGACGAAGACGTCCCCGGTGGAAGTAAGTTCCCAAGTCCACGTCGATGCGCTTCGCGCCATACCACGAGCCGATGACGACGCGCCCCTCGAAGCCCGTCGCGGCGATGGCAACGTTCAGCCCTGCCGCTGTTCCCGAAAGCTCGAAGCTCAAGTCGAAATCACTCCCGGCTTGAAGCTCGTCCGGATCCAGAGAGCGACCGGCGCCTGCACGTAGCGAAGCCTGCCGACGAGATGCCACGGGGTCGACGGACCACAAGAGCTCGAGAGGAAAGCGGGCCAATAGCTTCGTCGCCGCTAGACCCACGACACCCTGGCCGACCACGAGCACGCGCTCACCCACGAGCGGTTGCGCGTCGAGGACGAGATTGACAGCCGTCTCGATCATCGGCCAGTGGGTCGCGGTCTCCGCGGTAACACCATCGGGAACCTCGTAGAGCGCGTCCTCGGCCGCGAGAAAGTGGCTCGTGTGGGGCTGAAAGCTGAAGACGGTCTTTCCCATCCACGAGGCATCCGCGCCGTCCCCGATCCCGACCACTTCGCCGACGGCGGCATAACCATAGCTCGCGGGGTAGCGGAACGGTGCTCGAAGCGCCGGCAAGGTCTCGTCGAGGACGAGACCTTCTGGGATGTCACCGCGATAAAAAAAAAGCTCGGTGCCAGCGCTTATCGCCGAGAAAGCCGTGCAGACGAGAAGCGTTTTCCCTGCGGGAGTAGGGACGTCATCTTCCAGAATTTCGATGCGGCGCGGCGCCGCGAAGGCTAAGGTGCGACGCTTCATGCGTCGGACCAGCTCAACTCACCAGCTAGGACCAGATCTTCCCCGAGACGCTCACTTTTCCACGAAGTCAGCCCGGGAAACGGTGAGAGCTCGTGCTGGACGAGCGCAGGCACGCCCCCAACAAAGCGGGGCGCCATCGTGAGGACAACGTAGTCCGCAAGACGGGCCTTCAAGAAGCTCGTTAGGATGTGGGCCCCGCCTTCCACGAGTAGGTGCGACGTACCTCGCTCGGCGAGCACCGCCATCGCACTCTCGAGGTCGACCCAGCCATTCTCTAGCGCCGGCAGTCGGAGCACCTCAGCGCCCTTGGCACGGATGCGCGAAACGGCCTGGTCGCTCGCGTCATCTGTTGTCGCGACCCAGGCGCCGCGGCCATTCGAGAGCAAATGGCACCTATCGGGCAGCCGCAAGCGCGAATCGACGACGATGGGCTGAGGGTCGCGTCCGGTAACGAGACGAACGTTGAGCTGAGGATCGTCGGAGAGCACCGTGCCAATCCCGACCAGAATCGCGTCGTGGGCGGCCCGGAGCTCATGGGTGAGCTGCAGTGAGATCGGACCGCTCAAGCCCAGCGGACGGCCTGTGTCGCCAGCAATACTGCCATCGAGGCTCTGAGCATAGGCCAAGGTGACATAAGGGCGCTTCCTTGTGGACAACGTCTCCTTGGCGTTCGAGAGGCGCGCGTAGAGGTCCGTCAGGATCGGGCTCAGAACAGGGGGCTTGTTTTCCAGCATCTTAGCCTGTCTATCCTACAGTATGAGACGCTAAGATACCGGGCGTGTCGATATCCCAGCGCTACCTGGAGGCGAAGCGAACGGTCGACGACCGGGCGCTCAATTGTCGGATCTTGTCGCGGCTCTCTGAAGAGCTCGAAGCGCAGGGCGCACCCAGCATCGTCGATATAGGGGCCGGGATTGGGATCGGTCTCGAGCGTTATTTGGAGCTCGGTCTTCCCTCGCCGTGCGACTACACGGCCGTCGACGAGAGCGCCTCGTTTCTCGAAATTGCCGAGCGCCGCCTGCGGGATCGCGTCCAAGGCCGATTCATCGCGTCCACTCTCGAAGACTTCTCGTCGGATCCCTCCGAGCACGGCCGGTTCGACTTCGTTCTCGCGCACGCCTTTCTCGACATCGTCGATCTCGGCCCGAGCCTTCAGGCGCTCATCGGCCTCGCCCGCCCGGGCGGCCTGCTCTACTTCCCTATTACGTTCGACGGCGAGACCATTTTCGAGCCTTCGCACCCCTCGGACGACGAGGTTCTCGAGCAATATCACGAAACAATAGGCAGTGGCGGCGACGGCGGCAGCAAGACGGGAAGACGGCTTTTCCATGCGCTCGCGACCCACCCGGTCAATGTCCTGGAAATCGGAAGCTCCGATTGGATCGTCCACCCGACCGAAGGCCGTTATCCCGCAGAGGAGGCCTTTTTCCTCAGCCATATCCTGGAGATGATCGAAGGCGCGGTCGGTAGCCCCGTAGCGAAGGAGTGGGCGTCCGCGCGACGCGGCGAGCTCGAAAAAGGCAGCCTCCTCTATATCGCGCACCAGGTCGACTATCTTGTCCGCAAGCGCTACTAGTCAGCTCACGGCGCTCGAGGCCGCGGCCCTCATTTTGTCGCTGTTCTTTGTCGGCGTCAGCATTGGCGGCTCCTCGCCACTCGTCTCGGCACTTCTCGAAGATCGTGGTTTCAGCGAGTACTTTACCGCCGGCGTCGTGGCCATGCTTTCGCTCGGGCTCGCCTTGTTCAGCCCGCTGGCCGGGCGGCTCGTGGAACGCCACGGCGCGAGACGCATCAACGTTATCGGAATCTTGCTCTCCGGAATCGGGTTGGGTGCGCTTCACCTGGCGCTCTTGTGGGACGAGCGCATGCTCTTCGGGGTGAGATTTTTTCTCGGCGCAGCGGACGCGCTCACTTTCGTCGCGGCCCAATACGCGCTCTTGAGAGGTACTCCGGAAAGCCGTAGAGCCCGGTAGATCCCGAGTGATGGCGGCCTATACCGCCGCATTTGAGTCGACACCCTCGAAACGCGACAGCGGCAACCGGTAGCTTTGCAGGATCGGCTCCCAAGTGCTGTTATAGGCGGCGCGGTTGAACCGCTTTGAGGTACTGAACTTTTATGGGCGGTGTTATCGGGGCAATGTCCAAGAGTCGCACCGACGCGACAGCGCCATGCGCGTCGGTGAGCTCCACGCTGAGCTCCGGTGGCACCGATTCCGCGTCCTCGTCGTCATCCGGCTTTTCCGTCGAGCTCGACAAGAAGAAGCTGAGCGCCATCGAATCGTCGAGCTCGAGCTTGTCGTGGCCGAGCGTGACCGCGTAGCTCGCACCGCTCTCGTTCCAACCGACAACCACAACATTCGTGCTCTGCGTCAGCTTGTCGCGGCCGAGAAGCTCCTCTTCCCTCCAAAGGGTGAGCCCTTCCGTCTCGATGAAAGCGCCTGCACGACTCGCCGTCGTGACGTCGATATCTTCCTCGTAATCCGCGACAGGGCTAAACGTCGAATCGTCGAACTGTTGCACGTAGACGATGTCGTCGGGAAGCCCATTGGAAGCGACACGGGGATCGCGGAACAGCGGCAAATAATCATCGACGCCCCGGAGTGTCGCCAACAGGAACGCGGAGATATAGACCTTCGCAATTTCGCGTTGGTCCTCACCTGAAATGAGAGGGCCGGTATTCAGAAGCCATCGTCCAGGAAACCCCGAGTCGAACCGACCCCAGCTCGAGTTGAACTGGCCGTGGTTCGCGTGATGGATGTATATACCGGCTTTGAACCAATAGTCGTCATCCGTAAACGTCAGGCGGCGAAACTGCCGAAGACCATGAAAGCTCGGCTCGTCAGCGTCGTAAGAGCCTTGAAGCGCGAGAAAGTTCACGTTCTCGAGCTTCATGCGGCGCGGGTAGCGCCGATCGATTTGAGCGAGGGCCACGAGCGACCGGGTGTTGAACCCGTAATCGAAATCGACGGTTGCATCGTCGGGATAGTGCGCGAGTTGGTTGAACGCATGGGCAATCGCCACAGCTTCGCCGCTGCGAGAGTGGCCCATGAGTGCTACCTTCTCGACATCGATGCGGCCTTCGAAGCGATGGCCGGGTGTCCTGTTCCATTCGTGCCAAAGGTGGAGATGCTCGAGCAGGAGCCACCCGCGCAGCTGCATTTCCTTCCCACGGAAATCGCCCGACCACGTCCCGTTGATGTAGTTCTCGTCGACAGAAGCCATGATGATTCTTTGGCTCGCGAGAAGCTCGCCGAGATAGGCATAGCCGGGATCGGAGTGATCCTCCATGCGGTGGTTGCCGTGCACGATGAGCGCAAGCGGGAACGGCCCATCGCCGCGAGGCATCCACACCCGCGTGTTAAGCGGTGCTTCCTCGAGCGAGAAGCCCCAATACTACTTGCGCGCACACGCCTTGGAGAAGCTTCGACGCGTCCACGGTCGCGGTCGCGATGGTGACGTCGGCCCCGAATTCCGGCCGACGGATATCGGTGCCGCTGCCATAGGTGAGCGTTTCAACATCGAAGGTCCCGGGCTCGGCAGGGTTTTGCATGTCGAGCGCGGGCGGGCTCGGGCTCGGGTTCTCGACTTCGGCAACGGGATAGGAATCGCTTCCGTCATGAGCGAGCCAGGCAAGCCCCGCAATGTCGACGGCGAGCGCAACCACTATCAAAGCGCCGCAGAGCCCGCGACGGCCTTCGCCCTTGAACCACCCCCAGAGCCCTCCGAAGAGCATCGCTTGCGCCGCGAGAAAAACGATAGCCGCGGGGTAATAGAGCGTCGGGTTCCAGCGGAAGCGCGTCGAGCGCAGCACGATCGCGACGCCGATGGCCGCGACGACGACGCTCATGAACTCAGATAACGGGATGCGAAGAATCCGAGCCAGAAGACGCGCGGCGACCATGAACAGCCAAAAACAAAGCGCGCCTGCGAGCGCGACGACGAGGGCCTCTAAGACCCATGGCAGCCCGGTGCCGTAGAAGCTGCCGGTAAGCCCAGAGACCATGATGGTTGCGACGACGATGCCTGCCGAGGCTGCCTTCCAGAAACCGGGGGAGAGCTTATTGCTGTCGGAGGTAGTCATCGGTGCCATCGAGCCAGTCCTGGCGCGGAGGCGAGAAGATGTCCACGTCGAGCGTATCCTCGAGCGCCTCGGCCTTGTGAGGAACGTTCGAAGGAAGCACGAGCACTTCGCCCGTGCGCACGACGATGGGCTCGGCATCCTCGGAGCCAACCCAGAATTTCAGAGCGCCCTCGAGCACATAGGTTAGCTGCTCGTTCTCGTGATGGTGCAGCGGAACGACGCAGCCCTTCTTCATGTACACGTGCGTAAGCATGGCCTTCTCGCCCGTGATGATGCGGCGGTCGAGAAAGTCGGTGAGTTTTTCCTTGGGAAGGTCATCCCAACGGATATGCCGAACGTCACTGCTATTTGCCACGGATCCTCCTTGGAAAGCGCCGCCTACGTTACCTGAGCAGCTCACCCTTGACAACAGGACGCTGGCGCACGATAAATAGCGGGGAATTTGGGGGCCGATGGCAAGCGATTTTATCCGCGTGGAGCAGGACGGCTGGTGCATCGACATCGAGACGCTCGATGTGTCCGAACGGCCCGATTGGGAGATCCGCTGCCGTATCCGGCGCAGCAAAGAACAGCTCGAAGAGCAGCGGGGTCACCGCTTTGTCATCTCTCGCGAGCTCAGCGAGCGCTTCAAGCTCGGCTCGCTCCCTGAAGCGCAGCGCATGAAGCTGCTTACCCAGGCCGCCAAGAAAGTGATCTTGCGCGAGATCGACGAGATCTTCAACGAGCCCGAAGAAGGGCTCGACTCCGTCCGATCGCTGACGGCGAGTGATTTAAGGTGATCTAAAGCCTAGCCAGACAAAACCTGCCGAGCGATTCTGATGGGTTCGAGCCTAAGGGACCGCGAAAGAATAAGTTCGCATTTTCGGGCGCCGAGGCGCCCGGCTGGCAAGGCGCGAGGAGCGAGTAATATCCAGATCTACGAACGACGAGCAACGCAGCCAGGCGGGATGCATCGGCGTCCTAAAATGTGAAGTTATTCTTTCGCGGGCCCTAAGAACCCGAGAGTCCGAGAACAGCGGGTCCTTGTTCGAAGACGATGTCGACGGGGATCCCCTCCGCCGCGAGCCGGTCGAGACTGTGTCGGAGCCGGTCGGTGGTGACTTGGTGCTTTTCCATGAAAGCACCGAGGCCTTCGTAATCCCCGTCGCCCTGGAACTTCAAAATCACGCCGGCGAGGTCGTTGACCGCCTGCGCCATCTTTTCGAGGTCCACGCGGTAGGTCTCGGTGCTCTCGTCGTAGGAGAACGCTCCGGCCTCGGCGAGAAAGCTGAGCTGCATCAAATTCGCGCGGCCATGCGCGCTCGCGCCGCCGAAGCGAACCGAGCGGAATATCGACGCGAGAAACGTGACGTAGTTGTCGTCGAGGCTCTCGTCCTCGAGCTCCCCTCTCGTGATGAGCTCGGTGATCATGAATAGACCGAGCACGTCGGCTTTCGCTTCTTCGAGAGCCGAGGCGCGCTCTTGGAGAGCGTTTCGTACGCGACCGCGGCCATTGACGGTGTTTTTGATGCCAAGTCCGTGAGCGATTTCGTGGAACATGACGTTGGCGAAAAACGCGTCGAAGTTGATGATCTCGCGCTGATCGTCCGCGATGACGAGCTGACTGATGGGCACGAGAATCTTGTCGAACTTTGCCCGCATGGCATTCTTGAGCTGAAGACGGCGCGTGCCTTTCTGAAGCTGCACTTCCTCGTCGTTAGGCAAGTTGACCGCGATCGCCTTCGAGCCCGCATTGGCGTCGCCGGCATAGTAGATGACGTCATAGGCGTTCAAGTCCGAGTCGCGTCCGGGCGTCTCCTGTTTGTACGTGTCCTCGACCGGGAGGGCCTCTTGGAGCTCCGGTAGCAGCGACGAATAGCGGGCAAGGCGGGCGCTCCATTCCTGGTCCTTGACGAGCACGAAGGACTCGTTCGCCGTTTTCGAGCCGAACAGTTGATCCTCATAGGTCTCGATCGGGCCGATGACGATATCGAGCGTGTTGTCCTTCATATCCATCCACGCCATGTCGCTCGCCCGGTAGTCGTCGGTAAGCAGCGCCTCCGCGCGAAGCTCGAGATAGCGTTTCAGGCCTGGATCTTCGGCGAGCGCGGCCGCAGCTAAAAGCTCCTCGGCTGCGGTGCCGTAGGCGGCTTCGAAGAACACCGAGTACGGGATCACCATGAGCTTGCCGTCGTCGTCGCGCCGCACCATCGTCGTGAGGCTTCGCAGCTCAGGGTTATCCGCAGCCTCGAGCTCTTCTTTGGTCATGTCGGCGGGGTAGAAATTCGAGCCCGCGGACTTCTCATCCGTGCCGGGGACGAAGGGCGCATTGTTCTTGAGACGATCCCACGGACCGTAATTGATCGCAGCGAAGCGCTGGGCATCTTCGTCGAGCGACGCCATGAGCGCATCGCGATCACCATAGGCCTGCTCCCAGTAAGCGCCCTCCATCGCCTGGGCCGCACGGATGAGGTGCGGCAGCATCCTGCGCTCCGACTCGGTGAGCGCGTCGAGATCCGTAGTTAGACGCACCGTCGTATATTTACCGAGAAGCTCCTGCATCCGGCTCCCGGGCGCTTCCGGTTCGGGCTCCGGCACGTTCTCACAAGCGGCGATGGCGATGGCGACGACGACGGCTAGAGAAGTAGCGAGACGTGGCATGACGTCCTCCTTGCTGCGGCATTGTAGCAAGCTGAGTGTTTTGGTGGCCGCGATGTCCATCTTCCCACTTCGACGCCATGCAGCGTCGTAGAGGCTCGCGCAGCCGAAGGCTCCCGCGTGCTCGCGTGCCTCACATGAGACACGCTTTCCACAGGTTTCCCACAGGCCTGAGGCTGCTTTTCAACCGAAAGCGTTTCCGCGGGAACGCTTTCGCACTGTTTGCACCCGACATGACGTGGCTCAAGACTCACGAATGGCCACGAGTCCTGGTTCGACACCAAGACCTCTTGATGTCATTCTATTATTCTAGTATAATCAAACTATAGAGAAGATAGCGAAGGTTGCACGGATGTTCGGGGCCCTCGGCCACGAATCACGTGTGGCCATCGTCCGTCTGCTGCTGGCCGCGCACCCAACAGGCCTGGTCGTGGGTGAGCTCCAGGAAGAGCTCGCTATCCCGGCCTCGACCCTATCCCACCATCTCGACGCGCTACGGCATGAAGGGCTCGTCGACCAGGAGCGTGAGGGGCGCTTTCTTCGCTACCGAGCTGGGACCGAGTCCCTTCAAAAACTCTTGAACTTCCTTTACGCCGAGTGCTGCACGCGGCAGCCCGTCGTCAACATCTCCGTACCCGCCAAGGTGTAATCACGTGATGCCTACACGCGAACCGAAAGCCAATAAACAATTCGGTTGTTCTAGAAACACAGGAGGCAAGAATGACCACAAACCAAAAAGTCCACGTCGCTTTGAACACCAACAAGTTCGACGAGTCCGTTACGTTCTATAGCGGCTTCTTTGGAAAAGAACCCATGAAGCTGAAATCGGGATATGCGAAGTTCGAGCTCGATACGCCAGGTCTGAACATCACGCTCAACAAGAGCGCCCACGCTCCGAAGGCCCCGAGTTCGCTCAATCATCTCGGGATTCAAGTGAGCTCCACCGAGGAGGTCGCGGATGCGACGAAGCGCCTCGCCGCAGCCGGTTTTACGACCCTCGAAGAAAATGACACCGTGTGCTGCTATGCGCTTCAAGACAAAGTCTGGGTCGCCGACCCGAACGGCTATCGCTGGGAAATCTTCGTCGTCAAGGAAGATGACGTGACCGACAAGAATGACCCGGCGGTGCAAGCTGCGGCGTCCGAGGAACCTTGTTGCGAGCCGACCTGCTGCTCGTAGTCGAAAACTCGGTCGCGGAGGTTGCCGCTTCTAAGTCACCTCCGCGCTCTTTTCGCTATGGCAAGATTCAAAGAGAGCCGTCAGGCGGTGCCCTTCAAGTAAGCTTGGCGCTTCTTCTCGGGGAACTTCTCGATCGCGTAGCGTATCATCATAATCGCTGTCAGGTTCCGTCTCGTAGCGCTCGCCTAGCTGACGCTCCTCCTTCAACCGGCGCTTCGCAATCCACGCGACGAGGCCTTTGCAGAAAAAGCTCCCGAACGCTTTCATGTTCGACTCGAGACGACCCGAGGCGTCATCGTCATCGACGTCCATCGTGCGTGGTCGCCTATTGGTGTCGATCGCTTCTTTCATCTTATCGAGAATGGCTATTACGACGACGACGCGTTTTTTCGCGTTATCGAAGGCGCGTGGGCACAGTTCGGCATTCACGGCGATCCAGCCATCGCGCAGCTTTGGAGAGCGGCGGCCTTTGACGACGAGCCGGTGCATGCAAGCAATCTTCGCGGACGTGTTACCTACGCCCATGGTGTGGCGCCGGACGACCGGACGACGCAACTGTTCATCAACTTGAGGGACAACGAAGCGCTCGATGAGCAAGCGTTCAGCCCGATCGGCGAGGTTGTCGAAGGGATGCGGGTCGCGGACGCGCTTTATTTCGGCTATGGGGAGGCGGCGGGCGGCGGTATCCGAGGGGGAAAGCAGGCGCCGATCTTCGAAGGCGGCAACGCGCATCTACGCGAGAATTTTCCAAAGCTCGACTACATTCGGAAGGCCAGCGTCGCTCAGTGAGCCCGGATTTCACGGCCACGTTCGAACAGTCTGAGAAACGAGCCTTCGGTAGGCAACCCCTTCGCTTGACCGGCGCGGGAATTTAGCTTCCGGCGCCGCTCGACTTCGTCGCGGCCGCCATGCAGGCGCTGAGCAGGGCTGGTTTCTGGAAGCGCCTCGGCGACACACCGAAGGTTCTCGATGCCGGCATGGGCGACGGCCGCGTCGTCGCGTCGGTTTGCGCGGCGGGCCACAACGCTCGAGCCTATGGGATCGAGATCCATCATCAGCTTTTAAAGCTAGCGAACGAGAACTTGCGCGGTCTCTCGGAGCGAGGCTTGCCCCGAACCTGGCACATGTGCGAAGGCGACTATCTCGACAGCGAGACCTATAGGAGACTCGGTATTGACGTCCAAGACATCGACGCGTTCTTCAACTACCCGGATGGCAACGAGCACGAGCTCGCAGCATTCCTAGCAAGCCACGCTCGCCCCGGTGCGTTTCTTGTCTTGTTCACTCCCGATCACGGGCTTCGAATCGAAGGGCTCGACCACGATGAAGATCTTCCTATCCGACGCGTGTCTGGCGCGCCGGGTTTTCGACTCGCTCTCTACCGCACCAGAGTCGACGCGCCGTAAGGCGCAACACAGAAAAGCCTCTCCAGAGAACTTCCCATTAATCCTTTTTACTGCCATGAGGGTCTTGTAGTCATCAGGTGAACGTGCACACGATGCGCATTCCGTCCGGTGAGATCCGAGGACAAATTCGCTAGCTTGTTTGGGGCCCTCTCCTCGCCGACCGGAAACGGGGAGAGGGCTCGCCTCCTACTTCCAATAGCCCCAGAGAAGCCCTTGTACGAGTGCGACGATAGCGGCCACCAAAG
>Ga0310120_10000815_pt1 | contig 24142 bp, 15 predicted proteins | sample CB27_AW_983_MG_FD_203506 | JGI IMG/M metagenome (GOLD analysis project Ga0310120, IMG submission 203506) | Marine microbial communities from Western Arctic Ocean, Canada - CB27_AW_983 | ecosystem: Environmental > Aquatic > Marine > Oceanic | place: Canada: Western Arctic Ocean | collected...
GGCCAATGAGAGCCGCTTTTCCAGACCGGGACAGGCACCTCCGCCCCGCAAAAAGGCGGGGCTGCGGAGCCAGTCCCTGTAGCCACATCGGGGACTGGCTCCAGAGCCACGCCCGTGGCGAGGCGCCGGTGCCTGTCCCGGCCATTGAGAGCCAGTTTCCCAAGCCGGGACAGGCATCCGCCGCAGGCGGACCCCGCCAAAGGCAGGGCTGCGGAGCCAGTCCCTAGCCTCTTCCTCAATCCGGGCAATCCGCTTATACTCCGCCCGCCATGGTGAATGAACTCCGTGCAGCCGAGACCGCCGTCCGTCAAGCCATCGGGCTCTGCCAAACCGTACAGGCCAGCATCGACGGCGGCGTACTCGAAAAAAATGACCGCAGCCCGGTCACGATCGCTGATTTCGGCAGCCAGGCACTCGTCTGCCGCTCACTGGCCGCTGACTTTCCCAACGACCCCGTCGTCGGGGAAGAAGATGCCCAGACACTGCGACAACCCGAGCAGGCCGACTTCCTCGATCGCATCACGCAACAACTGGCCGCTCGAGGCGTCGACGCCGACCCCGAGACGATCTGTGACTGGATCGACAGGGGTGCCGCCGATCCCTGCGACCGATTCTGGACACTCGATCCGATCGACGGCACCAAGGGCTTCCTGAGAGGTGACCAGTACGCCGTCGCGCTGGCACTCATCGTCGATGGACAGGTCGAGGTGGCCGTACTCGGATGCCCGGGACTGGGCTCCCCCGAAGACGGAGGCCTGGTCTTCTCGGCGATTCGAGGCTCAGGGACTCGCGTGGCACCGGCATCCGATCCCGCTGATTCGCGACCGGTCGTCGCCAGCGATTGCACCGACGTCACACAGGCACGCCTGTGCGAATCGGTCGAAGCGGCTCACAGCTCACACGATCGCTCGAAGACGATTGCCCAGGCACTCGGTCTGGAGACCGATCCGCTGAAGTTGGACAGCCAGGCCAAGTACGCGACGGTGGCCGATTCCGGTGCCGAGATCTACCTGAAGCTGCCCGTCGATTCCGATTACGTGGAGAAGATCTGGGACCATGCGGCGGGGTCGCTGGTTGTCAGCGAGTCGGGTGGCACCGTCAGTGACACGTTTGGTAAACCCCTCGACTTCTCGTGCGGCCGGACCCTCTCGGAAAACATAGGCGTGGTGGTCAGCAACGGGCCGCTCCACGAACAGGTCGTGGCCGCGGTGATGGCCTCCGCAACGACTCGAGACTCAGACGATGGGCATTGACGACTCGAGTGTGACATTGCTGGTCGTCGCCGGAGTCATCGTGGCCCTGGCGGTACTCAAGACCGCACCCGACCTGATCCTGGCCGGTGGGCTGGTGCTGCTGATCGTGCTCGGCGTCTTCCCCGAGACATCTCTGGCCCTGGTGGGGTTCGCCAACGAGGGCCTGGTGACGGTGGCCGTGCTGTTCGTGGTCGCCGAGGGGATGAGACAGACGGGCGGGCTGGGGATGCTGGGCCCCTCGTTGATGGGACGGCCCGGCAACCTGCGACTGGTGCAGGCCCGCATGATGCTGCCGGTCTCACTGGCCAGCGCCTTCCTGAACAACACTCCCGTCGTGGCCATGGCGATGCCGCTGGTCGGCGACTGGGCCCGCAAGCACCAGGTGGCCGTATCCCGACTGCTGCTGCCGCTGAGCTACGCGGCGATCCTCGGAGGACTCTGCACGCTGGTCGGTACCAGCACCACGCTGATCGTCAACGGCTTGATGATCGATTCGGAACGAGCCGATCTGCGGGGAGCGGGAGAGGGACTGCGGATGTTTGAGATCGCCCAGGTGGGTGTACCGATCGCTGTGATCGGGCTGGTCTACATCGTTTTGGTGTCCAAGTGGTGGTTGCCCGACCGGCGACCGGCGATCGAGACCGCTTCGGACCCACGCAAGTACACCGTCGAGATGCTGGTCACCGCGGGTAGCCCGCTGGTCGGGAAGTCGATCGAGGCGGCGGGGCTGAGACACCTGCCGGGGATGTACCTGGTCGAGATCGACCGGGGAGGCCGAGTTTTGCCGGCGGTGGCATCGGGCGACGTGCTGGAGGCTGACGACCGACTGGTATTTGTCGGAATCGTCGAATCGGTCGTCGACCTGCAGAAGATCAACGGCCTCGAGCCGGCCACCGACCAGGTGTTTCATCTCGATGGGCCTCGCTCGCAAAGGCGGTTGGTCGAGGCTGTGGTTTCGGAGCGATGCCCGTTGGTCCATCGGACGATTCGCGGTGGGAGATTCCGCAGCCTCTACGCAGCGGCTGTGATCGCCGTGGCACGGCACGGTGCGAGGATCGAGGGCAAGATCGGCAACATCCGGCTGAGACCCGGCGACACGCTGCTGCTGGAAGCTCACCCCAGTTTTCTCGAACGACAACGCAACAGCAGTGACTTCTACCTCGTCAGCGCCGTCGACGACTTCACTCCACCTCGACATCACCTGGCCTGGGTGGCTCGATCGGTGGTGGTGGCGATGGTCGCTGTGGTGGCGATGGAGTGGACCGGGATGCTCGAAGCCGCACTGGTCGCGTCGTTCGTGATGCTGGTCAGCGGTTGCCTGGACGGACCGGAGGCCCGCGGGGCGATCGACTGGAGCGTGGTGCTGGGAATCGGAGCGGGGCTGGGGATCGGTGAGGCCATGCGGGTCAGCCAGGCGGCCGGGCGGGTGGCCAACGTGCTGTTCGAAATGACCGACGCGGTGTTTGGCCTGGCCGGCGAGACCATTGTCGCTCACCCCCAGGTCATGCTGGGGTTGGTGGCCGGGCTGACTTTGGTTCTGACCAACATCATCACCGCCAAGGCCTCCGCCGTTCTCGTGTTTCCGATCGCCACGGCCACGGCTGATGCGGTGGGAGCCAGCGCGCTGCCGTTCGTTGTCGCAGTCGCCCTGGCCGCCGCCTCGGGACTCGCCTCGCCGATCGGTTACCAGACCAACCTGATGGTCTACGGGCCCGGTGGCTATCGGTTTGGGGACTACCTGAGATTCGGGGGGCTGTTGAGCGTGATCGTGTGGATCGTGATCGTGCTGCTGGTTCCCTGGGCCTGGCCGATGTAACCCAGGGACTGGGGCTACTGGCGGTCGGCGATCCCCAGGCGGATCTCGTCCGAGTTCGCCTTCAGCTCCGGTGCGTACATCGCGCTGCCTCGAGTCGGCAAGGCGCTAAACGTGCCGGGGATCTCGGCACGGACCCGGTACGACACGCTGTGACGACCGCGATTCAGTGTCCGGAAGAAAAACACCACCCGGTCGTCTCGCAACTGACGATACACCCTCGGATAACCACCCACGTACCCGCTCTGACGATCCACCGGCTCGAATCCCGCCCCCTTGGGATCCTCAAAGACCAGGTACTCGTAGTCGTTCTTGCTCTCGATCTCCAACTCGATCTCAACCAGGTCCCCGCTCGTCAATTGGCCCAGGTGATCCACCCTCTGGCGGTCATAAACCAGCTTCGACTGCTTCAAGGCCTGGCCGCGGCCACCGGCGGCGTTGGACGTGGCGTCCTTCCGCTGCACCAGGCGGTAGTACTTCCGCTGCACCTTGATCTCCAGCCCCGCGCTGCCGATGAAGTCCTCGGTCGTGAAGTACGACAGCCACGTGTTGAAGTACACCGGACCCCGGCCTCGGCGACGAATCTCGATCGTGTGCTTTCCGCCGGTAACCTCGGCACCCTCGAGCACCAACGCGTTGTCGAAGCTGAACAGATTCTCGGAGTTGACCTTCACCGACTTGGCCAGCTTGCCGTCGATCAACACGTCGATCGTCACGTCCGGAGTCGACTCGCCACTGCGATCCAGGTACTCGGCCAATGACTCGATGCACAACGCTGTATCTCGAGTGCTGTTCCAGTAGGTCGCATGCCGGCGGTTGTTGAGCAGGTACTTGACCAGCCTCGAGGCCCGAACACCGTTCGGATCGGTCAGTGCCAGCAGCTTCAGGTAGATCGCGTTCGCCTCGACCTCGTTCCCGTACCAGCGCCACCAGTGAGTCGACTCGGGCAGCTGCAGCCACGCGGTCTGGTTCTCGTCATCCTGCTGCAGGAACTGGTCGATGTTGCGGATGATCATCGCCAACCGCTGCTGCTGGCCGCTGGCCTGGTAGGCCAATCCCAGCAGCCCCTTCGAATACACGCTCAGCTGCACCCGGTCCCGGTACAGGAAGTCGCTCATCGACTGATCGAGCACATCGGCTTCGACGAGTACGCGGAAGACCAGTGCGTCGAGGTTGTCGGCACGGAACTTGTAGGGCTTGGTCTCGGTCGGTGCATTCTTCAGCTTGCGGACCTGCAGGCCCTGGTGCCGCTTGAGCCACGCCACGCCGTTTTCGTAAACGCCCGGCGGCAGCTGCACGTCGTTGGCACGAGCGACGCTGAGCCCGTGAACCACGGTGGCGGTGGTGTGAGCACTCGAGCGTTCGCCTCGCCCCGAGAACCAGCCCCAGCCGCCGTCACTCTGCTGCATGGCGCCCAGTGCCTTGACCCCGTCCTTGACCAGTCGAGTCACCTCGGAATTGTCAAACACCGGGTTCCGCTTCCACCGCTTCCATCTCCTGGCCCGCTTTGCCCCCTCACCCAGTTCTCCGGCATTCAGGTTCGTCCGTTTCTTGCGGACCGCCTCGAGATCGATCTTCATGCGTCTCAGCAGGTTGTGAGTGATCACGGTGGAGAGGAAGCGGTTGAGTGTCTGTTCGGTGCATCCGTATTCGAAATCGACCAGGTAGGGCAGGGCGTCGACCATCGCCCCGGCGAGGGTCGGCGAGTAGCGGATTTCCAGCCGAGACCTCTCGGGCCGCCGTGCCATCGGCACGGTCAGTTCGACAACAGCCGATTGCCGGTCCGCTCGGAGGACCCCGGTCCCGGAAACGGTTTTCTGCATCCCGTGCACGTGGACCGGGAACGTCAGCTCCATCGCGTCACTCTCGACGTCGGTCAAAACCGCCATCCGGACCCTCGCCTCGCCCGGAGCCGTCACCTTGACCCGCCAATCGACACGAGCCTCACCCCCGGCGGGCAGGTGGACCTTCTGCTCCAGCGGATCAATCGCCGCCAGGGTGCCTCCGTCGAGTTCCAGGCGGACAACGGCCATCTTGTCGTCGTCGAGATAGTTGTGGACGTTGGCCGAGACGACCACCTCGTCGTTCTCGGTGAAGAACCGTGGTGCCTGCAACCGGACCAGCACGTTCTTGGTCGTCAGCACGCTCGCGGTGCCCTCGCCGACATTCGTCCCGTGTCCCATCGCCCAGGCACGCACCGTCCAGGTGGTCAGGTTTTCGGGCATGTCGAGCTTCAGCTGTGCGTGTCCGTCCTTGTCGGTGGTCACCGATCCAACCCACAGTGCGGTATCGGCAAATTCGCTGCGGAGTGTCGGGACCGCCAGCGGGCCGCCCCCACCGGCTCCCTCGCCAGCCGAATCGCCCAGCGACTTCCGCAACCGCCGCCCGGCAACCGAACGATCCATCGACATGCTCTTCGGCTCACTCTTCGCCGCGGCACCCTCCCCTCCCATGGCTGCTCCGGCATAAGCCTCGAACCCTCGAGTCTGCGTGGCCACCAGGTCTCCGAAGACCCCCAGCCGCGACATACCCGTCTCGCCTCGCTTCAGCAGGTTGCGGGTCGAGCGGACGAGGTTTGAGGTGGTTTGAGGATAATGCGAGCGGCGGAAACTCCAGAAGTACTGGCGGATCCCGCCCACGTTGCTGCCCCCCGAGATGTACTCGACGCTCTTGTCGTACATCGTCAGCACCAGCGATCCGGAAAACGGCTTGCCGGCCGAATCTTTCAGGGCCACGTCGATCGTCGCGGGTGCCCCGGGACGATACTCCTTCGAGGACGGCTTGATGTCGACATGCACCACCCGCTTCTCGGGCGGCACAAACAACTCGCGGACCTGAGTGTGGACTTTCCCGCCCGAGACTGTGATCGCCTCGACAAAGATGTTCGGCCGGTCCCCGGGCCCGATCGGGATCTCGATCTCGGTACTCTTCCCCTTCATCCTCACGACCCGAGGCCGCGGGTAGACACTCCCCTCGGGCCGCACGAACAGCAGCACGGTGCTGCCACGTCGGTTGGTGTTGAGCATCAGCCTGGCGACCTGGCCCGGCTTGTACTCTCGGCGATCGGCAACCAGTTCCAGGTCATTGAAGCGAAAGTTCTTGCCGTCGAACTCGGGACCGCGGACCAGAAACACCTGGGCCCCCTCGATCCGATGCTCGTCGTCATCCTCGACCTCGCAGGCGATCCGGTACTGTCCTGCGTCGGTCGCCAGCATCTGCACCAGGGCACGTCCCTGTTCGTCGGTGCGGGCGTCCCAGCTGCGGATCTTCTTTTCCTTCGGGTTCCCCAGCTTGTCGTAGGTGATCCGGTACAGCACGAAGCGGGCCTTGCCCGAAACCGGGCGTCCGTCGAGCGTGCGGGCCCGTGCGGTGGTGCGAATCGTCTCCCCGGTGCGGTAGAAGCCCCGGTCAACCCAGGTCCTCACTCGGAACGGCTGCCGTGCCGCCATCACCGCGCCGGTGCCGACGATCGTCCGACGAGAAGCGTCGACGACCTCGGCGGTGATCCTGTACCGGTGATCGGTGTCCGGATGGAATCGCTTGGCAATCGACGTATCGATTTTCAACTCGACCGTCCCGTCCTCACCAATCTCCACCTCGTCCTCCATCACGAGTTCCGGAGGCTGATGCGGTCGGCCGAACCACGCGGGCCGCGGGCCGAGGCAGCCCCAGACCCGCCAGCCCGGATACCACTTGTATTCCGAAGCAAACCACCCGTAGCCGGGTCCGTACAGCCAGTCCCAGTGACCGACGGGGAACCAGTGGTCCTGGTGAGACTCGCGCTCGACTCGGTACTTGACCGTCGCCTTGCCGACGGGTCCGCCGAAGTAGTACTTGGCCTTGATCTTCGCCGTGATCGTCTCGCCCAACCTCACCGGTCGCTTGGGTGCTTCGACCGTCACCTCGAACTCCGGCTTCTTGTACTCCTCGACCCGAAACGACCCGCCGCCTCCGCCGACCCGCTTGTTGACTCCGAAGGCCAGGTCCGACTTCTTGGGGACAATCCGGATGCTGTAGTTGCCCAGGTTGGCATCATCGGCCAAGGGCAGTTCGCCATCGAAGCCCCCATACGCGTCGGTGGTGAATTCTCGCTCGACCAGCTCCTGGTTCCGCGGATCGGTGACGCGGATCGTGACTCTCCGTCCGGCGAACACGCTGCCGTCTTCCTTGTCGAAGCGGGCCTGGCGGATCCAGAACTTGAACTTCACCGCCTGGCCGGGCCGATAGACCGGCCGGTCGGTGATCACATAGACACGGGTGCGGTCGAATACCCTGGCCACGCGGCGTCCGGTCCAAGCCACGCGGAACCCCAGGTAGGCTCGACGGCCGCCGGCCCCACGAGCCACCACCAGCCAGCGGAACCGCCGTTTGGGATCGGTAACCCGAGGCACCACCTGGCCGTCCGCGTTACTCAACTCGGCAAATTGCCTGATATCCACCCGGTACTGCTGCTTGGCCACCCGCCGCCGCTCGTACCCGAAGAACTCGACATTCGCCCCCGCGACCGGTGACCCGCTGACCGAGTCGGCCACATAGTACAGGTCGCCGCCGTTGATCCGCTTGTGCACCAGTGCGGTGTCACTGATCCAGAGAATGATGCGACTGACGTTGCCGCCGGTCATCCGCGCCGTCACCAGGTAGGCCCCGGCCTGCTTCAGGGACGTTTTCAGGGTGACCAGCCGGTCGAGGTGACCGGGTCGGGGTGACAGCTTCTGTGTCCAGGCGGCGACCCGCTCGCCGACGTACTTCTGCTGGTTCTGCTGAACCAGGCGGTAGCCAATGTTCTCGACGTTGATCGCGTTGTAGTCGATCCGCTTGGGCTTCCCCTTGATGTAGGTCTTGACGTCCCCCAGCAACTGGTCGACCCGGATACTGTGTGCCTCGAGCTTCAACTCACTGCCGTTGCGGAACCGGTAATCGATCGTGGTGGCGGTACCGGCCGGAGCGACCACGGCGCGTTCGAACGCACCCCAGCGTCCGATGATCTGGTCGAGTCGCTTGCGGCGGTACGAGTTGTTTCCGGGACCGAATTTCCCGATCGCATCTCGCCAGGCGATGGCGGCTCGAGTGTACTGCTGGCGGTTTTCAAAGACGCTGGCCAGCAGATCGGCTGCGGAACTGGCATGGGACCCGCGCTGGACGCCAGTGGCCTCGATCAGAAGAGCGATGTGGTTGTGCTCCCTCGGCAGCTTGAACCGCTGAACGCCACTGGCCAGCCTCGCGATCGTCTCGCTCTCGGCCAAACCTCTCACGGACCACGGACCCGCCGCCGGCTCGTCATCGTCGTCATCGGTTTCGCGAGGCTGGATGCCGGCGAACCGCATGGTCTGGACCCCGAACTGGCCCCACAGGAATCGGGCGCGGGTCACCAGCGATTGGGTTCTCAGGCCCGGATCAACCCGGACCGCCTCGGCCAACGCCCATCGCCAGCGCTGGCCGTCGGTGACGGCCGCCTTGTAGGTTTTCGACTCGGCATGGAACACCGGCCGGTCCTCGTCGTCGACCGGGGCACCCCTGGGACTGCCCGAGTAGCCTCGGCGGGAGAATCCGAACCGGTTCTGGTCGAAGTCCGGCGTGCTGGTGGTGTCGGTCAGAATGGCCAGCCGCCACGAACCCCCGACGTCGCGACCCTGAAGCAGGATGCGGGCCAGTTCGATGTAGAAACGGCCCCGCTCGGTCTGGCCCTGGTCCTTCCGCTGAGCGGACTCGGCGACAACCAGCGGCCGAGCCTGTTCGAGCCAACCCAGTGCCTTGGAGCGGTCGCGGGAGAACGAACTGACGTAACTCCCACGGCCACGTGAACTGCCACGCTGGTACTCGCCGGCAACGACCCGGCCCGAGTGAGTGCCGTCGGCCAGGCTTGTTGCGGCCGACAGCAGCAGCCGCCAGTTGCCCCGGTGTACCTCCACCGACTTGTCTCGCAACGCGTCGACCTCGCGAGTCCGGCCCAGGCGACCCAGGCACAGGATCGCCCGCTTCAGGTCTTCGCCGGCCGCGGTCGGTGATGTGGTCCTTTGCAGAGCCAGGCGTCGAGAAATCTCCAGCGACTCGCGGAAGTTGCCTGCCTTCAGCAGCTGCCTGGCACGAGCACGAACGGCCACCTCCTGGCCAGCCCGCTTCGCCCGCTGCTCTTCAATCCCCAGGCCCGACGCGATGGTGGCCAGGGAGGCCAATGCCAGCAACGGGGCCAGTCCGCCCAGGACCACCAGGGTCCGGGGACGAGTGCGTACCGGGTGTGTCACGTTCGCATCTCCAGGCCCGAGTATCCCGCCCGATTCAACTCGGCCGCGTGCCCGGTCCGATCAAGTCGGACCTGGCCTGACCAAGCCCTAATTGGACGCAGCCGCGCGCCTTCAGGTTCCCCGCTGTCACGACAAATCACAAGCTCAGAACCGTGGGAGCAAGAAAAACCGCGAGCCGGCTTCCTGATCGAAAGCCGGCTCGCGGTGGACAGGATCGAGTCGGGAGTACGACCGATCTCACAGGGCAGGTGTTGAAGGGCCCTGTATGCCAACTGGCCGAAGACAATGTGCTCCGGCAGTGGGTCTCTCTGTGGTGTTAGTCCTTACAGGTTTCGCAGTCGCGTGGCTGGGAACAGCTCGACTTGATCTTCAGCGGAATCGTCACTCGCACCGGAACCCTGCGAGTCACTGTCCGAGGAATGCAGCGGGTCACCTGGTACTCGACCTGGCGAGGCACTCTCTTGGGGCGGGTGACGTAGCGGGTGTAGCAGACCTTGCGAGGAGCACAGTAGGGGATGCAGCGGGTCTTCGTCTCGGTCCGATGCCCGTGAACCGTGTACGGCACACGCCGCGTCTTCTTCTCGCGGATCACCTTGCAGACGGTGTAGGGCACGCGTTTCTCGTGAGTCTTCTCTTTCCACTCGCACACGGTGTAGGGCACCTTGCGAGTGCGACATTCGCGGACGACCTTGCAGACGGTGTAGGGCACCTTGCGAGTCTTCCGCTCGCGGATGACCTTGCAGACGGTGTAGGGCACCCGCTTCTTCACGCAGTACGACTCGCGTCGACACACCGTGTAAGGCACCCGCTTGTGCTTGATCTCGGTGACGTGAGTCGTGCACGAGACCCTCTTCTTGACTCGCTTGGGGACCCAGACCCGCTTGCTGCGGAACCGGGGAGCACAGGCCACTCGAACGGGCTTTTCGCAGCCGGGTCGAGGTGGTCCGCTGCACTTGGGAACGACCGGGGTCCGGCAACGGACCTTCACCGTCTTCCACTCACCTCCGTCAACCTCGACCACCTTCTCGAGCGTCACCGGCCTGCAGACCTTCCAGGTCACGTCCTTGTAGTGAGTCTCGCGGATCGTCCTGTAATGAGTCTCTGAGACCTCGCGGTACTTCGTCTCACGCACGGTCCGGCAGACGGTGTAGCTGACCTCGCGGATCTTCTTCACCTGCACGCGCCGAGTGACGGTGTAGGACTCCTCGCGGTACTTCGTCTTGTGTACCGCGTAGCGATGGACACATTTCACGGTCTTGTACTTCGTCTCGCGGACATTGCGGCAGACGGTGTACTTCTCGGTGCGGTACTTCGTCTCGCAGGTCGGGATCTTCACCGTGTAGTTCTGGTGACGGTACTTCGTCTCGTAGATCGTCCGAGTGCACTCAAGCGGAATCCGCTCCTGGACCGTGTCGAAGACCGTCTTGTAGACGGTGAATTCCTTCGGCTCCCAGACCGTCTCCTTCATGGTCCGGTACACGGTCTTGCAACGGACCCTGGCCGTGCAGAACTCGTCGCTGGCCCGGCAGGCCTGAGTCGGACACGCCCGGTAACTGGCCGCTCCGCAGTAGCCCGCTGCGAACGATCGCCCGCTGACCGCAACCACTGCGCAGCCCGCCAACAGCATCACCACACGGGTGAGCCGCGAACCGGGCCGGCGAATGGAAAGTGAAGTGGTCATTGATTCGCAGCACGAAGTGAGAGCAAGGAACCCGGACACAAGGAGACCGGAACACCTTCACCAACCGGTGAAACCGCTTGTTCTTTACTCGGCACTATTGCCGCTAGAATCCACAGAACCTCGAATCTCAACCCAGACCTCCCAAATTGACATTGCCCAGGGACTGGCTTCGCAGCCCCGCCAGAGGCGGGGCGAAGGTGCCTGTCCCGGTTCGGGGAAGCGGCTATCGGACCCCGGGACAGGCACCGCCGCCCCGTCAACGGCGGGGCTCTGGAGCCAGTCCCTGGGGTTCCTGCTAGGATGTCCGGTCCCAGATACACCGCACGACAGGGACACAGCGATGAAATTCGCAATTTGCCAGGAGATGTTTGAGGACTGGGAGTGGGAACGTCAGTGCGATGTGATCGCCGAGATCGGGTACACGGGCATCGAGGCGGCCCCCTTCGCCCTGGCCTCCTCGATCTACGAACTCGAGGCCGAACGCCGAGTCGAATTGCGTCAGCAGGCCGAGTCGCGTGGGTTGGAAATCATCGGCCTGCACTGGCTGCTGGCTCAGACCGATGGCCTTTACCTGACCTCCCCCGAGCAAACCATCCGCGACGCGACGCGTGATTACGTGATCGCCCTGGGCGATGCGTGTGCCGATTTGGGCGGCGACCTGATGGTCTTCGGCTCACCGGCCCAGCGAAACCTGCTCGAGGGTGTCAGTCGCGACGAAGCGATGGGCTATGCGACCGAGGTGTTTGCCGGAGCGCTGCCGCGATTGGCCCAGCGAGGTGTCTCGATCTGCATGGAACCCCTGACCACCAACGAAACCGACTTCATACTCACCTGTGCCGACGCGGTCGAGTTGATCGAGCGGGTCGAGTCGGTCGCGGGAGTCGACAACTTCCTGCTGCACCAGGACGTCAAGGCGATGGTCGGCCAGGAAACCGAGCCGGTGCCGGTGCTGATCCATCGGCACAAAGACCGGCTGGGCCACGTCCACGTCAACGACACCAACCTGCTGGGACCGGGCATGGGCGAAACCGACTTCGTCCCGATCCTGGAAGCACTCGAGCAGATCGAATACGACGGCTGGGTGTCGGTGGAGGTGTTTGATTACGAGCCGGGTGCCGAGTCCATCGCGAGGACCAGCTACGAGAACCTCCAGCAAGCCCTCGCAGCAGCCCGAGATGGTGGCGACTCCTGAGCAGTCGCTCCAGGGACTGGCTCCGCAGCTCCGCCCGTGGCGGGGCGGAGGTGCCTGTCCCGGTCGGGAAAAGCGGCTCTCAGTGGCCGGGACAGGCACCGCCGCCCCGCCCCGGGCGTGGCTCTGGAGCCAGTCCCCCCGCGGATCTCGGCCTCTCAATCCGGTTCCGACTCTGTTCGGTCAACCTCGTCGCTCTTGTCGTCAGCCTCGACGGCCGCCGGCAGCAGTTCGCCGAGTGCCTGTTGAGCGGCCAGTTGCTCGGCTTCCTTCTTGTTCGGCCCCCACGCCGCCGGAAACGTCTCGTCCAGGATCCTCGCGGCCACCTGAAAGCACTTGGCGTGGTCCGGACCCTGCTCGTCCAGCAGCAGGTAATCGGGAGTCTCACCGTATCGCTTCTGAGCCAATTGCTGCAGCAGATGCTTGTAGTTTCTCGACTCGGTGTCGGCAGCCAGGGTGATCCGGTCTACCAGGCACTGTTCGATCAACTTGCGAGCCGCCTCGTAGCCCTGGTCGAGAAAGACACCGGCGATGAGAGCTTCGAGTGCTGCGGCGAGGATCGAGGCGGGGATGGTACCTGTCGAGCCGGCGCCGCGGACCAGGCCCTTGCCGAGCTTGAGGAACTGGTCGAGTCCGAGTTCGAGACTGACTTCGGCACAGGTTGTGCGGCTGACCACCGCCGACTTGATCCGGGTCATTTCCCCCTCGGATCGCTCGGGATACGTCTGGAACAGGTAGTCGCACACGACCAGTCCCAGCACCGCATCGCCGAAGAACTCGAGACGCTCGTTGCTTTCCAGGCGAGTGGGTGCGCTGGATGAGTGAGTCAGGCATCGACGGAGTAGTTCGAGATCATCGAATTCGACGCCGATGGCCTGCTGGCACCCCGCCAGCCGATCCTCCCACGCCAGACTCTCGGTCTCGTACACCACGTCCGTGACACCTCACAGGTTCTCTCGCCCAACTCGGGGACTGGCTCCCCGTTCACGCCCACACCTCACCGATCCGCAAACTAGATCGGTCACCGACGAAAGTCAACGAGTGGCCAACACGTCTGGAGGGTCTGAGCGTAAGCATTTATACTGGCAGGTACACAACACATCCGGCTGGAACAGAGCAAGACACAACCGAACCCAGACAGACTTCTGCAACAGGTCTCGGGGCCAGTGCCCCGCGGGGACCCCTGTTTCGGTCCCATGAGGAGCCTCACGATGAAATTGCTTCGCAGCAGCACACCCTGGTTGATCTCATTGGTCTGCGGCGTCGGCCTGGTCGCCGCGGTCGGCTACGGGCAGCGAGTGGCGCAGAACAAGCCGGCGGCCACTCCCGCCGCTGCCACGGTGACCGAGCTCTCGAGCATCTTCCGAAACGTCTCCAAGCAGGTCCTGCCGGCGGTGGTTTCGTTGAGAGTCAAGCAGAAGGATCCGGCCGAGGGTGGTCGTGAGGACGTCGAGAAGTTCTTCGAGCAGAATCCCGATCTGCCCGAGCGATTCCGCGACTTCTACCGCCGCCGCCGCGGCGGCCCGGGAGGTTCCCCGCCTGGCGGTTCCCAGGGCATGGGATCCGGATCGATCATCGATGCCAAGGGGATCATCCTCACCAATTACCACGTGATCAAGGACGCCCAGGAAGTGGTGGTGCGGCTGCACGACGGACGCGAGATTGTCGCCACCGAGTTCATGGGTGACCCGCGGACGGACGTGGCGATTGTGAAGATCGAGGGAGCCGGGCCGCTGACTGCGTTGAAGCTGGGAGACAGCGACCCGGTGCAGGTCGGCGACTGGGTGCTCGCCTTCGGCAGCCCCTTCGGCCTGGATCTCTCGGTCACCGCCGGCATCATCAGTGCCAAAGGGCGTGGGCCGGGGATTGCCGAGCGAGAGGACTTCCTGCAAACCGATGCGGCGATCAACCCCGGCAACAGCGGAGGACCTCTGGTTGACATGAACGGTCGCATGATCGGCATGAACACCGCCATCGCCACCAACAGCCGCAGCTCCGCCGGAGTCGGATTCGCCGTGCCGGTCAACATGGTCCGCTGGGTCAGCAATCAGCTGATCAAGGACGGAAAGGTCAAACGAGCCTGGCTCGGGGTCGCCGTGCGACCGATCGACGCACAACTGGCCCGGCAGTTCAAAATCAAGATCGGCGCCGGTGCCATAATCGGTGAGGTGATGCAGAACTCGCCGGCCGCCAAGTCCGGACTGTTGCCGCAGGACATCATCCAGCACTTCGATGGCAAGGCAATCGACGGGCCACGCAAGCTGCAGTCGATCGTCGAACGACTCGAGGTGGGTAAGACCTACCCGGTCAAGATCCGCCGCGGTGGCAAGAACCAGACCGTCAAGGTGACCGTCGCCCAGATGCCCGCGTCGGACAAGATCCGGCCCCGTGAATAGCCCCAGGGACTGGCTCTCCCGCCCGTGGCGGGGTGCCTGTCCCGGCTCCAAGAACCGGCCAACGCGCGCCGGGACAGGCATCCGCCGCAGGCGGACCCCGCCAAAGGCGAGGCTGCGGAGCCAGTCCCTAGCGCCGTAGCACCGGGCGTGTCAGCGCCAACGTCGGCAGTTCCGCCACGTAGGCCACCAGCCGCTCGTCGGCATCCGGGATCGCCTCGAGTATTCTCGGACCCAGCGACCCCACGTACCGACGCTTGCCCAGCTCACCGAGGTACCCGCGCAGCACCTCGGGGCCTCGAGGGTGCCCGTGCAGCAGGAAGTGCACCCAGGCCCAAGCCTGTTCGTAGTCCACCCGCTGCATGTCGGCGACATGTTCGAGCTCTTCCAGGCGGGCCAAATCGGGACGCCAGCCGTTGGACACCGCGGCGGCCAGCCGATCGGCATACTCGGTGTTGATCCCACCGGGCTTCGGACCTACCACCTCGAAGTACTCGGCCAAACCCTCGTCCAGCCACAACGGCACGTGCTTGAGTGATGAGTGGAGGATCCCGTGAGTGAACTCGTGCCGAAGATCCTCCTGGATCCGGTCGCCCCAGAAGGTGTAGACGGCCAACTTCTTGGGGGTTCCCAGGAAATACGCTCGCCGGTTGGGCAACTGCGGATACGACGTCGAAATGAACGACTCGTACTCGCGGCGGCTGGCAAACACGTGCACCACCACCTCCCGCGACGGCTCGGGCAACGCCAGGCCAACTACGATCTCGCGTTCGAGCCCTTCCAGGTCGACGATCAGCCAGTGATCCTTCCTCAATGGCACATCGCTGAGCAGGGTGAAGCGATCGGACTGGACCGAGTGCCGTACCGGTGGGTCGACCCGCTGCGGATTCGGCAGGCAGCCGGCTCCCAGCAGTGACAACACCAGCAGCCACACCGCCGCACGGGGTCCCTGAGTCCTGGTCCTGACCGAATGACCTCTCCAGGTCGGCAACAGCAACAGCGGCCGGTCGGGGTTGTCCGGGTCGACCAGCAACTGGTCATTCCCCAGGTCGTCGATCGACACACCAGCCCGGGTGATGCGGTCCATCAGCAGGTCGACGTCCCGAGCGACCGAGTCGCGGTCGGACCACTCCGAGAGCGGCACCGCCTGCTCGGGCACCGGAACGGCCAGCACTCCACAGCGGTCCGTCTCGACAAATAGCCACGGACGTGCCACCGGCAGGCCGCGTCGCCACAACGCATGGCCCAGTTCCCAGGCGTCTCGAGCCGACTCGCCCTCGGTCGCCCGATCGAATCGCAGCACGCGGGTCATCACCGCACCGCGACCGGTCGCCAGCGGCACGCAGGTGCCCACCGGGGGAGGCACCGCCGCGAGCCGATCACGGAGATGTTCCAGTTGTCGGCGTCCGAGAAAGGCCAGTCCGCGGCAGGCGGCGTGCTCGGAATCGGCGATCAGCAGCCTGCGGTTGCCTCGAGACCAGTGCCGATCCATCCGACGCCATGTGCTCTCGCGCTGACGACAAAACAGCACACGCCACGCCACAGCCCATTCCCGACGACACGACGCATCCAGCTCGACCGACTCGGAACACTCAAGGTACCGCTCCAGGAACAGCCAACGCTCCGATGGAGTCACGCCCGATCCCATCGACGCGGCAAGCCGGGCCAGGCCGGCCAATCGCCTTGGGGTGGTCGGTCGACGTCTGGCAACCGGGTACAGGTCGATCAGCACCAATCGAGGCGAGCCGACGTCGGATTGCTGGACCAGGAAGTTCCCGGCGTGCAGGTCGCGGTGCCAGAGTCCCCCGTCGTGCAGCTTTGCGATGATCTCGGCCGCCTGGCCAACCAGCTCACGCCGTTCGGTTCGACTCAAGCCCGATTCGGTATCACTCAGCAGCTCATCCAGCCCGCGTGCGCCCGGCACTCCGACTGTGACCAGCCAGCTGTCCTGGTCGTGTCCAGGCCACACCGGTCCCCCCACCGCGACCACCTCGGCCAACGGCACCTCCAGCTTGGCCGCCTCGAGCATCGAGCGGTGTTCACGGCGGGCCGTCGAGCCGCGGAACACCCGACGCAGACTGGCCTTCCAGTCGGCGGCCCGGTACCGCTTGATGTACAGCACGCCACGGGTCTCACCGCCCGCCTCATCGCCCGCCTCATCGCCCAGTAGCGCAAGACGGTACACCGTGCGGTGCCGCCCCGTCTTGACCACGTCCAGACGACCCTCCGACTGCCAACGATCAAGCGGCAACGCGTCGGGGTCTGCCGACACACCCGACTCGAACAACAGACCCATGACCGCGGGATCAACATCCCAGGCAAATGAGCCGCCCCCGGTTCGGTGCAGGGCGCCTGAGCGTGACAAGTCGATGGTCGAAGACATCGCCGGGGTCAGGAAATCGGGGTGGCGGGATCGGGAAACGTGGTCCGGCGTCTAGCGGCGCCGGGTCGGTGTGTCGAGGTTGGCTCCGCTACGAGGCACCAATCCGCCGGGGATCAGTCGCTCGGGAATCGGGCCCAGGTGGTCGGCCGCATCGTCTTCGTCCAACGCATCGGTGCGCTCGCTCCGCGGATCACCGGAACGCGTACCGGGCAACAGGTCGCCGTGGCCGTGGTCCTTCATCGCCGCCAACAACTCGGGATGCTCTTCCCAGTCGTCCAGGTGCCAGTCGCGGACATCCACGTAGGGATCAACCAGCGACACCTCGATCTTGGGTATCAACAGGAACTGCTTGCCGGTGCGGACCAGGTGGTAGTGATGAGCCGAGAAGACGAGACCGCCGCCGAGTGCCATGCCGAACAGGAGCGTCGTGAGTCGGCGCATGCGGTGGGTCGAGGCGTGAGTGTCGGGCGGGGTGGGAACCCGGCGGATCGAGCCGAGCCAAGGTCGCGGATGGTCTCAGAAAGACCTCCACCGGGCAAGACGGGTTCAGCCGGTCTGAGCCGCCGAGTTCGGCCCAAGCCGAGCCCCCTCGAGACCACCCATCCCTCGCAGGAATTCGCCCGATTCCATCGACCGCCGACCCTCCGGCTGAAGCCTCCTGACCCGCACCGTCCCGCCGCCACACCCGATCACCAGCCCCTCGATGTCTTCGCCGACAACCACCTCGCCCGCACCCACCCCCTCGCACTGAGGGCCCGCTTCGACCGATTGGATGATCAGTCGACGAGGGGGTTGGTTGGCCAGGTGCAGGAAGGTGAACGGGTTGGGCCACGGCAGCATGGCACGCACATGTCGGTCGATCGCCGTCGAGTCCCCCGACCAGTCGATCTCGGCATCCGCTTTGCTCAGCCGCGGAGCAGCACTGGCGTGGGACTCGTCCTGGGCCAAGGGCGACGTGGTGCCACCTTCCAGCGCGTCGATTGCGTCAATGGCCAATCCGACGGCCAGTTCGGCCAGCCGATCGTGAAGCTCCCCGGTCGTCTCACCCGGTTCGATTGGCGTGTCGACCATACCCAGCACCGGACCCGTATCGACGGCCGGCTCGATCTGGAACACGCTGACCCCGGTGCGGGTGTCTCCGGCGAGGATCGCGTGGTGGATCGGAGTCGCACCGCGGTGACGAGGCAGCAGCGAGGCGTGCAGGTTGATCGCCCCCAGCCGAGGCACCTCGATCAGCTCCGGTCGCAGGATCTGGCCATAGGCGGCCACCACCGCCAGATCCGGAGCCAACCGTGAGATCTCCTCGACCGCTTCGGCGGTGTTGACCCGGGCCGGCTGCAGCACCGGGACGCCTCGCTGGGTGCACATCGACTTGATCGCTTCGAGCGGATGACGGTGGTCGTGCTGGCCGGATCCGCTGCGGTCCGGTTGAGTGACCAGGCCGACCACCCGGTGGGGGCCATCGGCCAACGCCGCAAACGTGGGGCGGGCGAACTCGCCGGTGCCCATCAGCAGCAGCTTCAATGTCACCTCACCCCCCAAGCCCGTCGCGGGCCAGGATCTCGAGTTGATCGGTCAATGACGAATCGGCAGGTATCTCGCCCGTCGACTGACCGTGACGGAACACCGTCACGAATTCATCGATCTGAGGCTCGATCGCTTGGCGGTCGAGGTCGTTCATTCGGTCGAAGAACATCAGTCCGTCCAGATGATCCGTCTCGTGCTGCACCACCCGGGCGGGCAATTCGTCGAGGTCCATGGCGAAGCCCTCTCCGTCGAGATCATAGGCCTCGATCGTGACCCTCTCGAACCGCTTCACCTGCCCGTACAGCTCCGGCACGCTCAGACACCCCTCCTCGGCCTCGACCGATCCGGCCTGGCCCGAGAGTTCAGGGTTCAGAAACACGTGTTCCTCATCGGCGAGGTCCGAGTCGCCGCTGATGTTCATGATGAATACACGCAACGGCAACGCGACCTGGTTGGCCGCCAGCCCGACTCCCTTCGCCTCGTACATCAACTCGAACATCTCACGCACCGTTCGCCTCAGCGCCTCGTTGACGCTCGTGATCGGGCGAGACGAGTAGCCAAGCGACGGGTGAGGGTAATGCACGATCTGCATGATGGCGGTGATTATAGGTGGGCTTCCTGAGGTGAGCGAGCGCAGAGGTCGAGGGGGAGCTGGGACCACAAACACCTATTGACGCAAGTTCCCGCGATTCCTATCGTCCCGCCGCTCTTACGACTCTCACCCTCGCTCGAACACCTCCCGCAGACCCATACCCGCACCCGCTGTGACCGGATCGCCCTTTACGGTATCCGGTCCCGAATGGATCGCCCTGGGCCTGCCGCTTGCCACGACTTCCTCAACAACACCCACAACACCCACAACACCCACAACACCATCCATCGCTTCGGACTGTTCGGAAAGGATGCCCACGATGAAACGGACTTCGAGCCTCTTGCTGGGACTGGCCCTGATGGGCACCACGACCGGCTGCTACTGCATGCCCTACTACGGTGCCGGCGGCGGCGGCGGCGGAATGGGATTCCCGCTGGGATGCCCTCCGACCCAGCCGACTCCCGTGATGCCGACCCCGGTACTGCCAATGGGTTTCAACACGATCAACGCTATGCCGATCGCGATGCCGTCGGCGACGCCGATCACGGTGCTTCCGGCACCGACGATGACCACTCCGGTCGTCATCGAATCGCTGCCGACCTTCCGCTAGCCCGCCTGCAGCGGGTTGGAAAACGCCAAGCGCCGGGGTCAGACGCCGCCCACACTCGGGTCGGATCCACCCGCCACGGTCCCCAGGCGGGGCCTGACCCCTTCTGCATGCACTGGTCGCAGGTGAAAAAGGGGTCAGGCCCCGCCCGCGGTACGTGGAGGGTGGATCTGACCCGAGTGTGGGCGGCGTCTGACCCCGGCAACTGGCATCAATGAACAGGCTGCCAGATCAGACCCGAGGACGGTCCGGTGTCGATTACTCGCCCACCACGCTCGTCTTCTCGGCCGACGGGAACGACTTGGGCACCGCCAGAGTGACCTTGCCGGTGGCCGACCATTCGGCACCACGTGAGACGATGGTCTGGAAGCCGACGCACTTCATCGAGTAGTCGGCGTGACCCATCACCGTGGTGAAGACCTTCCCCTTGCCGTAGGGGATCCACCACACCATCGGCTCGTGAGCACCCGTGCCTCGCTTGGCCTTGGCCGAAAACGCCGTGGCCAGGATGTGCATGTTCAGGGCCGGACCACGCTGACCGTGGTACAACTCGTCCCGAAAATGCATCCACTCGGCCGGGATCCCCGCCATCACCGGGTGACGGCGGTCCCGGACCACGACCGCGAAGGCATGCTGAGGTCCATGACCGGCTCCAGGCCCCTTCCCCTTGGCCGTCCGCACCGACTTGCCGGCGTCGTCGAGCGTCAGGCGATCGCCGTAGCCGGCACCCCGCCAGCCCAGGCCGATCATCTTGTTCCACTCACCCCACTGCGGAAACGCGTTGTTGGCCGCGTGCACGATCACCAGCCCGCCACCACCGGACACGTACTTCTCCAGCGACGCCTGGACCGGCCCCGGCCACAGCTGGCCGTTGTAGTTGGACAGGACCACGTCGGCTGAAGCGAAGTCGGGACGAAATTTCGCCCAGGCGGCCTCGCCGCCGTTGCGGGCCGGAGACGTCGATACCGTCACGGTGAAACGACCCGACTTCTCCAGAAACGACTTCAGCACCGGGCTGGTCGCCTTCCAGTTGTGGTTGTTCTGGCCATCGACGATCAACAGCTTCAGCTTCTCGGCGGCCTGGCCGGTCGAGACCAGCAGTCCCAGCAGGGCAAGGGTGAGCAAGGCGCGGCGAGTCAGGGTGTTCAAGTCGGTCATGGTGGGTCTCCGGTGAGTGTCGTGGTTGCGGTGGTCTTGAGTTGAGGATTCAGGGGTGGGAGGGCTTCCTCGAGGACTCCGCGAGCACGTTTCCAGAGTAGCCCGCCTTCGATCACCATCCAGATCTGCAGTCCCAGTGTCGCCATCCCGATGGCAAACAACAGGTGCGTGGTCGACCAGGCCCAGGGGGCTTTGCCGGTGAGGCTGTCGTAGATCGGATTGAACCAACCGGAGTTCTCATTGAAGAGCTGCCAGTGGAGTGCCCAAGCGGGCATGATCAGCATGATGATCATCGGGATCACGACAAACCAGTTACTGATGTTGCGTCGCCAGAGATAGAAGGCGATCACCATCAGGGCCAGCCCGGCCAGGAGCTGGTTGGTCGCTCCGAACAGGGGCCAGAGAATCAGCCCGCCGGTTCCCATCCCCTGGCCCGGAGCGGGAATCATCGCCACCGCGGCTCCCAGCACGACGGCGGTCCCCGTGGCGAGGTACTTGTTGGTCAGCGGCCGCAGGTGCACGATCACGGCGATTTCCTGGATCACGTACCGCTGCAGTCGCGTGGCGGTATCGAGCGTCGTGGCGGCGAAGCTGGCGACCAGCACGGCGATAATCCCGATGCCCAGCGCCCTGTCGATGCCCAGGGCGGCCACGAAGTTCGCACCGCCGTCGACGAAGGCACCGACCTTGTCGGCCAGCCGGAACGCACCCCAGGTCCCCCCGACATCGTACCGGGTATGCCAGGCAGCCAGGCCCGTCAGCGTTTCGCCCCCCTCGGTGCTGACACCCATGCCCACTCCGGCACAGCAGGCCAGGATCACGATCACCGCCAGGCCGCCCTCCAGCAGCATCGAGCCGTAACCGACGAACTGGGCGTCGGTTTCACACGAGAGCTGCTTGCTGCTGGTGCCGCTGCTGACCAGGCAGTGGAACCCGCTGATCGCACCGCAGGCAATCGTGATGAACAGGAAGGGCAGGATCGGAGGAGCCCCCTGCGGAACCGTCTCGGCGATCGCCGGAGCACTCGCCATCAGGTCGACTCCGTCGCTCAGTCCGAAGGCACCGCTGAATCCGGCCACGACCAGTCCCAGTACCAAAAGCCCCAACGCCACCATCAACTGGTGGCTGTTGATGTAGTCCCGCGGCTGCAGCAAGGTCCAGACCGGCAGAACCGAGGCCACGAAGCAGTAGGCCATCAGGATCAGCGTCCAGACGACTGTCGGGTTCGACACCGGCAGCTTGATCGGCAGGTAGTAGACGCCGACGTAGACGGCGATGTAGAGCAGACCCAGGGCCACCAGCGACGGGATCAGCAGGCCGCCACCCCGGCGGTAGACCCAGAACCCGATCGCGACCGCAATCGGGATCTCGATCCAGACCGACAGCACGCTCGCGGGATAGAAATCGAAGATCGATGCGATCACCAGGCCGAAGATCGCCAGCACGATCGTCAGCGCGAAGAAGAGGATCAGCAGGAACAACAGGCGGGCCCGCTTGTTGATCAGACGCCCGGCCGACTCGCCGATCGTCTGGCCCCGGTTCCGCAAGGACACGACCAACGCGCCGAAGTCGTGCACCGCTCCGATGAAAATCGACCCGAACAGCACCCACAACAGGGCCGGCAACCAGCCCCAGAAAACGGCGATCGCCGGACCGACGATCGGGCCGGTCCCCGCGATGCTCGTGAAGTGATGCCCAAAAATCACTCCCTTCTTAGTAGGTACGAAATCGACGTCGTCTTGTAGCTCTTTGCTGGGGACGACCGCGTCGGGGTCGAGCCGGAAGATCTTCCTGGACAACCACCGCCCGTAGGTGTGATAGGCCACCAGATAGCCAACAAACGCCCCGACGGCGATCAGCAGCGTCAGCATCGTGGTGGGTCCGGGGACTTGAGATTCGTGGTGGCCAAAGCGACGCGGACGGGCCGGCGGCGATGGCAACTCCCTCGCAATTCGCCCAGGCCGATTGCCCCGGCGCCCCATTCGGCCATTCGCATCGCTTCACCCGCGATCCACTCAAGTTAGCCAGCACGGTTCTCTCTGGCAACAAGCCGAGCCGATCACGGTGAACAACCCTCACCGCCGTCACAGGCGGTACAGCCGGACGGCGGCTCGAACACGTCAACCAGTTTTGATCGATCGCGACTCGGCACGGGGTGGGGTATGCGACGATGAGCGTAAGCGTTACGCGGCATCGAATGCCGATGCCTGTGTTGACTACCTGAAACCCATTAAGCAAATCTCCATGCGGCGCCCCAGGACGGTCGCGAGGGAGAAGGAGTTCACCGATGCTTGTTCTGTCGAGACAGCGCGACGAGAGCATCATTATCGCGGACAATATCAAGATCACGATCGTTGATATTCGTGGCGACAAGGTGCGACTGGGAATCGACGCTCCCAAGGAGATTCCCGTGCATCGCCAGGAGGTCTTCGACGCGATCCAACGCGAGAATGCCCAGCAGAATTCGGAAGCGACCCCGGCACCACCAGAAGAGCCGGTGGCCCAGGAGTAACTGCCCGCCGAGTGAGAACTCGTGCGGGATCGGTCGCGAGGAAGCCCTTGGCAGCCTGTTGAAGAACTCACACTCGGGGACTTCACGGGGTCAGGCCCCGCCCGGCTCGACGCTCAGTCGGAGTCGCGGCGTCGTACGCAATGCGCCGTACACGGCTTCAACCACCGTGTTGCAGTCTTCGGTTACGCGCGCCGCCAACTGCCGCAGGTATTCGGCTCTGGCGATCATCTGCCGGACTGTCGGAGCATTCGGCTCTTGATCTCAACCGGTCCCACCGGCGGATCAGCGACGGTCTTCGTGGCTTGTTGAGACTCTGTGGCAGAGGATAGAATCGATGCTCGCTTATGCGTTTGCCCGGGTTCGCCAGTATCTCGGCGGTCTTGATCGGGCGGCAGCATCCGAAATGCACTCTCCAAAAACCACGATTCCCATAATGCCCCGATTCTTCGTCCTGCTGGCCGTCGCGCTGCTGCTGTTCGGCGATCGGTTCGCCATCGCAGAGGATGGGCCGATTCGCGTCAGCCCGTCGCGAGTCCTGCTCGATGGGCCCAATGCCGTCCATCGTCTGCTCGTTTCGGCACAGTCCCAACTTGGCACGAAGACCGACCTCACCCGCCAGGCAACGTATCGTTCGACGACACCGAAGATCGTCGAGGTCACTCCGACCGGAGTGGTCCATGCCGTGTCAGACGGGCAGGGCTCGGTCGAGGTCAAGGTGAGAGGCCAGGTACAACGCGTCGCCGTCGAAGTCCGAGGGTCGCGGCGGCGGCGGGAGTACAACTTCGAACGCGA
>Ga0310120_10000816_pt1 | contig 24123 bp, 8 predicted proteins | sample CB27_AW_983_MG_FD_203506 | JGI IMG/M metagenome (GOLD analysis project Ga0310120, IMG submission 203506) | Marine microbial communities from Western Arctic Ocean, Canada - CB27_AW_983 | ecosystem: Environmental > Aquatic > Marine > Oceanic | place: Canada: Western Arctic Ocean | collected...
CAAGCCCAACTTACGCTTCCGACTACTAGCAGCGGCTGCTGGCTTCCGAGTCCCACTTCCTGCTGGCTTCGGCTTCGGCTTCCGCTTTGCCACGGAGCCCACTGCCGCCCCCGCCCTGACAGTGCCGCCGGGCTTCCTCTTACCACCGGGTCTCTTCTTATACAGACCCCCTCCACCGCTACCTTTTCTTTTGTGCACCATTGGGCACCTCCTTCGCCTATTATTGCCGCTTCGATGTTCGGCACTCAACCACCGCGTCCTTGAGTTCTCTTCTGCTTTCTACTACATGATGAGCGAGCGTGTCCAGCACCTGAGTGTTGTTGCGTATGGTGTGGGTGCTGGCACGGATCGCCTCTTCAACTGCCTTCCAACGCTCCAGTTGCAGAGCCTGCTGCACCGCATTGTACCCTGGCGTAGCGCCATTCTTGTGCTTCAGGAAGGAGAGTATCTCTCTTACCAGGAGCACTGCTACCAGCCCACCGACGCCTACCTGATAAGCGATCTCGTCCATCTCTTACTCCTCACCAAACCCGGCAACACCTGCGATGCGTCGGTGTATTGGTTTGAAGTTCGCAAAGAAGTCGTCGCCGCCCTGAATAATCGACGGACCAACATCCATGGCCAGTCTTACCTGGATCAGGTTCTGGAATGCGAACATCCTTCTGGCCGCGTCCACCTCGTATCCGCTGACTTTGTCGTCGGTGAACATCTTCGGGACCGATCCTGCCAGCGTGAGAAAGTCCTTGGCGGTGCCGAAGGTCGGCCCCATCAGTGCGTCCATTTTGTTACGAGAGGAGTAGCGTGACAAGGGTCCGCTGTCAGCGAACTGCGACAGGCCGAGGCCGAAGGTCTTCTCGAAGATGGCGTTCGCCTCGCTCAGGATTCCAAGGCCGCCGCCCCTGTCCATGCCCTCGACAATGAACTTGGAGAGGTCGTTGTCGAAGCGGAAGGGATCGCGCCCACCGAGCCACTCCTTCCCTGCGTAGACGAATCCTCCGAGAGACGACAGCCCCACCAGAAGCATCACCTGAGAAATGTCGCCGTACTCAAGCCCCCGCTGGAGGCCAGAGATGAGCACGCTGTTGGTGGCAGCGAAACTGAAGGACTTGAACTGGAAGAGGAGTTTCCCGATACCCGTGGAGGTGGCGATAAGAGGCAGGTCGCCAGCATTCGGCGTGACGATTGTGCGGTTGGTGGCCTGCATGATCGCTGCGTAGTATTGCTCGCGGAGGAAGGCGACCTCGTCGTGGCGCAGGCCAGCGATGGGGCCGTCCCACAGATCCACCCTGCTGTGGTAGAACTCGCCCCCGAAGAGATCCCTACCCGTCTCACCAACAGCCTCATGCACCCTGGCGATGCGGGTCGCCATCGCTTCATCAATCCCGAACTGACCGATCATCTCCAGTTCAAGATCGCTTACGGTTCCTGCACGCACCTTCCGGCTGATCTCGATCACCCTGCTCTGGAGTGCCGTGGCGGCCACCGCCTTGTTCACTGCATTCCAATACTGGATTCCTGACCACTTACTGAACTTGCGTGCGCTCCACTCCAGGCCTTTCTCGGCCCTCGTCTGCTCTATCTGCATCGGGTTATCGTCGAGGAAGTAGAGTTTACGGACTCGCTCCTCCCCGAGCACGGTCTCGCTCGCATAGATCAGTTTGGCGATGTCGGCCCTGGCAACCTCGTCGTTGAGGATCTCGGCTTTGAGCATTTTCGCCCACGCCGTGAGGTATGGGCGGAGGCCAGCCACAGAGATCCCCATCGCAAGGTCTGGCAGTGAACTGAGAGTGACGCCCCCCATGAATCGGATGTAGTTGAAGTCGCGGGCCGCTTTTGATAAGCGCATCCCATAGCCCACAGCGTCCGTGTTGATTCCGTGGGTGTTGAGGACGCGATCCTTCATAGCCTGGAGGTCTCTTGCTGTGGTCTCGAACTGACGACCAAGCCTCTTCACTTCCTTATCGTCACCAGCGGCGCGAGCCGCAGCGAGTTTCTCCTCGTACCCACGCCTAATCATAGCAAGGTGGGGTTCCAGTGAGAGGGCGTCGCCAGCGGTCTCGCTCCTCACCCTGTCAGTCGCAGCGGAAACTCGCCCATACGCCGCCTCGACCTGCTCCCCAACTGGCTGGTTCTGGTCAATATAAGAGTAGGGCTGGGGGTCGTAGCCGGAGGCTGGACGCCCCCGACTGGAAGCGTCAGTGGGCACGCCAAGGTCGTTATTGATGGCACTGAGTTCGTCACGGGCCGTGTTGAACTCGCTCTCGGCGCGGGAAGCGGCGTGACGGGCCGCACGGTGGCCGCTGTTGGCTCCGGCCATCTCTCCTCGGGCGGGTGCCCCGGCTGGATCAGCGGCGTCCAGGGCGCCCCTGGCGGCACCCAGGTCGTCTCCTCGCCCCCTCGCTGCTATGAGATCCTCCAGCCCCGCAGTTAGTCTCGGGTATCCTGGGATCTCTGGGGCCTCCCCGGTCTGCTCCGCCCTCCTCATCGCTTCAGCGAGCAGGCCGTTCAGTATCTCATCGGGGTTCTCGTCGCCGCCCGCCGCTCGAATCGCTGCCTCCACACGGGCACGGCCACCTCTTATCTTCTCAAGTGCAGCCTCGATCTTCTCGCGGTTCCCGCTGATCTCCCCCTCGTCGAACAGACTGCCAAGCCGCAGCCTTTCGAGGTCTTCACTTAGCCGTCGGTTCTCCCCTTGCTGGAAGTGCTCTGGCTCCCGCCCCCTGGCGCTTGGGTCTGCCCCCCCCCTGGAGAAGGTGTTGGTTCCCCGCCCGCTTTCGATTGAGGCGTGGTGGGCTGGGTCTCTATAGGCGGTGAGTAGTCCGGGGTTGACTCTGAGGTCGAATCTCGCTGCCGCGAACTCGTCGGCAAGATCCATGCGGGGGAGGAGTTTCCTGACAACTCCCTGAACCCTTGCTTTGACAGCCTTCCCACCAGGGCCTTTCCACGGCGCGTCGAGGTATCCTTCGCCATTTGGGTACACGCTCCAATCGTTTTCGAGTTTGTTACCAATGTAGGTGAGGCCCTCATAATCGACCACCCCAGAATCTGGCCTCCCTTCGTTCCACTTGCCCAGGGCCTGCTCCACCCTGGATCGCACATCGGAGAGTTGTGATAAGAGGTCAGGCATGATCGGCGTGGGCTTTGCCTTGCTGCCAATCTTGGCGTCGGGGAACCAGTTCAGCCCCCCCTCCTCCGTGGTGATATACAGCCCGAGCGACTCCGGGCTTTGCTGCTCAAAGCGAAGCCTCTTAGCGATAGGGCCAAGGCCGTCGAGGTGAGCACGAAGAGACTGGACGGAGGCGGCGTCCCAGAGCACTCCGTCTGGAAGGATCACCGAGTACCCGTTATGCAGTGACTTGTGGGTGGCCCCCGGCTCAAGGATTCGGCACCAGGAAATCTCGTCAAGTTTACGCAGCGCAGCGGTGGCCGCCGCCCACTGGTTTCCGGCATTGACCGTGTGGACGCCATCGTTGAGCACACCCGCAAGTTTCCCGATGACTACATCAAGCATTTCCTTGCCTCCCTGCCCCAGGTTGGTCTCCCTGATCCAGGCTTCCGTAGCCTCGCGCACCTCGGTGCTAATCACCTGACCGGGCAAGAAGAGGCGGGTGGTGCCCGTCACCGCGCCCGTGGTGGCCGTCGTGCCCGGCAGTCCGAGAGCCAACAGCACCGCGTCCTGGCCCGGTGCGTCGTGGCCGCTCTTTGCAGTACCCCCTACTCCTCTAGCGCTGGCATAACCAACAGGAATGCCTGCGGCTCTTGCTTCGTCGCCTCGGGTGGCTCGCTCGTCAACGCCTCTGAGGGTGTCGGCGTAGGCTCGCTCGACCTCCCCCTTACTCGCTTTGTCGCTGGCGCCGACTTGCTCGACCGTCCCCCTGACCTCTTTGTGCGTTTTGATTTTCCCGGCATCGCTAAACCCCCTCAACTTCATGAGTATCGGAGAGCGCAACTGAGCGCCCCTGCCGTATGTGTCGTCAAGTATCACAACTCTGTACCCGGTCGCCGTGTCAGACGCCTTGGTTATTTGGAACCTCTTTATAGAGTGCCGCCTGAGCAGGTTTGTTATCTGTGTTGCTGTGAAGGAGTCATCGAAATCAACAAAGTGCAGAGCCTGCTTGCCGCTCGGGCGAACTCTGAATGTCTGCACATTGTTATAGCCTCCGGCTAGTCCCATACGAACTCCAGCGACGCGCAGCCTGTCGTCGTCTAGCGTGCGTAGTTCCACGATCTGAGTAGACGCGGCCTTCTTCCCCCTTGGCGTCACAGCACTGTCCACCCTTACCACTTCCTCAACCTCTTCGGTGACCACCCTGCGCACTTGCTCGGTTGCCCGTGCGTGGTCCTCGCCACCAACTGCGCCAAGCGCGGCGTCCAGGGTTGCGTGCTCGGGCGCGGTGTCCGCTGCTATGAGGTAGGAAACTTCCTCGGTGTCAGACAGGGCGTTGCGGTGCCATTGAGCAACTCGCATCTGGTGGTTGTGTGGAAGTCCATCGTAGCCAAGCAGGTGCGCAGCGGTCTTTCCCGGCAGGTGCGAGTAGTTTGACCTCGTCGGGTAGTCGTTGTTCATGAGGTCGCGGTAGACCATGGGGTCAGACTCGCCCGCCTCGATGAAGCGATGCACTGTCCACAGCGTTGCCTGCACTTGCCACGGCTTCCAGTCCGTCACCCCCTTGAAGGCCTCCTCATTCAACTCGTCGGTCAGCATTTCGACCATGTCAACCATGAACTTGTAGTCGGTGCCGCTGGCCAACGAGCGGCTAGAGGAAGACAGGCGGTGCGGCTTCGAGGACTTCTCAGCCTTTCTGCGGGCGCGATTCTCCTCCGTGTGGCCGTCCTTTGCGACGCGGTCGTAGTGCCGATTGAACCTCCGCATACGGACATTGAAGGACCGGGGGTCATCATACGCGCCAGATTCTCCGAACATGAAGTGCCGGAACATCCAGACATCCGCTACCACATCGTGGAGTTCTTCCTGCCAGTTGCCAGCCCGCTCAACATCGAAGATGTCGAACTGCATCGCTCGCTGGATCGTGCGAGAAAACGACGCCGTCTTGAAAGAGTTCCGCATACCAGAGGACAGCCGGATCGACCAGTCCTTGTCACCGAGTGTGACCGCTCGGCCATCAGCAGCATAACCAACAACAATCTTCTCTAACTTCGGCTTGATCGTGCTCGGGTAAGCATGGGAGGGGGAGAGATCCTTCACCCCACCAGTAAGGTCTCTCAGGTTCAGGATCTTCGCCATGGTGTCGAGCGCGTTGTTGAGGTTTTGCTTTGGGTTTGTGTTTGCCGAGGTGATCGCCAGGATCTCGATAAACATGGCAGCCTGGAAGGTGTCGCCCTGGAACGCATCCAGGATTCCAGCCGCCGAGTCCTCGTACCAGAATCTAGCGGCGTCGGTAGCAAGGGGGTGCATCATCATCCTCTTACTGTTCGCTTGAAGCACAAGCATCATTGACTCTAGTTGTTTTGGAGTGACGGGGTTCGCTCCGCCAATCATCGCCTCGCCAAGTGGGGTCTGCCACCCTAGCCGCTTCATCGTCCTGGCCACGGCCTCCGTTGGCGACATCCTCGTGCCGTCTTGGAGATCCTTTATCTCGGCCATGATCTCAGCGATCCGCTCGCTGCTCTGGTACAGATCGTCAACGGTACGGTGTTTGTTGTAGAGGAGGGCCTCCGTGCGCACGATAGCCTCCGCCTCGTAGCCCTGACCGAGGAAGACGATGTCCTCGACCGCGACAACTTCCGTGACCCAATCTGAGGCTCTATACTGGTCGCTCTCTGCGAGTTTATCGGCATCCACCCTCTTACCAGCAACAGTTGACGGATCGTCCCTGTGGATGCTCGCCCAATACTCTGGGTTCGCCAACGAGGTGGAGAGGCTGTACCTATCGCCCATGGTCTGAAGCGTTGATGGCCTCAAGTCAGGATGGGAGGGAACGCGGAACGATTCTTCTGCGGCTCTTATGTTGCCGAGGTAGTTCCTCTTACGGATCACTGGAACCAAACCCGTCGGATACATCACCCGGAGCATGGCGTGCATCTCCGTGCGATACCTCGCATATTCCTCTACTAGACGGGGGAGCATCGTCCTTATCGTCTCAAGGTCTACCATTCTCCCCTCAAACGGGAAGGAGTGCAGGTCCGGCTTATTGGGCTTTGATTTGTGTGGGTCGGTTGCGACATGACCAAATCCGTGAGCCTCTGCCCTGCTGTGCTCTCCAAACTCTGGCTGCCACTTCTCCTTGTTGAACGCCGCCTCCCATTCGCGCCACTGCTTCGAGTCAAACCCGCCCCCGGACGGGTGCTTCTTTCTGTACTCAAGCCTCCTAGCCTGATATTCCTTGCTCAGTCGTATATTGGCCTCAAAGGACTTGATCCTGGCCTCCAGGCCTGCGCCTCCGGCGTGGGACTCCACCACCAAGTCCATGATGGCACGACCCAGCAGGCCCGCCTCGTCGATGCCGCCCGCCCCTTGCATGGCCTGTATCACGGTGAGGTTGTACCATGGGTTGGTCAGCCCCTCGGACTCCGCCGCGTCCAGCCTTTTTTGACGGGCCGCGATTTCGGCTGCTTCAGACTTGAAGACCCCGCCCTTCTCCTTCACCTCGTCTTGCTTCATGGCAAGCAACTTCTTGAGTTCGGTTGATTTGCCATGTACATCAGAGCCGCTGAACTCTGCCGTGAGTGCTAGGAGGAGCGGGCCTGACCTCTTAGGAAGTTTGCCATACTCAGCAACCGCCTCTCGAACCATGGCATGGAGGAGGCTCTCTTCTCCGTCGGGGGCGGTGGCGGTTTCTCGCAGAAACTTGTAAAGCGGACCCACACGGGCGATCAGCGGCATCGCCGCTCCCATCCACGCCTCACTGCCCTCCTTGTTACTTTTCGTAATCGTGCCAATGATTCTCTCGACCGTCCGGTCTATTCCTTCATCCCCAAAGATACCTCCGGGTCGTTCGTCGGCGTATCTATCGGGATATATAAACTTTTGACTCTTGGTGGCAATCTCGTTGACCGGACTCTCGTCGAAGTCGGGACGAATCTGATTCTCTTTCGTGATAACAGGTCGTGCTGATCGCTTCCTGTGTGAGAGTATCCCGCCGCTCATATCCACTTGCCTGCTAATCATGTAACTCTCGATCATCCTGGCTATTGTTTTGGCGACTGCATCCGCATCTGGGCCGGGCAGAGTCTCCTTCTGGCGAGCAACCACGGCCTCGATGCGCGATAGAAGGATCGCCTCGGCCTTCCTGGTTGCTGGCTTTATTGCGTCCGCTTCGATTCGTGGTGCTTGATCGAGCATCCCGAAGTGCTGCATCACGCGGCCATGGTTGATCGAGTCAAGATAGAGGGAGACCCGTTCGGCAGGCCCAAAGATTTTTGTCGCTTCCAGGTCCATTCCAACACGGGCGAGGTCGCTGCTGCTGGGTCTGCCCTGACCCGCCTCATACCGTTCGTCCGCTACCCCCTCACGAACTCGCTCGGTCAACGGGAGAAGGTCGTAAGGCACATCATATTCGCCTGCTTCATGCCTCTCCTGGACATTCTCTCTCCACTCTGTGGAATAGTGGCGGATGCCGCCCTTGTACCCGCGCTTTTGTAGTTCCGCTAACGAGAGCGGCGTACCAAAGTTCTCGGGGGTGCCTTCAAGGTTTGGGTAAACTTTCCCGTCCTGGTCTACGCGCACCCAGCGCCCACGAATGGGGGTGTCCTCCAGCGTGTCACGGCCCACCACCCCAGGCTCGGGGTCTCCCCATATCTTCTCAATAACATCCGGGCTGTGAACCTGACGAGCGGAGGCTGGAACGCCTTGGCTGGCACGGAAGGCAATAAGAGGCTCGGAGGTCTGCCGGAGTTCGGTTGGCGGGTCGGTCAGCGAGGCAGTGTAGTTACCCGTATCATAGTCGAAATCCACGACAGCGTTATCGACGCGCAGAGGTCTGCCACTCTGAACGCTATCTTTGACAAGAGCATCCCACTCAGCACGGGTCATTCTTCCCCGACCGTGGTAAGGCAGTTTTTCTTTGGCGTTAGGGGAGTAGCCCTCGAAGAAATAGAGGTCAGGCTCCGCCGCGTGGAATCCTGGCTCAAGTTCCCCTCGCTCAAACAGCCCGAACATCTCATCTGGCTCGGAGTGTGTGCGCTTGAATGAGTCGTCGGCTACTTGTTTCATCGCTGCTGGGAGTTCGACCTCTGTGGCTTGGCGAGTCTTTTCAATAACACTATCGGCATCGGCCTTCCTTGGTCGATAGCCAGCGCCAGTGCCCTCTGGATCATCATGCGGGAAGACGAACCCTTTGCGCTGATACCACGCTTTGAGTTGGGCATCGTTGAGGCCAACCGCCTGACCCTGACGACGAACATTTTGAGCCGACACGACTAGCGACACCGACATATCCCTGGCGTCTGCTGCGGCAAGGATTCTGTCTAGTTCTTTGCTGGCAGCCCCCTGCCCCCTTGCTCCCGTGGAGAGGATCAAGTCTATCTCGATGTCTCCCGTAAACTGCTCTCCATTGATATAGATCATTTCGCCGTCGTTTTTGAGGGTGACCTCTACCCCGTCATCGTTGAGGTAGTTGAATCGGGTTTCGTCGTATCCCGCATCGAGTAAGCGCGTCTTGCCGTCCGCAAGTTCGTCTGCCAGATACGCCGCGTTTGTTTCCATATCGGGGACGAAACTCTCTCGCCCGCTCTGCTGGAAGAACTGCTTCGCCTTGACTTCGAGTTCCTCTGCGGAGCGACCGGGCGCGTCACGACGCAAGACCCCCTGCGCCTCTTTATGTAAGGCCACCGCGTCGTCGTACTTGGCCATCGGGAAGAACGGAACCTCGCCACGAACAGCGTTGAACGAGGCAGCGTTCGGCAGGCGGAGCACATCGCCAGGGTCATACACCATCAGCACAATGTCAGGCTTCCCCAGCCCACCTTCATCGATGGGCCTCATGTCCCACCCCTCTGGACGGAACTCAGGGTTGAACTCTGCGCGGCTAACTGGGCGCCAGCCATGCCTCGCATAAAGGGTGGGGAGGTGGCCATTGATGTCGAAGGCGTCGAGCGTTTCAGCGAAGGGGCTTGCCTGTGCCAGTATCTCGTCAATGTCAGCAGCGCTACCCGGCAACTTGTGCACGCTTATCAGGTCTCGCTCTGGAGTGATTACAAGTCCTGCGGTGGCGTCTCTGGCGAGGTAGACTCTGACTGCGGGGTCGAGGTAGAAGGCTTCGTCTTTGACCTCGACGGCCTTCCCGAATCTGTGGGTTCTGGCGGTTTCTGCGAGGCCGTCCCGGAAGAGAACTCCGGCTGAAGACTCAACGCGGAAACCGCCCGTGCGTATGCGTCCCTCAATGATTTCTTTGCCATATCGTGCCTTCCATTCTGGATGGTTTGTTGCTTCTCGGAGCCAGTCATCCATGCCCACTTTGTTGTCAGCAAGGAATCCCTCGAAGGTTTGCCTGCCCTGTTGCAAGCCGCCCGACTCCCTGAACCCCTCGGGAAGCGACTCGCCCGGCGCCCGGAATACCAGTTCCCTCTTATCAAGGTTGAGTGCGTCGTAGATCGCGTAGATCGCATCAGCCCCCTCGTCAGAGAGGCCAAACGAATCCTTGATCTGCCGCTTCTGCGTTGCCGTGAGTTTGTGGTTTATCTCTCTGATTGCGTAGGCGGCTATGTCGTCGTCCGACAGCAACACCTTGTCGAGCACCTTCTTCACTGCCGGGTTCAGGGGTTCTTCCCAATGCCCACCACGCCCACTTATCACACCATACACGGCCCGCATCGCTCGCTTCAGAGACTCGAACACCCTCTTCACTGCGCGGCTAACGCCTTCCGCGAAGGTGCCCTCTGCTATGTACTGCTCAAAGGCCTTTGCGAACTTCTCCTCCATGGCTGTTGTCCACACGCGCTCCCCGTCCACCAGATCAGAAAGCGCCCTGCCGTCATTTGCCCACAACTCAAGGCCCTCTAGTTCGTCTTCGGTGATGCCGCCCGCTTCGTCCCTCCGAATCTTCGCCCTGGTAAGAGTCCGCATACGCAGCGCGTGACCCACCTCGTGAACAGCAGTGGAGAAGTCTGCCCCCCTGAACGCCTCGATAAGAATCTTGACATCATCAGGACCAACGGCAATAACCATGCGCCCCTTCGCGCCCGGCACATTCTTGCGAAGGTCTTCCGTCATCCGCAGGAATCGGCCCTCCACAAAATCGACCATCTCTCTCGTGGCCCACCCCTCGCTAACCAGCCCCTCCTTGTCGTGTATGTTCTCTGCCAGATAGACCAGCCACCTGCCAACACCCATATTGGCGACCTGGCGGCTCACGCCACCTCCCCGGTTGTCGTTGGTGCGCACTCTAGGGCTACCTGCTATCTCGTCAAACCCAGCCTGCACCCTGTCGCGTACCCCCCCCTCTAGGTCACTCAGGAACGCCTCATCTTTAGCAGCCCGAGCACCATCCGTGCCCTCCCTATGCAACTCCGCCGTCCCCGCAGCAACATCTCCCAAGCCCCCCTGAACCTCTGGATCTGTCTCGTGTCTCTCGACAAGGTCTGCCAGCATTCTTCTGCGCAGCCCCGCCTTGTGTTGTTCGAGTTCGGCCAGATCCATGGGGCCAGCACTCATCTCAACCGGGTATGCCGCATTTTCAGCCTCGCGGGACAGGGTTATAAGTTCTTCGCCAAGCCCCTTTAGTCGCAAAGCCACCCCGTGCCTCGTGTCTGATGTGTCCCTGCCCTCCTGGAGGAGTTCCGCTATCCTCTCGGTGTGGCCCACGAGGTCGAAAACTTGGCCGTTGCCCTCCACTGGCAGGCCAGCAACATCATTCTTGAATACCGACAGAAGGCGAAGGCCGTTGTGCATTCGCAAGAGGTTGATCTCCTGGAGCAAGTCGTTCACCATGCCAAAGAACTGCTTGATCTCCGCTTCACTCAGGTCGTCTCGGATCTTGTCACTGGCGTCCTTGAGATTCGCGATGCCCAACTCAACGCGCTCCCGCATTTCGAGCGTCCTTACCATGAGTTCGAGTTGCTGCGGGGAGGCCAAGTATCTGTAGATAGCCACCTTTGGAATGTGCCGCTTGGTGATTGTCTGCATCACCAGCCCCACATCCTTCACCAGGAACGGCTCCACAAACTCATCCTTCAGGAGCAGCACCCTCTTATGCAGCGCGTTCTGAGCGTGCATTCTGCTGCCGCTCAGGTCCGAGTTGATCGGGTCGTTGATAATGTTCCGTACCACGGCATGGAGGCGGGCGTCGTCAATGTCTCCGCGAAGGGCCTCAAGATCACCCTTCAACTCAGCGAGCAGTTCAACATCAGCCGCGTTCGGTTCCCGAGCAACCACGGCCTCTTGGTGCTCGATCCGCCTTCGTAGCGTTGGATCGTCTGCCTCCCTGAACTCTTGCAGCCCCTCCTTCACCGCAGCGATGAAGGCGTCGTAGTTCCTCCGTATCGCCGTGCTGTCATACATCCTCGTCACATACATGGCGGCCATGGCTGGGTTCCTGGCGGTGTCATAGTCGAGGAGTCCCATGGCCTGGAGAAGGCGGCTGCTCTTCTCGATGAACGGGTGATACACCTCCCTGATAACCCGCTCCACCCCGTCGATTGCAGCCTGCTTCATGGTGGGGTCTTCGATGTTGCGGATTATACCGTAAACATGGCCCTCCCCCTCCCCGAGCAGCCCCGCCACAGGATACTCCGCCTCCAGATCCAAGCCCTTCCATGCGCCAGTGTCGTCGAGCGCACGAAGCGCATACGAGTGCGCAAGGGAGCGCAGGTCAATCTCTGAAACGCCGCTGGACGCCTCGATCTCTCGGGCCATCTTGGCCAGCGTACCTATGTCCCGCAGGAGCATCAGTTCCATGAAGGTGGCGGTGATGTCGATGCTTGGCCTCGTCGCCGTCCCCGCTCGGCTTCCCCTCTGCATGGTGAGGGCGCCACCCGAGAACAACTGGTAGAGTTGCCGCCCGTAGTCTGTCTCCTCCAGGCCCATTCGAGTGTTGGGACTCCAGAGCAGCCAGCGGCCAATCAGGCGGCCCCAGAAGGTGTTCTTATCCCCGATGCCGACCAGCCGGGCGATCTTACTATGCACCGAGTTGGTGTCCTCTGAGAGGGCGCCCATGCGCTCTGCGAACCTATGAGCGGCGAACAACTCGGCCTCGGTGGCAAGGGTTAGATCCTGTACGGTCGCCTCGGTTTCGATTGTGGACTGCTCGAACTCCAGTTGCCCTTGCTCTCGCGCTTCACCGTCCTCCCTGGCGGCGGCCTCCCTGGCTTCGGCCCTGGCAACCTCTGCCTCCTCCACCCGAGCGGCCACAAAGCCCGGAACATCTTCCGGGGTCGCCTCTACCCTGATAAAGTCGGCCTCCGTTCCTGGTGGCGGGTCTTCGCCCACGGGCAAGTAGTCCCCGGTCTCTTTGTGCTTCCAGCCGCCAAGGCTAATATCATCCAGCGCCGCCGTCGTTGCTCCTTGCGCCTCATGAGAGGCTATCCGCGCCCTATCGGAGTGTGTCTCCGCCCCGAGCAAGTCAGTCAATACTTTTCGATATGACTTCCCAATAACATAGAACCCGCTTCCGAGGACGGCCCCGAACACGCCGCCTCCGACGATGCTCATCCAGGTTTCCTCCTGGGTGCGGAGCGGCTGAACCTTCTGAAGCAGCATCTCGGAGACCGACGCCGCTATCATCCCCTCCAGGCCAGTGGCGGCGCCCGCCTGCGCGACCGTGGTCTGCGCCAGAGCCGCCCTCGATAACAACTCCTGGGCCTTGCCGTGTGTCATATCATCGGCAAGGTGCGCCGCATGGACTAGCGTCGGGTTGGTTCTGTGTGCAGCGGCCAGCGCCCTCCGCTCGGCTTCCGATGCTAGGTTGTGGGCCTTCGAGGCAACCACTTTGAAATCGCCAGCCCTCTTACCAACCATGCCAAACCGGAAAGCGCGAGAGAGTGGCACCCAGTTCTCGGGGCTAGTCATTCCCACTGGGAGGTAGTACATGAGGCTCTCGAAGAAACCCAGGCGATGGAGGATGGCCCTGTCCGCAAGATCCTGGGAGGCCCGCTGCGCTACCATCCGATACTCGGATAAAGACTTCGCACTTGCCAGCCTCGGGTACTTCTCCACCATGCCGTGCAGGCCACCCATCTGGAGATGTAACTGGCGCCTTTCTTCCGTCCAGTTTGGGTCTGCCTTATAAGAACGGCGGTCCTCTTCCCACCTCGAAAGGTTATGGAAAAAGTTCATGTCACGGTAGGCCGCAGCGAAGGTGCGTCCTATGCTGGCGTGCCCAGTCCCTCCAGGAAGTCGCCCATAGCCACGGAACCGTGGGTCTTGGTGCCGGGGCACCTGCTGGCTACTCTGTGGCATCGACCACTCCTAAAGCCTCCAATATGTCCATCCCGCTCACGCCAGCGCTCTCTTTGTTACCAGTAAAACTATTGGAGAAGTGCCTCCTGAATGCGGTCTTGTACATATCCTGATAATCTTGCAGCGGCCTATCCTTGTCCTTCTGCATCATCACAGCGCTCATGATGTCGTAGGTCGCCTTGTGCGCCTTCTCCGCCGCCTCCACCACTTGCTCATGCAGGGCCGGATTAGCAGCCGCCCAACCAGCGCTACCAATGTCCAGTCGGGTGGCTTTTCCTACCATCGCCTCCTCCAGTGGTAGGTACTGCGTCTCGGCACGGTCGAATCGGTCGTCCGCTTGGTTGCCCGCTCTTCGCCACGGATTATCAGCAAGGCGGTCACGGGTTATCTGCGGCAAAGACTCAGCGATGATCTCACTGGGCTGGCCTATAGGGGTGTCCATCACAAGACGCGCCAACACATGGATGGACGACATACGGAAGTTCCTCGCCTGTTCCGTGTTGGGGTGGGGGCCGCCGCTGGTCATTAGGCTCCCCGGCTCGCCAATCTTATTGAGTTCCTCTCGCATCAAGTGTCGCCTGTGGTGGTTTGTTTTTTTGTAGTCCGAGAGGTTGATGACTAGCGCTCGAATCGCTGTTGCTTGCTGGTCATACTCTGGGAACCTCTCCTTCCCTACCCCTTGCTTGTTCTTCCTCACCACATAGAAACTTCCGTAGTCTATGTCATCGCTATTGTAGGTGCCTTCGGGACTCACTGGCATGAGGTCTATCGTGTACTCACCGTCGTTTGTGAAGGCTTCCCAGAAGGCGTCTGTGTTTCCGTGTGTTAGTTTCTCTCGCCAGGAGGCGGTGGCGTCGTTTATGGGGTAATCACCAGCCGCAATCAGATTCCTCATACCCTCAACGATCTCAAACTGGACGACTTGGTGCGCCGGGAATGTGATCTCTTTGCCGTCCACAAACGCACCATCTTTAGGGGGGAGTCGGCGGTTTTGTCCATCCACCCGCTCGCGCCCGGCTGCATCAACCTCCCCGATTTGTAAGAACTTCTGTAGCGGCTCCAGAGAGGTTACCGATGTCCCAATAATCCCCCACCTGTTCTTGCTTATCTGGCCCGTTATAACTTCTGCGGCTTGGTTCTTTAGCCATGCAGCCGTTGGCGCACTCCCTTCATCCCGCAAATGGATATTGTAGCGGAGCCGCAACCGAGTCATGGTCGCCTTCCGATCCGCAAAATGCAGTAGCCTGTTTGCCGTCATGGAAAATGGGTCCATATAAGGCTCGCCACTCCATGAGCCTCTCCACCAAGCCGTAGGATTGTACCAGCCAGCGGTACTCATATCCGTCATGCGCCCCGCCCCGCCTCGCCTCGCCATGTCGCCCTGGTAAGAGTCCATATCTCGCCCGGTAAAAGCCGCCAGCATTGTAGCGACCGTGGCGTCGTCAAGGCGATCAGACTCCCAGTCTCGGGCGAATCTCCCAGTGCCGTCGCCTTCGCTGTAGCCTTTCATATCAGCCAGACCAGCCATGCGGTAAAAGAGGTCGTTGAAATCCTGATCTGCATCAACCATCAAATAACCGATCTGGATCTTCCGTCCGCCAACTCTTCCATATATCTGGAGAGTTCTCATCCCAAAGGTTGCCTTTATTCATAATATAGATATACCGCTTTATCTTCTTTCCGATCTCGCTGTCCGACCAGATGTTCTCACTCTTCAGCGTGCCGATTGAGTTCAGCACTCGCACTTTTCCTGTATCGCTTTTTTCAGGTAAGGCCCTTGTGTCCTTGGCTGGGTCGCGGGCGAGTTTCTTGATAACGGCAAGCCAGCGGTACATCTCAGCGTCGTCATCGGAAGCCGCCAGTATCTGCTCCTCGATGTGGTCGGCCAACATGAATGGAATGCCGTCGGGGGTGTGCTTCTGCAACCATAGGAGTCTATCGCCGTAATCCTCGCCCGCCTTCTTCCTGCCCCCTATGCTCAGAACTCGTACTGTAGTTTTGTCATCGAGTTGAACATCCTGGATGTAGCGGCCTCCCGACTGCTTCAGTTCCGTATCCCTCCTGGACATCCACTTATCGAAATCACTCGTGAGGGCGCGGCTCATGTTCAAGTCACCAACGGCTGCTTGCATCAAGAAGTCTTGTAACTGGCCCACCTTCTTGGCGTCTTTTGTATCAAGTTGGCCATTCAGGGTGTCCAGTAGCGCCTGTCTAATCTCGCCCATTCTCAGGGCCGCAGCCGGGAGTCTTTCCAGGTCTTGCGCGAGGTCTTTCCGTTGCCCCTCCGTGAACCAAGACTGCACCGTTTGGTTCTTCTCCAGCAGTTGCGCGAACGCCTGGGCGGCTTCTATCCAGGGTCCAACATCTATCGCGTTCAGTTGTAGTGCCGTCTGCGGCGAATCTTTGCCCTCGCCCGTTCCTGTAGCGAGCGCCGTCTTATAGGACTCGCCGCCCACCTCGGCTATGAGGTTCCTGATGTCGTCAAGCGCCAACATAAGGGGGTTGTCCTTCGTGTTCAGAATCTGGGCAAGCGCGTTATTGGCGCCAGTAATAGCGGCGCCTACCGTCTCTAGATCGAAGCCACTGCTCAACAACAGATTGCGCAGTTCGCCCTCGTCGGCGGTCGCATTGATAGCCGATACCAGTCCCCGCAAGTTTGACGAGCCAGCCCGCACCCAGCCCTCCACCGAATCGATGAGAGCACCGTTCACCTGCTTTATGTACGGATTTGAAGACAGGGTGGGTTGCTTTTCCAAGTACCCAATCGCCGCAGCCACCCTGGCGCTGTGTGGGGCAATCACTGCCGCAAACTGAGCCGCGCTAAAATCCGTCCTCCCCAACTGTGTAATCTCTGACAGCACTTTCTTGGAGTCATCGGCTAACTCTTCCAGGAGCACTTGGCCCACCCTGGCAGCAACCTGGGGGTCAAGCGAGGCGTCCATCAGTTTCTTGGTATGCAACAAGGTGTCCCGCGCCAATCCTCTCACTGACTCGTCCGCTAGTCGGATGTCGAGCGGGCCAGTAGCGGCGCTCATAAGATCAGCATGGTAGCGAGCAGGGTCGCGATGATCTGCAAACGCATCGGCTGCCGCAACATTCCCCTCCAGAACCTCAGCCCCCATACGCTGCTGCTCTATATCTAGCCAGTCCTTGTTTTCCTCGTCCTGACGGCGCTGGAGGTTCTTGCCAGCCTTCTGCACCCCCGCGAACAGGGCGTTCAGGCCAGCACCAATGCCGGGCCTTTGTGCCGCCTCGTATGCGGCCCTCGGGTCTGCCTGCTCGGCTGCCCACACCTGCGTGCGATAACGGGGCGTGGAGGCCGACCCCTCTCTAAGTGGACGACGCATTTTTGCCATTAGGACCACCCCATTAGGTCACTGGTTGGCCCGTGGAAGAGTCCAGAGGTGCCAGTGGGACCAGCGTTCCAGGCCCCCATTACCTGTCCAGCACCAGCGAGCATCGAGTTTGAGAAGGCTGCCGAGTTCTGGTTGTACTGCCCCTGGAGTGTGTTGCCTGCCTGCTGCGTCAGGTTGAATGAACCCTGCATTACCCTCGAAATATCCAACGCCCCCCACTTGCCGCTGCCCTCCGCTACGGCGCCTCCCACCATCCGGCCAAGTGCCCACGATAGGTTTTTACCACCCATGAGCGCGTCCCCTAGCCCTTGAGCAATCTGAGCCACGCTGCCCTGCCTGTTGGCCTTGATCTGAGCCAGCGAGGCCCGGTGCTGGGCGCGAGCGGCGTTATCTCCGTGCTTCTTGTCCTGGTGGCCCTGCACGCCGCCAACCACAGCCATGAAGGCAGTCTCAATACCCATTCTCACCCCCGCCCATATTCAGCATCACTATCCCACCATCTTTCCTTGCCCCACGGTCCTCGAAGCCCAGCCATGAAAGCCAGCGCTGCGTCTTCTTGTCGTCCTCCCACACATGAACCACGATGTCGTCACGGTACTCTCGCGCAGCCTTGACCAACTTCATGACCAGCCTGCAATACTCCAGCATATGCTCCTCCACCAACCTTACGCTAGGAGCACTCCATAGTTCAATACCGTCCTCAACTGGAATAAGACCCATACAGGCCTCAACCGTTCCGTTCCTGGTAAGAGTCAGGGCGTAGCCCTCCTGCGCAAACTCTTCGTGCTCATAAGACCTGCCCGCACTAGGAATGAGCCTTCCATTGAGTAGCCACAGGTCGCCCTTCTTGTACAAACGGTGGCGGAGATCGACCACCTTAGTCGCCATAACTCACCTCCATGTTCACAGCGCACACCTCGATCTGGTAGGGCGCTGTCTGGGTCACCGTTATGACTGGCTGGTTCCCATAGTCCCCGATAACAGGCACGCTCACCCACCCACCAAATACCGGGACCACTGCACTAGCAGGCACCCCAGGAACGGTGTCCATGGCATAGCCCTCAACAATCAACCCACGAGTGTTCTGCACATACACCAGTATTCGGCTGATGTTGCGGCGGTGCCCGTGGGTGGTCCCCCTCCCCACATCGGTCTCCTGGATACACGGCTCAATCTTATAAGAGACCGCCCTCCCCACAGTCAGCGAAGTGGGCATGGCAGCCATTCCCAGGTGGCCCACATCCGCCCCAGTGTCGGCAGAGAAGGTCATGGTGACATCCCCGTAATACACCCCGTCCGCTACCACCTGGACCGTCTGCCCCCTCAAGGCGCCAATGGTCAAGCGGTCTGGAGCGCCATCAACATCAGTGAGCACATCAGTTAGGGCGGTTCCGGTGTAGGTGTTCTCCTGATCCATCGTGTATATCTCGCCAAAGGACTCGATGCTTCGGTATGTCTTGTCTTGAATCTCTCCAACAGGCCCCCCGCCGAACTTCCTCTGGATAACAGCCCAGACATTGTCGTGCGTTGTGCCTTCTGTCTGGGTGGGCCGGGAAGAGATCCAGTCCACCGCGTCCGGTGCCCCCGTCTCCACTCGGCTCCACCCCATTACTTTCGTGCTAGGCTTCCAGTTCAGCACCCGCAGTTTTCCTGACTTGGTTCTTATCCAGACCAGGATGTCCGGCGAGGTGGTGACGACCAACTGCGCAATCGACTCGTTCACAAACAGGTGGTCAGCGAGGTCGGTGAGATCGGCAACATCGTAGGTGTCCTGCATATCGCTGTAGGTGGCCATGTAGAGGCTTCTGCCGTCACGGGCGACATACAGGGTGGCGGCACCAAGCCGCACAGGCATGACCCGGCTGCTTCCATAAGAGGATGTCTTGATAAGAGCCGCCGTGGTTGGGGAGATTGGTATGCCATTCACCCGGTACTCTGCTCGATCACAGCCGACGAGGAGATCCCTGTTGGAGTCAATCCATTGAATCGGGCCTCCGTCACGGGCTATAAGACCAAACCCATCGACGGCGTCCCCCTTTCCTTGGGAGAAATCCAGCGGCTCGCCCACCCGGCTCACCACGAGGTTCTCGGAATAGAGTCCAAGGCCAGCGGTGGGGCCAATAAAGCCCCCCAGCACTGCCCGGCCCTGGTGGGTGGTGCCCACGGAGGGGAACCCCACTCCCTCGCTCATGCCGAACCCGATATTGAAGGTGGGGCCAATGTAGCCACTTCCGTCAATATTGACGACTTCGTATCCTCGCCACCCCTCCTGAGACTCCGTACCCGTCACTGCGACAATCCCGTCCGCTATGAACACGGTGCCCCCTCGGGTGGCCGTGCCGTCGGCTCCGTCAAAATGAGTCTCGTGGCCAGTGGGGAGCCAAGCCTGCTTTGTAGACCAAATCGGCGTATCCGAAGAAAGCGAGGACCGCATATAGTAGTCCCTCGTCACCCCCTTTCTCGTCCCCATTACTTTGTGAATGACCGTGGCGCCGATGACGCCGCCTCTTATCACTTTGACCGTGACACTGTTTCCAGAACCAATGGCAACGACCATTGCAAACAGATCCCCGGTCGTGCCAACCAAGAGGCTGCCGATCAAGGCCGTGGTGGGAGTGGTGGGCCAAGTTACTACCTGCACTTGCCCGGTGACAGGAGGAGTGGTGGGCCAAGTGATGGCCAAGGACTCGGAGGTTACAAATGGCCCGCACCAGTCCAGTGAGTTGTTTCCGGGCTTATTAGCAGGCCCATTTGAGTCTACATGGCTATAGCCAACCATGGTAGGCGACAGGTAGTCGGTCACCTTCACCCACTCGGAATAAGAACTCCCAGGCTTGGTGCCGCCCACCCTCCAATAAGAGCCCTCGTCCTCTGGCACAAACAAGTCGGAGGTGGCAGTGATCTCGAAATCGCCAGTGTTCACTAACAGGCCAATGGTGTTGCCCTCTACATGAACCCGTGGGGAGGTGTCTATGAATGGCGCTACCTCATACTTCCAGGTCTCAGCCGTTCCTATCACCGTCCGCTCCAGCACCAGAGGAGGGTGCGCCGGGTGGAGCAGGAACAACTTATTCTCCATCTGGAAATACTGAATGTCTTGCAGTTCGGATTCCTGCGGCGGGGGGCCGTCAGCCTTCAACTTGTAGAAGGTATTGTACTTCGTGTTGTCTGCTGGAGAGACCGCCGGGATGGGGCCGTGCGCTTGGTCGTCAGCGAACCCGATGTAGGAGTAGCCCTCCAACACCTTCAGAGTGGCCAGGGTGTCGTCAGAGGCCACTTTGGTAAGAACCACCATGTACTTGCCGCCCGTTGTGGTCTCGTAGGGAATGGCTATTGCCTCGCCACCCAACAAATCATTCCCAACTTCCGAAGCGTCTGGCTGGTAGTCGGAGAACTTGACGAAGCGGCTGCCGTAGCGCTTCTGGGCCGCGCCATAGGCCGTTATGAACGCATTGAGCATCGTCTTGGCGCCGCTTTGCACCTGGGGGAGGCTCGCCCTTGGGAAGGCGCGAGGACTCATTTCCCCGGCACTAAAACTCTCCTGGACCTGCCATGCCATTAGTACCTGCTATCGAGTATCGGTGTGGTCTGGAATATCTGCGGGGTGCCCTCTTGTCCGTCCACCCCCTTGGCGTCCATGAGGGCCTTGTCCGCCCTCTCCTGGAGGAGCGCAATATCCTGCTGAGACTTGCCGAAGTTGGGAGCAGCATGGGCTGCCAGAGCCACCCCCATCGCCCATTTCGTCATCGGTGATAACAGGTCAATGTTGGCGTTACCCACATCAAACATATATTCCAACATGACAGTCCCCTCGTCAGTCAGAAGACAGCGCTGGAGGAGGCCATCGGCGTTCTCCACCACCTCGATCTCGAAGATGTCGTGGCCGCCCCAGTGGCCGCTGGAGCCGTAGTTGTGGGAGTTGGGCTGGAGTTCCTTGCCGTTGATCCTGAAGGCCCGCACATAGTCAGACGGCAGTGAGTAGGCGTGGCTCCACCTGTTCCCTGTGGGGGAGGAGACAAACTCCACCAGTTTCTTGGTCCTCTTGGAGCCGTTCCAGGCGTGGTCCGCCAAGAACTTCACGCGGAAGCCCCCGTCCCACACCGCGCTCAACAGGTTAGCCTGCGGGCTGCCTTCGCCCGTGCTCTGCACCACCGTCACGCCTAGCACGGTCAATGCCGTGTTCCATACCTCTTCTACGCTCACGAGTTCTCCGTCCGATAGTAACTCCGGTGCCACGCTGCCAGCCCCGTCAATAAGAGCCAACTCATCCAACAACAACCAGTTCAACTGGGCGGGTGCACTACCCTTCCCGTCTATCATAGCCTCGGCGTCCCAAGTAGATCCAGACGCATCCCCACCCGCGCCCGCACTCATGGGCACCACAACCTCCACGATAACCATCGGACCAGCGCCGTCAGCGTCTGCGTCCCCGCCGCCCCCAGCACCTATCGACAAGTCCGTCACCACCACTATGTCCGTGCCACCTGTTATGTGGGCAAGAACCTCCTCTGTGATCTGGCCGTAGGCAGTGGCCCCCGCCAGTATGGCGACAACGCCCTCCCCGTGCAGTTCCGTACCCGTGGCACCAACAAGAGCCACCTCTAGCGCCATGCTCGGTTGCACCGTTGGCGGAGCCACACCGATGGCTGAGTGAACCACAACGCTCTCGGTATGCGTGACGGGTCCGCCCGTGGTCTTGGTGGCCACCGTGGCGTCACTTGCCGTTGCGCTATCAGAGGCGGTTGCGCTCTTGGTGCCGGAGGCCACTACTGCGTCGGAGGCGGTGGAGGAATCGGCGGCTGTTGCGCTCTTGGTTGCGGCAGGCCGCTCAGTTGCTACCGCGTCAGAGGCCGTTGCGCTGTCGGCGGCAGTGGCTGCCTTCGTAACTGCTGGCCGCTCCGCCAGGGCTGCGTCGGAAGCAGTTGCGCTGTCAGCGGCAGTGGCGCTCTTCGTGAGGGCCACACGGGCGGCCAGGACCGCGTCTGAGGCAGTTGCTGAGTCTGAAGCGGTTGCCGCCTTCGTCGCTGCTGGCCGCTCCGCTAGGGCCGTGTCTGAGGCAGTGGCGCTATCGCTGGCTGTGGCGCTCTTGGTTGAGTCCTTGTCCGCCACTACTGCGTCGGAGGCGGTGGCACTGTCCGAAGCCGCTGCGCTCTTGGTAACTGCGGGGCGCTCCGCCAGGGCCGCGTCACTTGCGGTGGCCGTGTCTGAGGCCGTGGACGACTTGGTTGCGGCAGGCCGCTCCGCTACTACCGAGTCTGAAGAGGTGGCGCTATCTGAGGCGGTGGCCTCGTTAGTGTCTTCCTGGCGTTCGGCCAAGGCCGCGTCGGAGGCCGTTGCGCTGTCAGCGGCGGTGGCCTCCTTGGTGGCTGCTGGCCGCTCCGCCAAGGCTGCGTCACTTGCGGTGGCACTGTCTGAAGCGGTGGCCTCTTTAGTGACCGCTGGGCGCTCCGCCAGGGCCGCGTCACTTGCGGTGGCCGTGTCGGAAGCCGTGGCCTCTTTAGTTGCTGCCGGGCGCTCCGCCACTGCTGCGTCAGATACCGTGGCGCTGTCGCTGGCTGTGGCGCTCTTGGTTGCTGCCGGGCGCTCCGCAGTTGCGCTGTCGCTTGCAGTGGCGCTGTCGGAGGCCGTGGACGACTTGGTTGCGGCCGGGCGTTCGGCCACTGCTGCGTCTGATACCGTGGCGCTATCGCTGGCTGTGGCGCTCTTGGTTGCGGCAGGCCGCTCCGCAGTTGCGCTATCGCTGGCAGTGGCGCTGTCGGAGGCCGTGGACGACTTGGTTGCGGCCGGGCGTTCGGCCACTGCTGCGTCTGAGGCCGTGGTTGGGTCAGAGACCGTGGCGCCCTTGGTCGCAGCGGGGCGGAACGCTACTACCGAGTCGCTCGCCGTGGGGGCGCCCTCTTCGTTGACATTGACATTGTAGGTGATTGGCTCGCGCTCGGCGGCAACCGCGTCTGAGGCAGTTGCGCTGTCGGAGGCCGCTGCGCCCTTCGTGGCTGCGGGGCGTTCCGCTGCAACCGCGTCGGAGGCTGTGGCACTGTCGGAGGCGGCGCTCTCATAAGTGGTCCCACCAACAGCCTCCCGAAGACCAACCTGTATCGCACTGTACTCACGACCCCCTGAAGAACACCCAACACCCGTGACAAGGGAGGTTCCACCCACATCCTCGTCGGACATCAGCCCCGCAGTGCCATTTCCACCGGAGAGTTGTCCATTGAAAAGGAACCCAGCGGGGGCTTCACTGGAAAATGTCGTGTCCCTTGCGGTTGATACCCACGCAAACTGGCCCACTTGGGTTGTCCCAGAAAGGGAAGTTGGGTTTGCCCAGTCGACATCGCCGCTTCCGTTGGATCGATGCCACCCCGCTCCAGGGGATCCGAGAGTTACCGTGGCACCACGGACAACGCATACAACCCACTTATTTCCCTGGCCAGAATAGCCAGTTCCTGCCGTTATATAGATTCGGCTCGCGCTCACATCGCCATCGTTGACTGTGTGGTAGAAGACAGCCAACCTTGCATCGTCACCGTTATTTTCGTGATGAATGAGGTTCAGTGTGACGCTAGACGACCCCGCTTGGTTTTGTAGTAGTGGTCGGTCAGTAGTATTGTTGTCTGGGACACCGTTGGACTTCCTGCCCCCCGCACAGGCAACAAACACGATGTCCCCAGTAGCAACCCCTAGTTGCTGGGTAACCCCGTCGGATGCGGAGGCCACATGGGTTTCTCGAAGTACAATGGCCATCAGGTGTAGTCGATCTTGATATAGACTATGCCGGGTTCGTTCATATCCTCGACAACGAACTGCACCACTTGATCTGCCGCAACAGACAGACCGGGAGAGGCCCACGATTCCTTGGTAAAGACTGAAGCACCAACCTCCGACAGTGCTGGTACAGAAGCCTCACTGAAACCGCTCACAATCGTAGACATCGCTGAGGAGAACTGCCTTACTGTGTGATCCCCCTTGCCGTCTCTTGGATTAGTGGACACATAGGGATGCCCAGTGGACCCATCGGCATTTCTTAGTGAGGAGTTTGAACCCCACTTATGTGCGAGGTATCCCTCAATCTCTTGCCTCTTGGTAGCACCCATGGTGGAAATGGATTCGTCATACACCAGCAACTCATTTATCTTGAAGGTTCCAGAGCCTTGGTTTCCTCCACTGGTGACTGCCTTGTTCAAAAAGTCGAAGTCGAATGCACTGGTGAAGTCGGAAGGCTCTTCTAGTTCCTCAATCCCGTCATGGTAATCCCAGACCGTCTTGTCAGTGTGATGGGACAACATCCTAATAGACCCTCCAGCCATGTTCGTACCAGACCAGATGCTGTCGTTGCTTGCATTGTCATAGATTGCACACTTGTCGTTTTCGATCCCCCATACAGATAGCAAGTCTGCCCGTGAAGAGTTCGTACCG
>Ga0310120_10000819_pt1 | contig 24088 bp, 18 predicted proteins | sample CB27_AW_983_MG_FD_203506 | JGI IMG/M metagenome (GOLD analysis project Ga0310120, IMG submission 203506) | Marine microbial communities from Western Arctic Ocean, Canada - CB27_AW_983 | ecosystem: Environmental > Aquatic > Marine > Oceanic | place: Canada: Western Arctic Ocean | collected...
CAGCCCAACCCTTGGGACCTTATCCAGCCCCAGGATGCGATGAGCCGACATCGAGGTGCCGAGCCTTGCCGTCGATGTGAACTCTTGGGCAAGACTAGCCTGTTATCCCCGGCGTAGCTTTTATCCGTTGAGCCACGGCCTTTCCACTCAGAACCGTGGGATCACTAAGCCCGACTTTCGTCTCTGCGCGACTTGTAGGTCTTGCAGTCAAGCTCCCTTATGCCTTTGCACTCTGCGGCTGGTTTCCATTCAGCCTGAGGGAACCTTTGGGCGCCTCCGTTACCTTTTTGGAGGCGACCGCCCCAGTCAAACTACCCACCTGGCACGGTCCCCCAGCCGGTTGACGGTCTGGGGTTAGGGTCTAGACTCAGTCAGGGTGGTATCCCAAGGATGGCTCCACCGAAGCTAGCGCTCCAGTTTCACAGCCTCCCACCTATCCTGGACAAACTGAGTCCAAACGCAATGCCAAGCTATAGTAAAGCTGCCGGGGTCTTTTTGTCCTGCTGCGGGTAATACGCATCTTTACGCATACTTCAATTTCGCCGGGTCCTTCGTTGAGACAGCGCTCCAGTTGTTACGCCTTTCGTGCAGGTCGGAACTTACCCGACAAGGAATTTCGCTACCTTAGGACCGTTATAGTTACGGCCGCCGTTCACCGGGGCTTCGGCTCAGAGCTTCGCCTCCCGAAGGAGGTTGACCCCTCACTTTAACCTTCCGGCACTGGGCAGGCGTCAGCCCCTATACATCAGCTTACGCTTTAGCAGGGACCTGTGTTTTTGATAAACAGTCACCAGAGCCATTTCACTGCGGCCCCCCTGCGCTTGATGCGTATGCATTTCACGCTGGAGGGCACCCCTTCTCCCGAAGTTACGGGGCTATTTTGCCTAGTTCCTTAACGAAGGTTCTCCCGCTCGCCTTAGTATTCTCTACTCGTCTACCAGTGTCGGTTTACGGTACGGTCACCGGAGATTCAACACTACGGGGTTTTTCTTGGCAGCTCGGATCGACCACTTCAGGCTCTGGGCCACGCCATCACGCCTCAGCTCAACCCGCGGATTTTCCTACGGATCTCAACGCCTACACGTTTAGCACCGTCCATGTCCAATAGGACGGCTGGCCTACCGTTCTGCGTCACCCCTTCGCTCATCTCAGGTGGTTCCGGAATATTAACCGGATATCCATCGCCTACGCCTCTCGGCCTCGGCTAAGGGCCGACTAACCCGACGTGGAACAGCCTTGCGTCGGAAACCTTAGACTTACGGCGAACATGATTCTCACATGTTTTACGCTACTCATGCCGGCATTCTCACTTCTGCTCGCTCCAGCCGTCCTCACAGTCGACCTTCATCGCAAACAGAACGCTCCCCTACTGCTCATCCACGCCAATGGCGGGATAAACCCATGGCTTCGGTGCTAAGCTTAGCCCCGTTACATTATCCGCGCAGGACCGCTTGACCAGTGAGCTGTTACGCACTCTTTCAAGGATGGCTGCTTCTAAGCCAACCTCCTGGCTGTCTCAGTAGTCCCACATCGTTTACCACTTAGCTTAGACTTGGGGACCTTAGCCGATGGTCTGGGTTGTTTCCCTCTCGGTCACGGAGCTCATCCCCCGTGACCCAACTGCCGCGCTATGGAGTATCGGCATTCGGAGTTTGGTGTGGTTTGGTAAGCTATTAGCCCCCTAGCCACTCCAGTGCTCTACCTCCGACACTGAACGCGCGACGCTAGCCCTAAAGCTATTTCGGGGAGAACAAGCTATCTCCTGGTTCGTTTGGCATATCACCCCTACCCACAGCTCATCCCCCAATTTTGCAACATTGGTGGGTTCGGGCCTCCACGGGGATTTAATCCCGCTTCACCCTGGCCATGGGTAGCTCACCAGGTTTCGTGTCTAATCCTTGCGACTATACGCCCTATTAAGACTCGCTTTCGCTACGCCTCCAGGTGTCACTCCCTTAGGCTCGCCACAAAGATTAACTCGCCGGCTCATTCTCCAAAAGGCACGCCGTCAGGCCGAGCTCGCCCGTAGGCAAGCCAGACGCCCTTCGACAGGTTGTAGGCATACGGTTTCAGATTCTATTTCACTCCCCTCACCGGGGTGCTTTTCACCTTTCCCTCACGGTACTTGTTCACTATCGGTCGTCAAGCGTATTTAGCCTTGGGGAGTGGGCTCCCCAGCTTCCCACCGGATTAGCGTGCCCGGCGGTACTCAGGAACCTAGCGAGAGCCAGAAAGTTTTCGCATACGGGACTATCACCCTCTATGGTTGCTCTTTCCAGAAGCATTCAGCTAACCAACTGGTTTATCACTCTCATATGCCAGGCCCTACAACCCCACCCGTGCAAGCACGGATGGTTTGGGCTATTCCACGTTCGCTCGCCACTACTAGCGGAATAATCTCTTTTCCTCTGGGTACTAAGATGTTTCAGTTCCCCAGGTTCCCTTCGCCATGCCTATGTGTTCAGCATGGGATGCGCGAGGTTCACTCACGCGGGTTTCCCCATTCGGAAATCTACGGGTATTAACGCCTGTACACGACTTCCCGAAGCTTATCGCAGTGTACTACGTCCTTCATCGGCACTTGACGCCAAGGCATCCACCATATGCCCTTAGTAGCTTCTTCAACATGATGCGGAGAAATTGAAGTTTGTTTCTTCGTTTCTAATTACTCTATTCAGTTGGAAAAGTGCATTCTTCAGGCTGATGGCCCAAAGCGGCGCTTTCAGCGCCCGACCGTGCGCTCAAATGGATTTGAGCGCACGGTCCGACGACGAAACAGTTGTTCGAACGTAAACCCCATCCCCTCCAGACAAAAATCCCGGCCTGTCGCCATACTTTTCACAGTCAATAACGACACACCGCAAACAAACACAGTCTACCACAGTCTACATGCGACGGATGTTACTCAGAAAATATCCTCCAAAAAATATACGGACTCTATCTGATTATCTCATCCCCACCACCTTAGTGGAGATGAGGGGGCTCGAACCCCTGGCCTCCGCCTTGCAAAGGCGGCGCTCTCCCAACTGAGCTACATCCCCATTTCGGCAGATGCCCTATGACTGATACAGCATTGTTTTACCAACATATGTCAAACATATGCTATCAGAGGTTGGCTAGCCTGTGGGCCTGACTGGACTCGAACCAGTGACCCCTGCGTTATCAGCACAGTGCTCTAACCGACTGAGCTACAGGCCCAACACAACACTTCAGCGAGGTTTACCTTAGCCACTGAAGAGTGATAGGAAAGTGTCACGGATGCGACCTCGTTGAGAGGTCGACTTTCCAAGTATTAGAGTTCCAGCCCGCACCCCGTAAGGGATAACGGGTCTGACACTCAGATTCTCGTAGAAAGGAGGTGATCCAGCCGCAGCTTCCGCTACAGCTACCTTGTTACGACTTCGTCCCAGTCACCAACCCCACCTTGGACGGCTCCCTCCTTGCGGTTAGGCCACCGGCTTAAGGTGTTGCCAGCTTCCATGACGTGACGGGCGGTGTGTACAAGACCCGGGAACGTATTCACCGCACTGTTGCTGACGCGCGGTTACTAGCAACTCCGACTTCATGCAGGCGAGTTGCAGCCTACAATCCGAACTGAGACCGGGTTTAGAGGATTAGCTCCGCCTCACGGCTTGGCAACCTGTTGTCCCGGCCATTGTAGCGTGTGTGTAGCCCAGGATATGAAGGACATGCTGACTTGACGTCATCCCCGCCCTCCTCCGGTTTGACACCGGCAGTCTCGTGTGACACGTATAACACACGATAGGGGTTGCGCTCGTTACAGGACTTAACCTGACACCTCACGGCACGAGCTGACGACAGCCATGCATCACCTGTGCACGCTCCCCGAAGGGTCGGTCAGCTTTCGCTTCCCTACTACGTACATGTCAATCCCTGGTAAGGTTCTTCGCGTAGCCTCGAATTAAACCACACGCTCCGCTGCTTGTGCGGGTCCCCGTCAATTCCTTTGAGTTTTAATCTTGCGATCGTAGTCCCCAGGCGGTCAACTTAACGCGTTAGCTACGATACCGACGGATTCTACACCGCCGACACCTAGTTGACATCGTTTACAGCGTGGACTACCGGGGTTTCTAATCCCGTTCGCTCCCCACGCTTTCGCGCCTCAGCGTCAGGCACAAGCCAGGAGGCCGCCTTCGCCACTGGTGTTCCTCCCGATATCTACGCATTTCACCACTACACCGGGAATTCCACCTCCCTCTCTTGTCCTCTAGTCTGGCAGTATCGGACAACCTCTCCCAGTTGAGCCGGGAGCTTTCATGACCGACTTGCCAAACCGCCTACACGCCCTTTACGCCCAGTAATTCCGGATAACGCTCGGATCCTACGTTTTACCGCGGCTGCTGGCACGTAGTTAGCCGATCCTTATTCTGAAGGTACTGTCTTGATTCATCCCTCCGAAAAGCGCTTTACAACCCGAAGGCCTTCATCGCGCACGCGGCGTTGCTGCATCGGGCTTTCGCCCATTGTGCAATATTCCCTACTGCTGCCACCCGTAGGTGTCTGGACCGTGTCTCAGTTCCAGTGTGGGGGGTCACCCTCTCAGGTCCCCTACCCGTCATAGCCTTGGTGAGCCATTACCCCACCAACTAGCTGATGGGCCGCGGGCCCCTCCCGAAACGACCGAAATCTTTAGACGCGCAACCTCTAACTTGCGCGACATCATGCGGTATTAGCTCCGCTTTCGCGGAGTTATTCCCCACTTCGGGGCAGGTCACCCACGTGTTACGCACCCGTCCGCCACTAGGAAATCCCCTCATCCGAAGATGTGAGGCTCCTCGTTCGACTTGCATGTATTAGGCACGCCGCCAGCGTTCATCCTGAGCCAGGATCAAACTCTTCGTAAGAAACTGCTCTACCAGACCACACCGTGGCCCGATATGTTTCCATCTGACCCGTTTATTACTTTCCTATCACTATTCAGTTGTTAAGGTACCCGCTTCCTGAGACACAAACACGCCGATGCCTACGCCGACAAGACAAGATCTACGACTCCCCCCACCCTGCCCCAGTATCTAGTGTCTAGTGTCTCTTTTTGTATTTTCGGTCAGATTGAGCCAGAGCCCAGATCGACCGTCCAACTTCATGCGGCCACAGTTTATCATTGTGCAATGATGCTGTCAAGGAAAATCGGCAAACAATATTCACATCTGCGCTCGCCCCTCCAGTGCGCGGGCAACGGTGATTTCGTCCGCATATTCCAAGTCACCCCCGACCGGCAGCCCACGCGCAAGTCGTGTAATAAGTGGCCCATTGTTGGCCAGCTGCTGATACAGGTACATCGCGGTGGCTTCCCCTACGAGGTTCGCGTTGGTCGCCAGAATCACTTCTGTGACTCTCCCAGTCCGCACGCGTTGCAACAGTTCGTTGATCTTCAGGTCATCCGGCCCGATACCATCCACGGGGGAAATGACGCCGTGCAACACGTGATAGCACCCGCCGAACAAACGGGCGCGCTCGATCGCGAGCACATCGAGCGGTTCTTCAACCACGCACAGGATACCTTTATCCCGGTCATCATCTGCACAGACAACGCAGGGGTCGGTCTCGGCGGCAGTGATGTTGTAGCACACTGAGCAAAATCGTGTCTCTCTTTTCAGCGCCAGGAGCGATTCACTCAGGCCGTTCGCATGCTCGGACTGAGCACGCAACAGGAAAAATGTCAGCCGGGAGGCGGTTTTAGGACCAATGCCGGGCAGCCGCGAGAACTCGTCAATCAAGCGCTGCACCGGGCGCGGTGTGACTGCGGAGTTCGTCACTGGTCTGACAGCCCCAGACCACCCGTCAGCTGCTCCAGCCGTCGGGCCGCCAAGGTCTGCGACTTTTCCATGGCCTCGTTAATGGCAGCAACCAGAACGGCAGCAAGATTATCATTGTCACTGTTTTCCAACAGTTCCGAGGCAATGCAAATTTCCTGCACCCGCTGGTCACCGCTGACCACAACAGTGACAGCCCCATCAGCGGCAGCGGCGGTCACTGTTTCTCCCGCAAGGTCGGCGCGGGTCTGGCGCATCTGCTTCTGCATCTTCAGCAATTTGGCTACAATTCCACCGCCGGTAGAAGCAGGCGCATCCGGGTTTCCTTTTCTTTTTTTCACCAAACGGCCACCTCTCAGCTGCGCTCCCGAGCCCGGGCTCCGAGTTCAACACCCATAGCTACCACACCGTCCTCGGCAACATCGAGGTCCTCCTCACTGCGGGTGGACTCGTTGTGGTTAAACCGCACCCGCAGCGCATGACCCGTGGTAGCAGTCAGCACGGCCTCCAGGTGCGCTCTCATCTTGGGCGTATCCAGTTTACTGATTGCGAATTCCTGGCGCACTCCAAACCATAGGATATTGTTCTGAATACGGTCCGGGCTGCACCATTGCAATAGCGCTGGCAAAGTATGATGATGCGCGCGACTACCTGCAATAGTTTCTTTCCAGCGCGCGTTTAACTCTGCAAGAACCAAACTGTCTCCGTTGTTCGCAGGCTGAGGCTCACCAACATTGCTCGAGGGATCCCGCTCAACCCGCGGCTGCGCGCCCTCCTTAATCCGATGGAGCTGTGGCTTAGGGACTTCTGATTCTGCACCGTCCTCCAGATGCACACAGCCAACGAAAGCGAGTTCGAGCGGCAGTTGCGGCTGCCAGCCCAACCCGCGATCCCGTGCGGCCAGATCGAATGCCCGAATGGCAGCGAGTATCTCCCGGGGTTGCAGTTGCTGTGCACAATCCCGCATGGCAGCCAACATCTCCGCGGTGGCCTCTACAACCAGATCCGAGCCGCCAGTCTTACAGAGCAACACGCCGCGCAGGAAGCTGACCAGCTGGCGCGCAAATTGGGTCGGGTCGGTACCTGCGTCCACCGCGTTGTTAATCAGTTCCAGCCCCTTCGCAAACTGCTTTTCTGCCAGCGCCTGCACCAGAGCGACCACACTCTCATCATCGGATGTGCCGAGCACTTGCTGCGCACGCTCGAGGGTAAGTAAGCTATCTGGAGAGACAACTAATTGATCCAACAAGCTGATAGCGTCACGCAGGCTACCGGTTGCCTGCCTTGCGACCACATCGAGAACCCTCGGCTCCACTTCAATTTGTTCTTGCGCCACAATTGCCTGCAGCCTTTCGACGATATCAGCAAGTGGAATACGCCGAAAGCTGTGGCACTGGCAACGCGAGCGAACCGTGGCCGGCACTTTGTGCGCCTCTGTGGTAGCCAGAACGAAAACCGCATAAGGAGGCGGCTCTTCAAGCGTCTTCAGCAGCGCGTTGAAAGCCGCCCCGGAAAGCATGTGTACCTCGTCGATTATGTAGATTTTCCGGTTGCCATGCCCGGGCGTGTAGTTGATTTTCTCGCGCAAGTCCCGCACATCTTCCACGCTGTTGTTGGAGGCTGCGTCAATTTCGATTAGATCAAGGAACCGTCCATCTGCGACATCGTTGCAATGATCGCATCGGTTGCAAGGACGCGCGGCGATATTGGCATCTGTACAGTTTAACGCTTTTGCTAGCAGCCGCGCGACCGTGGTCTTGCCGGTACCGCGCGGACCCGAGAACAAGTATGCATGTACGGTCTTTTCTGCCTGCAGAGCGTTCTGGACGGTATTGACTACCGCCGCCTGACCAACAACCTCAGCGAAGGTTGCTGGCCTCCATTTCAGATAAAGTGCAGAAGATCCGGTCACCGCTCAATCACTCCCGAGTACCTTAGCTCTCGCTGTAAATCGATGAAGGAAAACTGGAATTGAACCAACGGAGCAACCACTATTGAAAGCCGCGATTCTCCTGTTGAAGACCTCTAGCATCTTTCCCGCCTATTGCACATCTTTCGTGTCCCCCAAATTCGCTCTGAATCGCCGATTTCATCCCGGATTTCTTGCGTTTCTTCAATCCACTCCAGACGCAGGTCAGCCTCTTCAACCACGCCGAAGAGCGCCTGCCATTCGGATTCCGTATAAGTGTCACCACGCAGCCGCAAGGGATACCCTATGCCACTGAGATTGTCAAACTGGCCAGCCTCGCGCGCAGTACGGATGCGTCGTTCCTCCAGATTATCCCACGCCGAAGGGATGAGAGTATCTAGGAGGTCAGGGAAGCTCGAACGTGGCATGAATGTTTCCGTCGGCGTCGAGCAAACGCACGGCATGGCCGGACTGCCAGACAGGCAGATCTCGTTCCCAGAAAAGGTCAGTGACAGTGTCCTGCCCGCTGCCCGTGTGCACTGTGAGCTGCCCAGTCTGATGCAGGCGCAGCGCAGGAAAATGATATGCATCTCCATCCGGGTGGACCAGCTCCCATCCCACGAGATCAACCACCCCACCGACATTCACGAGGACAACTTGTTCGGCAGATAAATTACCAGCACCATTGATCGCACGAATGGTAATCACCGGCGGAAGTGTGGAAGTGGCCACGGCAGCGGGAGACTGCGGAGTGATAACGGTGGTTACCGGCACGCGCGTGGCCATGGTTCTTTCTGTCATCAGTGCAGTCTGCCGCGCCGGAATGGTCAGCAATTGATCGATGGCCAAAGCGTTGGGGTCATTGAGGCCATTTGCTGCCATAATCTCCTCTATAGTCATTTCATATTGCATGGCGATACTGCCCATTGTATCCCCCGCCCGCACGCGGTAGATGATAGGTTCTGTGAAAAGTTTCTCTCTGGGCAGCACGGATGTACCATCCAAACGCATCGGTGAAATTTCACCACTCCCGACCGCAGCATTATCCATAGCACGACTTGCTACCGGCTGGCGATTATTATCCCAGTAGAGCAGCACCGCAACTGCAACGGTTGCGGAAACCGCCATGTTAAGGAACAGATACCCGCATAGCTGGGCGATTCTCACACACTTTCCTCTGGAAGCCGATGATACACCGGGACATTCACGAGAGCAAATGCGGTTTGGGCCTTTGCAGAACCTGAGTGGAGACTGACGAGCAAAGACGAGGAGGAACAATGGTGACCGCAACTAGCGACCTAAACACGCAACCCCGGATGGGCCCGCCAGGATTCGAACCTGGAACCGGTCGGTTATGAGCCGACTGCTCTGCCATTGAGCTACAAGCCCGTCGGACTGAGCGGGCGACCGGATTCGAACCGGCGAATGTCAGCTTGGAAGGCTGATGCCTTACCACTTGGCGACGCCCGCAACAGGTCGGGGTGCGCGGACTTGAACCGCGGACCCCCGCGTCCCAAACGCGGTGCGCTACCAACTGCGCCACACCCCGCCATAGCGTGACAGTATATCCTCGCGCCGGAAGAACGTCAAGGAAGATACTACGGGACTTGAATTCCACTACCGGGTGCGGACTGCGCGCACTCTTTCTCAGCATCCACTAATTGCTGTTTGATCTGCGTATCGGCCCATATCTCCAACGCGGCCGCGAACTGTTCTCCGGCAAGGCAGGAATCTTGCGCTTGCAGTAAGGTCGCGCCATAGACAACATAAGCCTCGCGCAGTAGGCTGCGTGTATCCTGAAAATTCGGAGCAATTTGATTTAAGATGGAGAGATTGTCGATCGTTAGCTGCCAGTTGAGTTCCCAGAAAGTCATTCCGGCAAGATACAGCGAGACCCAGTGACGGCGCTGTAGCGCCACATCATCCAGGGCCATTATCTGCTCCGCGTGTTCTAGGTCGGTCAATCCCAACTCCAACACGCCGGCGTCAATGCGTTCAATGCCGCGGTTGCGCAAGCTGACGAAAAGCATGGCATCAACACTTGTTCTGCGCTGTTCTGGACTGATGGCCTGAAGAGCGGATGCCCCGAGCACCACCTCCGACCAATCCCCCCGCCGGTACGCTTCGGTGAGCAGATCAAGAACCTCATCCGCGCTGAGCCGTTCCTCAGCCGGCAGCGGGGTTTCGGTCGAACCGGCTGCGCGTAACGCCACTTGGTTTGCAGCCTCGCGGGCTTTCACCAGCATCTGGGCCGCGCCCGGATAGTCCGGGGTCATCTGGAGGATATATTCCAGACGCTCCACGGCCACGCTGGGCTGACCGATTTCCATATCCTGAACCGCGAGGCCATATTGCAGCTGAACCTCGTAAGCCACCGCCGTGGAATCCGACACAATACGTTGCTGCACGCCAGCCCTATAACCTCCGTATGCCATCCCACCTATACTCAGCACGATGACGAGAATGGCGAGCAGGCCAATAGAAAACGGGGAAAGCGACACGCGCGCACCATCTACTTTGCCGGGAGTTTGCGCCACAGCTGCCTGAGTGGCTGCGCCGGAAGAGGTGACTTCGGCCGCAGTGTTTGTACGCGGTACGGTCATACTGGCAAGATTATAGCTTGAGGCTAGCCGCATGTCTAATCAGGACGGTCCGCGGCCATTAGATTGCATCCTCAACCCGCAGTACATGGTAATATAAGCTCAGTTTATCAGATAATATCTTCATCAATGTACCTTGACAGAGGCAAATTCACTTTCAAGAAAAAACCGCGCGACCGTCCCGGACGTATTGTCGTCTATATGATTTTGATTGCCATCGGGATATTCATCGTGCGCCAGCGGCAAAACGAGGCCATTGCGCCACCGTTCATGCCCACCCCTACCGCCACGAGAAGTGCGGTTTCCTTCGCGCGCGAGGCCGAGGCTCATTTTTCGTCCGGAAAGCTGGAGCGCGCAATTACAGCCTACGGGCAGGCCACGTATGCCGACCCGACCAATCCGGATAATTGGATAGCGCTGGCCCGCCTGCAGGTCTACGCCAATAGGCCGGAAGATGCATTGGAATCCGCAGACACAGCCGTGCTCATTGATGTAGAAAACAGTATGGCTCACGCCGTGCGCGCCCTGGCCCTAGACTGGCTAGGAGAACTTGACGAAGCTGCTGTGGCAGCGTCGCGCGCCATCCAGCTGGATGGCAATAATGCTCTGGCGCACGCCTATTACGCGGAGATTCTCACCGACATCAACCGGTATGCACAAGCGGGCGATGAAGCGCGTCTGGCAATTAACCTGAACCCTAATAGCATGGATGCGCACCGCGTTTATGGATATTATCTGGAGAATGTGGCCGCCTATGAAGAAGCCATCGCGGAGTATCAAACCGCCGCCATTATCAACCCTAATCTGGCCATGCTCTACATGCGCCTCGGCTTGAATTACCGCGTATTGGGTGATTACGACACAGCCATTGAGTATTTCCAGCGCGCCAGCGCTCTAGACCCAAACGACGTTATGCCCTACCTTTCCATAAGTCGCTCATATTTCCAGGTTGGTGAGTACAGTCGCTCCAGCCAGTACCTGGACCGTGCGCTTGAGCTGGAGCCGGAAAACTCCGATGTGTACGGTCGCCTAGGACTGGTGGAGTTTAAGGCGCTCAATTATGAAAGCGCGACCATCGATCTGGGCTGCGCTGTAGAGGGTTGCACCCACCCGGAGACCGGGGCGGTGATCGAGGGGCTGCCGCTGGACCGGCACACGCTGGAGTATTATTACACCTATGGCTCGGTCCTAGCCGCATACCTCCACTGTGACCGGGCCATGACCATCCTTATTCAGGTCTCGGCCTATACGCCCGACGATCAAGTCGTGCAGGACATTGTGCAGGAGAACGCCAACATTTGCGCTACTGCGGAAGCTTCTGGCGCGCAAACAGCTTACGAGAGCCCCGCGCCCCCATCCCAGTCAGCCACTGCTGCCCCATGAGAGGAGACCCACCCTAACCAGCACGACTGCGGCTCAGAACGTATTCAACTTGTGCCCATCATCGCCAGAATAGACTGTGGGCAAACCTCCCTTGTAATTCACACCATAAGCAACACCATCTGCTCGCGGGTTGACCCTTTCGCAGGAACTGTGACAATGATTATGACTTTGTACATTACCGCAACGCGTGCATTCCCGGGTCGTGGTCACACTATGCACGGAGCAGGTATAATCCGGTCATGATTGAAGGGCTGCGTAATTTGGTCATCTTCGCGCTGGTGCTGGGTGGATTGATTTTCTTCCATGAGCTGGGACATTTCCTAGTGGCCCTACGGATGGGAATCAAGATAAAGGAATTCGGGCTCGGATTTCCACCCCGCCTATTGACACTCGGAAACTGGCGAGGTACTGAATTCACGCTGAACGTTATTCCACTCGGCGGGTTCGTCCGCCCTGTGGGCGAAGACGACCCCACTATTGAGGGTGGACTGGCAGCAGCAACTCCTTGGCGGCGCGTGGCAGTGCTCGTGGCAGGCTCAGGGACCAACGTGCTGCTGGCACTGTTGGTACTGACGGTTGGCTTCGCCACTGGTTGGCCAGACCGCGTCACCATTCTGGAAGTGTCTACAGATTCTCCGGCTGAGGGCGTCGGCCTGCGAGCCGGCGACATCGTTGTGAGCGCAAACGGTGAGGCTATTCACCTACCGCCGCAGCTGGCAGAAATCACTTATGGCAGTCTGGGAAAACCAATACTGCTGGAGATTGAGCGCCAGGGCACCATGCACGAAGTGAGCGTGGTGCCACGCACAGAGTGGCCTGAACCGCAGGGTCCCATAGGGGTAGCCCTTTCATGGGAACTTGTCACTTATCCACTCCCGCGCGCAGCCGTGCGCGCCATACAGGAAACTACCTATCACGTGCGTGAGATTGTGCTGCTACCAGCTCGGTTGATAACACGCCAGATTCAGCTCGCAGAGGTGCGTTTGGTAAGCCCAGTCGGCCTTAAGGCCATTAACGACCAAGCGGTATACGTGGCCGTGCAGCTCGGGCAACTGTTCCCGGTGATGCAGCTGCTTGCATTCATCAGCCTGGCGCTAGCCGTGACCAACCTTCTCCCTCTGCCTGCTCTGGACGGCGGTCGCATTCTCTTCGTACTTCTGGAAAAAGTGCGCGGCAAACGCATTGCGCCGGAAAAGGAGGGCCTCGTACACTTTGTGGGCATGGCTATGCTGCTGGGTTTGATGACCATGCTGGTCATCCAGGACATACTAGATCCGGTGGTACTGTCGCAGTAGATGCACCTGCTCTTCCAGATTCTGCGCGACCACATTCTGCCGATTTTTCTGGCAGCCGGATCCGGAGCAATTTTCTGGCGCGTTTTCCGCCCCGATATCCGGTCACTCGCGCGCGTCGCCTTTTACATTCTTAGCCCATGTCTGGTCTTTTCCAGCCTGACGGCCAACGCGCTGCCGGCCTCTGAGTTCTGTCAGGTTTCGCGGTCAGCACCATCCTAAATAGGTGGTGCACTTGCGTGGATCGCCGGACGCATGCTGCGACTGCGGCATAGTATGGTGGCGGCTCTGATGTTGACATGTATGTTCGTCAACGGGGGAAATTACGGTATTTCGCTCAATCTCTTCACATTTGGCGAAAGCGCGATGGCGCGCGCCGTGGTCTATTACATCGTCAGCACCGTGGGTATTTACAGTCTAGGAGTGTTCGTGGCTTCAAATGGAAGCATCGGCACAATTAGTGCGCTCAAGGCAAGGCAATGTTATAAGTGCCGGCGCTATACGCACTCGCGCTTGCTGGGCTAATGCTCTGGCAAGCATGGGTCACACCTGCATGGGTACAACGACCTGTAGAAGTATTGGCCGGGGCCGCCATTCCGATGATGTTACTCATCCTCGGAATGCAAATGGCTCAGTCTACCCGCTCTCTGCAATGGCGCTGGGTTGGTCTAGTAACGCTACTGCGCATGCTGGTGATGCCACTGATTGCCATCGGGATTGCCAAGTATTTTCCATTTAACGCGCCCGTCCGGGAGGGCAGGCATCATCGAGGCCGCTATGCCCAGCGCGGTAATCATCACCCTGCTGGCGCTGGAGTACAACCTCGAACCGCAGCTGGTAACCGAGGCGGTGGTTTTCACCACGCTTATCAGCCCACTCTCGCTGACCCCACTAATCGCCTTCTTGCAGGGATGAGAACTTAGAGGAAAGAGATTCTGGTATAATCTTTGCGCAACAACGGCGATAGGATCGCGGCACGATAGCGGGTCACCGCTGGCCGGCCGGTGAGCGGCCACTCTGGACACCGAGTAGTTGAAAAACCTTCGCCCCACCCATGAACAAAAACCCCCATCGCGTGGCCTGGACAGTGCTAATCGTTGCGTTCATGCTGTTTCTTGCACTGGCGATAGCGCTGCCTTTTGGGATGCGGACCCTTCTGGTCAACAGCACGCGCGGCCAGAATGCCACTATTAGACTCGCTGCCGGCAGCGTATATATCACCCGTCCGAGCGTTGGCGTACCCGAAGCACTGTTCGGAACTATGGAGAACCTGTCCCCCGGCACACGTTTAGGAACTGAAAACGCTTCACGTGCTACCCTTTCGTTCGCCCCGCCAGACAACCACATCACGCTCGGCACAGTGGAGCTTTATGGCGACACTGAGGCCATGTTGCTAGAGCTGAATACTCCCCGTTTCCAGTTCAGTAAGCAGCCACACCGCATCTCCCTGAGTCTAACGCGCGGCCGCTTGCGTGCTTCGGTGGCCCTGGGCGTGAAGCGCCCGGTGGCAATGATAGTGCATACTCCACAGGCCAAAATAACGTTCGAGCGACCGGGAAGTTACTCGGTCGAAGTGCGAGAAAACCAGTCACTTGTTGCTGTGCGCACCGGCATCGCCACCGTGTCGGCGCAAGGCCAAAGCACCCTGCTGACACGTGAAGAACGTACCGCCGTGAGCACAGGCAGTGTGCCCGCAGGCGTTTTGCGCGGAGAACGCAACCTTATTGACAACGGAGGTTTTTCCGCTCCCGTTACAGATGGCTGGACGACTTTCCATAACCGTCAGAATGCAGATGAATCAGCGGGCACAATCGATGTAAAAGTTCAGCAGGGACGCGCCGCAATACATTTCAACCGCCGCGGTATGAACTGGGCCGAGGTAGGCATCCGCCAAGAACTCGGTTTGGATGTAAGCGATTTTCAGGAGTTGCGCCTACACCTAGCCACCTGGTTGGCTTTCCAGAACCTGCGTAATTGCGGGCATCTCGGTTCAGAGTGCCCGATGATAGTGCGGGTTGAATATCAAGACACGGCCGGTAACGGGCACGAATGGCTGCAGGGATTCTTTTATCTCGGCAGAACCGATGGTTCAACTCCCACCCGCTGCGTTACCTGCGCGCCCCCGACAGGAAATCATCTCCACATCCCGCTCGGTCGCTGGTATCTTTACGATTCGCCTAATTTGATGGATCTGTTCGCCATGGCCGGCAGCCCTCCTGCCATCATTAATTCAATTTCATTTTACGCTTCAGGGCACAACTTTGAGAGTTACCTCACCGATGTGGAGCTGCAGGCCTTAGAGTGATATAGGCTGCCGCAGCGCTGCGCCCCGTGGACATCAAAATGAAGAAAACTGTTTTCGCGCTCGCCATGATTCTGGCCGCATATTTCTTTCTGGCAGGGAAGCAGCTTCATTTGCCCGGTCTGCACAACGATGAGGCCCAAGAGGCAGGTCTTCCAGCGCTGCAAATTGCGAGTGGAGCCCCAATATCGACATTTCGCGATGTCGGCATTGGGGCGCGCCGCTTCCCGCTCATGGTGCAAGATTACATCGGCGCATTGCACGTCTACATCACCATTCCCTTCGTAGCGACGCTCGGACCTAGTACAATCAGTGTACGCTTACCCTCGCTGCTTATTGGCGCGATCATCCTACTGCTCACCTTCGGCTTTACCTCTTCCGCTTGGGGAAACAGCACAGGACTGCTCGCAGCTGGTCTGCTTGCTTTGCATCCTTCGTTCGTTTTCTGGAGCCGACAGGGCACACTGATCGCCTCGGTGACGCTGGCATTCGCCATGGCACTGCTGTGGGCAACAGCGCAATGGTGCAAACATGGCAGTGCACATATGGCTCTCGCCTCCGGCCTAATGGCAGGAGCGGGCGTGTATTCCAAAATCCTCTTTCTATGGATTCTTGGAGGGATGGCTGGAGCTGCGCTACTCTTGAATCTGCCCTGGCTGCTGCAAGCTCGGGGCTCAGTCTGGCCTCGACGGCCCACGCTTACATCCATCCTGGCAGCGGTTGCCGGTTTCGCCATTGGCGTTGCACCGCTGTTGGTTTTCCACGCTCTAAGCCATGGCGATGCACTCACTCTAGCTGGGAAAATGTTTTCCACCGGCACATCCGGATGGGGTCAGCTATTGGGACGTCTAGACCACTTCGGTGCCGTACTGACAGCAAAGAACCACTTCTGGTATCTGGGTAGTTCGCCGGGCAACCCGCTATGGTTGTGGGCGTTGATTCTCGCCGCGCTCGCAATTCTGGCACAGGCGATGATCGGTATACCCCGATCTCGCCGTGGCCTAGCACTACTGCTGGTGCTCGCCCTCGCCATACTGATGACACCGTTCACTCCTACTCCGGCCGGACTCTTCCCGCATCATCTGGCGCTCTTCGCGCCGGTATGGACCACCGTGATTGCCATCGGCGCAGCTGGGATACTACAGTTAGTGCGGGGAGCCAGAGGCCACGGAAAACGCCAGCAAGGCGGCGCATTTATCTCAATCGCGCTCGGATTGACCGCGTTGGCGGGCGGAGACGTGGCCACTGATCTGCACATGCATCAGACGCTGGCGAAAGGCGGTGGCGAAGGCCCGCACAGCGCCGCGATTTATACTCTCGCCCAGCTTTTGCAGAGTCTGCATCCCACACACACGGTCGCCTTAGATTGGGGTATTGCGCCCCAGGTGCAATACCTCACCTCCGAGCGTATCGCGCCCAGTGAGGTGTTCGGTTACAACACGACCGCAGACAACGATTTTGGAGAGCGCCTGCAGCCCTTTTTCGAGCAGCCAGGAACTATATACGTACTCCACGCACCGAATGAGACGATATTCCAACGGCGCGCGGAGTTCGCGCTGGAGGCCACTAGACGAGGCTACGCACTGCAGCAAGTCAGCACCGTACCCAAGCGTAGCGGCGTGTCCATATTCGAACTGTTCATCGTCAATAAGAAATAATAAGCGCCCGCTTCCTAGAACGCGCGCCGCCCGACCAGAGTGGCTATTTCAGAGGCGCGCCCATCCTCTCCCCGCCATACTTCGTACGGGAAATTGGACGAGGCGGAAATCACAAACGAAAACGCTGCCGCCACTCCCTTTACATCGCGCAGGCGGCGGTAATATTCCACATATTGCTGCCCCTTCACTCTCGGCGCCGCCTCGCTGGATGGGTTTGAAAACTCGGTGATGAAGAGCAATTTATCTGGGTAACGGCGGCGGTACTCAGAGTAGACCAGGCCACCGCCGGGGCGGAGCATATCCGCATCGCTCGCCCAGTAACAGTGGCAACCCATCCAATCAGCCGACAGCGCGGCTTCTTCAGATTGCTGCAAAAAAGCCCACGAATCCATGCGTTGACCGCTGATATCCCATCCAGGCGAAAGACCCGGATATCCGAACAGAGCCTCCGGAAATCGCGCCTTCATACGCTCAACTACTTCCAGAAACCAGCCCGCAAACTGACCGCCATCCTGCCACGAGTGCTTCCAACCCTCAATCTGTAAATTCGGCTCATTGTGCACTTCATAATAGCGCACACCGGCACGATAAAGCCCCTCTACACCTTCCTCTACCTGCGAGACAAAATCAGCTGAGGTCACGGTCCGGTCGCTAAAATGGGCGAACAATCGCACTAGAAGGAAGACATTTTCATTGATCGCGCGCAACCGCTTGATGTTTTCCGGAGGTGCGTTGGAAAGCAACTTCACCGCCTCCATTCGAGTATCACGAATAATTGGAAAGTCCGGCTCCAGTAGCGGGCCATCAGCACGGCCATGCACGCCAACCAGGCATCGCCCGTATTCCCATCCCACAGTGATGGTACGCCCGGGAAGCTGGGTCTCGTCTTCTGGGAATTGCAAGAACGGGGTCGGGTCGACCACATCATAAGGAAAAGACGTTAGACCGGCTGCGGAGGCCCCTTCCTTCTTGAGCGTCAGGTGAAGATGCGAGCCGGTAGAATTGCCGCTGGAATTCGCCAATCCGATCTGCTCTCCAGCATCTACATGCTGACCCACTGCCACCAACGTGCGTAGAAGATGCCCGTATATGGTGCGATAGCCGTCCTGATGACGCAAGCGCACGTGCACACCGTAAGGGTGAGCACCGCTGCCATCGTGCACGCGGTAGACCGTGCCCGCTGCGCAGGCATAAATGCCTGAGCGCATTGGGGCGCGGATGTCCAACCCCTCGTGGCCGGGCAGCCCCCAGCGGCGATAGAGATCCTGATTGACCCCAAAAGACTGTGTTATCTTCAGATAGTCGGTCGGCCAAAGCAATTGAAAACTTTTCCCGGCAGCACCAAAACGATCGCCGCTGCTCAAGCGAGCGGCGAGCATGTTCTGAAAATCCGCCGGGGTATCGGCTCCGACAATGTCCAGCCGTGCTTCCGGATAATTCTGCCGAAACCATACCGCTATGTCGCGCCCATACGCTTGGGGGGCATCCGCAACGGTAACCACCTGGTGCGGATACATGTGCCGTCCGGCCACATCCAGTTCAGAAGTCAGGTTAGCGTGGTGGCGCAGCACGTAATCTCGGGCGGCAGCCACCCAGGTGTAGTAGTCGCGCTTTGGCAACAGTATTATTTGGTATTCAGCCACACTTCACCATTGCGGCCGCTAGCGCACTTCATGAGGAATCAAAGCCCAGTCCATGCTCGCCAAGCGACACAGTCTTTGTGCACCATCCGCGGCACCCCTTCGCCCACCCATCTGACGCTCAGCAGAATAGCGAACAGCTCAGATTTAACCATGCTTCGGAGAACAAGTGTCTGCATCCTTTCGCTCGGACGGCCGGAGGTAGCTATATCAGTGATGCGCACTCCTACTCTATTGCTATTTTCGGTTTGGGAGTCAGCGGCCACATCCATGCGAACTCAGTGTAAGTTCGTTGACGCAAACGGTCAAGGGCACAGAACAATTTGACGAGCACACAGCTGATGTTATAATCTCCGCGCCAACTCAGATTCGGCATTCCATGTCACCAGAACTGGATTTTAACTCGTTTACCACTTACGTGCGCTGGAGCATCGCGCTGTTGGGCGCTTTTGCGGGCGCACTGTGGCTCGCTCTGATCGTGTGGACGTACCGCGACATGCGCGCTCGCTCGAGAGATATCTTCGCACAGTTGCTGGCCGCCATGGTGGCGGCCATGCTTCCGATCGCCGGTTTTATTATCTACCTGATATTGCGCCCGAGAGAGACGCTGGCCGAAGCGTACGAGCGCTCACTGGAAGCAGAAGCGCTGCTGCAGGAAATCGAGGAGCGCCCGTTCTGTCCGGGTTGTAATCGCCCTGCCCGCGGCGACTGGCAAGTCTGCCCTTACTGCCAGACCATTCTGAAGAAGCCTTGCCCCAGCTGCGATGCAATGCTGGACTTGACCTGGAATGTGTGCGCATTCTGCGCCACAGCAGCTCCGGGCCGAGAGAGCCGCGCCGCACTTGACGGCAGCTCAAACGTCTAAAAAGGACACCTTAACCCCTACTCTTCAAAGCACCCCACCCAGAGTAACTACCCGCCTCGCCAAGTTCCTCTTCAATACGCAACAACTGATTGTATTTAGCCACCCGTTCTGAGCGCGCCGGTGCGCCGGTCTTTATCTGGCCCATCTTGAGGGCCACAGCGAGGTCAGCAATCGTGGTGTCTTCGGTCTCCCCGGAACGATGCGAGGCCACGGCCGTCCAGCCCCCGTTCTGGCACAACTCCACCGCCGCTATTGTCTCGGTAAGTGTGCCAATTTGGTTAAGTTTTACCAGCAGCGAGTTTGCCGCACAAGACTCTATCGCCTTTTTTACGCGCGTAGGATTTGTCACTAAAAGGTCATCACCTACCAGCTGCAATTTTTTTCCCAACGCTGCGGTCAGCTTCTTCCAGCCATCCCAATCGTTTTCATCGAGTCCATCTTCAATTGAAACAATGGGGTACTGCAGCGCCCATTCATTCCAGAAGGCCACCATTTCCTCGGAGTCCAATCGGCATTTTTCAATGCGAAGGTTGTACACTCCAAGCTCAGCATCATAAAACTCGCTGGCAGCCGCATCAATGGCGATACCTACCTGTTCGCCCGGGCGGTAACCGGCGCGTTCCACGGCGCTCAGGATTATCTCCACCGCCTCTCTATTGGTGCGAAGCGCCGGGGCATAACCTCCCTCATCTCCCACCAGTGTGAGGTATCCCTGCTCGCTTAACACAGTTTTTAGCGTGTGGTAAATATCTGTAATCCAGCGCAAAGCCTCAGAGTACGTCTCGGCGCCAAGCGGCATGATCATGAATTCCTGAATATCCGTGGATTGCCAGCCGGTATGCACCCCTCCGTTGAGAATGTTGGCCATCGGCGTCGGCAGCACATTCGCGGAACTTCCTCCCAGGTAACGAAAGAGTGGCAGCCCCTGCGAGTGCGCCGCCGCTTTGGCCACCGCCAAGCTGGCCCCGAGAATAGCATTTGCTCCCAGACGCGACTTTTCAGCGGTGCCATCCAGCTCCAAAATTGCGTGGTCAATGTCGACCTGATGAATAGCGTCGCGCCCCAACAGCAGAGCAGCGATTTCGGTCTCGACGTTACGAACTGCATCCAGCACGCCCTTTCCAGAATAACGCTCCGCATCGCAATCGCGCAACTCCAGCGCCTCATGTTCTCCCGTTGAAGCGCCCGATGGAACCGCAGCGCGCCCCTGTGCGCCGCCCACCAGGGTAGCTTCAACCTCCACAGTCGGGTTTCCGCGCGAATCGAGAATCTCACGTGCATTGAGTGTTGCAATGGCGGTATCCATCAAGCCCACCGAATTACGCTTTCACTACCCCACTGACCAGTTGTGTACCGCTGCAACAGCACCGCATCCCGCGATACTCCATGCAGTCTCGCCAGACGTTCCTGGCAGCCGACCTCACGCCAACCGCACACGCGGTGGAGCGTCATACTAGCCTGCAGCGTCGAGATACCTCCACGCTCATAAGCTGCTATTAGCGTACGCATACTTGATCAATTCTGGCGCAGCGCCTGCGCAATTGTGCGTGCCCGTTGCGGCGCCAGCCCGACGTGTTCGCCGCTATGGAGATGCGCCGCAATTTCATCAGCAGGCAGAAACCGCAACAGCTGCTCATCAGAACAGAGCGCCTGCGACAGAAAGTTCGGGTTGCCAGCACGGACGGTCTCCCACGCCTGCATGGCGTGGTCACGGATGCGCGTATGAATTTGCTGCCGATCGGCTCCGGCTTTGCACAGCGCCATCATCAGCGGCTCGATAGCAGCAAAAACGCCGAAGGTCTGCATATTTGCGGCCGTGGCCGTTTCATCCACATGAAGCCCTCCCAATAATCGTGTTGCCGTGCGCAACAGTTCATCCGCAATCAGAAAAGCCTGCGGGAGAAGCAATCTCCGGTTGGCGGAATCATCCAGGGTGCGTTCCAGCAGCGAGTGCCCCGCATTGTCCCACGCCACCCGTGGCAGCCCAGCAAGATAACGCGCCAGGCTGTTGATTTTCTCAGCGCTGATGGGATTACGCTTGAATGGCATTGCTGATGAGCCCACCTGCTTTTCGCCAAACGGCTCGGACCATTCACCTATGAGGGGTGATTGCAGCAAACGCAGGTCAAAGGCAAACCGGTAGAGCGTACCGCCAAGCCCAGCCAGAGCATTGAGCGCAAACCAATCCTGTTTGCGCGGATAGGTCTGTGTGGCTGCCGGAAAGGCTTCAAGCCCCAGCAGTTGCATGACGCGCGCTTCCATATCAACTGCGCTGGTGTCTGTTCCCGCAAGCAAGGCGACGAAGGAGGCGGAAGTGCCAACCGCGCCTTTCAACCCTTTGCCCAGCAGGCCTGCCGTAACGCGTGAAATCTCCGAACAATCACTGAGAAAATCCTGACCGTGCTGCGCCAACCGATAGCCAACAGTGGTGGGTTCAGCCGGCTGCAGGTGCGTGAACCCCATCGCCGGTGTATCTGCCCAGCGATCAATCAGGTCGGCAAGTTGCCCGCAGATGCCACGCATATCCGCGCTGAGCAGCTCAAAGCTAGCGCGAATGCGTAGCACATCCGCGTTGTCTAGTATGTCCATTGAAGTTGCGCCCATGTGCAGTACCGCACCTCCGCACTGGCATTGCTCCGCGAATGTACGCAACTCGGCCATGATATCGTGCTTGATTTCGTCCTCGATAGCGGTGGCGCGCTCGATATCCACCTCGTCCGCATGGGCCCGAAGGTCGTCCAGCTGCGCCGCGGTCACCAGACCGGCTTCGTGCTGGGCATGTGCCAGCGCCACCCATATACGACGGAGCAGCCGCCGCTTGTGCACCTCGCTCCATAGAAGGCGCATTTCAGGACCTCCGTAGCGCCATGTCAATGGTGAGATGAAAGTGTCGTGTGAGAAGGTCATACCCCGAACATCGCCTCGCGCTCCGCCCCAACCGATATGTATCGAATAGGGACTTCCGCAAGCTCCTGCAGCCGTTCAAGGTAGCTGCGCGCCGCCGCCGGAAGTTCATGCCAGGAACGTACGCCAGTGGTCGCCTGCTGCCAACCCGGCCAACTCTCCAGCACAGGTTCTACCCGTTCCAGCACGGGCGTATCGGGCACGTGATCAATACGGGTGCCGTCCGGCAAGCGGTAGGCAGTACACAATTTAATTTCCGCAAATGTATCAAGTACATCCAGTTTGGTCACCGCAAGTGCGGTCATGCCGTTCAGCCAAGCTGAATGCCTTACCGCCACAGCATCATACCACCCTGTGCGGCGCGGACGTCCCGTGGTTGCGCCGTATTCACGCCCTATATCACGGAGGCTTTCGCCGGTCTTGTCATTTAATTCACCCGGAAACGGTCCGGCTCCGACCGAGGTTTGATAAACCTTGGCGACACCTAACACCTCGTCAATCTGCTGTGGCGGCAGGCCGGCACCGACGGCAGCAAACCCAGCGGTAGGATTAGAGGATGTGACGAACGGATAAGTACCCCAGTCCAAATCCTTCATCGCGCCCAGCTGTCCCTCAAGCAGAATGTGCTTGCCATCTTTCAGTGCCCCACGCAGCAGTGGTATCGGATCCACGATGCGCCCGGCCAGTTCATCGGCCCACTGCATGCATTGCGCCAACAATGGTTCCAATTCCACCGGGGTGCCGCCGAAATGAGCCAAGGCGCGATTAACCCGCGGCAGTTGCATCTGTAATCGCGCGCGCAGATAACGCGGGTGCTGCAGGTCACCGATGCGAACTCCAGATCGCGCCGCCTTCTCGCGGTACGCCGGCCCAATGCCGCGATTGGTAGTTCCGATATTGTGATTTCCGCGTTCCTCTTCTTCCATGCCGTCCAACCTACGGTGATGAGGCAGCAACATCTGGGCGCGGTCAGCCAGCAGCAGGCAAGATGTGTCGATGCCGGCTGCTTCCAGTCCTGACAACTCGCCCAGCAACGCGATCGGATTGACCACCGCACCCGCACCAATTAGGCAGATAGTACGCCCATGGAAAATTCCCGAAGGAATCAGGTGCAAGCGAAACTCACCGTGGTGGTTCACCACGGTGTGACCGGCATTGTCTCCACCCTGAAAGCGAATCACCATGTCGACATCACCGGCGAGAAAGTCGATGATACGACCTTTGCCCTCATCTCCATATTGAGCACCCACCACAACTGTTACAGGCACATCCACCTCCCCAGACCCCATGCCGCCACATGCTTCATAGCCGGCAAGGCATCATTATAACGGCTCTCCTGGCGGCCATGACGGCAGGCACAGCTGGATTCCCGATTAAAAAAAAAGAGCGCCCCAAAAAAAGGCGCTACAACTGCTCCGGTGATCAGGCCATCCTCAGGCGTCGTTACCAGTGTTAACGCTGGTCGAGTCCTTGCTAGCGGAGTCTTTCGATTCGCTCGCGCTGCTTTTCTCGGTACTGGCCTCACCCGTACTAGCCTTTTCTGGCCTGTTATCCTTTTCCGTCACGCTTTCTTTGTTGCCCGGTTTTCCGGCCGAATTGGAGGCTTTGCTGTCTTTCACATACCATCCGGATCCTTTGAAAATGATGCCCGCCGGTTGAATCATGCGTCGCACCGCCTGCTGCTCACATTCCGGGCAGACAGAAACGGGGTCATCACTGAAGCGTTGCATCCTCTCAAACTGCACCCCACAATTTTCACAA
>Ga0310120_10000820_pt1 | contig 24059 bp, 13 predicted proteins | sample CB27_AW_983_MG_FD_203506 | JGI IMG/M metagenome (GOLD analysis project Ga0310120, IMG submission 203506) | Marine microbial communities from Western Arctic Ocean, Canada - CB27_AW_983 | ecosystem: Environmental > Aquatic > Marine > Oceanic | place: Canada: Western Arctic Ocean | collected...
CAACGCGATTCTCTGGAATACCACCGGAACTCCTTCACCATTCACCCACTGGTTCCACTTCCGCGTCATCAAGAACTCCGAGGAGGCCCCGGACCAGCATCACGGCGACTTCTACGGCTTTCTCCTCGCGATGGAAGATTACGACCGGCGGTTCCTCAAAGCCCACGATCTGGAAGAAGGCAACCTCTACAAGCTCAAGTCCGGCCTCACCGAGGGGCTCGACGTGATCCGCTACCATGCACCCCGCGGCACGCGCGAGGGCGCGGACTACGAAAACATTATCTTCAACCTGCGCCCCCATCAGAACGATGCCTGGCTGCGTCGCCATGTCGACTGGGATTCATGGTATCACTACCACGCCATTGTCGATGCGGTGCGACACTACGACGTGCAGCCAAATACCAGCGAGCACCTCAAGAACCGGTCCTACTACTTCAAGCCGGACCGTTCCCGCTTCGGACTCCTCCAGGTTTTTCCCTGGGACTCCGACACCAGCTGGGGCCCCAACTGGAACGGCGGGGAGGCTTTCTGCAAGTACGCCATGGGAAGCCGCCCGGAGTTCAACAAGGAGTACCGCAACGTGGTCCGCGAAATCCGGGACCTCGTGTGGCAGCAGGACCAGATCAACGGACTCATCGACATGCTCCAGGACCGCGTGATCAGTTTCCAGCAGGCCGACCGCCTGCGCTGGACCAGCGCACCCTCCTCGGCCGGTTCACAGAACGACGGCGACATCCGCCTGCGCGCCCGCGACATGAAAAACTTCGCCTTCACGGGGGGGGCCTGGACCGGGGGCAGCAGCGGCACGATGGAATCCGGTTCCCGCGACAGCGGAACCTCCGGACGCGAGGGCCGCGACGCCTACCTCGATGAACTGGGAGCCGATCCTTCCATCCCGGACACTCCCACCATCACCGACCTCAGCGAGGAGAGCCATCCTGCCAATGGGTTGCGCTTCGAATCATCGGCCTTTTCGGACAGCTCCGGCAATTTCGGGGCCATGGAATTCCGTATCGCGGAACATGCCCCCTATGTCCGGGGCAGCAACATCCCCTTCCCCTTTGAATGGGCGGCCACCTGGGAAAGCAACGAACTCGACACCTTCACCTCCACCATCACGCCCCCGGCCTCTGCCGTGCGCGGGAACAGGATCTATCGTGCCCGGGTGCGACACATGGACAGCACGGGGCGCTGGAGCCACTGGTCCGCGCCGGTCGAATTCGTAGCTGCCGATCCCTTCGCCACCGACCATCAGCAGGGTCTCGTCATCAGCGAGATCATGTACAACCCGACAGGGTCGGATGATCTCGAATACGTCGAACTGCGCAATATCGGTCCCATCCCGCTGGATCTCACCGATGTCCGCTTCACCAAGGGCATCGACTTCGATTTTCCTCCCGGCACCATCATCAATCCCGGCCAATACCTCCTGGTGGTGCGAAATGTTGCCGCCTTTGAGTCGCACTACGGGACCGATCTTCCGGTGGCCGGGGAGTATCAGAATGAGGAAGAAGGCCGCCTCGAAAACGACGGTGAACGTGTCAAGCTGGCCTTGGGCGCCTTTCCCCTCCACGAATTCGTCTATGACAACAATCCCCCCTGGCCTGAAGGGGCTGATGCGGGTGGCTACAGCCTGGAACTGGCACACACTACCGACAACGCCGACAACGACCCGCTCGATCCCCTGGGACACGGCATTCCCTCGAACTGGCGCCTGGGAGGCTCCCCGGGAGCTTCCACCAGCCAGTCCTTCAGTGGTCCCGACCCTCTTGCCGATGACGATCGTGACGGACTTTCCGCCTTCCTCGAGCACGCTCTTGGAAGCGACGATGGAGATCCCGCCAACGGACCTGGCCTGATCTCGGCGCAACGCGAAGAAAACTCCCTGACCTTCACCTTCCAGCGCCATCTTTTTGCCGATGACGTGCACTATGAGGTGGAAATCTCCCGTGACCTTCTTACCTGGAGCTCAGAGACCTCCCTCCTCTCCGAAATCGGCAACAATAATGGGACCTCTCTTGTAACCTACAAATCAGATCTCCTGATTGACGAGGAAACGACCCTGTTCATGAGGCTGCGTGCCACCATGGTGCAACCGCTTCCCTGACCTCGGGCAACGACGGTTTCAGCAACCTGAGGCTCTTCCCAATGCCACCTCATGTGGCCGCAAGCGATGGCCCTCCTCTCCAGCTGAAACCAGGAATCGCGATCACTCATCTCAATCGAACGCGTGATTGCGCACCTCCGATAGCCCGCTATCGTGCTGTCAATGAATCTGGAGCGCGAGCCCTGCGACCTCTACAAGCATGTTCTCACCCGGCGCCACCTCCTTCGCCGCGGGTCGGCCAGCATCGGCTCGCTGGCCCTCGGATCATTACTGGCACCTGAAGCTTTTGCCGCGGGACTAGCCGGTAACGGTGGGAGGCAATTCGCTCCCAAAGCTAAGAGGATCATCTTCCTTTTCATGAATGGGGCCCCCTCCCAGCAGGACCTGTTCGACTACAAGCCCCAGCTGTCCGATCATCACGGCCAGGAACTATTCAAGAAATTCGACGCCAAGTCCAAAACCTGGAGTAAGGAAGGCTTCATTGAGAAGACTCAGCGCCTGACCGGAATGACCTCCGGGCAGAGTTCCTTCCCGGTAGCCCGATCCAACTGGAAATTCAAGCAGCACGGGGAAGGTGGCGCATGGATCAGCGAGATCCTCCCTCATACGGCCGGAATCGCCGATGACCTCTGCTTCGTGAAGTCGATGCACACAGAGGCAATCAATCACGATCCGGGCGTAACCTTTTTCCAGACGGGACACCAACAGCCAGGCCGTCCCAGCATGGGCTCCTGGATGAGCTATGGATTAGGCACGGACAATGCAAACCTCCCGGCATTCTGTGTCCTCATATCGAATGGAACCGGGCGCCCCGGCAGCCAGCCCGTCTACACCAAGCTCTGGAGCAGCGGATTCCTGTCCGGCGTGCACCAGGGTGTACAATTGCGGGGCGGGAAAACTCCGGTCCTCTACCTCAACAGCCAGCCCGGTGAATCCGTGGCCGCACGGAAACGGATGATCGAGCGCATGGAATCCCTCAACAGGATCCAGTTCGACGCCTTTGGCGATCCGGAGATTGCTACTCGCATTGCGCAGTATGAAATGTCCTTTCGCATGCAGATGTCCGTGCCCGAGGCCACCGATATCAGCAATGAACCCAGGACCATCCTCGATCTCTACGGACCGGAGTGCCAGCAACCGGGCAAGTTTGCCGCCAATTGCCTGCTTGCCCGCCGACTCGCTGAACGTGGAGTGCGCTTCGTGCAGCTCTACCACCGCGGCTGGGATCAGCACGGCGGACTCATAGGCGCCCTGCCCAAGCAATGCAATGACACCGACCAGGCTTGCGCCGCGCTGGTAACCGATCTCAAGCAGCGGGGAATGCTCGACGAGACCCTGGTCGTGTGGGGCGGGGAGTTCGGACGCACCACCTACTCACAGGGCGGGGCAGGAAAGGCTGCCAACGGCCGGGACCACCATCCACGATGCTTCACATACTGGATGGCTGGAGGCGGCATCAAGGCGGGGATCACCCACGGGGAAACCGACACCTTCGGATATAATATCGTCAAGAATCCCGTCCACGTGCACGACTGGCAGGCCACCGTCATGCAGTTGATGGGCATCGATCATGAACGGCTCACCTTCAAGTACCAGGGACGCCGCTTCCGTCTCACCGATGTTCACGGCAAAGTAGTCAAACCCATCCTTGCCTGATGAAACACCTGGCCTCATCCCTGACTGTCGCCACCGTAATTCTCGGAGGCTGTGGAGCACTTGACGCGAACGACATCTCGTTCAACAAGCACATCCGCCCCATTCTCGCGGATCGCTGCTTTTCCTGCCACGGACCCGACTCCGCCACCCGCAAAGCAGACTTGCGCCTCGACCTCGAGAAGAGTGCCAAGACCGCTCTGACCGCCGAGGTGACCGCCATTGTGCCGGAAAAACCGGAAGAGAGCGAAGTCATGCATCGCCTCACCCACAGCGATCCGGATGAGATCATGCCCCCACCTTCCTCAAAGCTCACGGTTTCCCCCGGTGAGATCGCCCTGATCCGAAAGTGGATCGCCCAGGGAGCAAAATGGGAACGGCACTGGGCCTTCCTCCCGCCAGAATCCATCCCACCCCCTTCCATGGGGGACCATCCCTGGCCCCGCAACGAGATCGATCACTTTATTCTCGAGACCCTCACCGAGCACGATCTCAAGCCTTCGCCTCCTGCTTCCCGGGCCCTGCTCCTGCGCCGGTTGACGTTCGATCTTGCCGGGTTACCACCCACCATCGCGGAACTCGACGACTTCCTCTCCGACGAATCCGATAATGCCTACGAGGAGGTGGTTGGCCGCCTCCTGGCCTCTCCGGCCTTCGGAGAACGCATGGCTCTCGAATGGCTCGACGTGGCGCGCTATGGGGATACCGACGGCCTCTTCGAGGATCATCCCCGCAGCATCTATGCCTGGCGGGACTGGGTGGTAACCGCCTTCAACAACAATCTGCCCTACCGCGATTTCATTACCTGGCAACTGGCGGGCGATCTGCTGCCTGGGGCTACCAACCCACAGAAGGTGGCTACTGGATTTCTTCGCAACAATCCCACTTCCAACGAAGGCGGAATCATCGATGAGGACTACCGCATCAAGTACCTCGTTGATCGCGTCAATACTACTTCTACTGCGTTCCTGGGACTCACCATGGAGTGTGCCCAGTGTCATAAGCACAAGTTCGACCCCATGACTCAGCGGGAATACTACCAACTGGCGGCATTCTTCAACAGCCTGGCAGGTCGTGGCAACACCAAGGGAGCCACCGCGCCCACCATCAGGCTGCCGAGACTTGGGCAAGATAAGAAACTGGGAGAAATCAGCACCGAGTTATCCACTATTGAGAAGACCCTGCAGGCCACTCCCCCCGAGTTCCAGAAAGCCTTCGACGAGTGGGTCCAGACCCTGGATCAACCCGTGACATGGACTTCTCCCAGGGTGATTTCAAACTCCTCTCCGGCAAAGGCGGGACCGCAGAACTCCGTCCCACCCGGGTCGAAGGTCCGGGGACGTTTCGTGCGAATTGCCCTGCCCAAGGGTCATAAGGGCTACCTCACCCTCTCCGAAGTCGAGGTCTATTCCGCACAACAGAACGTCGCACCAACAGGCGAGGCCCGGCAGTCGAGCACCTCTCACAATGCTCCCGCGGCCAGGGCCATCGACGGCAAGGCCAACGGTTCCTTCAATTCCTGTTCCTGCTCCAGTGAGCAACAGGACGCCTGGTGGGAGCTCGACCTCGGGCTGGAGACTCCAATCGACCACATTGTGGTCTACAACCGCAACGACTGTTGCCCGGAACGCCTTGACAACGCTTCCATCACTGTGCTGGACGCCAACCGAAAGCTCATTGTTGAGAACCAGATTGGAGATGCCCCCTTCCGCACGGTGGTTACTCACAATCTGGAAGCACCCGAACCAAAACGTGCAGAACAAACCTATGAAATCGTGCTGGAACTTGAGCCCCCTCCGAACGTCCTGGCAGCAATCCGATTCACAAGTGAAAATCCAGGCCTGCTGCAGTCAGTTCGGGCAGACATCCTCGGTTCCTCCCCGCGCGAATTGAAGTTGCATAACAACAGCAACCGGAAAGTGGGCCCGGGACAGGAACCTCCCATAGCCCACCTTGAGGTGCCGACGCAACTCACCAAGGACGAACGCCTGAAACTGACCATCACCGGGTCGAATACCTCGATCCAGATGACCTCACACTACCCTCCCTCCACCAAACAGAAAATTCCCAAGGAACACGACAAGCGACTCGCACACTTCCGCGGCATCTGGCCCGGTTTTGAAGCACTTCGCAAGAAACGTGACGCTCTCAAGACCGAGAAAACTCAAATAGAGAAGTCAGCGGTGGTCTCCATGATTGCAGGCGATGAGGGCAATCCCCGCAAGACACACATCCTCATGCGTGGCGAGTATGACAAACCCGGTGAGATCGTGAACCCCGCTGCACCCGGCAGCATCCTCCCCTTCTCTGATAAACTCCCCCGCAATCGTCTGGGTCTCGCTCAGTGGATGACTGATCCCGCTAACCCGCTCCCCGCCCGTGTGGCTGTCAACCGCTACTGGCAATTGCTTTTTGGCACGGGCATCGTGGCAACTTCCGAGGACTTTGGGACTCAGGGTGACCATCCCAGCCACCAGGCACTCCTCGATCACCTTGCCGTCAGCTTCCTCAAATCCGATTGGGATATAAAGGCCCTCCTCCACAAGATCGTCACCTCCGCCACCTACCGCCAGTCCAGTGTCCGTAAGACCCAGCTTGCTGAGCGTGATCCCGAAAATCGTCTTTTTGCCCGTGCTCCACGGCAACGTCTGCAAGCCGAGTTCATTCGTGACCATGCCCTGGCTGTCAGCGGCCTCCTGGTTGACAAGCGGGGAGGCCCCGGAGTGCATCCCTACCAACCTGCTGTTCTCTTCGGACGGAACGCCATCGGCGCAGCTGGTGCGTCCTTCAAACAGGGCTCCGGGGACGACTTATACCGCCGCAGCCTTTACACCTACTGGAAACGCCAGATCCCGGCTGCCAACATACGTATTCTCGGCGCCAACGGCCGCAACGCCTGCCGCACCCGCCGCGATCGGACCAATACACCCCTCCAAGCCCTCGTCCTTCTCAACGACCCTCAGTTTGTGGAAGCCGCCCGCGTGTTTGCTGAACGCATCATGAAGGAAGACGGCACCGACATCCACACCAGACTTTCCTCCGCTTTCCGCCTCTCCACTTCCCGTCTCCCCTCCCCGGCCGAGTTGTCCATTCTTCACGCAGAGTTCAATAACCGTCTCAAGGAGTTCAAGACGAACCCCGAAGCCACCACGGCCTACCTGAATGGAGGAGGGGCACGCAAACCGGATCCAGCCTTGGATCAAGCCGAGTTAGCAGCCTTTGCCGCTCTCTGCTCCCTTATCCTGAATCTTGACGAGTCGATTTCGAAGAGCTGATTCCACAAGACTCCCGCAACGGGGCGGGCCGAATCACTCTTTCCGGAACCAGGCTTCCTTCGGGATGACCTGGGCAGACAGATCCGGCCCTTCCCAGGAAACCTCCAGCTTCTCCGCACCCCCCTGTTCAAAGAAGGTCACCTCCACGGGATGGAGTCCCGGCTTCAGCCGAATCATGCCCCCGCTCTTCAGGACCCCGTGGAGACCATCGTTATTAACCAGCACCTGTTCCCCTACCCTGAGCCGACTGCCGTCATCAGAGGTGGTATAAAGGGTATAGAGCCCCTCCCTCGGGACCTTGAGGAAGCCACGAAAGCGCAGTCCGTAATTCTCATTATTCTCCGTCTTGTACGCTCCCTCGGTAGGCGCTTCCACCTGGCCACTCGCAACAGCCTCCAACTTGTCGAAATCCGGAAGACTATCCCACTTCCCATCGAACCCCTCGAACTCCAGACCATTCTTCATTCCCTCCTCTGCCACTGGTTCCAGCAATTCCAATTCGCCCAGTTCAACCTCAGTCTCCATCTTCTCCCCTTCCCGCTCGAATTGAATCTTCAGGCCCTCGCCCGGTTTCCGGTCGACAAGGGCCAGATGAAAGTCGAATCCGTGACGAATGTCTCTCCCGTCCAGTTGGACAATCACATCTCCCGACCCGATCCCGGCTCCGGCTGCCGGCGAATCCTTCCTCACTTCCTTCACCCTCCCTGAGAGGGCATACATGTCCACCTCCACTCCCAGTGCAAAACCGTAACGCAACTCTGCTGAGAGAAGGGCCGGAAACATCTCACGCACACGATCTGCCGTGATGGCGAAATTGATGTTCTCGCCGTCGAGTTTCTTGGAGGTGACCACTCCGATCTGCTCCCCCAGCGCATTAATGAGCGGACCACCCGAATTGCCTCCGCTCACTGCGGCACTCGTCTGAACCATCCGGGGTAGGAAGACTCCGCCCACTGCGGTCGAGCGGTGGAGCCCACTTACGATCCCCATCGAAACCGAGTGAGTGAGTCCACCCGGATTCCCGATAATGAGCACCGGTTCCCCCAGCATGAGATCATCGCTCCTCCCGATTGGAATCGGTCTGAGGGGTTCGCCAGCTTCCACCTTGATCAGGGCCAGGTCCTCGGAACTCATCCTGGCGATGATCCGGAAGGGCAACTGCGGGCGTCCCGGCAACAGGACCTGCCCCTGGTGCATGCGCTTCAGCACGTGCTCATTGGTAAGGAGGTAGCCATCCCTATGAATCACCGAGGCACTCCCGACTCCCATGGTGAAGACCCCCGGGGCCTCCTGCACCTGCAGGGTCTGAATCGAGGCCACTGACGGCAGGGATTGCTCAACCAGTCTCACGGTAGGCGTGTAGCGTGCCAGCGGTTTCCCGGCCTCTGCAGGCGTCCGCTCCCCGGTTTTGTGGGCCCACGCTATCGACCCGAAAAGGGCCGCGCCTAGACAGAGGAGAATCGTTGGAGCACGGCTCATGCGGTAGAGAAATCAAATTCAATCAGGACGGGTCCAGCAATAGCGAGATTTTTACCGTCCCCCAACAACCAATCTCCCCCACCTCTTGACACTACAGGCCGAAGAGGAACAATAAGCCCATCAGCGAGATCGAAAAACACCTCTATGTCATCATGTGGCCGAATTACGCCCTGGTGGCCTCAAACCTCCCCCCCGAGGAATTCGGCAGACACTATACCGTCGGCAGCTCACGCTACTACCACGGCCAGGTCATTTTTGCACAGATCCAGGACGATTACCGTCATGACTACTTCCAGATTGACGAACTGCTGAAGGATGTTGTCCCCAACCAGGCCGGACGTCCCAAGCGCACGAAATTCATTTCCTGTTACCGGGTGCTTGAGCACATGGACCCCTCGGCCTTCATGGACCTCTACATTACCTCCGTCTCGGGTCAGGTCCTCCGACTCCAACAGGCTCCCTATGAGCGCACCCACGAACCGGGCTTCATCCGCACCTACCAGGAAATCTGCCCCTTCAGCGCCATTGTGCTGAGCCACATGGCACCGCCCGACTTTGGAGAATACATAACCGATCTCTCCCTGCCCAAGAGCGCCCCGCAGGTCATGTTCACGCAAATCGACTTTGTGATCGAAGACTTCCTCAATCAGATTGAGGCCAATCCCTTTCACACCTCTCCCATTCCCAACGTCCATCCCCACAAACTCAAGGAGCAGATCCTTGAAATACAGGGCAAGCCTGAGAAGTCCACCAAGGCCATCAGCCTCGACTCCGTGCTGGGCAAGATATCCTTCTTCCAGCTCCGCACCGGGTTCTGGATTGCCGCTCAGGACCGCGAGATCTTCTACCCCATTCCGGATCGCTCCGCCCTGGAGAACGATCACCCTGAATTCTACCGGTCTCTCCTGGGATAGCCCTCGCCATCAAGGCGCCTAGTGACCCTCCGCCCCGGTGCCTTTTGGCTGGCCAATTTCAGCGAGCATCGCCCCGAACCAGGGAAGATCGATGTCAAAGGGCTTGCCCCCCTTGATCCGGGGAAACTCGATGCAGGACATTTCACCTCCCTTGTCTTCGTCCAGGCCCGCCACCCCGCTCTGGCCATTGAGGGCGTATTCCGCGCCCGCGAAGGCGCTCTTCCTGATCAATTCCAGGTCACGTGCGTTGGGAGCGGCGGAACGGCCGAAGTAGCCGCTTTTCTGCACCAGGACCTTGTCCGCCTCCAGTTTCTCCTTGAGCTTGGTCGCAAACCACTTGCCGGGATTGAGTTCGTCAAGACGCGCGTGGCCGAAGGCATCGCGGCGAACCTCCTCTCCCCCGGTCTCCTTCTCGCGAATGATGGCATCCATCCCCGCGCCTTCACTCAGGAAGAGGTTCACGCAGTCATGATCGGCCATCACCTTGTTGAGACGTTCCACCTCTGCGCCGAGGTCGATATCCATCTCAGGCACCCACACTGCGTGGACATCCCAGCACTCTCGGGCGAGACGCATGCCGGGCAGAAACTCCCAATCATCCAGCCGTTTACGATAGGCCTCGGCAGTTGCACCAGTGAGCCAGCCACAGTGACGGCCCATCACCTCGTGAATGATGAGATGCCTCGTGCTGGTCGTGTTTTCGTTGGCGATGTTTTCAAAGAAGATCGCGCCCTGTTCAGCTGCCGTCCAGGCCCCCAGGGTCTGCACGATCGGAAAGACATCGTTGTCTACCGTCTTGGGCAATCCCACCACGGTCAGCTCGTAGCCGTTATCGTGCAGATATCCGGCCAGATCAGCGGCAGTGGCATTGGTATCGTCACCGCCAATGGTATGAAGGATGTCAATGCCATCCTTCTGAAGTTGCTCCGCCGCCACCTTGAGTGGCTTCTCGCCCGGTTGCACCAGACCGCGCTTCTCGCAGTCCTCCACGTTGGTAAGTTTTACCCGGCTGTTCCCGATCGGACTGCCCCCAAACCTGTAAAGGATCTCATGTTTCTCCTTCACTTCCGCGGGAAACGGCATGCGCCGCCCCAGGAGGAGTCCCTGGTAGCCGTTGAGGTAGCCGCTTAATTCTGCCTCAGGCGCCAGTTCATTATACTTTTCAATGAGCCCGCCAATCGACGAGGAGAGGCAGGGCGCAAGACCGCCGGCAGTGAGAAATGCAATCTTCTTGGGCATGAGAAAGGCGCAATCTGGCGTCCCTTCCGCCAGCCTGTCAACCGCAGTGGTATATTTCAGGAATCACGCACAGTGTCACAAGGGTTACTTCCCTGACACAGGAGGGATCCTCCAGATAGTCATCCCGTGTCAGCAAAACGGGTTCAGGTCGCCGCGATGGCACTCCCATAAATGACCGGTGTTCCTCCTCATCCCTTCTGGGAGGACAGGAAGGCCACCAGCGAGGCAAACTCCTCAATGCTCAGCGCATCGGCCAGACCGGCCGGCATCATTGATATTTCGAGTTCCTTGCGCTCCTTGATATTGTCCACTTTGACCCGCGACGCCTTGCCCGCAATATCCCGGATCTCAATGGCCTCCGCACTTTGTGCCGTCACGAAACCCACGTAGGCCTTCTTGTCCCTGGTGGTGACCTGCACGGTCGCAAAACCCTGCGAAATGGAAGCATTTGGCTTGAGGATCGATTCCGCGATCTGTTCCGGCGAAAGAACCGCCCCGACCTGTCCCATGAAGGGCCCCTTCAAGGGTTGTCCTTTCTCGGTGGTATGGCAGACGATACATCCCTGCCGGGAAAAAACCTCTCTTCCCTTTACTTCATCACCCTTGGCCTTCTTGAGGATCAGCAACACATCCTCGATCGACGTTTTCCCGATCTGCCCTTTCTTCGCCGCGATACTGGCCAGATCAACGGTGGGATCCGCAGGTTTGATGGGAATCTTGGCAGCCACCGTGTCATTGATTCCCTTGAACCCGACCCGGTGACGTGAAACCGCACGCACAAGGGCACTCCGAAGGGCCAGATCACCACTCTGGAAGGCCTCGTGCACGAACAGCCTGATCTTCTCTGACTCTTCCCAGGTTCCGTACTTGTAGTAGGGACCATGAGTATCGGGACGAGTTCCCCACCACCACGAACCGTCGTAGGGAAGCTCCTTGTGGTAGAGACGGAGGAGGGCCGTCAGGATCCCGAGCCGTGCTCCATTGGTGCGGGACGAACTATACCGATCCATCAATCCCCGCACCCCCTTGGGATCGTGCATGAGCCGCAGGGCCCAGAGAGCCCCCTTGCTTTGCTCCGTGTTCACGGCTGACAGACAGGCTTCCGTTGCCTTCAGATCAACCAGGGCTTTCACCGCCACGTGAGGCAGAAGGATTTGAGGATTCGGCGCTGCATGATCTCCCTCCTTGCTCATCCTGCCTGCACCACTTGCAGGCCTGGAGTCATTGACAATGAACTGGACCGTGCCGCGCTGGGAAGTGGAAGCCAGTCCGCCGGTCGCTTGGAAGCGAACCGCACCCTTCGGCACATCGTAGATGATCAGGGACTCCGCATGGGTTCCCAGTCCGGCAGGAGCACTCTTCCCCTCATGGGTCTTGAGGGCACTTCCGGCCGCGCTCACGCCAAATCCGATCCGGCCCCATCCACTCTTGGCGGACTTCCACTTGAGGGACTTGAGCTGCACCTTCCTGCCGGCAGCGTTAACAAAGACGGGATCGAACCAGGCGGCGTGATCCGTGCTGGTCCCATTCCCCCCGTCAGCAACCATGAGGTAGAGCTCCTTGAACTTGGAAACATCCACATCGATGGCGACGGTCTCCTTTGTACCGATAACCTTGCTCTGGAAAGCCGGAGGCTTGGGGGCTTCAGGGGATGGCCCTTCGGTCCCGCTCACGGGGGTCATGGCCAAGAGATCCTTCGCTGCCGATGCATCGCCCAACCGGCCCAAGCTTACTGCGGCAACCAACTGCACCCGGGGATTCTCATCCTTCAAGGCAGTGACAAAAATATCCTTGGAAATTCCCGCCAACTGCGTCCTGCGATCGGTGAGGGCACGCAGGGCCCACTCCCTGACCGTGGGATCGGTGGACAGCCTGAGTAAGCCCGGGTTAGCCTTGGCTCCCTCCATCTGCTTGTAGGTGAAAATGGCCGCCACCCGCGACTCCAGGGAAGCGGCCGTATCGACTGCTACCACGGCTACCGCCTTCGCCGCGACCGGACGGTTCAGCAACTCCTGGGACGCCGCCGTCCGGGCCGTCGCACTGGCTGAACGCAGAAGCTCTACCAGAGCCTTGTCCTTGAGTTTGGCAGGATCAGGAAATCGCCGGAACTTCCATCCCTCGGGAACGTAGCGCTGCACGTAGCCCTTCTTGGGATTCCCCGAGTAACCCGCACCATCCCAGGCTGCCCCGTATAATCTGCCGGAGCCGTCAACGTCCACATCCGCAATCTGCGCAAGGCGGATGAAGTTTTCCGGTTTCTGGGTGAAACTCGCCCCATCGGGCGTCACCCGGTGAATGATGAGCTGGCTGCGTCCCCAGTCACACATCATGGGCACATTGTTGAACTTGTCCGGCCAGGTTGGCTCCTGGAGGAAAAGCGCTCCCGTCCCCGAACCCCCTCCCAGGTCCTGCAGGGCAGGAATGATTTCGTCCGTGAAGTGCTTGAAAAGCATCGGATAGCCATACTGTCCGGATTGAATGTGATGAATGAAGCGAATGTTCCATCCGCCCCCGTCGTTGGTATTCCCCCGCGTGAACATGTTCATGAGAGGGTCGATCGCAACGTCGTAGATGTTGCGCAGGCCGCGGGTGTAGAACTCCATCTCGCTTCCGTCCGGACGCACGCGCACTACGCCACCACCCAGCATGGTTAATTCCCTGCCATCCGTTCCCCTCGCACCAACGATTCCAAAGTCGCCCACCGCAATATAGATCCACCCGTCGATCCCCAGTCGAATGCCGTTGGTGGTGTGATCAGCCCCACGGGCCTGGTTGTGCTTGGGAGGACTCACGTTGGAAACCAGGATCTTCCCCTCCCCGTCGGCCACTCCATCCCAGTCCTTGTCTTCAAAAACCGAGAGATGCATCGCTTCCAGCTTGCCCGTACTTGCCGGAATGACCGTATGCAGGATGTAGAGCTTCCTGCCGATCGAGATCAGGCCCCGCGGATTGTCGATCTTGGTGAAAATGGTACTCTTCTCCGGATTGCCGTCTCCATCAGCATCGACCAGGCGCACGATCTTTCCCTTCCCGGGTCCCTTCCCCAGTGAACCGAGCATGTCCACGCCCACGAAGACCTCCCCGGTGGGGGCCGCGCAGAGGCAGGCAGGGCAAGGCGTGAGTTCCGGGCCCGAGAACCGGACCGACTCCAGTTCAGGGGGAGTTTGGGCTGCAAGCGAATGAGCAAACAGACCGCCCACCGCGAGCGAAAGCCTTGTGAGGATCGATTTGAGTCGTTTCATGATGAATCTACCTTGGAGAAAACTACCTTCCCTGCCGGGACTACCCCGCCAGCCTTGGGAGAGGGATGTTCCTCCGAACTGTCGGATTCCGGCTCAGGAGCTGCCCTGACGGACTTACTTCAACTTGTCCACGGTCCAGAGCAACCCACGGGCAACAAGGTTGAGATAGACCTCTTCCTGCATCGTTTCGTTGTGGTGGCCCAGGGTGGTGCCGAAGACCTTACCCTTGCCGTACTCGTTCACCCATACGCAGTCGTGGAAGGCTTTCCCGCCGTCGATACTTCCCTTGGCCAGAACCTTGGCAGTGGGCCACACTTTCTTGATGTGGTAGAGTTCACCCTTCGGCGTCTTCCATTTTCCCGGGAACCCCTTCATGACGGGATGGTCGGCGGCCAGATTGGTGACCTCGATGGGAGCGTGCCGCCCATGTCGTGGGGATGTGACTCCCAGCATGGCCGGCCAGTGCTTGGTTTCACCTGGAATCTTCCAGTGATAAGAGTGCATCGAGCAGTGGATCACGACCGCGGCCTTGCCCTCGTGGTGCACCTTGCCGAGTCCTTCCACGAACTTGCCGTCGGTTTCGTGGGCGTGGCAGAGATTATAGACGATGACATCGTAATCCTTCGCCCAGCCCTCCTCGCTCAACTTCTCCTTGGTCTGCTTCGCATCTCCCATAAAGATATCCCACTCCACATCGGCCCGCTTGCTGATCCCCTCCGTGAGAATCTTCTTCTGGGTCTTGTAATCGTGATAGCCCCCTCCGGTAACCAGCAGGGCCTTGATCGCCTTTCCCTTGCTTTGGCCTTTTTCTTTCTGGGCGGTACCCACGCCTCCGACCAGGACAAGTAGCCCGAGGGTGAGGAGCGGCAACAACAGGACAATGGCTCTCTTGGGTGACCTCATGATGATCCTCTAGGGCTTGGCGGGACTACAGGCAAGTCCCATCCCGGGGCTGCAGATGGAAGCAGGCGTGAGGAGAAAGGGGCACTCCTTCATGTTATCCGGCAATATCAGCGCTGCATTTTCCGGGGCAAAGCTCCACCGGACCAGGAAGAGGGCCATCAGCCTACTTCGCTCCGCTCACCGGGTTCTTCGCAGATGGCACCCCTTTCTCCGGAACTTCCACGCCCGATGTCCAGGCGATGGCATTGAGAACAAGGGTGCGCCAGTTATCGCTGTCCCAGGTGGCATGGTAGTGTGCCCCCGTCGTTCCGAAGCCCCGGCCCTTGCCCCCCGGACGTTCGTAGGCCCACCCGATGTGCTGGATCTCTCCGGCCGCCATCGATTTGCGGACATGCGGATTGTTGGAATGCGGGCCATCGGGACGCTTCATGGTCTCCTTTGGTGGATGAGCGGAGAGAATAGGCGTGACTCCCTTCATCTCCGGGGCAAAGCGCATGTGGTAGTACCACTCGTCGTTCTGCACAAAGGGCGTGCACCCGCGGGTGATGGGATGCTTCGGCAACTGCTCAATGGTGGCAGTCCAATGCGGGTTGACCGACCAGTGAGTCTCAAAGTAGCCACCCATTCCCTTGAGCAAGAGATCTCCAGCCTTCCCCTTGGGCACCTCCACGCCGTAGTGCAGGCACACCAGACCCACCCCGCTGTCGATGAGTTTCTCGAACTGCTCGAGGTTCTTCATGACGAGATGTCCCCCGCCCCCATTACAGAAGATCACGATACAGTCGACTCCCGCAAAGGCATCGGCTTCCTTGGGCCACCCCTTGTACTGTGCAGTCTCGAATTCCAGACCACTTTTCTCCAGGGCTGCGGCAAGCACGGCATTTCCCTGGACGTGATTATGGGTTTTGCTGTTCTTCCCACCGTCGGCCAGGAAAACCACCTTCTTCTTGTCCGCGAGAGCCAAACCTGTGAGGGCGGCGAGGAGCGAAATAACGATAAAAATCTGGGACGCGAAACGTTTCATGATCGCAGATGCTTCCCGAAGCGCGCTCGCTTGACAAGATGAATGAAAAAGTTGCCGGAACGCCCCCTTCCTCTCTGGTCAGGACGGGGAGCCATAATTGCCCGTTGCGCCGCGGGTACTTTCCGGGTGAAATGCCACTTTCAGCCATGAAATCGCTCATCCTCGTCCTCGCTAGTCTCTGTTGCTCCCTTGCCACTCCTGCCGCGCCCCGGGTCCTGCCCGAAGGCACCCTGCCAGACGACAAGCGCCTCGCTCCCCTCAGGGATCTCAACGGTTATTTCCCCTTCACGCCCCCCCGATCAAAAGACCAGTGGGCCAAGCGCGCCAAAAAGATCCGTCATGACCTGAAGGTCGCAGTCGGCCTCTTCCCGGAACCGGATCGCAACCCGCTCAACGCCGTCATTCACGGCCGGATCGACGGTGGAGATTTCACGGTGGAGAAGGTCTACTTCGAAACCCGCCCGGGCTACCTCCTCACCGGTTCCCTCTATCGACCCAAGGCCATAAAAGGGAAGATTCCCGGGGTGATCTGCCCGCACGGTCACTGGAACGAGGCGCGATTCTTCGATTGTGGTGAAGCCGCCGCCAGAAAACTGGTCCAGCAGGGCGCTGAAGCCAACGTGGAAAGCGCCCGCAACCACATCCAGTCACGTTGCGTCGGTCTCGCCCGCCTCGGTTGCACGGTGCTTCAGTACGACATGATTGGCTACTGCGATAACGATCAGATTTCCTACCAACTCGGCCATCGCTTCGCCAAACAACGACCGGAAATGATCTCCGAGAAGAACTGGGGACTCTACAGCCCGCAGGCGGAATCTCACCTGCAGAGCATCATGATGCTGCAGACATGGAACTCCATGCGAGCGATCGACTTCCTGCAGAGCCTTCCCGAGGTCGACGACCGGCGAATCGCAGTGACCGGTGCAAGCGGTGGTGGCACGCAGAGTTTTGTCATCTCGGCACTTGATCCCAGGGTGGCGGTGTCCATGCCTGCCGTGATGGTCAGCACTGCCATGCAGGGCGGATGCACCTGTGAGAACTCCACCCTCATGCGCATCAGCGAGGGGAACATCGCCTTTGCTGCGCTCTTCGCGCCCAAGCCACTCGCTCTCACCGCCGCCAACGACTGGACCAAGGAGATGTCCGGGAAAGGGTTTCCCGAGCTCAGGAAAACCTACGAACTGCTGGGGGTTCCGGACCATGTCACGCTGCATGACCGCACCGAGTTCGACCACAACTACAACCTGCCCTCCCGCCAGGCCATGTACAAGTGGTTCAACAAGCACCTCGACCTGGGGGCCAGGGCCCCGGAAAAGGAGCGTCCTCACAGGCGCCTGACGGAAAAAGAACTCACCGTCTTCGACAAGAATCATCCCAAACCTGCAGGCGGGGATGACCTCGAACGCAAGATTCTCGCCAAGCTGGCCGCCGAATCCGGTGCCAAGATCGCTGCCAGTCCTGAAATTGCCCGCCATGGATGGGACTCGATCCTGGATTCCAGACTTGAACACCCTGGTGATGTGAAGTGGCAACTGATGAGCAAGAAGGATCGAGGCTCCTACCTGGAGATGCCGGGACTCCACAACAACACGACTCACGGGGAACAGGTTCCCGTGATCTGGCTCTACCCCAGGAACTGGAAAAACCATGCCGCCATCTTCCTCAGCCCCCACGGCAAGGCTGACCTCTACGATGAGCAGGGCAATCCTCGTGCAGAGGTCAAGGCTCTCCTCAGGAACGGGGTCTCAGTGTGCGGAATTGACCTCTTTCTGCAGGGTGAATTTCTCAAGGACGGCAAAGTGCTGACCGAGACCCGCCGGGTCAAGAACCCACGCGAAGCTGCCTGCTATACTCTCGGTTACAATCGTCCCCTCTTCGTGCAAAGAGTCCACGACATCCTCAGCGCAATAAGAATGATCCAGACTGATGACCACGGAGCAGAAAAGATCGATCTCGTTGGCCTGAAAGGAGCCGGCCACTGGGCCGCCGCCGCCAACTTCGCGGCCGGCGAGGCCCTCGATCGCGTAGCTATCGAATCCGCCGGATTCAAGTTCATCAAGGTGAACGACATCCGCCACCCCGACCTCATGCCCGGTGCCGCCAAGTACGGCGACATCGACGCCCTGCTGAATCTGGCATCTCGCAAGGCCTGGAATGTGGATGAAAAGGGTCTCCCCGGGTGGCTGAAATGACCTCGGGGCAAACCCGGATCCCCGATGCTCAGGTCACGACCTCGTGGATCACCTTCCCGAAAACATCTGTCAGGCGCACGTCCCGGCTGTTGTGGCGCAACGTGAGCTTCTTATGATCCAGTCCTAGAAGGTGCAGGATGGTGGCGTGCACGTCGTGAACGTGGACGGCATCCTCCAATGCGTGCATTCCAAATTCATCGGTCGCGCCAAAGCTGAGCCCCCCTTTTACTCCTCCGCCTGCCATCCAGAGGGTGAACCCCTTATGGTGATGGCCCCGGCCCAGCTTGACCTCGCGATTGGCTTCCTCGAAGGGCGTTCGTCCAAATTCCGTCGCCCAGACAACCAGTGTTTCCTCCAGCATTCCCCGTGCCTTGAGATCGAGAATGAGGGCCGTGATTCCCTGGTCAGTCCGGCCAGCATTGTTGCGATGGTTGTCAATGAGCCCCCCCCGGTTTCCGTGGGCATCCCATTTCCGGCCCGTGGCCCCGTCGAGGATCTCCACGAATCGCACTCCGGACTCCACCAGGCGCCTTGCAGTAAGACAATGCCTCGAGAACTGGTTGTCCCCGTAGAGCGCGTGCATGCTGGCGGGTTCCCGGGAGAGATCGAAGACCGCCTGCGCTGACTGTTGCAGATTGTGGGCCATTTCCAACGCTTCAATACGGCCGGTCAACTCCGGCTGGGTCGGGTGGCGGTCGCGATGCCGGCGATTAAGCTGGTTCAAAAGAGCCAGTTGTTCCCGCTGTCGTTCCGGACTCATACCCGGTCGCCGATCAAGATGCGGAAAGGGCGGCCTCCCCTTTTCGACTCTTGCCACCGCCGCCTGATGCCTCCCGGGCAACATGCCCTGCTGAAACACCGCGTCACCAGCCGTCGAGATGCCATCCTTCATCACGACATAGGGTGGCAGGTCCAGGCCCTCACTCCCAAGACCGTAGGTCACCCACGAACCCATGCTCGGGAACCCGGAACGCACATGACCCGTATGCCAGATCGTTTCCCCCACCGAGTGAATCGCCGAATCGGTGTGCACCGCCTTGAGAAAAGCGATCTCATCCACCACCTCGGTGAGCCGGGGGTAAACTTCGCTGATCCAGGCCCCGGACTGACCATGCTGCCTGAAGTCGAATACTGGGGGCAGGATCTTGCATCCCTCCACCGACTTTTCGGGATTGAATCCCTGCAGTTCCTCCTCGTTGAAAATGTCGGCAGCCCGCTTCCCGGCCCATTTTTTCAACTGCGGCTTATAATCGAAGGTCTCCAGATGACTTGCCCCACCGCACATGAAGAGGAGGATCACGTTGCGGGCCCGGGGACCGTGGTGCGAGGCCTGGACAGGAAGAGCACCCCGGCTGCGCGACGTCAACTGCGAGGCCATCGCAACACTCCCGAGGCTCAGGCACCCCAGGAAATCACGGCGGTCCGGCAACTGGTCTCTAGTTGACATAGATAAACTCATTCAACCCAAGGAGAAGATGACAGTAATCCACCAGGGAGCGCTCCTTTCTTCCTGCCAGGATCTCCCTTCCGATCTTTCGCTCTTCCTCGTCCGGCAATCGCGAGAGAAGAAGAAGATAAGCCAACTCAATCTGCTCGTCCCGGTCACTCCCGACCTCCCCTTCAATACGCTTGGACAACCGCTCCGCAAGATTCCAACCCAGCGGGGCATTCAGGGCAAACAGCGCGCCCACGGGATCCGCCCCGGTGGTGCGAGCTCCCACGCTGCGCTTCGTGTCAGGCGGATCAAACAGGCTCAAGGTCGGATGTTTTGCGGACCGATGGGCCTGCAGGTAAATGGAGCGCCGCCAACTCTTTGGCTCATCGCGCACTTCCGTCTTGTAGTTTCCAATGGAAATACTCGGACCAAACATCTCCCTGCGCAATACGCCAGCCGCCATGAGAAGCTGGTCCCGAATGGCCTCCGCCTCAAGTCGGCGTGGGCGCCGGTGCCAGAGCAGGCTATTTTCGGCATCCTTCTCCATGAAAGCGGTCTTTTCGGACGACGACTGCCGGTAAGTCGCACTGGTCACGATCATGCGGTGCAGAGGCTTCAATTGCCAGTTCCCCTCAATCAGGGACCGGGCGAGATAATCCAGCAGGCGTGGGTGACTCGGCGCTGTCCCCAGATTCCCGAAATCATTCGGACTTTTCACCAGGCCCTGTCCAAAGTGATGGTGCCAGAGCCGATTGACAATCACCCGGGACAGCAATTGCCCTGCCCCGTTCTCATGATCGGTAAGCCATTGTCCGAGACCCTCCAACTTGCTTTGTGAACCCGCCAGCCAATAGCCGGCATCCTTTCTCATGAGAACCTGCAGAAACCCGGGATTCACCACCTTGCCCGGCGACCGCCAACTCCCCTTCAGAAGGACGCGCGGCTCCTTGATGACAAGTTCGATCTTCTTCGCCGAGGCCTTGGGCGCCTCCCTGAACTGATCGAAGTAGAATGCCGTAAACTGGTAATACTCCTCCGTCGTCATCGGATCAACCGGATGATCATGGCACCGGGCACACCCGAAGGTGATTCCGAGAATGGCCGTCCCCGTAGTGGCAACCATGTCATCCAGGCGATGGAACTGCTTGTCATTGGGGTCCGAATTGTTCTGCAGCCTCGTCCCAAGGTGCATGAACTGCCTGAGCTCTGCGTAGCGTTTTCCGTCTGGCTCGTATGACGCCGGACCGGCAAAATGATAATGCACGAACTTGTCAAAGGGCAGATCCTCATTGAAGGCACGGATCACCGCATCGCGAAACTTCCACGCATTGCCCCTCACCTTGTCTTCATTCACGGTGAGAACTCCATCACTTTCACCAAACCGGACCACGTCCAGCCAGTGACGCCCCCATCGTTCTCCGTAATGCGGACTCCCAAGAAGTCTCCCCACCAACTTCCCGTAGGCATCCTTCGCCCCATCATTGACGAACTCCTCAATCTCCGGGACTGACGGAGGAAGGCCGGTCAGACCAAAGCTCAGGCGTCGGATAAGCGTGTGCCGGTTCACCTTCTCCCGAGCGGGGTGAAGTCCGTTCTCCAGCAACCTGGCCAGAACAAAATGATCGACGGGGTTTTCCACCCACTCATCGTCGACCACCGCGGGAACCGCCACCTCGGAGGGCAGCGGTTGCATGCTCCAGAGATCAGTTTCACGCAAGGGACCGGCTGACAACCCGCAGAGGGACATGCCCGCTCCGCACAGCACAATCCTGCAATGGCTGCCAATCCTCAAGACACTGACAGGCTACCTTTAGGGAACAGTCGTCGTCAATCATCCCAATGGATGGGCCGTGAATTTGCGCAAACGCTGAGAGTTCACTCGCTCGCCAGGGCCGCCCGGGCATGCTTCTTGAACACCTCCCAGGTCCGGGGCCTGTAGCCCCATGTCTGGATCATGAAGACCGCGTAATGCCCCTCCCGGCAGTCCACCCAGAAACGGGTGCCCGCTGCCCCACCCCATTCGTAACGTCCTTTTCCATTCACCATTCCACCCAGTCCGTAAACCTTTCCGATATCCTTGAGGTGATTCTCAAGCATGAGGTCAACGGTTCCCGCCTTGAGCACCCGTTTCCCATTCAATTCTCCCTTGCGGAGCAGCATCTCACAAAACTTGGCGTAGTCCCCGGTTGTTGAAATCAATCCCTGCCCTCCCATCATGCGCGGGGGCCGCTTCATCACCGCGTCAGCCCCCATGGCCTGACGCAACTCACCTTCCTTGTCCTTCCGGTAAACCAGTGCGATCCGTGAACGGTTCTCCTCCTTCCTTACCCAGAACTCCGTATCCGACATCCCGAGCTTGTCAAAAACCCGTTCCCGCATGATGACATCGAGCGTCTTACCCTCGACCACCTCAAGATAACGCCCGAGTACATCTATGGAATATCCGTAGGCGTAGCGTTCTCCCGGATGGAACACGAGCGGACGACTGGCGAGGGATTTCGAGAAATCTGAAAGGGAATCCTTCCCACCCAATTTCACGCCCCTCCCGTCATAGGTAATCCCTGTCGTGTGAGTCATCAGGTGGCGGGGCGTGACCGGACGCTTTGCCGGGACCTCCTTGTCGCCCTCGCGCACCTTCATTTCCTTCCATTCTGGAAGGTGCTCCGAGATCGGGTCATCAAGTTTGAACTTCCCCTCCTCCCACATCGACATCGCAGTCACCGCAACGATCGGTTTCGTCATTGAATAGATGCGCAAGAGGCTGTCCTTGGTCATGGGCACATCCTTCTCAAGATGACGTTGTCCGAAGGTCTCGTAGTAGCCCACCTTTCCCTTCCGCCCGATGAGACCGATCACTCCGGAAACCTTCTTCTCCCTGATCTCCTTCTCCATCGCCAGGTCCAGTTCCTGCAGGGCCTCGACCTTCAGACTGGCCTCCCGGGCTGCCTTGCCATGACTGCGCGCCTGCGACACGCTAACCACGGCGCACCACCAGCAAGTCCCGATCATCAGGGAGAGGAATGATGTTTTCGTCATGCCAGCGGACATCCAGCCAGATTGCAGCTGATCCGGCAAGCCTCTCCGGATCCTGCGGAATGGTCCTCCTCTTTACGCATTACGGGGAGAACTTCAAATCCAGTCGCCGAAACCTGATTTTCAGTGCTTTACTGCTACCCGACAGCTCTCGCAGGCCTGTTGGCCCTTACCATTGCTGAACGGACCGACCTGTAGTATCCACCCAATATCAAGATGCAGCCCTCCGACGACCATTCTCCACCCTCCGTGGCTCCGGAAGAGAGGCTGCGCCCAGGGCTACTTGGGATCGTGGTGCGCATCGTTCTCCCGATCGTCCTGCTGGTGGTGGGAATCATTGGCTACGGAAAGCTCTCCATCAAACAGCCGGAAGAGGCTCCACCCCGACCGGAGGCCAAGGCCATCGAGGCCCGGGTCCACGAACTGAAACGGCAGGACTACCAGATGCTCGTTCCCTCCCAGGGACACATCCGGGCCCATAGCCTGGTCACTTTCACCTCCCAGGTCTCCGGCCGTGTGCAGATCATTCATCCCACCTTTGAGGAAGGGGCCTTTTTCAAGAAAGATGATGTCCTCCTGGAAATTAATCCCATCGATTTCCAGGTAGCTCTGATCTCCGCCCAGGCGCAGATGGCCGGCGCCCAGCTCAACCTCGACAAGGAAGAGGCTCTCGCTGAGCAGGCCCGCCTGGACTGGAAGGATCTCGGCTACAAGGACGAACCAAGCGCCCTCGTCCGGCGCGAACCACAACTCAAGGCTGCCCACCAGACTCTTGCTCTGGCCCAGGCCCAGGAGGCCAGTGCGCTGCGCAACCTGGAACGAACCAAGGTCACTGCTCCTTTTGACGGCCGCGTCCTCACCCGCACGGTGGGAGTGGGCCAGACCATCGGGGCAGGCACCCCGCTCGGAGGAATCTTTGCGACCGATTACAGTGAAGTTCGGCTCCCGGTATCCACCCTCCGCCTCGGGGACCTCACCCTGCCCGAAGACACCGACGATCCACCCCTCTCCGTCACCCTGCAGGATGGTCTCGATGAGGACTCCACCACCGCATGGGATGCCAGCATTCTCCGCACCGAAGGAGCCCTCGATGCCCGCACCCTCGAACTCTTTGCCATCGCCCGCATTGAAGACCCCTATGGATTGAAGTCGGAGAAGGCTCCCCTTCGGGTCGGCCAACCGGTCACCGCCGCCATTCCGGGCAGAATGCTCGAGGATGTCTTCGTGATTCCCCGTGAAGCGGTCTCCCGACTCAGTCGCATTCGTGTCGTCAACCCCGAGACCATGAAACTCGGCACCGCCTACATCCGTCCCCTCCACTCCGACGACGATCACATCGTCTTCAAGAGCTCTTCCCTCGAGGATGGCACTCTCCTGGTTCTCACCCGCCTCGTCTATGCCCCCGACGGCGGGGATGTCGTGGTGGTGGTAGACAACGTCCCCGAGGAAGCCACTGAGAAGGACAGGGAGAACAAAACGGTCACTCAGGCCGACAAGAAACCCGAGAAGGCGGGCAAATGATCTCCTGGTTCGCCAAGAACGGTATCGCGGCCAACCTCCTCA
>Ga0310120_10000821_pt1 | contig 24052 bp, 18 predicted proteins | sample CB27_AW_983_MG_FD_203506 | JGI IMG/M metagenome (GOLD analysis project Ga0310120, IMG submission 203506) | Marine microbial communities from Western Arctic Ocean, Canada - CB27_AW_983 | ecosystem: Environmental > Aquatic > Marine > Oceanic | place: Canada: Western Arctic Ocean | collected...
GTCGCTCGCCTCCCGAGATCTCTTCCAAAACCCATCCGCCAGCTCAACGATTCGAGCCGCCATCGGGGCACGGCTCGACGATTGCCCGGCCAAGCCCAAGGTTCTTGGAGACCTCTTCTCATTCGACTCGAATGACGGCTAGGCTGGAAGAACGCGCGAGTCCCCGGTGCCGCTTCAGAAGTCGAAGTTGAGCCCCACCTGAGCACCAATCAAACTGTTCGACTCAGTGACCGTTCCAATCGGATCGGCAAACGGCTGAAGGTAGGGGCCCGTCAGGGTCGACTTTGGCACGTAGTAGAATCCGGCATTGGCGGTAATATGATCAGTCAGCTTGAGGCCTGCTCCCACCGAGATGTGGTGCTGGAAGATCGCCGGAGCACCGGTAGCGGTCAGTGTGTTCTTGGAAGGCATCGGGATGTCGCTGTAGTTATAACCGCCGCGCAGGGTGAGCTTTTCGGAAAACTGGTGTTCAACCCCGATCTTGAACGCCCAGACGTTATCCCACCCGAAGGGTTGCACAACCCCATCGACGATGCCACCCGGGCTGCCGAAGCCCGCCACCCCGTCGTAGCGCAACCAGCTCACGTCGATAGCGACTTTGGTCTTGTCCGTCACCTGTATCCCAGCCCCCAGCGTGGCGATCATGGGACCATCGAGACCATACTCCAGCATCCGAGCCCTTCCAAACTGCTCCGGCCCGTCTTGAACGAGCGGGTTGGCAAAGGTTGAGTTCCATTCGAAATTATCAAAATCCTGTTCCGTGGTGAACGAGCCGCCAATTGAAATTCTGTCGGTCGCCTGATAGTAAAAACTAGGCTGGACCGAGATTGCGTAGGACTTCACAAGTCCATCACCCTGGGGATAGAAGCCGACTCCTCCTCCCACATCGACGACCTCATAGGGGAGAGGTGCAATGGCGAGTTCTGCAATGTAGGCGTTGAGGCCCAGACCCAGCGAGAGTTTGTCATTCAAATTGTAGGAGATCGCCAACGGGATCTTGGTCACGCGATGGTCGGTGTAAATGCGACCGAATCCCGCAGGCTCGTCGGTCGGAAGAGAGAACAGGAGGCTGTCAGGATCTTCCGGATTATCCGTACGGAACCCGGCGATGGCAACCAACCCAAATCCGAAGCCCCACTGGCTTCCCGGAGAGCGATGAGTGACTGCAAGTGCCGGCAATACGCCTGGCTCAGTAGAGGGGTTGCCCCAGCCGATCCGCCCATCGTCGAGTTCCACTTTGAACTTCGGGTCATCGAAAAAGATCTCAGTGGAGATACTGACGTGAGTTCCTTCCGACCCACCCATGAGCGCAGGGTTGAACATCAGGGCACCGATTGGATCATTCAACCAGATACCGGAACCGGCGCCGCCCATCGAGCTGTTGATCGGTCCGAATCCGTGCAGCATGTTTCCGTTCCCCGACCACGCGGGACCAACAGCAAGCACCCCAAGAGCACAATAAATAGCGATTAGTTTCTTCATTTCCAAGGTCTCCTATTGAGTCCGCGACATCCAGATCACTGCAATGGATGCAGCCTCCTTCCGCGGCGAACTAGACGCAGCGATCCAATGCAGATCAATGCCTCTACTCAACAACAAAAGCAGATAAGTCTTACTCCCAACGGAAATGCCGAAGGGCTTCCCGCACTCGCAACAATTCACTCCGGCTGTTTATCCTGCCTGATCATCGCTAAACCCGTATCTATTACAAACCGCCCGGATTTGAGAACAGTTAGATCAAAGGGATATGAGCCCTTTTGAATTGAAAATCTATTCAGATTCGCAAGAATAGAGGTTGCGCCCAACTTGGGATTGTTCTCTTCCAGAAACCCGCTTTAATGTAATCAATTTTGCAGATGACGGCCCCAAATATTAATACATTCGTAACTCTAGGCGAAGGGTTGGCAGCAGGGGTCAGCCACTTTTCTCTCAGTGATGACGTCCAAGCATATAGCTTTCCCGCCCTTGTGGCCGAGCGCCTGGGAGTGAAATTTTCCCAACCGCTCATCGAACCCCCCGGGGTGGGCAATGTAGGTTTTGCCGAGCAACCAGTTGTCGTGCCGGAACTCTTGCAGACCACCGTGCTGCGGGAGTTTCCCCGCAAAGGTGCGGACCTCGACAACCTCTCGGTGCCCGGCCTCAGTCTTTCTGATGCTCTCACTCGCCGCCCCTGCAGCCCCTTGGTGCAACCCGATGACGCCAATCAGACTCTCCTGAATCTCATTCTTGGAATCCCAGGATTGACGATGGAGGGAGGGGAGCTTCCAACCCAGGTTGAATACGCCGTATCGCGCAATCCCGACCTCGTATTGGTGGCCTTGGGCTACCAGGAACTACTCGAATCTCTCGTCGAGGGACACCGCCATGGTGGAAGGCGAACGGAGGTGTCCCGCTTCGGATCAGATTTCGAACAACTGCTCGATCAACTTGTCGCCAATGGCCGCAAGATCGTTGTCTGCACGGTGCCCAACCCGCTGGACACTGCCTACTTTTCGAGTCTCAACACTGCGGCCCACATTCTGCGCACCGAAGAGACTTTTCTTCGGAAACAATTCGGTCTAGCCGCGGATGACCTTATCGACTTGCGTGGCCTGACGGAGCTGGGATTCGAATTCACCGCCCGCCAACTCTCGGGCAAGCTACTCGAGGGCTCCGTGATTTCCGCTGAGGAGGCAACGGTCATCGAGAAGGGACTGGCGGCGCTTAACCGCTCGATCCTAGACGCCGCGGAGAAGAGAGGTGCGGTGGTCTTCGACCTCCATGACTATCTTGCCAAGGTTGCCCGCGGCGGCGCGCAAGCCGGCAATCAGAAGCTGAGCGGCGATTTTCTGGGTGGATTCTATTTGCTCAACGGAGTCTATCCGGGCCGGACCGGCCACGCCCTCATCGCAAATCAACTGATAGATGTATTGAACCTGGAATTTAAATCAGGTCTCGAACACCTAGACGTAGCTGCCATCGCTGCCAACGATGCAAACACGCTCTCCAAAATCGCGGAGGGTCCGACCTATACCGAGGAGTATCTCAAACCGAGAACAGTGGATGAAGTTCCGCCTCCCCCGCCGGGCGATCCATCCATGATCAATGTCTACCCGCCCTTTGTCCCTGGGAAACTAAACATCATACCGATTCAAACCACCTACGTCGATCCTCCCTTTGATATCGGTGGAAGCAAGGCCAAGAATTGCTGCGTCCCGAAGAGAGGGGTGCCCGCAGGAGGGTTATCCAACCCACACCTGGAAAAGCCCCTCGAGCTACCACCTGGCCTCGAACAGACCTTGTCTATCACCAAGGAACTCAGCTACTTTGGCGATGCCCTGCGCCCGGTCGATGCGCCGGACGAGGAACCTTTTCTCCCTGGCTTGCCCACTTTCGGCGCGAGCGGCAACACCTTCTTCGGCGGACTGGCCATGACCGACAGCCACCTTGCTGGCAGCATCAGAATCCGGTTTTCCGAGCCCGACGAAAACAACGAATGCCGCTTCGAGATTACTCATCCCGGCGGGCTTGTCGGAGACGACGCAGTTCTGACTGCACCTAAGTTTTTCAAGCTCCCAAATCAGTGCAACCGGGTCACCGATGTGGCTGGTTTACTCTCCACCGGACAGCTGAACCTGGACACCGGGGTCGTTACGGATTTCAACTACAACACTCAATTCATCAACACCGCTACCGCCACTCTTGGCGGAGTGAATCCAAACCTCCCCGGGATTCCGATCATGTTTCCCGGCGCACCCAACGGCGGATCCACTTGGGCCCGCTTTGACCAACGCGACGACGGGCTCTTGGACATCACTCTGGCAGGGAATACATTTCTCCCGCTGGGCCTCGAATTTGGCGGTGATCCCGTCCGCTTTCCGCTGCCATTCGGTAATCCCAAGCTGCAGTGTGCCAGCATCGTCGCCCGAGGCACGGTCCTGCACCCGCACATTCACCTGAGCACTAGGAAAGCATCGAAGTCCTCCCTGACCGAGGACCAAGTGCCCGAGATTCCAGTCAATTCGGTTGTCGAATTCTCCCCCTTTGTCCGCAAGACGAATTTCGGAGATATCTTCGGGTTGGAAATCGATGAGATGGGAGGGGAGGGAACAGGCCGCTCGCATTTAATGGGCCGGCTGCGAATTCAATTTGGCGCGCGATCGGGCGACACCGTGTCCATGGCACTGAGTTTCCTTCCGCCGGGCGGACTCCTGAGCGAAGAGCCAAAGCCCCTCCCCTACCTGCCACCGGGAACTCCTCGCGGCATGGTGGGCTTCAATGAGCAACTGATCTTTCCCAAGGGAGTCACCTACAATCAGAAAAACCTCTCGTCCGCAATGGACCCCAACAATCTCGCCATCTGCGCAGTGAACGTCAAGACAGGTGAGATCATCGACGAGTTACTGTGCCGCTCTTTCGTCGTTCAGAAGCTCTTTGTCAATTTGATTGATGTCGAACCTTGCACACCAGGGGATTCCTTCCTCTACCAAGGACCTGCGCGGTTTACGCGGGGTCATGATGGGGAACTGGTGTTCGCGCTGAACGGTGAGGTCTTTATTCCCTATCCCAAGGGATTCAAGTTCCCTGCCCCCACTGAGGACGGCAGGCCAGCCTTCGATGTTGTAGGCGACTCAGTCCTTGACCCCTTCCTGAGAGTTCTGGCGAGCAATCGACCCACCAAGGCAACGGGCGTGATCAAGACTGGCGGGACCGCGAAGAAACCCACCTGGGAAAACAACATTTCCTCGATCGGACAAGCATTCCGCTATCGCCTGCACGCCAATTTGGAGAAATCCGAGGTCTTCTTTGAATATGAAAACGAGGAGGACGAGGGTATCTTCAAACTGCACCACTTGTCCTGGGTTTCGGCCACCAATTCTCCTCACTCCACCGCGGCGCCCGGCTCGACCGATACCATCACCTTCAGTGGGTTTGGCACTTGGAGCACCAACGGCAACACGGAGCAACCTGCCCAGGGAGACCAGCATCAGGTGGCCGTTCAAATCTCCACCTCAAAGGAAGATCCCTACGTTGGCATCACGGTTGATGCCGGAAAGAGTTCGAACGTCAACACCAAGCCGCCTGCTATCGCCGACTCTATTCCAGATTTGAGTCACTGAGCCAAGGGTTACCCTCGCACCATCCCATTGCCCGATTTCGCTCCAATCAATCCGGGCTGAACACCGCAAAACAATAATCGAAAATTGGCCATGAGTATTTCCGACAAGGCACGTAAACTCGCCCAGAGTTTTCTTACGCTGGACGACCTCGTTTTGGGACAAAGCCTGGCTGAAGGTGGCCTGAGCCAGGTAGGCCGGGTCGGTTTCAGTGCCTCTGGCCCGTCTGTGGCCTTCAATGTCGCGTCGCGCTTCGTCTGTTTAGGGGCTCAGGTCGCGACGCGGGCGGTCGGGCTTCCCCTTCGTGGCGAAGCGGGGGCCCTGGCCGGAAAAATGAGCAACCAAGCAAAGGCACTGGGAGAACGATGTTCGAATCTGGCGGTCCAGGGCATTGATATTGCCGGGGGAAGAAGACCTCGAAATCCCATCACCAAGGAGGAATGGTTGAACAAGAGAGCGACACCCGGATACACGCCCGGAGAACTGGCAGCCGACACCGTGTTTGGGACCCTCCAGGACCTCACCACGATGCCAATCACAGCGGGCATGAACGCCCTGTCTGTGTCGTCCAAGTCGCGGGGGACAGACCGGGTGCTAAAGGCCGTCGATACCACCATCGACAATGTTCCGGGTGGATCGAAGCTCGTTGACCGGATGGGCCTGCGCAGGGGACTCGCTGCGCTGGCCTTGGAATCCGGAATCCCGTTCGCGCAAACCGGGGCGGCATTTACCGATGCGGCCGCCCGGCTGGCCTTTTCCGACACCCGGGCCCTGCGCGCCGAACTCAGCAAGGGATTGGCTCGAGCCCACCTGCTCGCCGAGAACAGTCAGCCGACGATCGGCTCCCGGTTGCGGGACAGCGCGAAGAAACTGGTCCAGCATCCCCCCACCGCTTTCATGGCTGCGCTGGAAAGAGGCCCCAATGGGAATGCTCCGAGTCCTTTCGCTATTCTCCGTGCGATGATCAAGGACTGGCGCGCCCTTTCCATTTTTTCGACCATGTACCCACAAATGATGGGCTTGGTGGGGAGCGACTTGATGACGGTCCTGGGTGGAGGACCTCTTGGGAAACGGGTGTCCAAGGCGGACAACGGGTCGGACCACGACGGAACGCCGACGACATTTACGGTAATCGATTCACTCGTCGGATCGGCCATCACCGAGAATGACGAAACACCGCTTTTCTCTCGCGCTACGGTGCACCTCGCCCAAGATCTCTCTTTCCTTGTTCATCGAGACCAGCATGGCCGCGAGGCTGCTTTGGAGAGATCAGAACGTCTCTTCGGTGAACTAGTCCGGGAACGGATTGCCTCCGATATTTCTCTCAACGCCGACCTCATGGTGACCGATGACCTGCCGCATGCGGCAACCATTCGCAAGTACATTGGCTCCATCCGGGACGGAAACGCACTGTCGCGTCAGATCGATCACTGTGCTAACCGTCTCACTCTGTTGAAAGGCATGGGGGTCTCGGCCAGGCTCACGATGGCGGACTCCTTGACGGCCCGAATCGACGCTCTGCGTCTCTTCACCTCCCTTGCCTCATGCGATCTGGCCTTGAGGGGATGCCCGACCAGCGGTGCGGATTCCCAGGCAAAAAATGACTTCCTCGCCTGGGCTTCAGAACAAGGTTGAGCGCAGGAACTGATCTTGGCCGCAAAACATCGCGCGCCTCCTATCAGGGCGCCAGGAGCCCGCGCACGGCTTCGTCCAAATCAAGTTCGTCCGGATTCTTCGGACTATCGATAGCGGTGACCTTGCCGCTCCGGTCGATCACATAGCTAACGGGAATCCCGGTTTCTGCGGCGTACGCCAGATAGATGGGACTCTCCCCTTCTTGCGAATCGTGCCAGGAGTTCAAAGTTCTGGACCAGCTACGATCTTCCTCCTCCTCCACCGCTGCGATATGTCGCTTGGCGCCATCGATGGTAGGGTCGACACTAACTGCAAGATAGACGACATCGTCTTTCCACTCCTGGTGTTCATCGATGAAGGTCTGCATGTGATCCATCTTGAAGTTGCAAACCGGGCACTTGGACCACCAGAACTTGGCAACCACCACTTTGCCCCTGAAATCAGAGAGCTTTGATGCCTTGTCGGTTGCGAGATCTCTAAACTTGAAATCGGGAGCTTCTTTCCCAACTTCGACTTTGATCGGTCCATCCTGTTGCGCCTTCTCTTTGCATGAGATCAGCATTCCGCATGTCAGCAGCAAGAAAAGGCTGGGAATGTATTTCATGGTAGCGCTCGGTCAGGTGTTTCGATGACCGAAACGGTTGACTATTCTCTAAATCCCACCGGTTGCGGAAGCAAGAATCCTCTGGTGTAATCTCGTCATGAGCACCTCGCCCGCAGAACCGGCCACCCTGCCAGTTCTGAATCCGGCCACCCTTGAGGTCGTGGGAGAAGTTCCGAACTCCACCGCAGAAGAGGTGCGTGCTGCGATCGAGGCGGCGCAACGAGCGGCCCCGTCGTGGGCGGCCTCGTCAGAGCGGGCCGCCTTCCTTCTCGCCGCCGCAACAGACCTCAAAGCCAACGTTGTGCGCCTCGCCCGTTTGCTGACTCAAGAGCAGGGCAAGCCCCTGCGCGAAGCGATGGAGGAGCTCATGGGAGCCGCCCATTGGTTGCGCAGCGTGGCGGGTGTCAAGCTTCCGGAGCATGAGCGAATCTCGACCCCGCAAGGCGAGGCCCGTCTCGAGCGGCGCCCGAAAGGAACCGTGGCCGCCATCACACCCTGGAACTATCCGGTCATCCTTGCCCTCTGGAAAATCGCCCCTGCTCTGCTCAGCGGAAACTGCGTGATCCTCAAACCTTCCCCCTTCACTCCGCTTACAAGTATCGAGATCGAAAGGCTGTTCTCCGCACACCTGCCCTCGGGAGTCCTCCAGGTCCTCCCTGGCGGAGACGACACCGGTCGCCACCTCGTTGCGCATCCCTGCATCGAGCATGTCTCCCTCACCGGTTCGGTCGCGGTGGGCCGGGCGGTGGGCGCACAGGTCGGGAGCAACCTCAAAACCGCCACCCTCGAATTGGGTGGGAATGATGCTGCCATCGTCCTCGAGGATGCCGACCCCGCCAAAGTCGCGGGGGACCTCTTCTACAATGCCTTCAAGAACTGCGGACAGACTTGCACCGCCATCAAACGAATCTATGTGCACCACTCGCTTCACAGCGCGTTGGGGGAAGCGCTGCGCAGTCTGGCGGACACCCTCGTGGTTGGAGATGGCATGCAGACCGCGACCCAGATGGGACCGATCAACAACGAACCGCAGTTAACCAAGGTCCAATCCCTTCTCTCCGACGCGCTCGCGCGAGGCGGATCAGTGATCTGCGGAGGACAGCGGATCGGTTCGCCAGGCTTCTTCCATCAACCAACGATCGTGACCGGTCTCCCCGACGACGCACTGTTGGTCGCAGAGGAACAGTTCGGTCCAGTCCTGCCCCTGCTTGAATTCGACAATGTCGATGATGCGCTCGAACGAGCCAACCAATCCAATCTTGGACTCGGGGGATCGGTCTGGTCCGCCGACCCGGAGCGCGCCATGGAGATCACTCATCGCCTCGAGTGTGGGACCACCTGGGTCAATCGGCACAGCGCAACCGATCCCGCTGTTCCATTCGGCGGAATCAAGGACTCCGGCCTCGGCTACGCAAACGGGCAAGCTGGACTCGAAGAATTCATGCGGCTCCGGGTGAGCTACCCTGGACAGGAGAAATAGCTCCAGCGCCCGGAGCTAATCCGCGGCCAGCGCTTTCAGATCCTGATGGTGCCAGGCCTCATGCACATCCAGGAGACCCAACAACTCCAGGACCGAACTACTCCCGTAAACGGTGTGCGAGAGGATAAGTTCCTCTAGCGGATTTCGCGTGTCTCGCTGCAAGAGATTTTCCAGAACGGAAAGCGAGGACATCAGTTCAGATCGCAGCTCCGCGATCCCCCGGCCCGACATTGGCAGCCACTTCGTCGGATTCTGGATCGGAATGACTCGAGTCTGCAGGAGCCGCTCGCGAAGGGAGGAAGGGAGAAGGGCATTCGATACGCAGTTCGCCAATCGAAAACCAGGTTCGAAGATGGACATCAACGACTTCGGAATCAGTGCGGGAGCAACATCGTAATCCTTGAGAGTCCGTTTCACTTTGGTGCACTCCCCTTTCGCATCGAGATCGAAGAGATGATCAACTTCACCAACCAGGGAATTGTAGACACGCAAAATGTGATCGAGGATCTCCCCGATGGACCACGTGCCCGCTTCCCCCAAAAGCTTCTTGGACGTCGAGGGCCGCCGATCGCTCATTTCCTGGTCCACCTTCTCGATCATTTCGAGGGTCCGGTGCCGGGTAGAGACCAGTCGGTCGAAGTTGGGAGGTAGCGATGCCATGATTCCCTCCTCTACTCTCCGGCCAGAGCTGGCGAAGCAGCGGGCCATGCTTTGAGTTTCGATTCCCGACCCTCCTCGATGATCCAATTCCCATTGAGCACCTGGGCGAGTTCGGCTTGTCCAAGCTCGGCAACGTTCCCGCTCGGCCAGGTGATTTCCAGATTCGTGAGCAGACCATCAACTCCCAGACCGAAATGCACTCCCGATTGCGATTGGGCAGCATAACCAGAACCGGCAGTGGTTTCGCGCACCAACCGCTGCTCGTTCCCATTCTGAAGCACAGTTGCCACCACTCGGGTTCCCAAGGCGTCCCGGTTGCTGGTCGGAGATTCACTCTCGGGTTTTCCCCGAAATCTGAATCGGCACCAGTTGCCGGTGCCCGGAATGCGATTCATGTAGATGGTGGGCCGGGCGTCGTTGTTAGCGATCACGATGTCGAGTCGACCGTCTCGATCGAGATCCGCATAGGCAACGCCCCGGCTTTCCTCTACTTCGTCGCAACCCATCACCCTCGCGGCATCCGAGAACCGGCCCTTGCCCAGGTTCATGAACAGAAGATTGCGCTCCCGCCCGTTCCACGAGTTGTCCTCGATGAAGCGATCCTGGCTAAAGTTCATGCCGTCCTTGTAGTCGTCAAGCTGCGCGACCGCGCTGCTCAGGAACGGTAGTCAGAGGTCGTCCGCCTTTTCCCCCGTAATCCAGCCGTTCGCAGCGTAGATATCAAGATCGGTGTCGTTGTCAATATCCCCCAAGGCCACTCCCCATCCCCAACCGGCCCGGTTGGTGCAGCTCTCGCGGGCTTCGTGAAAGGTCCAGTGTTTGTCGTCCTGGCCGCGATTGAGAAAGAGCGAGTTCCCCTCTCCCGCCATTTTCCCGAATGCCTTCCAGTTCCCCTCCGTGATGGCGTGGAGATCTCTGTACTCGGTGAAGTCCACAAAGATCCATTTCGAGCGCAGCAAGTTTCTCGAATAGTGGAGGAGAGCCTTGTATTCCCCCAACCAGCGCTGATTGGAATAGATGTTGGAGGTGTAGATGTCCATTCGCTCGTCCCCGTCGACATCCCCGATCGCGATTCCCATTCCACCGGAGAAATCAAGCGTTCCCGCCTCCTTGGCGCATTCATGGAAGGTTCCATCCCCGTTGTTGCGATAGAGATTTTTGCGCCCGAAGTCGTTGGCTACCACCAGATCCGTCCATCCGTCACCATTGAGATCCCCACACGCCACCGCGAGACTCCAGCCGGGGTCTCCCACCCCGGCCTTCTCGGTCACGTCTACGAATTTCGTGCCCCCCACATTGCGATAAAGACGATTCGGCTTTCCATTGCGCGCGAAGAACGGAATTCGGGGAAGCTCGTTGCGCGCATCTCCATTGACTCCAATGTAGATATCCACGAATCCGTCGCGATCGAAATCCAGGCAACAGGCCGAAACGCACTGCTCCTGGAGGTCCAGGCCGAACTCCGCACTCTTGTCTTCAAAAACAATTCCTCCCGCAGCATGACCGCTCGCGGACTCCAAGATCAGGGCCCGTCCGAGGTACACCCTGCTCGCCGCATTGTAGCGGACAACGAAGAGATCCTTGACTCCGTCGTTGTCGAAGTCCGCGAAGAGCGTGCAATGCGTGCGATTGTTTCCCGCGAGACCGGCCGATTCCGTCACATCCCGGAACCTGGGCGTTCCCTCCGTCGCGCCGAGGTTCCGGAAGAGCCGGCTTTCCACGCCGTCGGAAAAAAACAGGTCCACCCATCCATCACCGTCGTAATCGCAACTGGTCACTCCCCCGCCGGCGTGCTGAATGACGCCAAACTTCAGCTCTACATCCTCGCGCTCGGGATCCAATTCCGGATCGCGCTGGTGCACGTACACCTCGTCCTCGTTTGCCGTGATTCCGGCGGCTACGAGATCAAGTGTGTCAAAGTGTGCCTGTTCGCTCACCACACGCTGGTTCGTAACATCGGGATCGGTCAACAATTCGTCACGGATGATTTCCCACTCCCTGTCGCCGCCGGTCGAGCGCAACCACCAGCGAAAGAAGAAGCGATCCTGGACGACTCGATTCTGCTTGTCCCGGCCGCTCAGGATGTACTTCACCGTCACCGTCGCACTCTCCCCCGCCACGATCTTTTCCGCAATGTTGATCTTGCACACAACACCCAACCCGCGATCGGGGTTATCCGAGGACACCTTGACTCCGTCAACCGAGGCTCCGTCCACTTGCGCGATCCCTCCAAGATAGGCGGTCCACTCTTCACGCAGCTGGTTCCGGTCGAACGAAGCGGCGGACCCATCGCTCTCCTCCGCGATTCGCAACCATAAGTGGATCACGCCATGCTCGGAAATCTCATCCCGCAGCTCCCAACGTCCCCGCGTCGGCGACTCATAGTCCTCGGCATAGAAGTTCATGAGGCCGGCGACGTCGCCCCTGGCCACCGCACCCTCTACTTCCAGGGCAAACGACCGGAGAAACGAATTAATGCCTGCGCCCGCGCCGAGAAACTTTTCATACTTGCGATCTTCCCGCTTCAGAAAGATCACACTCGCGAATCCGAAAATCAGGAGTAGCACTACCGCGCCGACAGCGATGCGCTTGATCAAGCGAAACTTCGAAGGTTTCTTCTTGCGGCCCTTGCGTTTCATATGTTCTGAGCGGAGAGGCTGTTCAATCGGCACCTGCAAACGGCTTCTTCTTGGGCAGCTGATCGATCTTGATGAGCTGGTTCGCAGGAATGTTCGACAATTCGGTCTTCGCGCCCGCGGGACGCTTCCAGTGAACCACCAGTTTCGCCACGGATTCGTGCGCACCGAGCCCGAAGTGCAGCTGCTTGCTGCGCTGCGAGGCGTAGCTCGATCCCACCACCACATGGCGCATCATCTTTTCCTTGTCTTCGAGAGTAATGTGCACCTCTGCTCCGACGGCGTCCTGATTTGCGAACTTGGAATCCTGACCGGCGCCGCCCGTCAGCTGTACCGCCAGCCAGTTCCTGTTCTTGCCCTGGGTCCCGTCCCTGCCAATCGGAACATCGTTGCGCAGGAGGGTCGGCCTGATTCCGTTCTTGTACTCTTCCTTCACTCCGGGATTATGATTGATTATCAGGTCCAGATCACCATCGGCATCAAAATCCGAGACCGCCACACCCCGTGCGTCTCGCATTTCGTCAGCTCCCAGTGCCATCCCCACATCGACGTACTTTCCGGCTCCGAGGTTTTTCAGGAGCACGTTGTGCTCATAGCCGTTCCATGAACTCCCTTTCGATTCTCGGAACTCGTCAGTAAAGAAGTAACCCGTCTTGTATTTTGTGACATCCGCGACCGCGGCTCGGACGTAGGGCAGTCATAAATCATCCGGTTCCTTGCCGGAAATCCATCCGTTCGTGGCGTAAATGTCCTGGCGGCCATCGTTGTCGAAATCGAAAATCAACGAGCCCCAGTACCACCCGTGGGGATTGACTTGGCTCTCTTCCGTGATGTCCGTGAAGCCTTCCGCCCCGTCGTTTCTAAATAGGGAATTCCCCCGAATTACCCGGTCGCCGAGTGCCCATTTGTCCTCCGCCAGTCTGGTCAGTTCATTGTAAATCTTCGCGTCCTCGAAGTACTGCCGCTGGCGCAGCGTCGTGGCAATGTAGTTTTTCAGCGTCGCTTTGTTTCCGAACCAACGCTGCCCGGAATGCACGTTCGATACATAGAGGTCCAGATCGGCGTCATTGTCGATGTCCGCGAATGTGGCGCTCATCCCATAGCTGACATCAAACGTCCCGTTCTGCGGACTGATCTCCTTGAACCTGTTCCAGATTGGCCGACCCTCGGAGTCCGCCTCCCCCGTGGCGCCCTGATTCTCAAAGAAGGCGTTACGCCCAAAATCATTGGCGACGTATAGATCTACATCACCATCCTTGTCGTAATCCCCCCAGGCCGAACCCAGCGTGAGCCCACCTTCACGCACCCCCATTTCCTTGGTCACGTCGGTGAAGGTGAGATTTCCGTTATTCCGCAGCAGGGTGTTCCCTTCGCTGTTCCGCGTGTAGAAGAGCGTGGTCGGGAGTTTATGCCGGGGATCGAGATAACGTCCGACATACAGATCGACGAGGCCGTCGTTGTTGTAATCCGCAGCTGAGGCGATCGCACACCACTCGCCTTCCTCCCTGGCTTGATCGCGGCTCACTCCCGCATTTCTGGCCAGCCTCTCATGTGGCGAGTCTTCGCAAACTTCGCTGAACGTTCCATCGCCGTTATTGCAGAACAACTTGTTCGGTGCGGTGGAGCGACCGAGGAAGAGATCCTGATCGCCGTCGTTGTCGAAATCGACGAAGAGAGCCACGCTAGTCCCCGGCAAGCGGCCGTTTTCGCCCAGCTCCCCCTGAAAAGCGGTCGCGGTCACATCTTTGAACCTCCAGTTTCCTTCGTTGCGATAGAGCCGCGGTGATTCGCCGTCCCCGAAGAATATGTCGTCGTCTCCATCTCCATCGTAATCGGAGGTCGCCACCCCACCATGGGCGTACTGCATGATTTCAAATTGCTTGGGCTGCCACATGGGAATGTCGCGGAGCATGGGATTGTGGCCTGCCTTGAAGTCGATCCCGCTCTCCTCCGCCACATCGACGAAACCGACTCCCGCGCCACGCACGATTGTTCCCCCGATCAGGTCCTTCCTCGTGATCCTCCAATCGTCACCTTTCTTCTTCAGCCAGAAGCGGAACGTAGCCCGACTCTCGATCAGGTCACCCTGTCCCTTCGGTGTCTCCCCCCGCAACCACCAAATCACCCGCACGGTGGCCTGACGCTTGCCAGGATCCTCGATAGCTTCAACTTTGAACTTTGCCATCTCGATAGAAGATATCTTTTTGTTGAAGTCTTCGAACTGATCCCGGAGGTCGCTCTTCTTGAACTCGCGGGTATTCTCGACCGTCCATTCGGAGATGTTCGCGGAAACCCCCGCGAGGTAGTGTTCCCCGGTTTCCACCGGTTTCTCGCCCCACGATCCCTCGGACGGATTCGCGTAATCCTCGTGGTAAAGGTCGAGTATCGAATCGACATCGTGGCTCTTGATCGCGCTGCTGTACGCACGAAAAAAAACGTTCACACTCTTGCCCAGCTGGTAAACTCGCTCGGCCCGCGCCTTCAGAAGCCAGGAATACCCCAGGACGCCACCCACCACCAGGACCACTCCCACGAGCGCGATTTTTAACACGCACTTTCCAGTGATCGATCGTCCCTTCCGCTCGCTCCGTTCCCTTTTCATAACAGTAGTGCTTTTCTTGTGAATTCCGGGTTTACTGATTCAGCCAGCAATTGCTTAATTCCTTATTTTCTTTCCTTAAGATCGGCAGTCGAAACATCCATGAAATGCGAGGGGGCACTCGCGAGGTACCGGCAGCGTAGCTAGCGGCCCCGCCGCCAGGTCGTATGCGCGGAAGATGAGGTACTCGGTTGCACGACGCCGCGCACTCCAAAGTGGGCAGGCGAGCATCCGTTCTTCATCTCGCTCTCCCGTCACGCCCATCAGAGCCGCTTCTCCAGCCAGGTAGGATCCCTCGGGTGCCCTGTACTCGTCGGCCACCACACCACGCTTCCAATTGAATCGCTGAAGCCGATCGAAGTACTTCGTTTCACCGCGAGGATAAACCGGCACCGATTGAACCCATGTGTCCTCGTAATCCTGTCCCTGCTTCGGGCCACCGCTCACGGGAAAATCCATGTGACCCTCCGGGTAGGGATACGACTCGACTTTGCGTACCTCTCCGTCGCCGGGACTCACCGTGAAGCGCACGAATCCGCCCGGCTGTACGGTGGAAAAGAGTTCCGGCAGCGGCTCGTACTGCGGATAGAGCGGCTCCGATGTTTCGATCAAATCCACGATCAGTTCGTCGCCCTGCGTGGACGCCCCGATCAGGTGCAGGCAGAACCCACGCGCCCCCAGATCGATCGAGATCGCGTCGCTTGTTCCGTCACGGGGAATTAGAAAGAGAATGTTGTTCTCGCCTTCGTGCCACGAGAGCGATTCCTGAATCGACGTTCCGCTGCGCACGAACGATCCGATGTCGAGATCGTAGGGGCTCATGTAAAACGCGGCGTACTCCGCGCTGAGAGCAAAATCGTGGATCGAGACTGGCCGCGTACAGGGGAACTCCCGCTCCACCACCTTCTGGAACGATTCGTCGAATTCCCAGTAGCACAGCGTGGTCCCGCCCAGCAGGTACTTCAGTCCGAAATTGCACAGGCGGCCGGCGTTGTCGTCGATCTTGGGGTGGGCCGAGAAGGGTGAGATCTCGATGAGCTCGCCGCCGAAATTGAACTCGCCCAGCGTTTCGAGGCTGTCCCGGTCCAGCTCCCAGGGAAGGGCTTGTTCGCCGAAGGCCAGGAGCTTGCCGCCAAAGGGAAAGATGCTCACATTCGCAGGCACCTCGAGCGCCATACGCCTCCGCAGGCGGTCGCCGGGAAAGGACGTGCCGAAGGTCCGGTAGAGCGGCTTGCCGGCCACCGCTTCATCCTCGTACTTCCGCGTCCGCACAAACCGCGAGACCAGTTCCGCCCGGCCCTCGTCGAAATGGACCGCACGCACGAATCCGTCTCCGTCCAGCCAGTGCCGATACCGGAACTCTCCCCGCTGCAGGTTGGCCGGTCCGTTCAGGTAGTACGATCCCCGCAGGCCGGCGGGAACTTCGCCCTGCGAGGGTTCCAGCACGGCGCGGCCCTCGGCGTGTTCGCCGAAGAGGACGCCTTCCAATGACAGCTTTTCACTCATTCAATCATACCGAAGCGGCCACACGCTGGCCCCAGAACAGCTCGAGGGCCTTTGGACAAATCGTCCACTTGTAGTCATCCCGGGACACCGGAAGGGCGTTCCACCGCGCCGAAATCGCCTCGGCATCGAACTCCAGCTCCGACAGGTCAACGCTCTCGACGTGAGTCCGGCTCTTGAGAAGATCCGGATTGCCGGCAACCCTCGCACACATGTGGGCTACGAAGTAGAGGGCCATCTCGCGCAGGCTCACAAGCTGTTCCTCCAGGATCTCGATGGCGCGGTTCGTATCGACTCCCACCTCGTAGAAGGTCGACTCCGCCCGGTTCAGGGCCTCCACCTCGGTGAAGTCGAAGAACTGCGGGTCCGGAGCAGCCAGCCCCTCCCTCTTCTTCCATTCGTAGAACCCCGAAATGAAGACGAGGAAGTTCTTGTTGATCGGCCCCAGTTGCCCGAACCGCCGCATATAGGCCACCAGGAACAGGCGGTCGGTGAACATGTCGTTGATGAACGGGAACACGTAGAACCCGAAGTAGACCGAGAGCTCCCAGGTGTACTTCATGGAGAAGGCCTCCTGGTCGCCCAGCGCGTTGTAGCTGAGATGGAAGGTCGGAATGAAGGACTTGTAGATCGTCCTCATCATCATCTCGTAGCTGCGCACCTTGCTCGCAAGCTCGTCCTTGTCCTCCGTCAGGATCGCGTCCGTGATGAGGGTGTTGTAGATCGCGATCATGTCCCCGCCCGGGCTGTAAAGCGGATCGGTGAAGCGGCCCGCAAAGCCCGACATCGCCCACTGGTCGGTCGAGATCGTGTTCTCGCAGTTGTGGGAGTAGTTGCGCAGGACCTGGAAGTCGATGATCTCCTGTTTCGACAACTCCGGCTCGAAGAGAGGGAAGCGCTCATAGAGCCAGGCCAGGAGCCCATCCTTTGTGGAGACCTGCTTGCCGTCGACCAGCTTGTTGTCGTAGACAAGGCCGAAGCTGGTCCGGCTGTGCAACGGGATGACCCAGAACCAGAATCCCTCCCCACAGAAGTGGTTGGTCGCGAGCCAGAAGGGCAGGTGCCCGAGGTGTTTCCGCTCCGGACGCTTGCGAATCGCGTGCCGGTCGGAATCGGTCAGCTTCTCGATGTTCACCGTCCCTTCGGTCCAGAAGAAGCTCGAGCTGTGCCGGATTTCGCATTCCTGCTTCGTACCCAGATTCGTCGCGAGCTTTCGGTTGCGGCCGGTGGAGTCCACCAGCCAGCCCGCGGTCACCTCGTGAGTTTCCCCGTCGCGCTCGAACCGGACCGTGTGTCCACCCCCTTCGTGAATGTCGGTGTCGGTCACCTTTGCACCCTCAATCAGCGTGTAGCGCTCCTCCTCCCGGTTCAACCGAACCAGCTCCTCCTCGAGCTTGTTCCGGTCTAGCTGGTAGCAGGCGATGTTTGAGAACTTCCGGATGTAGGAATGACCGAAGTCTTCGAATCGCTCCCCGGTCCGTTCCGCCCCCTTCCACATGAAGCGCAGGTTGTACTTCATCACCTGCTCGTGGAAGAGGTGTACTTCCATATCCAGAACCCTAGCAAGGTAGTGGCCCTGCACCTGCACATTCGACTCGCCGACCTTCTGCAGTTTGATCGGGACGGATTCCGCGCGGTCGATATTCAGGATCTTCAGATCCTCGCTCTCCAGCAGAAGCTGACGAGCGAGGGTGAGCCCGGCAAGACCCGCGCCAATGATCACTACGTCGTAGTTGGGTTGGAAAGCGTTCATGTCTTTGTTACTCCGAAATTCAAATGGAATAGCGCTACATTTTCAAAGTCAATTTTCCGGCTGCGACCGTCACGTCCTTGGCCAGGGCGGAACAACTTACAAAAACGAATCTGCCCACCCGCCGTTCAATCACGATCGAAAAAACAACATTCATGTCGGGAAATATGGGCTCCATGAACGCCATCTCACTGCACTTCACCAAGCGGCCTTGGGCGGCATCAAATTGGCCTCGCGAATGGTCGAGAATCGAGACGACCAGCGCAGTCTGCGCAAAGGCCTCAATCGTCAGGACTCCCGGAAGAATGGGATTCCCAGGAAAGTGCCCGGAGAAATAGGAGTCCGTGGCCGCAAAGGAGCGCACACCCGATCCGCGTTCGCCCGGCACCACGCCGGTTACCTCATCAAGCATCAGAATGGGAGGACGGTGCGGGATGAGTGCGAGAAGCTGTGCGTGGTCGACATCCATCATCAGAAATATCGTTCGCCGGTTACCTTTTCGGCCGCCTGCATGGCGGAGACGATCACCGGAGTGATGCCCCCGCCCGGCCGCGTCCAATGACCACAGTAGTAAAGACCCTCCACCGGGCCGTCCGTTCCCGGTCGGCGCTGGCCCAATTGGTCCGGTGCCATCTCCCAGCCCAACATCGCGCCACTGTTGTTCAAGGTGTAGTGGTGCGAAGTCATCGCGGAGGCACTGAGGCGCACTGCCACGCGGTCTGAGAATCGCGGCACCATCTCTTCGAGATGCCCGAGAACAAAGTTGTCGATCTTCTCCTTGTGCCTGGGCCAGTCCTCCATGCCATCGAAGTCGATATCGATGACCTTCTGAATGATGATGATCTGCCCGCCTTCCGGTGCCACGCTCCGGTCGAACATGGTCGGAACGAAAAACTTGAAGCGAAGTGCACTGGTGCCCACCTCGTTCGGATCCCATCCTGCCCAGTGATATCCTTGTTGCTCCTCAAGTTCTTCCGGCTCGGTGTCCTTGAGCCCGAGGTGCATCAGGTAACAGGGAAAACTGCGACGAATTCCGCGAAGATGATCGAGATACTTGCGGCCCACGCGCTCCTCACCGAGCAGATGCTCCGCAGTCTGTAGAAGATCTGCATTCGAGACCACGATCGGACTGTTGACTCGCACGGTCCGGCGCTTGGCGGGCGTGCCAAGCTCTAGTTCGACGCCGCTCACCTTGTCCTTCTCGATCAGGATGCGATTGACCTTGGCCCGCAGGACCGCCGTCCCGCCGTCCCGCTCGAAGGCGAGCGCCAGATCATCGGAGAACCGCTGCGATCCGCCCTTGGGATAGTAGTTTCCGAGAAAGTAGGACAGCCGCAGCATCGAATCGAACACGTAGGAAATGCGCGTGGGGGGCGATCCCCAATGCGGGCAGTCGGCAGTCAGAAGCAGCTTGAGCTTTTCGTCTTCGAAACGCTCGTCCAGCGCGTCCCCAAGCGAGCGTCCTTCATGCCGCCGCAAGCGCTCAATATCCCGGCCGTGAAAGTAGGCAAGCAATCCCATCAGATTCAGGGCGCGCACTTCCGCAAAGAACGCCTTCAGGGCCTCCTGCTCTTGAGGAAACATCCGTTGCAAATCATCGAAGTACTTCTCGAAGTCGGCCGGAACCGAGTAGTGCGAGCCGTCTGGAAAGTGGAAGTGATCGACGGGATCCATCTTGATCCACTCGGTTTCCACTCCGAGGCGATTAAGCAGTTTGCCGGTAATCGATTGGCTGTTGCCCAGCAGAGGATAAAAGTGGCTCGCCGCATCGAACTTGAACTGCTTTCGCGAAAAGGAGCTGCAGTATCCCCCTACCACGTAGTGTTGCTCCACCATGAGGGTTTTCATCCCAGCGGCTGCGAGCAGATTCGCGCAGATCAGACCACCGACTCCCGCTCCGATCACGATCGCATCGTAGTGGCTCTCGGGATCTTCCCGGATGTGCAATCCGCGAAAAGGAGCGCTCACGATTGCACCTCCTTCGGCCGGTTTCGCCCGTAGGCCTCGTGCGCGCTGGAAAGCTCCCCGCTGGCGATCGCAGCCGCAAAAGAGAGTTCTCCGGAGAGGACCGTGGCGGCCACGACTTCCGCAAATTTTCGAGCCTTCCCCGCACCGTGGCATCCCAGCATCTCGAGACATTCCCTGCTCGTTCCGAGATCCACTCCGCCGCCCACGGTGGCAACTGTCACCGAAGGCAGGGTGACAGAAGCGTAGAGATTCCCCTCCGACGTCACTTCAAAATTGGTCAAGCCGATTGCCGAGTTCGCGATATTGGCGACATCCTGGCCACACGCGATGAACAGGGCTGTGAGTCCGTTCGCATAGTGTCCGCAATACCCGATGGCGTTGGCGAGAATATTGCCGATCACGGTGCGCTGCCAGAGATCGCGAATCTCTCCGGGCGAAGCGTGCAGATAGAGGCGGCACGACCGCTCCGGCACCTCGATCCCCGCCACCAGATGTTTCCCTTTTGTGCCAGTCAACGCACGGCCGCTGGGGCGTTTCTCCGAACTGAGCCCGCTGAAGATCAGGTAACCCTGCGCCGCGGTTTGCTCGTGCAGCCAACGGCACGCCGCCTCAGCCGCCTTCGAAATCATATTCATGCCGTGGGCATCTCCGGTTTGGAAGCGGAGTGTCAACTCCACCTCGCGCCCGGCCATGGTCGGCTCCACCGCCAGAAGTTTACCGTGCCTGGTGGTACTCTCCGCCGCCTTTCGAATCCCTTCCCACAACTCCCCACCCGGTCCTAACGCCCGGAAAAAAGTCACCGCCTCGTCGACCGAGGTGAAGCGAAGAACCGGACTGATTTGGTTCTCATCGTGAAGCAGGCGCACCTGCGCTCCACCGCAACGCGTAATCAGGGTAGCCCCTCGTTCATAGGATCGCACCAGTGCGCCCTCGGTGGTCGCCAACGGCACATAGAATACCCCCTCGGCATGCTCCCCCAGCACGTGCAAGGGACCGGCCACACCCAGCGGCATTCGCACGGCCCCAATCGGATTCTCAATGTTGCCGCTCAACGACTCGGCGGGAAGAGCGGACTCTCCCACCAGGTTCAGATTCGAGTCGCACTGGGTCTCCACCCAACTCCGCCGTTTGTCGACCGCGTCAGCCGTGTAATCGCTGCCACTGAAGCGCGGTACCAGGGGGGCTTCGGATTGATCACTCATGGCTTCTCTAACTGTTGATACCAAGAACTACTGCACTCACACTCCCGTCCAACCCGCAGGAAAACACCAGCGCACGATCGAACGCGCACTCCATCGGCTCCGGAGAAAGCCCCAGCTCGGCCGCGCCGAGATTGCCATTTCTCGCGCCGTAGAAGGGCGGCAACACCCCTTGCCGAGCCGTCTCTAGCGCTTCGACCGCCTGAAAAATTCCCGAGGGAGCGAGGGCATTACCAAAAGACTCGGCCGGCACCGCAACGGGAACCTTGCCCAACCGATCCCCAAGAACCTCTCGCAGCACGCGTGCCTCGATCTCGTCGCCCTTGATGCTCCCGTTTGCCGAGCAGCTCAGGTAGCCAATCCTTGCCGCTTCACAATCCGCCATTGAGAGAGCGGTCGCGATCGCTTCGAGCGCGGTGGCGGCGCGCAATGTCTCACTCTCATGCGCCGGACAGTAGCCGGAACCCCAGCCCAACACCGTCCCCAGAATGGTTGAACCCCGGCGCCGGGCAGACGCCCCCGACTCCAGCACGAGAAAGCCTGCGCCTTCTCCCGGAGCAAACCCGCGACGCGACGTTCCGAAAGGGGTCACGCTGGCTTCCTCGCTCCCATCGCTGGCATGCCCGGATTGTTGAAATGCCCAGCTTGTCTCAAAGCAGTGTTCATCAACCCCGCCGACCAGAAACTGATCCGACCACCCGAGCGCAATCCGGCGCGCTGCGTACTCGAGGGCGCGCAATCCAGAAACCGTTCCCGCCGAGATCGTCATCGTAGTTCCGCGGAGGTTGTGCCAAATGGCGGTCTGCCCGGAGGCGGCATTGATCACGGTATTCGCAAACTCCAGCGGCATCGCGTACTTCGGTCCGGAAATCTGCGCCTTGCGATCGAATTGCGTGATGGTATGCGCACTGCAAAACATCGTTCCGAGGACGAGGTCCATCTCATGGACATCGCGTTCTTCCCGGGAAACGCCCGCGGTCTCCAGTGCTCCCTGCGAAGCGGAGATCGCCAACTGACCCACATGGTTGAGGGGCCGCAAATTGCCATCACCAAGGTATCTCCTCGCGTCGAAATCCGTAAGGCTTGCGCCCAATAATTTCGCATCCCGCTCCGGAAAATCAAGCACCCGCACTGCCGAACGCCCTTCGCAGCGTACCCGATGCACCTCCGAAGGCTGATCGCCCAGTGCGGTAATCAATCCCACCCCCGTGATGGCCACTTCAGTTTTCATCCTATGACAGCCATCGGCGCAGGATCAGGGACGCATTCGTCCCTCCAAATGCGTAAGCATTGCTCATCGCGACATCGACCGTTTGCTCACGCGACTCATTGGGCACGTAGTCCAGATCGCACTCCGGATCCGGATTCTCAAGATTCATGGTGGGCGGCACCACTCCGTGCTCGATCGTGAGGCAACAGACGGCCGCTTCAATGGCCGACGCCGCACCCATGGTATGCCCAAACATCGACTTCACGGAACTCATCGGAACCTTCCGCGCGGCCTCTCCGAAGACCTTCTTCACCGCGATGGTCTCGTGGAGGTCGTTGCTCTTGGTGCCGGTTCCGTGCGCGCTGATGTAGTCGATCTCCTCGGAATTGAGGCGGCTTCGCTCGAGCGCCTTCTCCATGGCCCGGACCGCCCCCTTCCCTTCCCGGTCGCCCCCAGTCATGTGGAAAGCGTCGCAGGAGAGACCGTAGCCGGCCACCTCCGCGTAGATTTTGGCGCCCCGTTTCAAGGCGTGCTCGGCCCGTTCCAGGACAAGGAAAGCCGCTCCCTCTCCAGGCATCATGCCCTTACGATTCAAATCGAACGGTTGGCAGCGCTCCGGTGCGATGGCCATCAAGCCGGCAAATCCGGTAAAAGTAATTCGCGAGAAGGAATCCGCTCCGCCCGCCAGCATGACATCCGCTTCACCCAGCTGCAGCAAATCCGCAGCATAGGTGATCGCGCAATTTCCGGCCGCACAAGCTACCGGCAGCATCACCGGCCCACCACCTCCGAAAGCTTTCAGCCGGGTCGCCAGCTGACCGGGAATGTGGTTGCAGGGATAGTGGGAAATAAACCGCCCTCCAATTTGGTCCAAGTCCCCGCTCAGGTCGAGATCATTGAAGCGCTCGATTTCGGACGGCTCTCCTGAGGTGGTGCCCATCACGACCCCGGTTCGCCCCGGATCCAGGGAGGAGAGACCTGAGTCCCGTAGGCCGAGCCGTGCAGCCACCAAGGCAAATTGCGCCGTTCGTCCCATCGAGGCCGCTTCCTCTTCACTGAGATATTTATCGCGGGCACCGAGAGTGGCTATTTCCGCCCCGCGATGGATCCGGTATTTCGTGGTATCGAAGGAGGACACCTCTGCGAAGGCACTCTCACCCCGCAGCACCGCAGGCCAAAAAACGTCCGCTCCGTGACCGAGCGGGGTGACAACTCCCAGCCCCGTTACGACGACTTGTTGCATGGGTTGCTCCTAGGCTTCCACTGCCAATTGATTGGCCACCAGAGCTGCGGCGGCGCTCACGCTCGACATTTTGAGAAGTTCTTCCTCGCTGAAATCGGTTTCGAACTCCTGGTCTACACGCAGCGCGATTTCAAGAAGTGACAGCGAGTCGATCCCGAGATCGGTGTGCAAATTGGCATCATCTCCTACTTCATCGGGCTGAAGCTGCCCGTATTCACAAACGATTTCTCGGATACGCTGTTTTAGTGCTTCTTTTTTCATGAAATCTTAGGCGCCTAACCTATCGCCCGCAGCTGTGTAATGTTAGCATGTGCACGAATCTGCATAACATCCACCCTCGCTTCGGTGGTCAAGCCTCTTTATACCTAGCAAACATTTGCGGAAGTTATCCCGAGAAAATTGGATATCCAGACCTCCAAAGTATTATAATAGCTCCGGTGAAATTTCCGAGCTGCACTGCTTTTTTGCG
>Ga0310120_10000824_pt1 | contig 24010 bp, 21 predicted proteins | sample CB27_AW_983_MG_FD_203506 | JGI IMG/M metagenome (GOLD analysis project Ga0310120, IMG submission 203506) | Marine microbial communities from Western Arctic Ocean, Canada - CB27_AW_983 | ecosystem: Environmental > Aquatic > Marine > Oceanic | place: Canada: Western Arctic Ocean | collected...
GGCATCACGGAAGCGGTGCGTCGCATCTCGGTGGGAGCGGCCGATCACGTGCGTTTCATGCGGGTCACGAACCTGGCCCGCACCTTGGAAGAACTGAAGGAGGCGGGGCTGTGGCTGACGGGGACCTCCGACCAGGGATCGAAAAGTCTTTACGAGGCGGACCTGAGCGGGCCGCTCGCCATCGTGATGGGCGCGGAGGGTGCCGGTCTGCGGAGACTGACCGAAGAAAAGTGCGACTTGCTGGTCCGGATCCCGATGAAGGGCCGCGTGGAATGCCTGAATGTGAGCGTGGCGACCGGGGTGTGCCTCTTCGAGGCGGTTCGGCAACGGGAGAGCGTGATGAGAAACTCGTGAGCGAGTCCACGCCCAACGCTTTCGACGAGCCGGTGCGCGTTCTGTCCGACCTTCACCTCGCGCATCCGGCCTCCCTGATCGGGCGGGTGGAGTCGTTGCGGCCGCTGGTAGAGGGCGCGAGGACCGTCATCTTCAACGGAGACACCTGCGAACAAAGCTATGCGGGGTGGCGTGACGCGGGGGACTCCCGGCTGGCGGAGTTGACGGAACTTTGTGGCCGGTCCGGGGCGCGACCGGTGTTCCTGCCGGGAAACCACGATCCCGAGGTCGCGGAGCGTGGCTGGTGCGAATTGGCGGGCGGCAATGTCTTGGTGACCCATGGACATGCCGTTTACCCCAGCGTGGCGCCATGGAGCCACGAGTACCTGCGGAAAAAGAAGGCCATTTGGGACATCGTCCGGGAGCGCGAATCCGGCGGGGAAGACCTTGCGTACCGCTGGGAGACAACCCGGATCATCACGCACGCCTTGAAACCGAATCGCACCCGGGCCCTGGGGGAAAAGGGGATCAACTACCTGTTGAGCGCGGTTTGGCCGCCCGGACGTTGCTTCAACATTCTACGCGTGTGGCTCACGATGGTGGGAGCCGCGGATCGATTCGTGACGCGCTTCCGCCCCGAGACCGGCGTCTTCCTGTTCGGGCACTTCCATCGCCCGGGTGTCTGGCAGCGTCGCGGGCGGCTCATCTGCAACACCGGCGCTTTCATGCGCGGATCGCGGCCGCTCGTGGCGGAATTGCAGGATGGGACCATGCGGATCTGCGCGGTGGAGCGGGTGGGGGAAGAGTTCCGGGTCGGTGCACAACGGGTGAAGGTCCGGGTGGATGGCGGCGTCCCCGCCGGTATGGCAGGCGCGACGTGGTGAGAGTTGCGGGCTACCCGTCCCGCAGCGCGTAGTGAAGGTGCGGGGCATAAAGGGCGGGTTCCAGGAGGAAAGAGTCGTGGCCCTTGTCGGAGTGAACCGTGATGTAGACCGAGTCGACCTTGGCGTTCTCCAGGGCCAGGACCAGTTCGGCCTGCTCCTCCGGATAGAAGCAGAAATCCGAGTCGATCGAGAAGACCAGGAACCGGTGGCCCGCTTTTCGGCAGCGCTCCAGCAACTCGACTTGATCCTCTGCATCTCCTTCGCGGGTGGCGTCGTAGCGGGACCACATGTCGATGATGCGGAGATAGGTGTTGGCGTCGAAACGGCTCACGAACTTCTTCCCCTGGTAGAGCATGTAGCTCTGGAATTGGTCGCGCACCTGGTACCACACCAACGAATCTTTCGGCTGGATGACGTCGCGGCGGGCGCGGCGCTCGAAGGCGTCGAGATGGACGAAGGTCTTGTGAGAGATCATGCGCGCCAGGGCGAGACCCAGGTCCGGATGCCCGTCGTCGTAGTAGTCGCCGCCGTTGAAGAACGGATCGTTTTCAATGGCGAGGATCTGTTCGAAGAGAATAAGTCGATTCAGGACGGTGGTCTTGATGCCGCTGGCGATCAAAATGATGGTGCGCACCCGTTCCGGGAAATTGGTGGCGAAGGTCAGGCACGCGAGACCGCCCACCGAGGGCCCCACCACGGCCTGCAGGCAATCGATACCGAGGTGGTCGAGCAGAAGGGTTGCGACCCGCGCCTGATCCGAGATCGAGACGTGAGGAAAGGTGGAGCCGTAAGGTTGGCCGGTGGCTGGATCGGCCGAACTGGGACCGGTCGATCCGTAGCAACCACCGAGGAGATTGAAGCAGAACACGAATTGCTTGCTGGTGTCGATGGCCTTGCCGGGACCCACGCACTCATCCCACCAGCCCACGTGGACCTCCTCGTTCCAGAGCGAATCCGCCTCCGGATTGTCGGGATTGAAGCCCGCCGCGTGCTGACTTCCCGAGAGGGCGTGAAACACAAGGATCGCATTCGACTTTTCGGCGTTCAGTTCGCCCCAGGTCTCGTAGGAAAGCCGGATGGATTGGAGCTCTCCGCCTTCGCGCAGGGCAAGCGGAGCGCCGCCGGGGGTAACGGCGTCGAAGAGCTGGGTCTGCACGTGATCCGGTTGTCTGGACACGGCACGGGAATACGCCGATCCGGGCCGAATGAAAACGGATTATTTTGACAACGGGTCGGCAGCGCGGTGAATGAAGAGGTGGCGCTGACGGTCGGTTACAAGGAATGGGAGGCGGTATGCGAGGCCCTCGGGACAGGCCGGCAGTGTGTATTGCTGCGGAAGGGGGGGATCCACGAGGGGCGGGCAGGTTTCTCGTTCAAACACGAGCGCTTCTTCCTCTTCCCGACCAGGTTTCACGCCCAGGTCGAACAGGTCCGGGTCTCTCGCGACGCGGCGGCACCGGGCGGGGAGTGGGCGGAGGGTGACGAGGTCCCGGTGCGTTTCTGGTGCGAGGCGTCACGGGCCGGCACCCTGACCAGTTGGGAAGCGGTCCGGCAACTGGAGCCCTACCACGTGTGGGGTGAGGACCTGGTGCGGGAAAGATACGACTGCGGGGAGATTCAGCAGATCCATTGCGCGTTGGTGCGCGTTTTTGCCCTGCCGCAACCCTGGGTGATGCCCTACGAGAAGCACTACGGAGGCTGCAGGACCTGGGTGGAGTTGCTGGCCCCCCCGGAGAATTGGGAGCGGCAACTGACACCCGTCCTGGACGATCACGAATTCGCGACGCGGCAGGCTGCGATCGAGGAGATCTTGGGTGCTTATCCGGACTCCGCAATCCGACGGCTGTGATCAGAGATTGCGGCGGCCGATGAGGTCGATTCCGGCAAGGGTGAGATCGGGGACCACTTCGCGGATTTCCGGAAGACCCCCCGCGATCAAGGGAGCGTCTCCGCCGGTCGCGACCACCATGGGATCGGCTTCCAACTCGCTCCGAATCGCCCCGAGAATCTCGCGGATCATTCCCCGATACCCGTAGACCGCTCCGGCGCGCATCGCTGCGGTGGTGCTTTTGCCGATGGCGCTCTCCGGTTCGGCGAGATCGATTTGCGGGAGCAGGGCGGTTCGCCGATGCAAGTACTCGGTCAGGGACGAGAGTCCGGGCGCAATCACGCCTCCAAGGTAGCTACCCGGGCTTTCCGTCTTCGCCTGCTGGCTTCGCCGCGACAAGCCCACCACGTCGAAGGTCACGGCCGTTCCAAAATCGATCACGATGGCCGGAGTGCCGCAGCGCTGGTGAATCGCCGAGGCGTTGGCAAGGCGATCCGCGCCGATCTGTTCGGGCTGTGGATAATCGATCCCGATGGGGAGATTGCTCCGGTGGGAAATTTCATGAAGCGGCACGCCGGCGAGGGCCTTGCGAAGCAGGACGGCCTTGATGGGAACCACGGAACAGATCACGGCCGCGTCGAATTCGAATCGCCCCAGAAGTTCTGGGAGGAGGGCTGCTTCGAGGCCGGGTGTGGGCACCCGCTCCATTTGCTCTTCCAGCCCGCCCGCAGTGCCCACCGCCAGCTTGGTGCGGGTGTTGGAATTATCGATGAGGAGAAGGCGCATCGGCGCCAGAAGGAAAGCAAGGGGGAGGCCGGATGGGAAAAGAAAAAGGCCGCGGAACGAGTCCGCGGCCCTCTGTGCGTTTGGATTTATACCAAGGACTTAAATCTCGGCGCTTTCGATGCCGTAGGCCGGCACGCCGTGCTCGGCCACGTCGAGGCCTTCCACCTCTTCCTGCTCATCGACGCGGACACCCATGATCATCTTCAGGATGAAGAAGGTTCCGAACGAGAAGACGAAGGCGAAGCCGCTGATGGCGAGGGTGCCGACCAATTGCGCGCCGATGGGAGCACCAGCTCCTTCCATGGTGAGGAAGGGGATGCCGACCGCGAGGGTGCCCCAGATGCTGCATACGCCGTGCACCGAGATGGCGCCAACCGGGTCGTCGATCTTGATCCTGTCCAGGAAGATCACGGCGAACACGACGATCGCACCGGCAAGGCCTCCGGCGAGGACGGCGCCCAGGATCGACATCTGGTCTGCACCCGCGGTGATACCGACCAGGAGGGCGGCGAAGATCATGAAGGAAGTAAGCTTCACACGTTCCGCGACCGCACCGGAAACGATGGTGGCGGCGGTGGCGGCGAACATGGCCTGGAAGATGAAGTCCGCCCACCCGGTCTGGCACAGGCCCGTGCCGCCGTAAGACAGGTCGGCATTGGTGGCGGGAGTGCCCTCGATGGGCGTCCCAAACGCGAAAACATTGGCGATTGTCCAGTCACCGGGATACATCGCGTTAAATCCCCACAGAGCGTAAAGCAGGATTCCCGCGCAGATGATGTAGAGGTTCTTGAAGAGGAGACGGGGCCACGACGGCCAGGGCCAAGAGGCTCCCGACGAGGAACTTCCGGACCCGAGAGGTCACGTGATGGATTCGCATGGTTCTGATTGGTGGGTTGGTTAACTTCGCGGCCCGGAAAGCATGGGCCGGGCCAAGATTGGCTGGAGGAGCCTGCAAGCGAGCAGGAGAGGGGGCGAAAGGGGCCCGGGCTCAAGGGGTTGGCATGGCCCGTGCTTCAAGGGGAGGCGCAGAACTCCATGCACACGGACAATGACAATAAACCTTAAAAAACTATTCTTCGGACTCCTGGCGGTCCTGGCTCTGATCGCGGCCCCGACGCTGCAGGCTGAGCTCATCGATTCCTCGTCGCCTGACTACGCGGTTACTCCCGAGGAACTCGATTCGGAGCACGACGACTACGATGAAGCTGCGGTCGATGCGAAGGGCGCGGCGATATACAAGTATATCCAGTTCAAAGGATCGGATGGGCTCACAGAGACCCAGATCGCAGCTGCGGATGGGTATTTCGATCGCTTTCGAGATCATCCAGAAGTGGCGGATACCGGCGATTCCGCATGGATGATCGTGGCCGCCGTGTTGGTTCTCCTCATGACGTTACCGGGCTTGGCCCTCTTTTACGGCGGACTGGTGCGCTCCAAGAATGTGCTCTCGATCCTCATGCAGTGCTTCATCATAGCAGCCGTCATGTCGATCCTGTGGGTGATCTTTGGCTACAGCCTGGCGTCCACGGAAGGGGGCGAGGGCATGATGGGCAAGCTGATCGGGGGAGGGGACAAGACCATGCTCAAGGGAATCGGGGACGACACCTTGAGCGGCACCATCCCGGAGAGCGTCTTTGTGGTGTTCCAGATGACCTTCATCATCATCACGCCGGCTCTCATCGTGGGAGCCTTTGCGGAGCGCATGAAGTTCAGCGCGGTCTTGATCTTCACGACCCTGTGGGCGATCGGCTCCTACCTGCCGATCTGGCACATGGCATGGAGCGGAGTGGGCCTCTTCACCGATTGGGGAGTGATCGATTTCGCGGGCGGCACGGTGGTGCATATCAATGCCGGGATCGCGGGCCTGGTGGCCTGTATCATGCTCGGCAAGCGCAAGGGATATCCCGGACCAAAAATGGCGCCCCATAATGTGGCTTACACCGTCATCGGGGCCTCGCTGCTCTGGGTGGGTTGGTTCGGATTCAATGCCGGGAGCGAATTGGCCGCGGACGGAGTGGCCGGCTTCGCGATGCTGGTGACGCAGATTGCCACCGCCGCCGCGGTCCTGGCCTGGATCGGCGCGGAGTGGATCATCTCCGGCAAACCCACGGCGGTGGGCGCCGCTACCGGTGCGGTGGCCGGACTGGTCGCCATCACGCCGGCTTCCGGCTCAACCACCGTGACCGGTGCGCTGGTGATCGGGCTCGCTTCCGGAATAGTCTGCTACCTCTGCGCCACCTCCCTCAAGCGGGCTCTCAAGTATGACGACAGCCTCGACGTCTTCGGGGTCCACGGAATCGGCGGGATCGTCGGCGCCATCCTGACCGGGGTCTTCCTTCGTGACCCGGAGATCGTGGTCGGCACCCAGGTCGTGGCCCAGGTCAAGAGCGTCTTGCTGACCATCGTGTGGTCCGGCGTGGTGGCCTTCGTCGCCCTCCTGATCGCCAAGATCACGGTCGGCCTGCGGGTTTCCGAAGACGAGGAGAACTCCGGACTGGACCTCACCTACCACGGCGAGGAGGCCTACAATACCGAAGGCTAGAAACCCGAATCCAGGCAAATTGCTCAACCAGGGCCTTCCCCGTGCGGGGAGGGCCCTTTTTTTTGCGCCCTCGGGGACCAGGGCCATGCGGTGCGCCACGGCCTCCCTCCCGGGGGTTAATAAATACGTGTTGAAAGTAAGTATATATTAATTATTAAGATTAGCAAAATTTTTCTTTCATTGATGGCACTACCTGTGCTTTTATGCCCCCGTTATGAGACCAATACGTGTTCTGGCACTTGCAGGACTCTCGACTACTCTGCTTGGCACTGCTAATGCGGAAATCGAGAGTGAGTTTCACGCTGGATGGAGTTCCGACTACATCTTCCGTGGTCAAGATTTTGGCCCGAATCTCTTTGAGTTCGGCCTGGATTTTGCGGGTTCGGGGGACCTTGGATCCCTGGGTGCCCTCGATTGGAGCGCCGGAATCTGGTATGGGACCTTTGGAACCGGCGGCACCTCCAACAACGAGTTGGACATCTACGGCGAAGTGAGCAAGTCCCTGAACGACATGTTCTCGGTCGCGGTTGGTATCACCAACTACTCTTACTTCGGGCAGGGAGTCAATGCCGCTAACCTCCGCGACGACATCGAGCCTTACGTCGCCCTTGGTGCCGAACTTGGCGAGACCGGACTTTCGGTCGGTGCGGCTCTCTACTGGGAGATAGGTAGTAGTGCCATTGGCCCCCCTCCTACCAGCGACCTTTACTATGAGTTCACCCTCGCCTACGAGCGTGAACTCATGGAGAATGTGTCGGGTGGCATCGAGCTGCTTCTCGGTGTCTTTGACGATCCGGTTGTGGTGGGTCAGACCGATTCAACCGTCTACTTCGGTGGAACCGCTTCGATTAGCGTCAGCGTTACCGAAGACGTCACCGTATCTCCCTTCCTTTCCGCGACCTTCTCGGACGACCTCCCCGACAACTTCTACGGTGGGGTGAGCGTCGGATTCGGATTCTAAGCGACCTGATTTTCAACTTTCAAACCGACGAGGGGGAGCCGAAGGCTCCCTCTTTTCGCGTTCCGGAAGGGCGCCTGGTGGATTGGAGATCGGGCTCGCGGGGGATTCCTCCCGGGGGGGCACGCAGGGATTCCCGAGTTGGCATACTTGATTCCCACCGCGGATGGGGACTTCTTCCTCCTTGCAATAGAGCTCCCCCGCAAGAACCCGAGCCTCAACTTCGCCATGACTCCCAGACCGACCCGCACATATTTTTCAAAAATCCTGGCTGAGCCGCCGGCCCTCGCCCTGGGACTCGGCGGTTGCAAAGACTCTTCCGGCTCCGCCGCGAAGGAAGGGAAGGAAACTCCCCGGGGAGGAGCGGCCCAGGAGGCCGGCGGCACGCCCCTCAAGATCGCCTACAGCGACTGGCCGAGCTGGGTGGCGTGGGAAATCGCCATCAAGAAGGACTGGTTCAAGGCCGCGGGCTTGAATGTCGAGTTCGTCTGGATGGACGACGTGGCCTCGATGGATGCCTACGGGGCCGGGAAGGTCGATGCGGAGGGCATGACCAACGGCGACGCCCTCGTGACCGGGGCCACCGCCAAGCCCTCGGTTGCGATTGTCATCAACGACTACTGATCCCATGACCTGAAAAGATGGGGCGATCGGGGGTGAAACGCCCGCAGGAGGGCTGATTATGGCCGCTTCACCGCTTGACGGGCTGCACTTGGCGGGGTTGACTGCGTGAAGGGCTCATGACGGCCCGATAACCACTCCCCCCCGAATTTCAGCGCGCCGGACTTTCTTTCCATGGCAATGGCAAGATTTCTCCGGCCGAAAGAGGCCCGACCTGGCACGGCGCCCACCTTTCGCCGGTCTGGCCGGGGACCGCATTCGCTTTACCATGAGATTAAAATTTCCAACCAGGATCCCGGTCGGCTGCCGTTGTCCCGGCATCGCGGGCCTGTTTTGCGGTTCGTTGCTCGCCACTGTTTCACCGAACCAGTTGCAAGCCGGAGCGGTCATCACGGAGTTTCTGGCTTCCAACGTGAGCGGACTGGCGGACGAGGACGGCGAGCGGCCGGACTGGGTTGAGATTCACAATCCGGACCCGACTCCCTACTCGCTGGACGGCAGCTACCTGACCGACAATGCCAAAAACCTCGAGAAGTGGAGGTTGCCAGACGTCACGCTGCAGCCGGACGAGTACCTGGTGGTGTTTGCTTCGCGCAAGAACCGGGCCGTGGCCGGCTCCGAACTGCACGCCAGTTTCGCTCTGTCGCGGACTGGAGAATACCTCGCTCTCGTCAACTCGGATGGCAGAACGATTGCCAGCGAGTTTGCACCCCAGTTTCCCGCACAATTCGCGGACGTCTCCTACGGAACCACGGAGTCCGGAAACGTTCCGGAGGGCTTCTTCGATAGACCGACCCCGGGGGCCGCGAACGGCCGGGCCAAGCTCTCCGCCGGCACGGTGCAGTTCGCGAGGCCCAGCCAGGCCTTTACCAGGAATTTTCGGATCGCGCTCTCCCTCACCTCGACCGTGCCGGGGGCGACCATCCGGTACACGACCGACGGCAGTCTACCCCACGCGGGCTCTCCGGAATTCGGGGTCGTGATCGCCATCACCAGGACGATGCAGGTCCGCGCACGTGCCTTCGCCTCGGGTGCGCTCGACGGCCCGGTGCGCACCGAGACGTATTTCAAGCTGGCGAGCGACCTGGAGAGCTTCACCTCCGATATTCCCCTGGTGGTGATCGACAGCCTCGGCAGCGGCATCCCCCCGGAATCGGGCGCCACCAATTTCAAGACGATGGTGATGGCCGTCTTCGAGCCGAAGGAAGACGGCCGCAGCTCGCTTCTGAACGCCCCCGACCTCATCAGCCGGGTGGGGGTGCGCAAGCGGGGGTCGAGTACCGCGGGCTGGCCGAAGTACTCGATGCGGCTCGAAACCTGGGATGACTTCAGCGAGGACCGCGAGGTGGAGCCCTTCGGCATGCCGCCGGAGTCGGACTGGGTCTTGAGCGGCCGCTACGAGTTCGATCGCGCCCTGATCCGGAATCCGTTCATGTATGCGCTGAGCAACCAGATCGGCCGCTACGCGGCGCGCACCAAGCTCGTGGAGGTGATCCACGACAGCGACACCGACGACGTGCTGGCTTACAGCGACTACTTTGGAGTCTACACCTTCATGGAGCAGATCAAGCGCGACCCCAACCGGGTCAACATCGAGGAACTGAACGCCGGAGACGCCGTGGAACCCGAGGTCACGGGCGGCTACATTCTCAAGATCGACCGCTCGGACCCCGGAGGCGGGAGCTTTTCGGCGGGCGGTCAGGGCCTGCAGTACAATGAGCCCGACGCCGATGTCATCACGCCGCGGCAAAAGGCGTACCTGACGAACTACATCAACGAGATGGCCCCGGCCCTGGCCCGCTCCGACCCACGGAACGGATACCAGGCCTACATCGATTCGGGAGCCTGGATCGACGAGCACATCCTGCGGACCCTGAGCAAGGACCCTGACGGACTGCGGCTGAGCACCTACCTCCACAAGCATCGCGGCGCCAAACTCGCCTTCGGCCCGGTCTGGGACTTCGACCGCACCATCGGCTGCGACTCCGACGGGCGTGCCTTCGACCCGAACAGCTGGGCGCCGATCGATTACTTCTTCACCCAGGCCTGGTGGAACACCCTCCTGGGCACCAGCGCGAGGGACGGCGGTGCAGGAAACAACCCCGATTTCTGGCAGGAGTACAAGGACCGCTGGCACGAACTGCGCCAGGGGCCGATGAGCATCGCCAACATGAACGCCCTCGTCGATGAACTGGCCGGTCAAATCAGGGAGGCCCAGGCGCGAAACTTCGTGCGCTGGGGGCCCAAGCCCAACGGAGGGCAATTCGCCGGCAGCCTCGGAGGTTGGGAAGGGGAGGTCGAACACATGAAAGGGTGGCTCGCGGCCCGCGTCCGCTGGATCGATTCGAAATTCCTCGTATCGCCGGTCTTCAACCAGCACGGCGGGGCGGTGCCGGAGGGCTTCGGGCTCGCCATTACCTCGAACGGAGGGAGCGTCATCTACACCACCGACGGGTCCGATCCGCGGGCGAGCGGAGGCGCGAGAGCAGCGGGTTCCCGGCGCTTCGCCGCCACACGGACCACCACCAACTACGTGCAGTCCGCGGCGGCCTGCAAGTACCTGGTGCCGCCCGACGGGTCGCTCGGGACCACCTGGACCGGGGAAACCTTCGCTGATGCGGCCTGGCCGGACGGCACCTCGGGACTTGGCTGGAAGGCGACCACTCCGCCTTTCCCCCTTCTCAATACCGACCTCGAGAGCGTGGCGCGGGGATTCAATGCCAGTGTCTACACCCGCTTCCGTTTCGACTTCGCTAACAACCCTCAAAACATCATCACCGCCACCCTGAAAATGAAGTACGACGACGGCTTCGTGGCCTATGTCAACGGGGTGGAGGTGGCCAGCTCCAACAATCCGGCAGGATTGACCTGGAACTCGGCTGCAACCGACCGCCAATCCGACGAAGCGGTCGAAGTGTTCGAGCTGTTCGACATCACCAACTTCAAAAATAGCTTTGTCGACGGTCCGAACGTCCTGGCGATTCATGCCCTGAACTCCTCGTCCTCCGGGTCGGACATGTTCGTACTTCCCGAGTTGGAAATCACGGAGGCGATCGTCAGTAACCCGATCCTCCTGAGCGAGACCGTGGAAGTGACGGCGCGCACTTACAACGGCACAGTCTGGAGCGCGCCCACAGGCGCCACGTTCGTGGTTGGGGCCGTCCCTGCGGACGCCACCAATCTTGCCATCACCGAGATCATGTATCGGCCGGAGCGGGAGAGTTCGGGGGAGGCGGCGCGTGGCTTCAACGATCGCGACCTTTTCGAATTCGTCGAGTTGATGAATATCGGGCCGAGGCGCGTCGATCTGCGCGGAGCGTCATTCAGTGCAGGTATTCTCTTCGACTTCGCGACCAGCGCCATCATCTCCCTGGAGCCGGGCGAACGGGTCCTGGTGGTTCGGAACCAGGCCGCCTTCGAGATCCGCTACGGGAACGGGTGGAGCGACCGGATTGCCGGCGAGTTCGCGGCCGGGACGGGTCTGCAGAACGATGGAGAGACGATTTTCCTGGGGGCCGAGGGTGGCGCCCCGATCCGCGAATTCACCTATGGGGCCGTGGCGCCCTGGCCGGAGGCGGCCGGGATCGACGGATTCAGCCTGATCCTGATCGACCCCTCGTCGAATCCCGACCACGCCGATCCCGCCAACTGGCGGGCCAGCACCCGCCTCGGGGGCAGCCCGGGGGCGGCCGACCCGGTTCCCTTCTCGGGTGACCCCGGGGCCGACCTCGACCTCGACGGGCTCTCGGCCCTGATGGAATACGGCCTCGGCAGCGACGATCGCGACCCGCTCTCCGGACCTGGACTGGTGGGCACTCACCTGGCCGGAGGCGAACTGCTTTTCAGTTTCCAGCGCAACGAGGCGTCGGTGGATTTGTTTTACGAGATTGATGTCTCGGAAGAGCTCGCGACATGGGTGTCGGGAGACGGGGTGGTGGAATTTGTCTCCGAGGTCCCCAACGGGGACGGGACCGCGACGGTCACCTACCGCGTCGTGGATCCCCGGGCCGCAACGCTTTACCTGCGCCTTCGCGTGTCGCTGCGGCCGCCTGCGGGGAGCCTTGTGATATCCGAGATCATGTACCGGCCGCCGGTCCTGTCCGCCGCGGAGATCACGGCGGGCTTCACGGACCGCGACGATTTCGAATTCCTGGAACTGACCAACATCGGCGCCAGTCCGATCGACCTGAGCGACGTGACATTTGTGGACGGGGTGACGTTCGATTTCGCGGACGGCGCGATCACGTCGCTGAACCCGGGTGATCGGCTCCTGGTGGTGAGCAACGCGGACGCCTTCGAACTGCGCTACGGCAGCGGGCTGAGCGGACTCGTCGCGGGTCCGTTCACAGGCGGGACGAATCTCAGCAACGGCGGGGAGGCGCTCCGGCTCGTGGGGGCGGGAGGCGAAGTGATTCGCGACTTCACCTACAACGATCTCCCGCCCTGGCCGGTGGCGGCCGACGGTGACGGCTTCAGCCTGGTGCTGATCGCCCCGCTCACCAACCCCGACCACGGTGACCCCGCCAGTTGGCGCGCCAGCACCGCGGTCGGCGGTAATCCCGGCACCTCGGACCGCGTGACCTTCACAGGTGATGCCGACGCCGACCAGGACTCCGACCTGCTCTCCGCCTTCTTCGAACACGCCTTGGGCTCAAATGATTCCGATCCGACCAGCGGCCCGGGGAGCTATACCATCTCCGTGGCGCGCCTGGAGGTCGAAGGAGTCCTCCCTGGCGACTACCTGCTCCTCAGCTACCGACGCAATCTGGCCGCGGACGACGTGATTCATATCGTGGAGGCTACTTCGGACCTGCAGACCTGGAATTCCGGGCCGGGGATCGTCGAGTTCCTCAGCGAGGTCCACCAGGGCGACGGGACGTCGTTGGTTACCTATCGCTCCGCGATGCCGGTCACATCGGGCGCAGAGGAGTTCTTCATGCGCCTGCGGGTAGCGGGTCGGTAGCCCGCACTTCTAACCCGCCCGGGGATGGGCCTGATCGTAGGCGTCGCGGAGGCGTTCCTTGGTGACGTGGGTGTAGATCTGGGTGGTGGAGAGGGAAGAGTGGCCGAGGAGGGCCTGCACGCTGCGGAGATCGGCGCCGGCGTCCAAGAGGTGGGTGGCGAAGGAATGGCGAAGCTTGTGCGGAGTGACGTTGAACGGAATGTCGGAAGCCGCCAGGTACTTCTTGAGGAGAGTGTTGATGGAGCGGGTGGAAAGGCGCTTGCGCAGCTTGGAGACGAAGAGGGGGCCCTCCGTGACCCTGGCGGCGTTGCGGTAGGCCTCGATGGCCTTCATGGCGTGGGACCCGATGGGAACGAGGCGCTCCTTGGAACCCTTGCCGATCACGCGCACGCTGTCGGCGAGGGCATCGATGTCGCGCACCCCGAGGGCGGCCAGTTCGGCGAGGCGGAGGCCGGTGGAATAGAAGAGCTCGAGGATGGCGGCGTCCCGCTGCGCAAGCCAGGCCGGAGCCTGTTTTTCCCTTGGGAGGTGATGGGGAAGATCGAGGAGTTGCTCGATCTGGGCGAGGGTGAGGACGACCGGGAGTTGGCGCTCGAGTTTTGGCAGGTTGACTTCCGCCACGGAGCTCTTGGCGAGGCCGTGCCGGTAGACGAGGAACTTGTAGAAGGAGCGCAGGGCGGAGAAGTGCAGACGGATCGTGGAGCGCGCCAGTTCACGCTTCATGCAATCGAAGAGGTAGGCGCGGAAGTGGTCGGCGGTGACGTCCCGCCAATGGGTGAAACTGTCTCCCATCCAATCGCGGAACGCCAGGAGCGCCCGCTCGTAGTTGGCGAGAGTGCGGGGAGAAACGTTTTTCTCAACGGAGAGAAACTCGAAGAATTTCTCGGGGAGGGAGTCGGTGGGGGGCACGGAGGACAACGAAGGTCTGAAGATCGATGATAATGACGGGGCTGACGGATCTGACGGGTCGGAGAGAGGGGATGATCTCACGCGCACCTTGGGCAGGTGCCGAAGAATTCGAGTTCGTGGTAGAGGTTCTTGTAACCGGTATCGCGGCGGATCTCGTCTTCCAGGTCGTGCACCGGGCAGGGGGCGTCGATGGGAGAGATCTTGCCGCACTCGGTGCAAATCAGGTAGTCCCGGTGCTGACCCGGGATGACGAGGGCGAAGTAGGCGGCGCGTTCGTGGAGACCGAGCCGCCGCACGATTCCGGCATCCGTGAGCCGGTGCAGAAGGCGGTAGATGGTGGCCTTGTCGCACTGGGTGGCGAGGCGCCTGGACCGTTCCAGCTTGGCGAGCGTCATGGGCCGGTCGGCTTTGAGGAGGGTGGCCAGCAGTTCTTCGAGGGCCTTGGTTCGGCGGAGACCGCTCTCCCGGCATCGATCGATCAAATCCGCCAGATTCCCTGCCATCTGGGAGGAGTTTACCCCCGAATCGGTCCGAACGGCAGATTTTTCCGGCGAGCGGCAGGGGAGTTTTCCCTTGTGTCGGCGCGGGCGAGTTCAGACAAAGTCGAGGATGAGCAGCAAGATGAGGGGGGCCTGCCAATTATTGGCCATGCCCCTGCTGGCGGGGGCCGTCCTTTTCGTGGCCGGTTGCAAGGGAGGAACGGAGCGGGCGAGAGCCGAGGAGAAAGGCGCGCCGGAGCAGGGGCCGGACGCCGGCCCGGATTCCGGTGTCATGCTGGGCTTACGATGGGAGCCCGGGAAGAGTTATCTCTTCGAGAATTCCACCGATTCGCAAATGAAGATGCCATTCCCCGGCCAGGGTCTGATCGATTCGAACTCGAAGATGTCGATGAGGGTGCGCAACGACGCGTCGGAACACGAGAAGGGGATCAAGGTGGGAACGCAGTTCGAGGCGATTCGCATGAATGTCGCCATGTCGGGCATCGTGATGGAGTATGACTCGGAGGATCCTGCCAAGAGCGGGGGATTGATTGCTGCGGTGCTCGATCCGCTCGCCAAGGCGAAGTTCGCGACGATTTACAGCAAGGATGGAAAGTTGCTGGAGATGGAAGGGCTGGAGAGTCTTCAGGCGGCCTCGCAATTTGGATTCGGAAAGGCGGAACTGGAGGCGATGACGCGACAGTCGGCACAATTCGTGCCGAACCGGAAGGTGGCGGTCGGAGAGACATGGAAATCGGAGGTGAGCCTGCCGATGGGAGGCCTGGGTGGAGACCTCACCTTGCTCTACACCTTTACTCTCGATGCGATCGAGGAGCGCGAAGGAAAAAAAATGGCACGCATTTCGTTGAGCGGGAAAATGAAGGAGGACGCTCCGGGGGAGGAGGAAAAGGTCCTGAAAGCGGAGGCCAGGAATATTTCCGGCCAGATGCTGTTCGACATTGCGCTGGGGCAACCCGCCGAGATCACCACCTCGATCGACCTGGAAATGGCCGTTCCGGATGCCGTTCCCAAGGCGGAAGGCGCCCCGGGGAAAATGCCCGTGAAATCGAAGTCGGTGCAGAGATTGCTCAAGGTGGAGTAAGGTTCGATGGTCGAGGTTCGAGGTTCGGGGGTCCCGGATCGAAGGATGGCCCCATTGGGGTTTGAGCCCTGAGTGGGGTTTATTTGGAAATTGGAGGGTGAGCTTTGTGAGGATTGCGGATGGATCCTGGAAGGTCGGCAGGTGTCACCCATTTCCAGCCGATCCGCCCAGCCTCGCGCCGCGCCGGGAGGGACTGCCTCGAGCCGCGGCAGCCACCGATCAGAGGAGTTGTCCCTGTTCCCCCTTGGGCGGCGTGGCGCCGATCTTGGCGTAGGCGGACGGCATGGCGACCCGTCCCCGGGGGGTGCGCTTGAGGAATCCCTGCATGATGAGGAATGGTTCGTTGACCTCCTCGAGTGTGGAGGCGTCTTCCCCCACCGCCACGGCGAGAGAACTCAGTCCGACCGGCCCGCCATTGAACTTGTAGATGACGGTCTCCAGGATGCGCTTGTCCATTTCGTCGAGGCCGTCTTCGTCGATCTCGATCATGGCGAGGGCCTTGGCGCCGATCTCGGCGGTGATGGCCCCGTCCGCTTTCACCTGCGCGTAGTCGCGCACCCAGCGGAGAAGATTGTTGGCGACGCGGGGAGTGCCCCGTGAACGCGCCGCGATTTCCCCAGCGCCCCCCTCGTCGATGCTGATCTCCAGCAAGCCGGCGGAGCGCTTGATAATGATGCAGAGTTCGTCGACGCCGTAGTAGTCGAGCCGGTTCACGAGTCCGAAGCGCGAGCGCAGGGGGGAGGTCAGCATGCCGGCGCGGGTGGTGGCGCCGACCAGGGTGAACTTGGGAAGGTTCAACTGGATCGAACGCGCGGACGGACCGGAGTCGATGATGATGTCGAGCCGGTAGTCTTCCATGGCGGGGTAGAGGTACTCCTCGATGGCAGGGTGTAGGCGATGAATTTCATCGATGAAGAGGACGTCGCCCTTTTGCAGGTTGGTGAGGATGCCGGCGAGATCGCCCGCCTTTTCGATCTGCGGTCCGGAGGTGGTGTGAATGGTGGAGCCCGCTGCGGAAGCGATGATGTAGGCGAGGGTGGTCTTGCCGAGGCCGGGAGGGCCGGAGAGGAGGATGTGCTCGAGGACGTCCTTGCGGCCGCGGGCGGCCTCGACCATGAGCATCAGCCGTTCCTTGATCTTTTCCTGGCCGTGGAACTCCCCGAAGCCCGGCGGACGGAGGGAGAGGTCGAAGGGGGTGCCCGGGGCCTCCGTGGTTTCCTGGTATAAATTCTCCGCCATGCGTTCCCGTCTTCGCTTTCCCTCGCCGTGGCAAGCCGCAGCGCCGTGGCAAGCCATCTTCGTTGCAGCCGGCTGCGGCAACGCGTCCAGCGTCTCATACCCGCCGGGATACGGCAAGATTGGCGAAATCCCGTCCCGCGGGTCATCCCGTGAAAAGGCGCTTTACAGGGGAGGGCCCGGGAGTAGAGTGCGCGTCCCATTGCGGACGAGCCATGAAAGTTCTCTCTTCCCTCAACTCCCTCAAGCGCCGGCACGCCGGATGCCAGGTCGTGAAGCGCCGGGGCACCCTCTACGTCATCAACAAGACCAACCCCAAGTTCAAGGCTCGCCAGGGGTCGACCCGGGGAACCCGCTTGTCGAAGAAGGGCGTCAAGTAGGGGTCCGCTGTCGGTTTCGGTTGTCGGTCGGTTCAAATCGGTCCCAATGCGGGCAGGGACTGCCGCGATGACCACTTTCAGGAGTTGGTGTCAGCCGGTGGCGATGCGGTTGAGGATCTCACTGGCCGCGAAGAGACCGAAGGAGGCGGTGATGTGGGTGACGGAGCCGTAGCCGGCATCGCAGCGGAGGCCGGGGGAGAGGTTCCCGGGTCGTTCTTCCGAAACGCTGCCGTCGGATTGCGGGTAGACGGCGTTTTCGGGCGAGAAAACCGCCGGGATGTCGAATCGCTTGGCCTTCTTTTCGCCGCTCGGGAAGCCGTAGTCGCTGCGGAGCTTCCTGCGCACCTGGTTCAGGAGGGCGTCGTTGTGGGTGCGTGAGAGGTCGGCCACCTCGACCAGGGAGGGATCCCTGCGACCGCCAGCCGCCCCGCAAGTCACGACCGGAAGGCTGCGCGTCCGGCAAGCCGAGAGCAGGAGTGATTTCGGGCCGAAGACATCGATGGCATCGATCACGGCGCAGAGATCGCGGCCCTGCGGAGAGAGAACTTCATCAACGGTGCGCTGGGAGAAGAAGGAGGCCAAGTCATGCACTTCGCAGGACGGATTAATTCCGGCGATGCGATCCGCCATGGCCTCCACCTTCGCTCTCCCGAGCTGTCCATCGAGGGCATGGATCTGGCGATTGACATTGGTGAGACACAACTCATCGAGATCCACGAGCGTGAGTTCGCCGATCCCGCTTCTGGCCAGGGCCTCCGCAGCCCAGGAGCCGACCCCTCCAATCCCAATCACCGCGAGGTGGGTGCAGCGAAACTTTTCGAGCACTTCCGGTCCGTAAAGGCGGGCGATTCCGGCGAATCGTTGCTGGTAGTCGGCGCTCATGGGAATGCGACGCGATGGCCTCCGGCGTCAGGCTGCTTCATGGCAAGTCGTGAAATCCGGCCAGCCACAGGGAGGCGTAAATCTTGAAATCGACGAGGAGTCCTTCCGCTTCGCGGGTTTTGAGCCAGGACCGCAATCCGGACATGGGAACGAGGTGGACCTTGATGTCTTCGCCTCCCACTCCGCCGCCTTTGCCCTCGCGATGCAGGCCGGTTGCCAGGAAGAGGTGAGTCAATTCCGGGGTCATGCCCGCAGAGGTCGGCCCCGAGAGCAGGAGGGAAAGGTCCCCTGCGCGGTAGCCGGTCTCTTCGAGCAGCTCACGGCGGGCGGTATCCTCCAGCGCTTCTCCGTGGTGCTCCTCTTCGTCGCCGACCAGTCCGGCTGGAATTTCGATCACCCTGGCCTGCATCGGCGCCCGGTATTGCTCCACCAGGACAATCTCGGAGTCCGCGGTTCGGGCCAGGATACCTACCACCCCCTCGGCATTGGGGCGCTCCGCAAATTCCCAGTCGTCGCGCTCGTAAAGCCCGAGATACCTTCCTTCCGCGATTGTCCTGGTGGAGCCCATGGCCACTTCCTAACAGCCGTGGAGCCCTCCACAAGGCGGATTTGGGACCACCCCATTACGGGGCTAAGAAACGTTGGCCATCGCTCGTAGTCTGGGCTACCTAGGCGCAGCCCATGGCCGATTACGATTTCGACATTCCGGTGACCTTTCGGCACCGTGTGCGCTTCACGAAGGAGGCCTTCGCGGAGGGTAACACGGTCGTTTCCGAATTGCTCGAGGCGGCGCGGGAGAGGAAAGTACTGGTGTTCGTCGAGAAGGAGATCGTCCGGCTTTTTCCCGGCTTGTGCGAGGACATCAAGAACTACCTCGGGAGGCTCGAAAGTATCGTTCTCACCGAGATCGTGGTGATGCCGGGTGGCGAGGAGAGCAAAATCAGCAAAACGGAGATCATGGATGGGATTTCGCCGATCGAGCGCAATGGGATCGATCGTCATTCCTACGTTTTCTGCATCGGGGGTGGAGCGTTTCTCGACGTGATCGGGCTGGCGGCTGCGACCGCCCACCGGGGAGTGCGCCTGGTGAGATTTCCGACCACCACCCTTGCGCAGGGCGACAGCGGGGTGGGGGTGAAGAATGGAATCAATGCCTTCGGGAAAAAGAACTTCATTGGGGCCTTCGCGGTGCCCTACGCGGTGGTCAACGATTTCCAGTTTCTCTACACCCAGACGGAGCGGAACAATCGCAGCGGTCTGGCGGAGGCGGTGAAGGTGGCCCTCGTGAAGGATGGGGAGTTCTTCGACTGGCTCGAGAGGAATGCGGCGAGCTTGGTGGCGCTGGAGCCGTCCGTCCTTGAGGAGGCGGTGGAGCGTTCCGCTATCCTGCATGCGCGGCACATCGCGCAGGAGGGCGATCCCTTCGAGACCGGGAACAGCCGCCCGCTCGACTTTGGACACTGGTCCGCGCACAAGATGGAACAGCTGACGGAGTTCGAGTTGAGCCACGCCGAGGCCGTCTCCGTGGGGGTTGCATTGGACACCCTCTACTCGGCGCGCTCGGAATGGTTTCCGGAAGAGGACGCCTGGCGCGTGATCTCTCTCCTGCAGGAATTGCAGCTTCCGATCTGGCATGAGGCACTCGAGTTTCGGAATGAAGAGGGGCGCCGGCGGGTGTTCAACGGCTTCGAAGAATTTCGCGAACATCTCGGGGGCCAGCTGACGGTTCTCATGTTGAAGTCGGTCGGGACTGGGTTCGATCTGCACGAGCTGGATGAGGACCGTCTCGAGGCGTGCATGGAAGAGCTGAAGGAAGTGTCCCTCGCCGCGGCTCCGGCCTGAGTGCCCGGCTCGCCATGAACCGTCTTGCCGTCCTGGATGTCGTGGGTCTCACGAATGGCCTCCTCGGTGAGAAGACGCCGCGGCTGACGAAGTTTGCCGGGCGGCACGAGATCGCGTCCTTCCGCCCGGTCTTTCCGGCGGTGACCACCACCGCCCAGGCGACCTACCTGACCGGGCGCTCGCCCGGGGAGCACGGAATCGTCGGCAACGGCTGGTATGAGCGCGAGGACGCCGAGATTCGTTTCTGGAAGCAGAGCAACCACCTCGTGCACGGCGAGAAGCTCTGGGAGGCGGTGCGCCGGGAGCGGGAGGGGTTTCGCTGCGCGAAGATGTTCTGGTGGTACAACATGTATTCCAGCGCGGACTACTCCATCACGCCACGCCCCATGTATCCTGCCGACGGGCGGAAGGTCTTCGACGTATACGCGCGTCCCCACGAAATGCGGGAGGCCATCAAGAGGGACCTGGGCGAGTTTCCTTTTCCGAGTTTCTGGGGACCGCGCGCCGGGATCGAATCGTCGGAGTGGATCGCGGAGTCGGCCAAGTGGATCGAGGAGCGCCAGGAGCCGGACTTGAACCTGGTCTACCTGCCCCATCTCGACTACGGGCTGCAGATCTGGGGACCGGACGCACCGGAGATGGATGCGGAGTTGGCTGCGATCGACCGGGTCGCCGGGAACCTCATCGACTTTCTCGAATCGCGAGGGGTGGAAGTGCTGGTCCTCTCCGAGTACGGTATATCGAAAGTGAGCCGGCCGGTGCATTTGAACCGGATCTTTCGGAAAAAGGGCTGGTTGCAGATCAAGGACGAGCTGGGCCTGGAATTGCTGGATGCCGGGGCGTGCCGGGCCTTTGCAGTAGCGGATCACCAGGTGGCCCACGTCTACGTGAACGATCCCACGATCCGGGGGGAGGTGCGCTCGTTGCTGGAGGACACGCCGGGGGTGGAGGAGGTGCGCGAGAGCTGTTTCGGAGGGGGCATCGGGGGCCGGCGGGGCGGAGATTTCGTGGCGGTGGCGGGGCCGGATTCGTGGTTCACCTATTATTACTGGGAGGACGACGCGCTGGCGCCGGACTTCGCGCGGACGGTTGATATTCACCGCAAGCCGGGCTATGATCCCGCCGAGTTGTTTGTGGATCCTGCCCTCTGTTGCCCGCGGCTGAAAGTGGCGAAGTTTCTTCTCAGAAAGAAGCTGGGGTTTCGGGGACTGCTGAAGGTGATTCCCCTCGAGGCGGGCCTCGTCAAGGGGTCGCACGGGCGGGATGTGGTGTCCGAGCCGGAGCGGCCGGTCTTGATCGGAGCGGGGGCGGGATCCGTGGCGTCCGCGGAGGCCGTGTTCGATTATTTGAAAGCGCGATGCCTGAGATGAAGCCCCTCACGCCGGAGATTCAGTAATGCCGTGCAACGGTGAGAGCCTGGGAGCGCCTGCGATTGCTCTACAATGTCATCATGGTGTTTCCCGGCTGTGCGGTGCTTCTGCGGACCTTGTCGTTGCAGGACCGGATCACCGTCCAGGGGGATGCCGCGGGTCCGACCTACCTGATCGGGCACCCCCTGGAGCTGGTGGCGGTCTCGCTGGCCTTCGGGCTGGTGGCGAACATCTGTTTTTGCCTCGGCCCGTATGCCGAGTTCGTCATCACGGCGCTCGGGTATCCGATCAGCGGAATTCGTTCCCGCTACTTTATCTTCGGGATCGGGATGCTGATATCGCTGGGATTGGTGGGACTGGTATGGCTCTACGTCGATTACGTGGTGGTGGTCCCGCTCATGCCAGCGCCGTGAGGCTTCTCTGCCGCTGGTGGAAGAGAAGCGTTTCCCGGTAGCCGGCCTCCCGGGCGAGGGCGATGGCCTTGTCGAAGTCGCGGGCGACCTCGCCGGGTGCGTGCGCGTCGGAGTTGATGAGAAGCGGGATCCCGGCTTCCTGGGCCATCAGCAGAAAGTCGAAGGCGGGATACTGTTCCGCGCAGGGCTTGTGCCAGCCGGCCGTATTGAGTTCGATGGCGCTTCGCGACGCGGCGATGGCGGCGAGGACGGGCTCGTAGTAGCGATTCAGGTCGCCCTTCGGCCGGAACGCGAACTTCTTGACGAGGTCGGGGTGGCCGAGACAGTCGAAGAGCCTGCTTCTCGCCATGGCGGCGTATTCTTCCCAGTAACGGGCCCACGTCTCCTCCACATCGACCTCCGACCAGCGGCCTAACCACTTCGGGTTATCGAAATCCCAGTCGCGAAGGTAGTGGATGGAACCAATCAGGTAATCCCACTCGGCGCGGGAGGCGAGGTCCTCGATCCAACTCTCACACCCGGGCAGCCAGTCGCATTCGAGTCCGAGGCGCACGGGGAGCCGACCCGCGGCGTGGGCCCGTGCGGTGTCGACCCACGCGAAGTAGGCGGGCAGGTCGGCCTCCAGCATGCGCCAGTCGTCAAATGGCTCGGGCCGGGCCGGGGCGTGGTCCGAGACGCCATATTCCGTGACACCCGCGGCGAGGGCTGCATCGATGTACTGCCCCGGTGTCCCCACTGCGTGGTGGCAGAGCGGGGTATGCGTGTGATAATCGGCCGGCATGGGAAATCATTTGTGCTGACGGCGCCTTTGGCGTTGTCGGTAAACGAGAGGAATACTAGGTTCGCCGCCCGGCGCAAGAGCAGGCCCCATGTCAGATTCCAGCGATAGATTTCCGGAGGCCGACGCCTTCACCGAATCCCTGATCGAGAAGCTGAGGCGACACCCGAAACGGATCGTATTCACCGACGGAGCGGACGAGAGGGTGTTGCGGGCTGCGGCCGAGATGGTGCGCCTCGGGGTGGGAACGCCAATCGTGCTCGGGAGCAGGGACGAAATCACCGCGCTGGCGGAGTCCCGGGGCGTGGACCTGGGGTCGGTGAATATTCTCGATCCGCCCGCTGCCGCGGACCTCGACCTGTTTTGCGATTACCTGAAGAGGATCGAGCGCTACCGCGGGATCGAGCTGGCCAACGCCTGCGAGGTGGTTGCGCAGCCGGCCTACTTCGGCGCCATGATGATCCAGTACGGGCAGGCTGACGGTCTGGTGGGGGGTAACCTGAGCCTTCCCTCCGCGGTCTTTCGTCCCTTGCTCCACCTCGTGAAGCCGATCCCCACCGTGCCGCGGGTCTTTTCGGTGGCGATCCTGGCGGCGCCGCACCTGCGGAATTTCGGTCCCGAGGGTGTTCTCTTTTTCGCCGACTGCGGGCTCAACCCGGAGCCCGGTATCGAGCAGCTTGCAGCCATCGCGGTGGAGACCGGGCAACTGGCCCGCATCTATCTTGGGCGGAGGCCTCGCGTGGCGTTGTTGAGCCACTCCACCAAGGGATCCGCCCCGACGCACCCGGCGCAGCAGGTGCTGGCCGCCACCGAACTGGCGCGGCAGCGGGTCAATCCCGACGAAGTAGAAATCGACGGCGAGTTGCAGGCCGACGTGGCCCTCGATCCGCTCGCGGCGGAGGTGAAGCTGCCCAATGCCGAGTTCAGAAATGCGGCCGACGTGCTGGTGTTCCCCAACCTCGACGCGGCCCATATTGCCTTGAAACTGCTTCACCACCTCGCCGGGGCGCGAGTTTACGGACAACTCGTCCTCGGCCTTGTGAGGCCCGCGGCGCAGGTCTCCCGCACAATGGATGCGGAGGGACTGCTCGGGACCGCCCTGGCCGTCGGCGTCGAGGCCGTGAAGTACCACGAACTCTACCCGGATGGCGAAGTCTGAGCGAGGTCGGCCGACCCGAGCACCTCGTCGAGCCAGGCCGCGATTTTCTCGAAAACTTCAAACTTGCAGGTGTCCGCGAACGGCTCGTGGAGGGCCTCCGGGAACTCGTGGTAGCGCAGGTTCGGAAATTTGGCGTCAGCGAGAGCCTCACGGAGGTAGCGCGGCGGGCAGATCGGATCGGCGCTCCCTTGCGTGAGGAGAAGGGGAAGAACAGGGGGATCGGACCGGAGCCGGGCCCGCACCTCCCGCGCCGCTACGATCATGTCGTATCCCCAGCCGATCGAGACCCGTGCGTGGAAGAAATCGGCAGGTTCCGCCGCCGTCTCCTGCGCATCGACCTGAGTGTGTCTGCATTGGTCACTCGTGACGCCGGTGCCGACCGTGAGATTGGGAACGAGGCAGGCGATCACGGGGGCCAGCCGAACCAGGATGGCATTCTGGTTCGCTTCGGGGCAGACCAGGGGCGAACTGATCCACGAAAAGGAGTAGGGATCGGGACGCAGCAGCATTTCCCTCAGGGCCATGAGCCCCCCCGCCGAGTGCCC
>Ga0310120_10000828_pt1 | contig 23945 bp, 27 predicted proteins | sample CB27_AW_983_MG_FD_203506 | JGI IMG/M metagenome (GOLD analysis project Ga0310120, IMG submission 203506) | Marine microbial communities from Western Arctic Ocean, Canada - CB27_AW_983 | ecosystem: Environmental > Aquatic > Marine > Oceanic | place: Canada: Western Arctic Ocean | collected...
CATCGCCGCCGCCGCCAGCATCGCCGCCACCGGCATCGCAGCTGCCAGCATCGCCACCAGCATCGCCACCAGCATCGCCACCAGCATCGCCGCCGCCAGTATCACCACCGACAGCGCCAGCTTCTTCTTCTGGAGCTGATTCAGGGATTTCTTCGAACGTCATTTCACTCTCTCCTTACACGTGACATGCAGCTGGGAAACTCCAGCCTGACAGCGTAGTTAGACGACGGGCCGTTGGATGTCAATCGACCCAACTGGCGTTCCACCGCGTGGCGGAACGACACCATGTGGATCGGCACCGAGTCGTTCCAGGCGTGGCTGACCGGGTAGGACTTCTCGTCGATCTCGATGGCCCGCGATGTCTGCAGTCGGCCGTATCCCCGTTCCTGGAACAGCGGCAGCAGCCAGCGTTCGCGTGTCAACGATGTCCCCGCGTCGGACTCGGCCAGGCTCCCGGTACTGTCACGGAAGTGGCGCCACGCCGCCTGGCACACGTTGCACGATCTGGCCACCGCCTCGCTGAGGTGTTGGCTGTCGGCCAGGTGGTCACCCCGGGTAGCTCCGGGTCGTCGTCCACCGCCCGTGTCAGCAGGTCCACCGGGAGCAACAGCCCGGCGGTCTTCATGGTCACCAACGGGTTCCGCGAGCGGCAATGCCTTTCACTCGGGGCGGTGGGAAATGAGGTGCAACACCGCGGCCGGAAGACAGCCCGGATTGTCACGATTCGAAGAAGTCTACTGCGCCGGTATCGAGTTGATAGCAGGCAGGGATGACACGTATCTGGTTGTCTTGCACCGCTTTTGACAGGATGGGATCTTGTCGTTCCAGCAAGTGCACCACTCGTTTGACGTTGCAGTGGATTGCGTTTTCGAGCGGATCCCCGTCCAGGTCTTTTGCTTCCTCGATCGCCGGTTGAATGGCGTCAACGATCGAATGGATTTGTCCTGGACCGTCGTATCCTTGTAGGGCGGCGGTCACAGCGCCACATCCGTAGTGTCCGCAGACGATGATGTGCTTCACCTTCAGGATCGACACCGCATACTCAATCACGCTCAAACAGTTGAAGTCACTGTGGACAACCACATTGGCAATGTTGCGATGTTCAAAGAGATCCCTCCGAATCGCTGATCACCGTGGCCAGGATGCCACCGATGATTGCGGTGAAGATGCCGGCGATGGCCGGGTATCCGCACGCCAGGGCGATTCCCAGGCAAAGCGGCAGAGCGATCAGGAACACCAGGAACCCCGAGACAAGGTCCGACTTCCAGTGCTTCGCCAGCCCCGCGAGGTTCCCGCGTGGGATTTCCGGAGATTCCATGTTGGATGTCGACATTCGTTCCCTTTCCTCGATCCGGTACCGTGTCAGCCCGCCGTCTCTGACCGCTTCACATCCAGCCTCGCGACTGGCCCCTGTCGGATTGCCTCGGGACGCTCCCCAGCACAGACCCTGCTACTCGATCGGAAGCCCCTTGTTGGTTAGCTGCACGAGTTGAGCAACGCTCGTGTCGATCATCTCCATCAGGAATCCCGGGTAGACCCCTACCCAGAGGACCATCACGGCCAGGGGCACGAGAGTCGCTGCTTCGCGCGCATTGATATCGGGAAGCAGTGCGGCGGTGCGTGTTGCCGGCTGCCCCAGGGCAACACGTTGCAGCATCCAGAGCATGTAGGACGCCGCTAGGACAATTCCTCCCATGGCCAGTATTACCATGACGAAACTCCTGTCCGAGGCACCAAGAAGCACCAGGAATTCCCCGATGAAACTGCAGGTTCCCGGCAGACCAAACGACGCAACCGAGAACAGGCACAACAGGGCGACAAACCGCGGCATCTGCTTGTGCAATCCGCCGTACTCTGAAATCAGCCGACTGTGTGTCCGGTCGTACAACTGGCCCACCGCCAGGAACATCGCGCCGGTGACGATTCCGTGATTGAACATCTGCAAAATCGCGCCCTGGATCCCCTGGCGATTGAAGGCGAAGATCCCCAGCGTGACGAATCCCATGTGCGAAATTGAGGAATAGGCCACGAGCTTCTTGAGGTCATTCTGTGCCAGGGCCATGTAGCCTCCATACAGAATGGCCAGCACCGAGAGCCAGAGAACAAAGGGGGCACAGGTGGCTGATGCGTCCGGGAAGATCGGGAGGCAGATCCGCAGGAACCCATACCCTCCCATCTTCAACATGACCCCTGCCAGAATCACACTCCCGGCCGTGGGGGCCTCGGCATGCGCATCGGGCAGCCACGTGTGAAACGGGATCATCGGCAGCTTGATGCCGAAGGCCAGGACGAAGGCCAGGAACATCCACAACTGCGTCGTCTTCGAATACGTCTGCTGAGACAACGCAATAATGTCAAACGTATGGCCTCCCTCAACGTGTAATGCCAGGATTCCTGCCAGCAGAATTAGGCTGCCCGTCAAGCTGTAAAGCACGAATTTCAGGCTCGCGGCAATTCGCCCGGGCCCTCCCCAGAGAACGATCATGAAGTACATGGGAATCATGGTCACTTCCCACATCATGAAGAACAGGAAAAGATCCAGGGCAGTGAACACGACCAGCATCGCGCCCTGGACCAGCAGGATCAGCATCATGAACGCCCTGACCTGGGTCTGAATCGATCGCCACGAGCAAAGGACGCACAGCGGCGCGATCAGGGTTGTCAGGAGCACCAGCAGGATGCTGATTCCATCGACTCCCACCGCGTACTGAATATTGAACGTCGGCATCCACTCCATGCGTTCGACAAACTGCATGCCGGCCGTGCCGGGATCGAACCGGGAGAACAGGGCAACGACGAGGCCGAAATCGAGCAGCGCACAGGCGAGCGCGACCCATCGTATCCAGCACTCACTTCGGACAAATCCCAGGATCGCGATCCCCAGGAACGGGACGGCAATGATGCAGCTGAGTGTGTGGTCAGCGAATATCGAACTCATGGAATCTACTTTTTGACAGACATTCTCATAGTACGAGCCAGTAGAAAAGGCCTATGGCAGTCATCAGCCAGAAAATCAGCACCAGCAGGTGGTGTTGGAGATTTCGTGCCCCGATGTCTTCAAGCCCGCGTCCGGTTGCGGCGGTCAAGTGCCCGAACCGTTCCACGTTCTGGTCGATCCGACGAACCTCAACGGCATCCCAAAGCCAGCCGGCCATGCCGACAGAAGTCGTGGCAACGGCGTGGACCAGCCGGTCGATCCGACGAATCTCCACGGCTTGCCACAACCATCCTGCAAAACGCAGCGTGGGCCGCACGGCAAACGCGTTGAAAATCTCGTCGAAATAGAGCTTGTTGAGAAGAACGACATATATCCGCTTGAACCGGGCTGGAGACACAGCGTGGAACTTGCCCTGTCGTGCCTGGAGCATGCAGGCAACAGCCCAGCCCGCAACAGCTGCGAGCAGCGGCAGGATGAGCGATGTAGACAGGATCTCGGGTCCGCTGGGGCCGGCAGCGGCCGCGTATGGCTTCGCTAACGCCGGGGCCAGGAATGGAACAAACCAATTCCAGGTCGCGAGCAGCAGGCCGGACAGGCCGACCGCTCCCACCGAGACTGCCAGGAGGTGCAGGGGGGACGAGAAACGAGGTTGAACCGTCACCGACGGCTTTCTCGCGAACAGCGAACTGATCCCGCGAAACAGGTAGATCGCCGTCAGGAAGACAGTGAGCAACCCAATGACCCAGAAGGCGATTCGCGCCGGGTTGGAATTGTGTGCCGTCCAGAGAGACTCATAGGGGCCTGCGAAAAGCAGAACGGGTGGGCCGCAAGCCAGGATCAGGCTGCCCAAGTAGATCGACCATGGCGGGCGAGATCGGCGTGCTGAGGAATCGGTGTGGTCATGGGCTCCGGCCGAAGCAAGTTGTGATCCGGTCGACAGGAACAGGAAACCCTTCAGGAATCCATGAGCCAAAAGGTGAAAGACTGCGGCCACAAACGCCCCGACGCCGCAAGTCATGATCATCAGTCCAATCTGGCTGATGGTTGAATAGGCGAGGATCTTCTTAATGTCGGTCTGCGCCAGGGACACCATCGCCGCAAAGAGCGCCGTGGTTCCACCGATCACCGCAATGACCGTCATCGCAACCGGCGAGAGCATCACCAACGGGCTGAAGCGAACCAGCAGGAAGGGTCCTGCGTTGACCATGGTCGCGGCATGAATGAGTGCCGAAACGGGCGTCGGAGCCTCCATCGCATGCGGAAGCCAGATATGAAACGGGACCTGGGCCGACTTACCCAGGCAGCCCATGAACAGGAACAGCGTGATCAAAGTCAGCGATCGAACTTGACACTCCAGGCCGGCCCAGGCCAACAGGTTGACCGAGTGCCCGCTCATCTCCGGGGCCCGATCCAGGATCTGACGAATGTCGAGTGTTTCGAATGTGACAAATGTCAGAATCACGCCGAAGAGCAGGCCCATGTCGGTCACGGCGTTGACCAGGAAGGCCTTCGTGGCCGCTCGGCATGCTGAGGGCCTCTCTGCCTGATGGGAAATCAACAGATAGGAGCAGATGCCCATGATCTCCCAGCACATGAACAGCATCAGCAGGTTGCTGCTCATGACCAGTGTGACCATGCCAAAAGTGAATAACGCGGTCACGGCGAAGAACCGGCTGTAGCGGGGGTCGCCGGTCATGTACCGGGCGGAATAGACGTGAACCACGAAGCTGACACCCGTGACCAGCAGCAGCAGCAACACGGTGAGCTGGTCGATATACAAGCCCAGCTCGATAACCAGATCTCCCGATCGAAGAAACTCGTAGAGCGGGATGTGAATCGGTTCGCGGAACAGGGCGATCTCAACGAACGCTGCTACCGACATGACCAGGGACAAGCCGATGGCAGCCGAGGCGACGGTCCCGCTCGATTCACCGAGCCGGCGCCCGGCGAGTGCAAGCCAGACTGCTGCCAGCAACGGAAGCAGGGAAATCAGGACATAAAAAACGGACATCTAAGTCGTTACCCCTGGCCGAATTGAATCACAAGCCCGCGGAAGCGGCGATGCTCCGGAACACCTTGACAATCGGATCGCTGCACAGCCCCAAAACGAGGATGCCAGCAGAAGCCACCCCGACACTTGCACGGAACGCCAGGTGTGTTTCGACGCGTGGCTCTCCCGGGGACGCTGGTTGCTCACTGAACAGGCGTACAAACAGCCTCTGAAAATAGGCCATCGTCAGCAAACTGGACACGATCACGGCTGCCACTGCGAAGTAGTTACCGGCTTCCATGGCACCGAGAATGATGTGCCATTTGCCGAAGAACCCACCGGTTGGTGGGATGCCAATCATGGAGAGCGCCAGGATGATCAGCCCGCCTGTCAGCCAGCGTGATCCCTGCCGCAGCTTCGCGATCTCGTCGACAGTTCGCGCTCCGTGATGGTAGACCGCCGCGCCGGCGATAAAGAACATCGCCGCCTGCGTGACGGCATCGTTGATCAGGTAGAACATCCCACCGGCAAACCCAGCTGCATTGCCCTGGCTCACTCCAATCAGAATCAGCCCAATGTGAGAGACACCAGAAAAGGCAAACATGCGTTTCAAGTTCTGTTGGCCCAGTGCCATCAGGGCGCCAACAACGGCCGCCACCGAGCCCAGTGCCCCGAGCAGGGTCAGCAGGTGGACCTGGGACAGGTCGGCACGAGCACCGAGCACCCAGAACATGACTCGGACCCACGCATACAGAGCGACTTTCGTCATCAGGCCGGCGAGTAATGGGGAAATCGCGTCCGGTGCGTGGGTATACGCATCGGGCAGCCATCCATGAAGCGGAAACAGGGCCATCTTGATTCCGAAACCGATGAACATGAATGTCGATCCGCCGATGACCGCCTTGGAGGTCAGCAGTTCAGGCTTGTCAGCCATCTGCTGGGCCAGGTCAGCCATGTTCAGAGTGCCTGTCGCCGCGTAAAAGAAGACGACTCCCAGCAGGTAAAACGACGCACCAAGCGTCCCCAGGATCAGATATCGGAAGCTGGCCACCAGTGCCCGACCCCCGGAAACACCGACCAGGGCATAGGCCGACAACGAGGCAACCTCCAAAAACACGAAGACGTTGAAGATGTCTCCGGCGAACACGATCCCGGTCAAGCCGGATATCAAGAGCAGAATCAGCGTGTAGTAGAGTGCCGTTCGTCTGCCCAGAGACTGCGGCGTTACAGGACCGCCGAAGACCAAACAGACCGAGGCCAGGCAGCTGAGAGTGACCAGCATCACACTCGCCAGAGCGTCATTCACCCATTCGATTCCGAGCGGTGGATCGGGCAAGGCTGTACTGATGGGCCAGCCGCCGAACGCGTAACGTGTTTCACCATGATTCAGGACGAGCCACAGGTTGACGCAGGCTGCAACACTCATCGCAAAGACGGACACCATCGTCATCGGCCTGCACCAGCGAGGGCGTTTCAGACCGACGAGTGGCATCGAAATGGCACTCAGAAAGGGGATCAGAAAGATGATTACGGGAAGATGGCTCATTCAATCCTCTGCAACACCTCGTCCTCGTCCAGGCTGCCATACTCTCGATAGATCGCCGTGACCAGCGCCAGGGAGACACCCAGGGTGGCGACCTGGACAACGATGGCTGTCAACGTGAGCACATGCGGCAATGGATTGCTGTATTGGTCAGGATCGATCGTGGGCGATTCGGACTGAACCGCGTCGGTTCCCTGCAGAATGGGAACCGTTGCCTGGCTCTTAGCGCTGATCGTGACAAGCAGGAAGATCACGCTGGCCTGAACCAGGTACATTCCAATGAGCTTTTTCACCAGGTTCGCGTGGGCGACCATGATGAAAATGCCCCAGAGGAAGAAAATCACAAAGGCGATGAAGTTGGGCCTTTCAAGCCACGCCACGATGTGCTCAATCATCTGGCTGCTCGCTTTCGTCGCTTGACGACAAACTGAAGACGATTGAGATTGCGGTCACGGCGACATCGACAGCGACGCCGATCTGTGTCATCAGGATCCCCAGAAAACGCCGGCGTGAATCGGTCGTGACCCATGGGATCTCGAGGTCCGAGTAGTTCAGGAACTCTCCGCCCCCGATCAGACACAACCCGCCTACCCCGGCGAAGATGATCAAGCCGATCCCGTCACCGTGCACCACCTTATTCGCCAGCCGGCACGGAGACTCCTCGGGGCCGAACACGAGAATCCCCAGGATCAGGCTTGTGCCAAGCATGACACCGCCGACAAACCCGCCGCCGGGTCCGTATTGACCAAAGACCAGGACGTACACCGCAAATAACTGGATCAGCGGAATCAGCAACCGGGCCATCGTCCGAACGATGAGACTGTCGTGGGCATCGATCATTCGCGTTTCCTCCCCAACAGCAACACGCAGGCGACACCGGCAGTGAAAATGACGGCGGTTTCGATCAGGGTGTCGAATGCGCGATAGTCCATCAGGACCGATGTCACGACATTGGGTGTTTCGGTGTCCTCCAGGCTGTTACTGAGATAGTCGGGGGAAACATGGACGCTGGCCGGCGAAGCCGGATTGCGGAATCTGGGAAGATCCTCCGCAGCGTACAGCAACAACAGCCCGAGCACGGGTAGACCGAGCAACGCAAGCCGCGGAGGAGCGGAACGTCTTAGGTGAGTGTCCTTCGGCGCGGTGCCGAAGAGGGTCAGTAGAAAAAAGATCGTCGCCAATCCCGCCCCCACGACAGCCTCGACAAAGGCCACGTCCACGGCCCCAAGCCACGCCCAGACCAGCGCAAGCAGGAAGCTGTAGGAGCCGAGGATAAACACCGCGCTGATCAGGTCCTTGACCAGGATCGCACCGGCTGCCGTGACCACGAGCAAAATCAACAGCAGTATCTCGAACCAAAGAGTCATGAGTCCTCTCGTGTCCAGGCTTCGACGCCAGACCGCATTGCGGATCGAACCGTCGCGTGGGCGATCACCGGGTTGAGCAGACACAGGAGAATCATGACGATCACGATCCTGACCAGATTGGTGCTGAACCCCTGGTACAGAGCCAGGCCGCTCAACAGGAACAAAGCACCCAGCGAATCCGTCAGCGAAACCGCGTGGGCCCTGTTAAACACGTCGGGCAGGCGGAGTACGCCGAGCGCCGCCACGAACAGGAAAAACAGGCCGGCCAATATCAACCCAGCCGCCAGGGTTGAAATCAGCAGTTGTGCCACCTCGGGGTATTCACTCAGCGACATCAACACACTCCCCTCTTTTCTCCAGGAACTTTGCGATGGCCAGTGATCCCAGCAAGTTCACAAGCGCATAGCCGGTTGCTATGTCGACGAACACCTCCACTCGGTTGAATACGGTCCCAATCACAACCAGCAGAATGATGGCCTTGGTGGAGATTCCGTTCAGTCCCAACACCCGGTCGAAAACTGTTGGACCCCGAAGAACCCGGTACAGGTACGCACCGATCAACAGCGTGATTGAGATCAGGACGACCAGAAAGAACTCGTTCATTGCATGCCTTCCCTGTCGCCAAACACGCGTGCAATCTTCCGGTCGAAGTGCAGCCCGCGGAGGTCTTCGGCCGACTTGTCATCGATGGCATGCACCAGCAGATTCTGGCCATCCACTTCCACGGTCAGGGTGCCGGGGGTCAGCGTGATGGAATTCCCCAGCAGGACGATGCCAGAGTCTTCTCGCAGGTTCGTACGATGGCGAATCATCCGGGGGTCGATGGGAAGGGCCGGATGCAGAATCAGGGCAGACAGATGGAGGCCGCTCTTGAGCATGCGGCCGATCAGCCATGGGAAATACCAGGCGAGTCGCAACGGGTGGATCGAGGTGCAGGATGCGGAACGGTCGGTGTTGAGCCAGGCGACTCCCACGGCCGCAACAAGCCCCACGGCCACATGCGGCCACTCGAAACTCTCGGTCAGAAGCAGCCAAGTCAGGAACAACCCAATCGTCTTGATCATCAGCGGGTGATAGAAGCTGTGCTTCATGGCTGTGCCTGACAATTCGGGGTTTGCCGGGGGGCTCGTGCGCGGATCGAGCCACGGCTACGACCGATGCGGTTCCCAGGTGGAGTCGGGGAGATATCGGAGAAACTCGCCGGTATCGGGATGGACGCTGACAAGCGTGACCCACTGGTTATGAAACAGGTGCTGCAGAAGCGTGTGCTTCTGGATGATGTTGGAGATTCGAGTCGTGGGAGCCTCGATGATCGCCAGCAGGCGTACGGGTTCATGGAAGTGTCTGCCGCCATCGTTCACGCTCTGCAATGGCAGTCCGGTCTGTAGGTCACCGTGGCTTCCGTGCATGACGCCCACACCCGCAACCACGTTGTGTGTGACTTTACTCCCGCTCCCGTAGACCTGGGGATCAACGGCGGAGAAGTAGTACTCCATGCTGATCCACTGGGCCACGACCAGCGGGGCATTCATGAGGGCTTCGAGAATGTCACCGCTTGTGTCTGCCCGCGGATCGTAGGAATGCAAGAAAACGCGTCCGCCCAGATCGAGGCCCCTGGTCAGCGTCCGTCTTCCCAGGATGAAAGCGGAGTTGCTGGATAGCCCCCATTCGGGACGAACATTTCCCCAGTCCACACTCCGAGTGACCACGTGTCTTGCTGCTGCTGCAGGGGAGACATTCCTGGGTGCCTGCGGCATGCGTTGACATCGTTCGAGAGCCTGGTGGCCGCCGGCCTGTTGCAAGTCCTCGCTGAACAACTGCAAGTCATCGGCGTGGCTGTCCGGAACATCCTGTTCGTCGTAGAACACAACCTGATCGGTGGCCGTGTCGTGTTTCGCGGCGAGGAACCAGGTGTCTTCGGGGATGTCGAGCCCATTCCGTTTGAGCGCGTCACGAACGCGAGGTTGGTTTGCCATTGCTGCGAACACTCGTGCATTCGCATCACCATGACCGCCGCCGCATGCGCCGCAATTGTACGCTGCGAAGTAGGGGTTGTTGTCCGACGTACTCCCGTGGCCGCAGAGGACGATGAAGCGGCCGAAGTTACTGGTCAACCCGATGGCACGCAGGCCCTTTTCCACAAAGGTCGCCTGCTCGTCGAGGCTGAAGCCATGAGGCAGGCCGGACTGCGGCTCGTTGAGCTCAGCCTGATCGAGGTCAATCGGGATCCGGGTGGCGACTGGACGAGTCAACCGCCGCCGTGCCCATGAGTTGATGGACGCGTAGGATTTTTGAAAGAAGGTCTTTCCAGCCAGGCCAACGCTGAAGAACAGGCCGAGCACATCGATCAGCATGAACGAACCGACGGGATTGCGTTTCAGATCATGAAACAGGTGCTGTCCCAACTGGTTCCATCGCGATCCCGACGAGTAGGAGTCCAACGACTCATCCTCGCCCGGGCGGGGGACCTCATTGACTTCAAAACCAGCCGCCACGATGACAGGACACAACGCCGCACGGTCAGCACGATCAAAGGCCTGGAAACTAATCGGTACGCCAAAGAACCCGGCGTACCCATACGTCTCATATGGTCCCTGGGACTCGATGTGACGACGGAACGACTCGGACCGGACGTCGATGCACAAGACAACCTGAGCCCGTGGGCGAGCCTCGGAGGCGGACGTCTTGCCGCGATGGGCCGACAGCCGCCGGAGCAACTGGTCCCGATAGCTGGACTCCAGAGCCTCCAGCCACACGGCGCCATGTTCATCCGCGGGGAGAGCGTTCAGCCACTCGAGCAGGGTGCGAACGACGGTTGCCGGGAGCCGCTCGAAGTCGTCAGGAGTCAGCTCGAGATGCCTGCCGAGTTGAAACAGCCGCCAGGCATCATGGCAAACCGTCGCGAGGTTCCGATCGGCCGGATGAGCATCGTGGCCAACGAGTGCCTGATATTGGTCAAGGTGCTGCTCCCAGTAGGACACCAGGTCGGATCGTGTTCCGTCGATTCCCCACTCGCGGCGACACAACGTCTCGACCAATTCGATCTCGTAGAACAGCCGGACTGCCAGGTACTGCACCGGGTCAATTGGGTGTTCCTTCTGAGCGTGATAGTCGGGGTTTTCGCTCCGCCAGCGGATGAAGCCGGTCCACCCCGGCAACTGGGCCAACATCCGCGACAAGTAGTCCGCCCAGCGTTCTTCGGGGATATCCAGACGCGTCAGACCGTGCGCGATCGCGTCCTCCGGGGAATCGGGCAGATCGCGGACCTTACTGGCGAATTTCCTGATTCCCAGAAAGCGACCCGAGAAGTCCACGGGGGCGAGCTCGCGCCAGGCTCGATAAAACCCCTGATGCCTCCCGGGCATCTCCCAACCCGCCATTCCCTCGTCAAGAAACGCTGCCGACCAGTTGATCATCTGGTCGTTGATCTCGTCGACCAGCGATGCTCCCGCCAAGATCCTCAGCCAATCACTGATCGTGCGTCCGCTTGGCAGATCCACGTTTGGGACAGCAGTGTGTTCGGCGTCATGAGAATCCTCGGATGGATCCGAGAGTTTCAGCGCCGCCAGGGTGCTGTTCCACAGATCGTCTTCGAAGCCCCCCACGCTGAGTTCCCAGGCCAAGAGGGCCGGGTCCAACGGATCGAATCCGCACAGCAGGTGCCCCCGCCAGACTTCCGCTGCTGCAATGTGACGATTTCCGATCGTGACAGCCTGGGGCTCGGATCTTCGTGCGATGCGGTGCAGTGCCGTCGTGAGCGTTTCCTCGCTGATCCGCCCGTCCCGATACAAGTCACGGTAGTCATCGTTGGGAAGGTATCCGTTACCGCCCAACAGGTGTTGGCCTTGCCGAATGGCCTCGTCGAATGGCAGGTGTTCCAGGTCACGAAGTGGATTGCGATAAGCAAACGTCTTCATGGGCCACAATTGGGCAATCGGATGACAGGCCTGGACGACTTCATCGCGCAGGTGCTGCCGTTCAGAGGGAAGCAGAGCCGGGAATCGCGGCCTGGTCGAATCTGTGGGAGTGGAAATCACAACGAGGTCCGGTAATCCATCAAAGCAGTCTGCATCGGGTTTTGAGTATCATCCAGTTCAAGATCCACCACCGTGATTTTCAGACGACCGGGTGACAATCCGATGATCTGGTTCGCCGGGACCCGGCTATCCGCACAGCCAATCCACAGAAAATCAGGACTCTGCTGCTCTGCCAGACGCGAAAAGAAGTCCGGCGTAAGACTTTTGGTATCTCGAGCCCACTGGAGGTTGTTTTCAAGGAGCGTTTCGGTCGACTCGCTCATGATCTAATTCCCCGTGTCGGGTGGAGGATCCATCGAGGGCACAGACTCTTGATCCTGGCCGGCGTCTGCAACCGGTGCTTCGAGGTCGGGCACCTTGACGTACAGGCGAACCAGGTAGAACAAAACAGTGAACAGGACGACGGCCGTGTTGAGGTCCTGGATGAGCGTGACTGCGCTGGTACCGACAATGAAGAACATGTCGACATGCTGCACCTGCAGTTGCGTCGTGGATTCCTTGCGACCGAAGAACCTCTTCAGATAGGCGACAACGGGTGGCCAATCGAAAACGTCGTACCCCACCTTGAACAGGATTCCCGCGAAGACCGCGACCGGGATGTTGCCGATGTAGTCCTGGAACAGCAGCATTTCGACAAGCACGAAAATGCCAACCATCGTTCCGGCAAGTCTCCAGGTGGCCCCCTCGTTGAGAATCAGGACCGAGCGGATGGTCGCCTGGGCACCAGGAATTCCTCCAACGAGAGCGATCGCAGCATTGGCCGCTCCCTGGGCAGCGAGTTCCTGGTTCTGCTTCGTTCGTTCCTCGCGCTGGAACTGCTGTGTCATCTTCTTGTCGACGACCAGCGACGTGAGCAGTGTGTCGAGATAACACAGCATCAACAGTTGCAGGGCAAATGGCAGTGCCAGCCAGATGAGCGCGGGGTCCCAGTTCGTCGGTACGTTGTCTTTGACAACCTGGGACCAGGCCGCGAACGTGTTCTCGATCCCGGCGGTCTTCACCATCTCGATTTCCAGCCCGGCGACCTGCACAACAACCGTCACGACCAGCACTGCCATCAGCGTACCGGGTAAAAAGGACTTGGCACGCGGCCACAGACGGCTGACGACGACAGAAGTGAGGAAGGCGATAGCCAGCGCCGCCAGTGCGACCGACGCGTTGACGACCAGCGGGCCTTTGATCGCAGTTTGACCGCCGATCCCAAAGAGTTTTTTTGCCTGGTCCACCCAGATCAGAATCGCGATTCCATTCATGAATCCGGAGATGACCGTCCTGGGAACAAACTGGATGAACTTCCCGAGGCGAAGGATGGCCGCGATCACCAGGAGAATACCCGTCAGGACGAAAACAAGATTGATGAACCGGACCGAATCGGCTCCGGGAAGGGCTTCGACAAGACCCTTGCCGGAAAAAGTTCCCGTCGAATTGGCAAAGGCAATGACGATCAGCGTGACCGCGGTCATGGGGGCCGTGGGACCCGATGTCTGGATCCGCGTGCCACCAAAGACAGCCGTGATCAAGGCAATGATCCCGGCCGAGAGGATGCCCGCGAAGGCCCCCCGCGTGGAAAGAATTCCAAAGGCCGCACCGAGACTGATCGCCACGAAGCTGACCGAAAAACCGGCAATCAGGTTCTTGGTGAGCTCACGACCAAAACTCGTATTGCTGTTCTCTAATAGCTCGGAAGACACGTCTGTGATCCCTGGGTTTCGAGAATTATCGACCGTGCAGTCACGGCCGGTCGACGAACGTCGAATGGCGGCTGCTCGGTTGAGCGCCGCTGCATGCCTGCAAGGGCTGGCAGACATGCCACCCGAAATCGCTAACAGATCAAAGGTGCCGGTAGCCCGTTGGGCAGAAAGTGGCCGTCACCCAAATGGGTTGATTTCGTATCGACGTGACATCGAGACGTGTGATCAACCGGATGGAATGAGGCCTGTTGCCGGTGCTTCGTAACACGGAGCGATGATCGCGTGCCGACGAACTCCTCGGACTTCTCGTTCTCGCGCTCCTCGAGGGGGGACTCGCTCGCTTCCACCTCGAACAGGATCACGGGAGACAGCCCCGAAACGCCCACTCCCAGCAGAAGCAGCACTGCGGCTATTGTCCGCCACAGATTTCTACCGCCAAGAGATGTTCTCCTGACAGGATTGCGGCCCCAAAGCGGCTGTCTCATTCGAGAACTCATTCAGGAGAAACGACCGACACGCCTGTCATCTCAGACAGGCTCACGGATTTCATCAGCGGGCGCGGTTGCTAGACGAGCACTCCCCGGCTGTTCGTATCGGTCTTGGAGGAACATCACCTGCAGGCAACCGCCTATCAGTTCACCTATTATGCGGTGCGAAATCCGGCGCAGCAAGCTGCCGCCTTGCCTCGCAGAGGGCCGCAACCCGAATTGGCCGCGGATGCCCCTCTCCTGTTTTGCAGGGGTTTGCGGCCGGGCGCAAGGTGGTGTACACCGGCCGAGAGGGGTCCCGCAGGCCGGATTGACTAGCCTCAAGCGACAGCCGCCACAAGTCGCTCTTCCATGCTGGCTGCTCCCTGGCGTGTACGCGTGCGCACGTGGGTGCGCGTGGCCGCGTTAGCTAACGGGTAGAGGGCGTCGGCGATCTCCGAACGCCAGGGCTGAAAGCGGTTCTTGCGATGTTGCATCCCCGCCATGGAGAAAGGGCGTCCGAAAAGTGGCAGGAGTTCTGCATGCCCCACCGGCCAGGTCGTCGGTGGCGAATCGGCGGTCGAGCAATCGGCTGTCCCAGGATGGCAGGCCAGGCCACCGACTGTCAGCAGCCACGGCAGAGCGGGACGCAGAAATCGCAGTGAGCGGTCGTTCACGTTGTCCATGGCCAGTTCTCGCCAGGTTCGCAGGGATCCACAGATCCTCTGGTCGCGTGGCACTTAATGACCGGAGCCTGCGATGTTCAAGAGGGCGACTGTTTTCTGGACATCATGAGTTGACGACTGGATCGAAGGAAGATACGACCGCAGTGAGAGTGGTACGGATTGGAGACGTTCGTGTTGAAACAGATCGTGGTGTTCGGCCTTCTACTGGCAGGGGCCGGGTGCCCGGCAATGGCCGGAGAGTCCTTCGAGGTCACCGTTGCTTATCGATTCGTCGGTCCGGTGCTGCTCGAGGGAGGCCGGTTGCTGGCGATCGACCGGACTCTCGAGATGATTCGGTCCATCGACAAGGGGCGAACCTGGATCAGCATCGGGCCGTTTCGAGATGCCGCGGGCCGAGTGATCATGAAGGGCAACGTTCGTCCGTGGAGCCTGCTGCGGCTGAAGTCCGGTGCGATCGCCGTCACGTTCGAGACGATCCCACCCTCCCAGGGTGGAGGAGTGGGGGAGGGGGCCGGTACGTTTTTCAGCCGGTCTCATGACGAGGGAAAGACCTGGTTGCCCCCGATTCGTGTCAGTTGGCCCCGCTCTCCCGCCAACCCGACCTGGTTGATCCAGACCCGGAAAGGTCTTCTGGTCCTGCCCAACGAGTACTGGCGGACACAACCGATGGACCGGGGCCTGGGAATCTGTACGGCGTTTTATTCGGATGACCAGGGACGGAGTTGGCGAGAATCCCGCGACAGCCTCTGGGTCTGGGAGAACGGGGGGCGGCAGCAGGGAAGCTGCGAAGTCCCCACGGTTGTCGAGACATCCGACGGTCGGCTGTTGATGTTCATGAGAACATCGTTTCAACGGATCGCACGCAGCGAGAGCCGTGACGGGGGCCGGACCTGGAGTCCCGTGAAATTGACCAGGCTGCTCAGCAGCAACTCCGAGATTTTTCTGCAACGGTTGCCGGGGTCCGGCGAACTGTTATGTGTCTGGAACCAGGCCAGCAAGCGGGAGATCGAAACCGGTTACTACCGCGCGAGGTTGACCTCGGCGATCTCCCGAGACAATGGCACGACCTGGAAGAACTTTCGGACTGTGGCAATGTCACCCGGACAAACCCGCGTCACCAGAATCTCGGCCGGCGATTCGGTCAGCTATCTCAAGACACCACGTGCGATTCCCAGGGAGTCCGAGATGCTCGGCGAGGAGTTCCACATGAACCGGGCCCCGCGAGTTCGAGTGATCGGTGAATTGGCCTACCTGGTCTACACGCATCGGCGTTATCGCTATGTCGGAGGGAAGTTGAAGCGAACCGTCAACGAGATGCGGTTGCGGGTGTTTCCGGTGTCGTGGTTCAACGCCGCTGAACCGACAAAGTGACCAGCCTGGTTGCGGTGTGGAGAAACGTGAGCGGCGGCGGCTTGGCCGGGAGAGGCATCAGGGCCTGGCGGGTTTCAGGGGCGTGTCGAAGCGATTGGTGATCGGCCAGACATGTGATTCGGCATGGGCCGAGCTGATGATTCGCGTCGTTATCGTTTCCGGGGCGATTTCAGCGATGGCGACACGGGTGCCACGGATTGGCCGGTGCAGTGGGTGTGTGGCGGTGCGGTAGGAAAACTGACGTATGCGGAGCGACCTGCTGTCTCACCTGTGCAGACGTTCCTACGCGCGAGGGAAACGGAGGTCCAGGGTTGGTCCCGCGGTGGAACTACCGAGGACGCGTTGAACGACCTGGCAGTACGTGCCACACGGCTCCATATCCAACCCTCGGCCCTCGCTGGGACGCTCTGCGCAGTATCCCGTTGCCGATCTGCAGCGGTGGATCGACGGGCGGATGAAGGGGTCGGCCAGGATCACTCGATCACTTCTGGCTGGCCGTATACGTCAACTCGTCGAAGTAAATCCGCTGGCCATTTCCATCGACCCACGTGGTGATGATCCCGAAACGGTTAAAGCGGGTTGGGGCAAAACGATGTGACTGTCGCAGGTCAAGAACGGTTTTCTCGCGATCCAAGGTGACTGCGATCTTCCCTCGTCCGCCCGCCCCGGTTGGGGTGTATCGGAAGGTCCAGTCGTGAGATTTCCGGTTCGGCAGGATCACGGGGCGATCCGTCCCCCTGGCGACTCCACTGAAGTCGCCATTGAACCGGTAGAGCGGGTACAGAAAAAAACCGTCGCGGCTGGGGCCCTCGATGGCGAGGCCGAGGAAGTCATCCGGTGTTCCGGAGGACTGCGAATTGCTCGGCTTCATGCTGCGAGTCGAATGAAAGAACCCGATCAGTGTGGTGCTGTCCGAAACGGCGCGGTGGAGGGAGATCTTGCCGCCGGCCGCAATGGGCTTTGCGAGCGAAAGCTGGTCGAGTCGATCGGCACAGTACGCCATGCGGTCGGCAAAGCGGCAGTCACCACGAAAGACCAGGCCGCCGAATTCTCCTTTTTTGCGGCCCTCGGAAAATCGCGTCGGACTAAAACCGAAATCAAACCGGGGTCGCACATCGGTGGACCAGTACTTGCGGCGGTTCTGGTGGGACTCCCAGTCGGGGTCGTGATCAAAAGTCTCGGTCCGACCGTTGATCGTGATGTCGTCCAACCACAACTCGCCGCCGTCGTCCCAGTGCTTCATGACGGTCATCAGCCCACAACGATTGAAGATGGCTCCGTCCTGCTTGTGGTGCGGGTCGAGGTGGCAGACGGCCGTGGCCTCGTCGATCGTCGCAGTCACAGTGCCGTCTCCACCGTTTCCCAAGGGGTCATAGGTCAACGACCAGCGGTGAACCGTGTTGGCGGCGAACCCCTTTTGTTGACGGCTTCCCGTCTTGGGATCGGTGAAAAATGGGAAGGGGCGGGGATTGTCTCCCCCGGCCCGCCAGCGGGATGTGGCGTATTCAACATACGCGTAGAACACTTTTCCCCGTCCGTACAACCGCAGCGAAATCGTGTTGGGTGTTCGCCACTCGTTGAGCGTGTTGCTGTTGAAGAAGCCGACCAGGACGTGAAACTGGCGGCCCGTGCAGTTGACGGTTCCCGACGTCGTGAGGCGATGTTCGAAGGTTCTCGTCGGAATCCGTTTTGCGTAATAAGCTGGTTGAGCAGACGGGTGAACCAATCCGCCCAGTTCGCCCGGCCGCTTCCCCCGTGCGTGGTGCGTCGGGCTGAAGCCAAAATTCTGCTTGACGAGTTTTCGGAGTGCGACGGATGGACGATTGTTGCGGGAGTCCCAGTGCGGGTTCTTGTCAAAGGACTCGTACCGATCTTCGGCAACCAACGACACACCTGTCGCCAGGACAAACAGGGCTGTGATCCCAAGTCGTTGTCTCATCGAACACGATCCCCAGTTCGACTCTGGCCATTGCAGCCACGCGGGGCTACTTCTGCAGCATGCCCGGGGTGCAGACACTGCTCTCGACAACTCGTCGACCAACGGCGGTTGATTCCCCAATTCACCAGGTTGTCATTCCTTGCCGCGCGTTGCCTCTTTCATTCTGGAACGGGCCTTGGCGATGGCGTTGCTCAGGTCGAATCCCAGGGGTTTGTTCGCAGCAAACTTCTCTCTGGCCATGTGGATCGCCTGGAGAGCGCCGTCGGGGGTTGTCACCTGGTATCCCGACTCCCACCAGCCCATGTGTTCGCTATACAGCCACGCGTATTCGTCTGTGGTTTTTAGCGCGTGGTAGATGTTCTGCTCGAACAGCCGCAGGCGAGTGGCGGGCGTCATGTAGTGTGATGGCCAGTACCTGGGGGTAGTTCGATACGCGGCCAACTGAAAGTTGGCAAAGATGGCCACGCCAACTTCCATCTTGTTCCGATATTTGTCGTGCAGGTCACGTGGCACGAGTTCCAGGGCCCGTTGCTTGATGTCGTGATAGCCTCGAAAATAGTCTTCGGTTGTCAGGTAACCGTAAGCCTGCTCCTGGCCGTCAATGATTCGCACCCGGGGCCCGGCCGCTTCGACCAATCCATCGACAAAGGCGGGTAGTAGCCCATAGGACGACAACTCGGCCAACTTCCGGCTGGCGTTTGGGGTTCGATTCACATAGCTGTGGGCCAGGGACAGCAGCAACACGATATCCGGATTGGCGGACTGAATTGCCTCCATCATCTGCCGTCCCCGCTGACGGATCTGAGCGGCGTATTCGTCAAAGCTCTTCGTGTCCGAGTGCTTCTGCTTCTTGTAGATGAAGAGCCGTTCCTTGTAGTCTTCGACGTCGAACTTCCAGCCCTTGGCCCCGACTTCCCGGGCCACTGCAGCCCACAGGTGAGCGTTGTGAAGCGGTGCGCTGAAATCGTCGAACCAGTCAAAGTTGCCGGGTTGCACGGTGAATCTAAGGAAGTTGTCCGTAAATCGTTTGAACTTGGTGTTCGTCAGGATCTGGATCATCGGAGCCAGGTCATCGCGATCGAACTTCTGGCGGCCGAAACACTCCCAGTCGAATGTGAAGTCTTTGCCGGCCTTCTTGCCACTGAAGTTGCTCAACACGATCCCGTCCAGCGGCAACTCCTCAACCTGGCGGATGGTGTTCTGGACCTTGGCCGGATAGGCGACATCGGAACCCCAGCCGATGAGTTTCTTGGTGGGTGGCGCCAGGGACTGGCCGTCTTCGGCGTTCAAGGGACGCGCTGGTTTCACCGTGCCCAGCCCGACCAGGGAGCCCGCGACAAAGGAGCGTCGTGAGATGGGACGAATCAGAGACTGCGAATGATCAGTGGTCATGTTCGGAGAGGTAGTTGGGGGGATGGACATTCACTCGCTCGGCTGTCGCCCGTTGACGAATGCCTCGATTGAGTATTCTGACGATCTTGTGCAGGTTTGCACGCAACCTCTCTGATTCGAGGTTGCCTTTTACCGTTGGCATCCTTCCGCGAGGAACAGACAACCACACGTTGGTCAACCGGATGTCCTTGATGACGATCGGCTTGTGCCGCCAACACACGACCGTTACCCAGTCAAACTGACAACAGGCTGTCGGGCCCGCCAACTGCCCCCCCTCGCCGCTGGCCCGGCAGGTAGCACTTTGTGAAACACCCACAGGGTCTGTCAACAATTGGCAGCCCATGTCCGCCCATCGGTGGGAATCCGGGTTCTGCCGTCGTCAGTCGGTTGGTTGAGGCAAACAGGATCTCGGCCGACTCAGTCTCCTCTGTAATAAAAGGCCGCACTTCGACCAGGTCGAGGTCGAATGCCAGTCCGGCCTGAGATGAGACACGGCGCACCATGTCCTCCACACTCGGAGGTATGTGGTCGCATGCGATCACCAGGCTGATTTCACCGGCGACAATGCGATCGCGAAGGGTCTTGGAGAGATCTTGGACGTTCGAGTCATCCGGAAACTCTCGCTCGATCAGGAGGTGCCAGTTGTCCACGGGCTGATCGCTTCCTTCGTTGAAGATCGCGACCAGTTGCGAATCGTCCAGGCTGGCAAACGACGATGCGTAGTCGACGATTTGTGCGATCACGGCCCGGTTGCGGAGCTCTGTGTTGGTGCCGAGTTTCACCTCGACGACCACAAGATGTCCGCTGGCGGTCAACAGGACGATGTCCGGGTAGATCTCCCGCTCGGACGGCGTCGGCAGAGGCAATTGCCGAAAGACGGCATACGGGCCATGAACTCCCGTGCGACGCGAACTGATGCCCAGAAGTTCGGGGTTGTCGGCGAGGTGGTCTTCGAGAAAATCCTCGTGTTTCCCGAGTCGCGGAAGTGTCGTTGGGAACCACGTCTCTCGATCACCGCTCGGTGACCAGTGGGTAATCTGATCCAGCGCCGCCATTGAAACTGCTCCGGGTGTCTATGACAGGCCCGTCTCGACACTTCCAGAATTTCGGGCTAAACTCGCCAATTCTCGAGTCCTGTCCTCGACGATTCCTGTTGATTGCGAGCACGCACGGTGTCCCACGCGACCAGGCCCGGCCCGGCAAATCGACCACGGGGCTCGCGACGTCACGTCGCCTTGCTGTCGGCCACCCTGGCCACTGTCTGGATGTTGTGGTCCTGGCATTTCGAATCGTTGTTGCTGGTGTTCGGAGCCCTTTCGTGCCTGGTCGTCGTCTTGCTGTCCTGGAGGATGCGGATCATTGATGACGAGGGGGAACCTCTGCTGCGACTGGGACTGCGGCCTTTTTCCTACATCCCCTGGCTGGTGTGGCAGATCGTGCGATCCAACATCGACGTCGCACGCCGAATCCTCTCGCCGGGCGTCCCGATCAGCCCGAAGTTGATCGAGGTCCCCGCCAACCAGAGGACCGATCTCGGCAAGGTCATCTATGCCAACTCGATTACGCTGACACCCGGCACGATATCGATCCGGATACGCGACGGTATGATCCTGGTCCACGCGCTGAGCGAGGAGGCAGCCGACGAACTGCTGCAGGGCGAAATGAACCGCCGGGTTCGCGCTTGCGAGGGAGACGCCTGATGCTGATCGTTTCGCTGTTCGCGATCGTGGCCACCATGCTGCTGGCGCTGGCACGGGCCCTGCTGGGCCCAACGGTTTTCGACCGCATCCTGGCCGCCAACACGTTTTCGACCAAGACGGTGCTGTTGATTGCGGTGCTGGGTTTCATCACGAACCGCCCTGATTTTCTCGACCTGGCACTGGCCTACGCCCTGATTAACTTCGTCGGAGCCGTGGCCGTGCTGAAGTTCGTCCGCTATGGCAACTTTGCCCAGGCAGAAATTGAACTGGAGATCCCGCGAGACCCGAACGAGGCACCAGCGTGAGCGACATTCTGCTGATTGTCTCCGGTGTGCTCGTCATTTCCGGGGGCTTCTTCCTGATCACGGGCGGAATCGGCCTGCACCGCCTGCCCGATTTCTACAGCCGGACCCACGCCGGTGGCCTGACCGATACGCTCGGTGCCGGCCTGACCCTGCTCGGCCTGATCTTTCACGCAGCGGCCGAGCAGTCGGGAGACTGGGGCCTGGTGGTCGTCAAGTTGATCCTGATCCTGGTTTTCCTGTTCTTCACGTCTCCCGGTTCAGGCTATGCGTTGGTGCGGGCGGCCTTCACCCAGGGTCACAAGCCACGCCTGGGCATCCAGGTTCCTGAAGACCGCCTGTGGGACGGGGAATTGGTTCGTGAGAATGAACTGTAGCGTGCCGGAGGATTTGCGATCAGTTCTCTTGTTGTCGATGTGATCCTGTTGACCCTGCTGGTCGCCACGGCAGTGGCCATTATCGTGCTGCGCGACCTGTTCGCCGCCGTGATGCTCTCGGGCATCTTCAGCCTGCTCTCGGCCAGCCTGTTTGTCGTCATGGATGCCGTCGATGTGGCCTTTACCGAAGCCGCCGTGGGTGCGGGCATCGCCACGGTGCTGATGCTGGGGACGCTGACACAGACACCGACACGGGAACGACCGGCTCCTCGCCTGAATTGGAGTGCGCTGGTCGTCGTCGTGCTGACCGGAACCGCACTCGTCATCGGTACGCTCGACATGCCCGGCTACGGCGACCCCGCGGCGCCGATCCACCAGCACGTCGCCCCCGAATACATCGAACAGAACGTGGGGAAGCTGAGCGGTCGTTCAGAGACCGGGGACGACTTTCACGGACACGTGCCGAACATGGTCACGGCCATCCTGGCAAGCTATCGGGGTTACGACACGTTGGGTGAACTGGCGGTCATCTTCACCGCTGGAGTCGGCGTGATGCTGCTGCTCTCCGGCGTGCCGCCAACCTCCGGCGACACGCCGGAAACCGATCCCGCCGAAAGCGAAGCGGGGGTGGATGCATGAGAACACACTTCATCCTGCGGGTTGTGGCGAAGATCCTCATCCCCTTCGTCCTGCTGTTTGCTCTCTACGTCCAGTTCCACGGCGACTTCGGACCGGGGGGCGGGTTTCAGGCGGGCGTGATCTTCGCCGCCGGCATCATCCTCTACACGCTCGTCTTCGGACTCGATAACGCCCGCGAGGTGTTTCCGGAACGGGTACTGGAATGCCTGGTTGCCGGCGGGCTGCTGCTCTACGGACTCGTCGGCACGATCGGCATCCTGCTCGGCGACCGTTTTCTCGACTACTCGGTCATCGCACGCCACTCGGGCCAGCACATCGGCATCCTGCTGGTCGAACTCGGTGTCGGTGTCACCGTCGCCGCCGTCGTGGTCTCGATCTTCTTCCTGTTTGTCGACCGGGGGCGTCACTGATGGGGTTGTTCAACTACTGGATAGTGATCGTGCTGATGATGGTCGGGTTCTACACCGTCATCGCGCGAAACAACCTGATCAAAACGATGATCGGTCTGGGAATTTTCCAGGTTTCGGTCTTCATGCTCTACATCAGCATGGGCAAGATCGCTGACGGCACGGCCCCGATCCGTGTACAGCCGTCGGCCGGAAACCAGGCCCTTTATTCCAACCCGCTGCCGCACGTGTTGATCCTGACGGCGATCGTTGTCGGCGTGGCGACCACCGCGTTGGGACTGGCACTGGTCATTCGCATCCGCGAGGCGTACGGGTCGATCGAGGAAGACGAGATCCTGGAAATGGACCGAGATTCGTGAACCCCGATCAACTTCCCGTCCTGCAGGTGATCCTGCCCCTGCTCGCGGCGCCTTGTTGCCTGTTGCTGCGCCGCAGTCGACTGGCCTGGTGCTTTGCCGTGCTGGTCGGCTGCTTGTCGCTGCTGATCGCGGCCACGCAACTGCACGCCATTCACACCTCGACCTCCGGCAGCATCTCCTACGAAATCGGTGGCTGGGCTGCCCCCTGGGGCATCGAGTATCGGCTGGACCGGCTCGGCGGAATGGTGCTGCTGGTGCTGACGGCGATTGCCGCGGTCACGCTGTCGGTCGCGCGGCGGTTGCTGCAGGACGAAGTTCCCGAAGAGCGTCATCACCTGTTCTTCGCCACCTTCCTGCTCTGCCTGGCCGGGCTCTCGGGCATCGTCAGTACCGGTGACCTGTTCAACGTGTTCGTCTTCCTCGAAATCGCCTCGCTCTCGAGTTACGTGCTGATCAGCTTGGGTCGCAGTCGCCGCGCGCTGGTCGCGGCGTTCCAGTACCTCGTGATGGGAACCATCGGCAGCACGTTCATCCTGATCGGAATCGGCCTGGCCTACATGATGACCGGCACGTTGAACATGGCCGACCTCTCCGAACGCTTGACGATGACACTTGGCAGCGTCTACGCCGAGGGCGCCTCGATCGAGAATCCCGAATTGCCGGTCAACCAGACACGTACGATCCTGGCGGCGTTCGCGTTCCTGACGGTCGGGCTGGCACTGAAGCTGGCACTTTTCCCG